>Ga0302325_10034297_pt1 | contig 10381 bp, 8 predicted proteins | sample Palsa_T0_2_FD_201948 | JGI IMG/M metagenome (GOLD analysis project Ga0302325, IMG submission 201948) | Peat permafrost microbial communities from Stordalen Mire near Abisko, Sweden - Palsa_T0_2 | ecosystem: Environmental > Terrestrial > Soil > Palsa > Peat permafrost | place: Sweden: Abisko...
CTTCAGATAGTATCGTCGTAACCAGCTCTGATAAGTAGCCTCTTCCACATCACCGTTGACGAATTCTTTAATCAAAATAAGCGTTTGAGAATAGTAGGTCTCGCCAGGCGCTGGGATGTAAAAGTCGTCTTTGTCGTGGATCAGACCAATGACTCTGGCAGGCTTCTCTTCTGTCGATCTCTTTCCTTCGGCTTTGGCATCATCCTCAGCTTCCTTGAGTTCTAATAGTCGTCGGTAGAGTGTTTGGAAGATACTAAAGAACACAAATATAGTTTGGTTTCCGTATAGCCTGTACCAACTGCGCTTGAATTGTTGGTCGCCTCGATGTTCGGTACTCTGAGCAGTTGCTCCGTCAGCTTCTGAAGTGCCGAATGCAATTGGGACAGTAGTCCATCGTTCATTGGTGACCTGAGGGACTGCCTGATCTTCTGCTGCATCTACGGCATCATCTTCGGCGAAAGAATCAACATCTGGAGTCGATTCCTTGCTTCCACCAGCACTGTCTTGATTTTGGCCGCGAACTTTTGTACCGTTCCGAGCAGCGTGGGCACCAGCAGCAGCTTCCTTAAGAAGACTTCTCTTGACAGGCCGAGGTCTGCCACGGCTTGGTGGAAGCTCTGAAAGACCAACATCTTCCGAATCATCTTCAGAGGATCCTCGGTGGATCTTGTCAAGCCTCTCTCGAACCGCGTCCTCTGAAAGACCGAAGAAAGTTGTGACGAACTTCTCGAAGAATTCTGCGATGCGGCGACGCTCGGGGAAGTTGTGTTGACTAGCATTGGTAGCGTACAGGACCATGAAGTGGAGTAGGTCAAGGATCACTTCCTGATCAGGGAACTCGAAAGCGTATTGGTATTTTGGGGCTTTTCCTGTCGCCTTTCGCTGATTCTTCTGCTCGGTTCGCTTTGTTCTGATAGCTTCGACAAGATGCTTGGCTGCGAGGTTCTTCTTGTCGGATGACTTGACTTGAATACCCATGTGATCGAGGCTCTTCCAGTACATGGCTTGTGTCTGAGCATGCCACACTTTCTCCCATTCGCGCTGTGTGAATCTCCATTCTTCATCCTTTTGCTTCAATCGTGCGAGAACTATAGGCAGCACTGCACATGGGTCTCTGAACAAGTCGGCAACGACTTCTGGCCCTCGCTCACCGTAGACTTTCTTCAGAACACGCTTGTAGATCGCTTGACTTTGACCACCAAGCCCGATAGGCATACGGAAGTTTTCTCTTTCCTCTTGAGTCATCGAGAGAACTGATTGGCCGATAGGCTCGAGAAGTTGGATAACTTTGGCGTTCGCTTCGATATTGAAGTCATAGTCATGGCGTTCTTCTTCGATTCGGTGGAGACTTTCTTCGTAAATATTTTTGCGATGGGCAACGAAGCCAGAATCTTCGGAAGCCCAGGTAGGGTGCGATGCCCAATCATCGTTGAGTACCGACATGCACATCTCGTCTCGTCCACTGCAAGGCTTAAGTCGCTCCTGGTAATCTTCATTAGCGATTGCTCAGAAACTCCACTCGAGGGGAATTTCAGAATGGCCTCTGTTCTATTTTGCTCTGTCATTGTAGTCTTAGGGCCCTTGGCCGTGAAAGCATCTGACGCCGCACAATAGGACATCTTCAAATCTCTCATGCGAGTAGCGCAGGCAATTACAATATAAGAAGGAAATGGAGCAGGAGTAAGGAAATTAGACGTACTCTTTTTGGGAGCAGGCGATAACTGGGACCCAATCCTCTGCAGTTGCTCAAGACGACCTTGTCTGAAGGCGGTTTCGGGCGATTGTCGACTTCTACCTCTTCGACTTCCTCATAGCCGACGAATAGCTTAAACCAGTTCATCAAATCTGGGCTCCCACCGATGAAGCTGCTGGCCTTGTGTACAAGGACATTGCGGTCTATGAGGTCCTGGGAGAAGAGGTTGCAAAGCTTGAGAAATTCATTCATGCCTGACTTATTGGCGATGAATTTCTTGGCGCGATCGAAGAAAGCAAGCTCCTCTGATGTTGCACTAGAAGTGGACGTCGGTGGTAGAGGTTCAGGCATGATAGGTGTCAAGGTTGGAGAGACCGCTGGAACATCCGGAGCATTTGGCTTGTGGTTCAATTTGGTTCTCTGTTTAAGTGTCAGCTATAAGAATTCTGTTACAGATATCGAGTCTAAGTGGAGCAGAGGCTCTATGCCATTGCAAATATATAAAGGATCATGAAGGCACCAGAGATGTACCTTGTTCGAAGGGCCGCCTTGGGCAACTCCCCTGGAGCTTTCTCCGATGACATTAGTCTGCGATCCAGAAACGGTAGAATTATTGTTACGAGGCCGCTTCTTACTCTCCTTGTTAGAGCTAGCAGGGACTGCGAAGTTCCCAACAGGAGGCATCTTGGCTTCGTTTCGATTTTGGGGGGTTTGGTTGAGTGCAGCGTCTTCTGCTGCTTTCGCAGCTGCCGCTGCTTTGGCTTGAGCAGCAGATTCGGGCAAAAATTGCTTGAAATCTTCAAGAAGGTCCGGAGCTGAATCGAAGAGGGTTGTGACTTGGGCGTAGACGTCCTGGATTGGTTTGGATTCTCGTTGATATGTTTGTAGGATTTCGAGAAACTGTTTGTAGATTTCTGGTTTGTCCTGGAATCGGTTCTGCAGGTTGAGTTAGTCAGAGTTAGGAACTTCTGGGTTTCTTGTCGCTTTTCAATTGGGGAATAAGAAAGATATTATTTGTTTGCTATTGTAGAAGCAGAATTTTTTTGTCGCTTCTAGGAATGACAATTTGGAGTGAATGCATAAACATACCTTGATCTTGTTGACATAGCTGATTGCATGGTTAAATTCAACAGGCCCCCTTTTCTCCATACCTGGTTGTTGCCCGCCATTCATGCCTGCTTGTGCTCCAGGAGTAGGGGTGTGTGTGTTTCTCGGAACGTGACCCATCGTTAAGACAGCGTTTGTCAACTGAGAAACTCCTCTTTGTTGCTGCTGGTGAGTAGCCGCCGCTGCTGCATGGGAAGCTTCGTAGTTTTGTTGTTGTGGCTGACTCTGACCATATGCAGGTCCCGCACTCTGATTCTGGGGGCTGAAATGACCCTCGGGACTTTCGATCGTGTGCTGTGGTTGTTGCCAATTTCCGGGGCGCTGAGCATTATAGTACCCACCGCCAACACCTCCCTGTACTATTTGGGATTCGGGAAGAGAACGACGAGCTCCTCCTGTGATTGACGAGACGGTTGTTCCCATAGGAGTTGTCACTCTGATCGAATTAGGGTCATTTCCGGCGCCGCACTCGATTCGATAGCCGGGAGGGAGGAAAGTGTTGAAACCTTGGATGAGGTTTGGGTGGCCAGCAAAAAGGTCTGAGACGCGCTCTATTACTCCAGGAGTATCGATTCTGGTGATGGTTAGCTACCTGGTAGGTAAAGGTATACCCACTTGGCTCCTTCTGCTATGGGAAAGATGAACCTACGCTTGACTTTTGAAATCTTTCATAATATCAAGAAAGCGATTGTATACGTCTGGTTGGTCTGCGAATTGAACCTTGACTTGGTCAAGATAACTAAGTGCGTCCTTTTCCATCTTGTCAGTTCTCGTCGCTTTGAATCGAACACGCAAAATTAAATGAAGACAATAGGGACGGGTGAGCGTGGTCAACATCTTTAATTCTCCCTTGTGCAATGCGGTTTTGAACGGCAGAATCGGGAGTGCAGTCCAAATATTAACCAGTCCAAAAGTCAATGGCTTGGAGACGAGAAATGTTTTCGCGTCCGCACTTCTGCATTTCATTTCTGAAGACAGATAGGACGCAAAACTTCGTCTTCAAAGTGAAAGAGTCCTGCAGAAGAGGCCTGGTCATATATTTAAAGAGCACTTCTTGGAGCAAGGGAAAATCGCATAGATAGATGGCAGAGGAAGTCAACACAAGGCTAGAACTTACATTTAATATAGGCTGTTGTCCGCCTTGCCCTAAAGCAGGTGCTCCAGGCATCTGATGACCTTGCGGAATGGGTGCACCGAAAGGAAGCTGTTGCAGTCTCGACACAGCTTCTTGTTGTTGCTGCTGCTGCTGTTGTTGCAGCGGTCCTCCAAATGCCGCTGGGGCATTTATGGGATTGTGGTGTAGAATGCCGGGACCAAAGCTTTGTTGGGCTTGAAGCTGACTGGTAGCAGCTTGAGCTTGAGGGTTTTGCTGAATGGAACGGCTGGCATCACTTTGGAGCGGACCACCAAAGGCATTTCCAGGACCGCTCGGCGCACCTAGTTGACCCGGATGAGGAGCTCCACCATGGTTGGCAAGCAGACCACCAGGGCTGTGTATGGCTCCTGGCAGACGTGATGCGACGGGTTGATGGATTGGAATTGATCCGGTGTTGTTCTGGTGAGGAGGGACAGGTTGGTATTGGTCTCGATGTTGCCTCTCGCGCTCTTGTCTCTCATTGTGCTCACGCTCACGTTGCGCAAGCTCTTCTTGTTGCTGTAATGCGCGTTGTCTATGCACTTCCTCGAGCTCCCGATCTCGATCTCGATCTCGGTCGAAGCCCAGTGGGGGGCCGTGAGGTTGACTGTTCATTGTAGAAACAGAATCTTGTGTACTTGTGTAGTATTCGAGGAATTACGCAGGAATATTCGAAATAATGATTGATGGATACGAATAGTCTTTGGTATGGAGATAAATCGATTTCGTTCGGGTTCAGGAGTGCGATCGTGGATCAACAAGGACCAGCACAAAGCTTCGTCGAAGAGTACGGAGAGCTTCAAAGCTCTAAATATGACACATGGGAAATCATGAAATCAAACTGACAAGCTGTCGAGATCTGGTTGATCATGAACAATAGAATATGATTTTTGAAGTGTGCTGTGCTGGAGAAGGGGAGTGCGTGAGGGTTTTCTGGCGCGGCGATGATAGCATCGGCCACGGCAGATACCGACGCTAGAGTGAGGCTGACGAGCCCTGAATGCAGCCTTGCAGTTTGAGTGGAAAGGAGGTGTTCTATTATTTCTCAATTTTCTGAACATGACCCGTGGCGGATCTTGGAAGTTTAGGAAGTGTCCTTTCTCATTTTGTGAATTGTGACTCTACAAAGCCGAGGGCAAGATCAAGGTGAATAGCTACAGTGAATTGCGCCCACGTGTCCGAGGCAAATACTTCTGTTGAACGGAGGGGTTTCGAACTTACCCATTACATTTAGCACAAGCAACCAAAATGATTTCGTAGAGATACTGCTGAATCGATCTTGTAATAGCATCAGCTATACAAGTTTAGTGAAATCAGGAGTCTAGTATCCCTTACCATGCTAGCATTCTTTGAAGTACAGCTAATGTCTTGCAGGTAGTTTTTCACAACAATATATTTTGGAGGCATTTTTGTCATATGACAATATCGTATAGCATTATGCATGAGTCCATCCTTCTAGTGTCATAGTCGTGAATTGTCCCAGATTATCCCAATCAAACCTTGCCCAGCCCTGTGGAGTCAAGTCTAAGTTGCTCCAGGATTGAAAAGATGTCCTACCCAACTCTAACGCCCGGCCAGTATTCCAATATGTAGAAATTGTCTCTATGCGTAGTTTCGAACACCCTTTAAGATCCAGACCTCCCCGTTGTAAACCTTACTAGCCACAGAACTGACCTCGATATTCCCAGGTTGAATCTATACACCCCATTAGCATTTTATCTCCCAACGAATACCAAACAACTTACCAGCGTGACCCCATTATTCACCTCCCACCAAACCTCGCCTCCTGCCAAGGTCTTCGCTTTCTCTCTCTCCTTCCAGGGACTCGCAGGAACAACATGGTTCTCCACAAACCTCCTCAGGTTCTTTTGTGCCCTTTGTTCTCCCTGATCGCCTTCATAAGCATCCGCACCCAACTGATCGTAATCCTCTGGATCCTCCCAAGGTTTTCTCGGCAGCGCCATAATCGCACTGTTTATAGGCGCCAGTATCGTTGTATTCAAGCTACTATCTTCGAAGCGCTGACTGATGCTAGCAAAGTCCCTCGTGAACCCTGCGAAAATGTTGATACTCCGATCATTACCGAGAACGTCAGACAAGATGATAGAATCACCGTCTCCTGGCGCTGAGGTTGATGGTGAGTCGGAGGGTGGAGGAGGCATGGCGGGACCGAGGTTTTGCTCTGTTATGGGTCTTTGCTTTTGGGGAAGCACTGCGACTGCAAGCGATGCGGTCAACAGTGGGTATATCAGTGATGTGTATCTCATCTTGAGAAGTCTGTTGTTGGGAAGGGAAAGCGTTGTCAAGCACGCGATGACGATACAATGCCGTTCAGATTTCAGGAAACGGAAAATCCCAACACGTGATCTTGGGGAAAAGTGGGACTTTCTTTGTCGCGGAGGTTACGAGGAAGCTTCGGAAAGTAATACACACCTCATATTTCATCGAAGTTGACAGTACGTGAAATCTAATGCCTTTACATCGTGTGCAGCATTTAGTGTCCCTCTGTCCCGGCATGGTCGTCCACTTTAGGATCAAACCATGCCTTTCGGCTCCAATCAATGCTCTCAAAGTTCACCAACCAGAAACGATTGACCGACTTAGTGGGAATGAGACTCTGAAGCAATACGGGCCTTCAAAATATTACTTTGGTATAAGAAGTTCTGCTTTCCCTTCCTTATCTCGGAAATAAATCCATTCTCTTAGCTAACTTCCTACAATTGTTTCGCACCACCCCCTCTTCGCTTCCTCCTTTCAACTCCAACTCTGAGCGCTTTCATACTACACAACTTTCTTGAGAAACCACTTAAGGTCATATTATCAGGCGCAACAGGTTTTATCGGAGGGGAAGTCCTCACCCAAGCTCTGGCTCATCCTTCAATCACGTCTCTCATCTGTCTCTCAAGACGAGCTCTCCCTGAATCAGTAACGACCAATCCTAAAGTGAAAGTCATAATCGTTTCTGATTTCACGTCCTACCCACCAGAAATCCTTGCACAATTAGAAGGCGCGGGATCTTGTATTTGGTATGTTGTACAATGCAATTATCCTCCTCAGCAGTTTCAGCCCTGCAGTCCAACCAACGGAAGCTGATTCGGACAGGGCTCTTGGCTCACCAGCCCACAAGAATCCAAACCTTGAGGATTGCAGGAAGATTGAGATTGGGTATACGCTTGCAGCTGCGGAAGCCTTTACGAAATCTCTTGCACCAGCATTGAAGGCGGAGGGCAAGACTTTCAGGTTTGTGTACTTGAGTGGGATGCTGGCGAATCGGGATCCAAAGAAGACACCGTGGTTTATGCCGAATGCCAGAAATATCAAAGTATGCTGGTAGATTGAAATTTTCATGATATTAGTACTGATGAGGTTTGGTTCTAGGGTGAAGTTGAGAATGGGTTGCTTGCTTTGCAGCAGAAAAAAGGTAGCAACTTAGAAGTCTCTATCATCAGACCTGGTGGAGTACTGGCCAAAGCGACCGCCGTTCCAGATCTTCTTGTTGGTGCTACCATGTCTATCAAGGTCGATGAACTGGCTTCTGCGATGATAGATGAATGAGAAAGGAACAAGGACACTTGAGTGTGCTGCTCTGAGGAATAGGGGTAGAGCGTTACTGAAGGAAAGGAAATGATGAGTAGAAACATACTGGGGTAACGAGTCCTCCCCGGGACAATTGGACACTCAGAAGATAATTGAGCATTGCATTTTTTGCCATGTTTTCGTCATTGAAGCTTTTGTAATTTCGGACGGGGTACTCTGATATGTCAATCCTTACTAATTAGTGACATTCGTTGTGAAGTTGTCCTGAAGCTCTGAGCAGATGCATGTGAAGGATTTCGCAACATTTCTAGCGAGATGCCGAAGTCTTTTGACATGCCAGGATTATTACTAGACGAGTCATATGAAATATCTCGAGAAGACGCATACTGTAAACAAACTTTCTATCTCTCAATGGCACGTTGTGAAATTCGTCCTTCACATGCCAAAAGCCCACCTACATTAAAAGTAAACCCCTGAGGACCTGGCGTAAGGTAAGCTGCTAAGTTGAGATTTAGATCATCTGATGCAGCTCCGCAAGCCAAAAGGTCTGGAGAACGCGACCGTAAGCTCCGTCCTGGACGTGCTGGAGAGTTGATTGTGGGGAATTTTAGTGGGGGCGATGCAGAGGAATCTTCACATGCTGAGGCATTTGGCATGACGCTCGAAAGGCAGAGCAATTTTCGCCAGTCATTCATTGTTTCGCTGACTCGGCCTCGTGACAAACACAGGTAAACTCAGCTGTTGTCTCGCTGTGAAGTCAAACCGAAGTCGCAGCAGCTTCTCGGCGAAAATTACCAAGTCTGTTCTGCTCTGCTAATAAATAGTATTGGAAATATTCATCTAGTTTGAACTTTACCAGGTTTACCTCGCGGCAGAAAGACCTCCCAGATCTCCCTGCTCTGCGCCAGCTCCAGATTTTGACAAAGACAAACTGCACCAGCTATAATAATTCTTTGCTGACTGAACGACTCTTCTCCATTCGTCGAATCAACGGCTACGCCTTTTCCCTAGGTCTTTCCTGCAACCGGGCTAAAATTGTACCCTTGGAACCTCGGCATTCCACCCCAGACCTCTAGTGGCGGCTCGTGGTCTCCAAGGAGCAACAAAACCACGGCTTCTCCGCCTCTTGTTTTTGACCTACTGTACAAACTCTCCAATTTTGTCATTGACCTCATCTACTCTGTCTCATAAATAATCCAAGATGACTCCAAGAGTTATTGTTGTTGGTGGTGGATGTGAGTCCTTTTCCCTAACTTGCCCCACTCAATTGCATTGCTGACCATCAACAGTGTCCGGCTTGAGTGCTGCGCACACCATCTACCTCGCTGGTGGTAATGTAGTCGTTCTTGACAAGCAAGGTATGCAGGAGTTCCTATTGTGGGTCTGCCACTTGGCTAACAACTCAATGCAGGTTTCTTTGGTGGTAATTCGACCAAGGCAACATCCGGAATCAACGGAGCCCTCACTCGAACGCAAGTCGATGCAAAGATCCCCGACAGTGTCAAGCAATTCTACGATGATACTCTCAAGTCTGCAAGAGATAAGGCCAGACCAGATCTCATCAAGGTTTTGACATACAAGTCTGCAGCCGCTGTTGAGTGGCTTCAAGATGTATTCAACTTGGATTTGACTCTTGTTTCACGGCTAGGGCAAGCACATGCTCGTCTGATGTATAAAATCACATGCTAATATATTTCCGCAGTGGTCACTCCCAACCGAGAACGCACAGAGGTCACGATGCCAAATTCCCTGGTATGGCCATTACATATGCCTTGATGCAGAGGCTCGAAGAGCTTGCCGAGACCGAACCAGAACGAGTACAAATTATTAAGAAGGCTCGGGTTACTGGTTTGAACAAGGACGGCAACAAGATCACCGGTGTTACATATGAGTTCGGTGGAGAATCTGCTATCGTTGAAGGCCCAGTTGTTCTCGCAACTGGCGGATACGCTGCGGATTTCACTGAAACCTCTCTCCTCAAGAAATGGCGACCAGATACCTTCAACCTGTCATCTACAAACGGCGTTCACGCTACTGGTGATGGACAAAAAATGGTGATGGCGATTGGTGGCAATGGCATTGATATGGACAAGGTTCAGGTGCATCCCACCGGTCTTGTTGACCCCAAGGACCCTGGATCAAAGTGGAAGTTCTTGGCTGCCGAAGCCCTCCGTGGTGAAGGTGGCCTACTTTTGAATGGAGATGGTGACCGTTTCTGTGATGAGCTCGGTCATCGTGATTACGTCTCTGGTGAGATGTGGAAGGAGAAGGACAAAGGAAAGTTCCCAGTCCGCCTCATCCTCAACTCCAAGGCATCCAATGTTCTCGACTTCCACACTCGCCATTACTCTGGTCGTGGCTTAATGAAGAAGATGACTGGAAAGGAGCTCGCAAAGGAAATTGGCTGCACTCCAGAACATCTCCAATCCACCTTTAAGGCTTACAACGAGATTGCTGATGGAAAGAAGAAGGATCCATACGGCAAGAAGTTCTTCCACAACGGCCCAGTTGATATCAACGACGATTTCCACGTTGCAGTTATGGAGCCTGTTCTTCACTTCACAATGGGTGGTATCGAGATCAACGACAAGGCGCAGATTCTCAACTCGGAAGGCAAGCCATTCGAGGGTCTCTTTGCCTGCGGCGAGCTCGCTGGAGGCGTCCACGGTGCCAACCGTCTCGGTGGTTCTTCTCTCCTTGGCTGTGTCGTTTACGGACGCGTTGCCGGTGACTCCGCCTCCAATTATCTGTTCCAGAAGGCTCTCCAGGGCCAAGTTGGTGCTACTTCACGTCTCGGTCAAATTTCTCTTCATATCGACCCATCTCAACCAGGCAAGATCTCAGTTGAGTGGGACAGCCAAAGCCAATCCGGCTCTGGTTCTACTCAAGCTCGTCAGTCGCAGGCTTCT
>Ga0302325_10034300_pt1 | contig 10380 bp, 5 predicted proteins | sample Palsa_T0_2_FD_201948 | JGI IMG/M metagenome (GOLD analysis project Ga0302325, IMG submission 201948) | Peat permafrost microbial communities from Stordalen Mire near Abisko, Sweden - Palsa_T0_2 | ecosystem: Environmental > Terrestrial > Soil > Palsa > Peat permafrost | place: Sweden: Abisko...
GACCCCCAGAAGCAGGCGGGTTAGCGCGATCAGCGCCCGGGAGCGTTCGATCCCGGCGACCGCTGGAGCGAACGCGATCGCCGACGGCAGCAGCGGGACGGCGGCAAATCCGAGGGCCTGGAAACCTGGGCTCAGGCCATGGCCGATCCACGCGTCAGCCAGTAACGCAGTGGCGGTTATCGCGCATGGGACCACCGCATTCGATGGTCTGCCGATCAGCGCGGCCGCGAAGCTCGAGCCTGCGATACCGACCGCGGCGGCGAGATCCAGCACGAGTAGCCATGGGACGGCGATGTATTCCTGCATCGGCGAGGCTGTGTACGGGGACACGACCACGATCGTGGTCAGGCCGGTGGCGGCAAACACGACTGCGGCCACCGGGATGCGACGCCACGTCATAGGGGCAGGCTCACCAGCACTGCTGTCCCACCGCCGGTCGGGGTGGTGACATGGACGGTTCCCCCGATGGCGTTTGCGCGTGCCGCGAGCCCGGACAATCCTCGGCCATTGGCATCGGCGCCGCCGACACCGTCGTCGCGCACCGTCGCGGTCAGCGTGCCGGACACCTCGCAGACGACCACGCTCACGTGACTGGCCTGGGCGTGTTTGATCGCGTTGGCGATGGCCTCGGCGCAGGCGTAGTAGGCGACGAGCTCAACCTCGTCGGGATATCGGGTCGGCGAGGCGTCGATGCTCACTGCGGGCTCTGACGCTCGCGCCAGGTCGGTGAGCGCGAGCGCGATCCCGCCTGAGCGAATCGCTGCTGGGTGAAGGCCACTCGCCAGCTCCCGCAGCTGCACGATCGTCACGGACAGCTGGTCTGAGGCCGGCGCGGTGGCGTTCTCCTGCGCGAGCCGGTCGCGAAGGGCCTCGGCCCTCGAGATCGCGTCGCGCTCGAGCCGGCGTTGCAGCCTCGCCCGGGCCGCGTCGGCCGCGAGGACGATTCGACGTTGCGCGCGCTGAAGTTCCGCGGCGGCGGCCGCAAGTTCGGCGGTTCGCTGATCGTGGGCGAGCTGTAATCCGATCGCGTTCGTTACGCCGAGGCGCAGCGCTGCTGCATCGAGAGCACCGACTGCGTGCTCGACGATCATCCCGCCGCCCGGCGCTGGCGTGATCAGCGTTCGCTGACGGTCCTCTGGGGCAGGCCCCGTCTCACTAGGTGCGAGCAGGCGGACGCGGGGGTCGCGCAGCGCGGTCGCGAGGGCCCCACCAAGCCCCGTCAAGGCGGCGAGGTCGACGATCCTGTCGGCGAGCCGGTCCTCGAGTCGCTGGTCGGCGACGATTCGTGCGGTGGCGGTCACGGCCGCCAGCCCGGTCGCGAGGTCAGCTGCGAGCAGCACCCGGTGGCCGCTGTCAACCGTCTCTCCGAGCGTGACCGCGACCGCTGGACCTGCCAGCGCCAGTGCGAGCAGGAGCGCGGGAGTCCATCTCCGACGTCCGCGCGGGGCGATGGCGACCGCGAGCGGGACCGCTGCGCCCAGGAGCACCGCGGCCGTGGTGGACGCGCCCACCGGCGAGACCAGCGCGTCGGTCCACGCGAAGCACGCGACCGCGATCGCCGCCTTTGGCCTGCAGATGCCGATCAGGACCGCGCTGACCAACGCCCCGCGGTAAGCGAGCCCAACGACGGAACCGAACGACGCGATCGCCCCGTTCTCGCTGGCGGCGAGCGTGGCCGCGAACCAGAGAGCGCCGGCGAGCACGAGCAACGGGCCGGTGGGTCGTCGCGGTGAGACCGCGACGCAGACCACGCCTGCCAGGCCGATCGCCTCACCGGCGATCAGGTCACCCAGCGCTACCGCGAGGCTCTGACCGGCGCTGGTGACAACCTCGGCCGCGATTCCGAGCGCCAAGCAGCCGACGGTCTCAGCGATGACGCTCGTGCCCGTCGGTGCCCTGCCACTAGACCGCTGAGGACTTCGCGCGCGGGGGCCGTGAAGCAGGTTCTCGTGGGCGGTCGGCAGGTCAGGCACGGTGGCGATCCTCGCACGACGGTGCGCGCGGTTCCAGGGGTGCACCCCTGGCACGCGGGCTGAGAAGACCGGGGACTGCCCCCATGACGGCGGACGCCCGCCGACGTAGCGTGGTAACCGTCCGTTGTCCAGCCCGGAAGGGGAGGCACCATGAGATCACTTCGGTCGACGCCACACACTCGCGGCGTGGTCACCGTGCTTATTTCAAGCCTGGCGTTGATCAGCGCGGTGGGAGCGCTGATCGCCGTGCCGACGGCTTATGCCGCGGGGAGCGGGCCGCAACCGGATCCGTTCTCGCGAGCGGCGATCTCGTCACGCGCACCAATCGGACAGTTAGACGCGGCGTTCGCGCGATCCTCCACGCTCTCACCCAGCGGGGCGGTACAGGGCGGCCCGGCAGCAGAGTCGAGCCTCGGCGCGCTGGGCGAGCCGTTCGGGTCCGGGTCGGCCCTGGTCGCCTCCGCTCCGGTGGGCAACGGCCCGGGCTTCACGGCGGTCGACCCGGCGACGCACACGCTGTATGTCACGAACGGCTTTAACGAGGACGGCAACGCGGATGGCGGCAACACCGTCTCGGTGATCGACGAGCGCCACTGCCGGGCGGATGACGTCTCGCGGTGCAAGGGGCCGTGGCCGACACTCACGGTGGGGAGCGATCCGAACGCTGATCCGAGCGCGGTCGCGATCGACCAACAGACCGACACGCTCTACGTAGCGGACTCGAACGACAACACCGTGGCGGTGTTCAACGGCGCGACCTGCAACGCCGAAACGAGCGCCGGTTGTGGGCAGACGCCGGCGATGGTCCCGGTCGGAATGCTGCCGGTCGCGATCTTCGACGACCCGACCAACAACACCGTGTACATCCCCAACGGCATCGAGGACGACGTCTCGATGCTCGACAGCGCGACGTGCAACGCGACCGATCTCGCAGGCTGTCCGACCACGCCCCCGCCGACCGTGACGGTCGCTGGGAACCCGAATACGGGCGCCGTGGACCGTTCGACTCATACGGTGTACGTGACCGTGTGCGGGGACCCGGACTTCGGGTGCGCGGCCGGCACCAATGGCGTTTCGGTGTTCGACGCGAGCACCTGCAACGCGACCGTGCAATCGGGATGCGATCAGCTCGGCACATTGCCCACCGCCGTCCCCCCCGTCGGCGCCCAGGTCGACCCCGCCAACCAGACCCTGTACACGGCCAACGGCGACAACACGATCTCAGCGTTTGATCTGCGTAGCTGCAACGCCGCCGACCTCGACGGCTGCGCGACCGACACGCCCGGCACCGTGACCTTGCCAGGGGCGAGCTTCGCGGTCGCGCTGTGGGTCGCCGTCGACCCCGCCAATCACAGCGTGTACGTGACCAACCAGAAGGACGACTCGGTGGCCGTGGTCAACGCGAACGTCTGTAACGGCAGCGATCTGGCGGGATGTGCGACGCTCGACCCGCCGGAAATCCACACCGGAGCCGACCCGGAAGTCCTCACCCTCGACCCCGACACCCAGACCCTCTACACCGCCAACCAGGACGACAACGACGTGTCGGTCATCGACGCCACGCGGTGCGACGCGCAGACCACCAGCGGCTGTCGCGCGCGGGTACCAGAAGTGCCGAACGTGTCCGGAGCGCTCGAGTCCGATCCCGCCGTCCACACCACCTACGTCGCGAGCAGCGCCACCGCGGTGGCCATGATCGACGACAGCACCTGCAACGCCTTCCACAGGGCCGGGTGCGCCCAAACGCCGCCGAGCGTGACCGTCGGCACCTACCCATCCGCTGTCGCGGTCGACCCGAACACGCACACCGTGTACGTCGCGGACGCCGGCGCCGGCACCAGCGGGACGATCAGCGTTTTCGACGACCGCACCTGCAACGCCACCACCCAGCTCGGCTGCGCGACTATCTCCACGCTGAACGTCCCCGATGGGAATCCTGTCGGGATCGCGGTCAACACGCGGACCGACACGCTCTATGTCGCCACGCTCACCAGCAACGGCGGCCCGGACCTGATCTCGGTGTTCAACGGCAGTACCTGCAACGCCACCACCACCAGCGGTTGCGGACAGACGCCCGCGAACGCGGCAACCGGCGCCGACGGCGGCGCGCCCTTCGCCTCCACCGAGTCCGTCGCCGTGAACGCCGCGACGAACACCGTCTACGCGATCAGCGACGTCCTCGACGCCAACCCATACATAGGCGACAGCGTCTACGTGATCAACGGCACCACCTGCGACGCCGCCAACACAGCCGGGTGCCCCAACCCGCCGGCAACGATCTCGGTCGGATCCGACCCCGTCTTCGGCGACGCCAACCCATTCGGAATCGCCGTCGACCAAGCCACCGACACGATCTACACCGCGAATATATTCAACGGCGAGGGACCCGGCACGGTATCGGTGATCAACGGTGCGATCTGCAACAGCCGAGACACCAGCGGCTGCGGCCAGACCCCCGCGACTGCCCCCGCTGGCTTCGGCGCGAACGACGTCGCGGTCGACCAGTGGACAAACCACGTCTACGTCACCAACATCGAAGACACCAGCGTCACCACGATCAACGGGAACAGGTGCAACAGCATCAACCAGACCGGCTGCGACGACACCCAAACGCAACCAGTCGTTGGCGACTACCCGAGCGCAATCAGCGTCGACTCTGCCGTCGACGCCGCATACGTGGCCGACAGCGAAGGCGTTTCGGTCATCCGACTCAACCACTAACACCGCGCGCCGAGCGGGCCCGCAGCGCACGTTTGCGGGCCCGCCAGCACCTTCGCGGACGAGTGCTTTCGTTGACGGGCTGGCGCGGACATTGCGATTGCAAAACGACTTATGTGCAGCTGGCATGTGAATGTGAACCCGTCGACCAGAACGATCTACGTGACCAACGCCAGCGGCAACGGCGTCTCGTTGATCAACGGCGCCACCTGCAACGCCACCGTCACGTGCTCCCAGAACGCTCCGGCGGTGCCCGTCGAGCAACTGCCTGCCGGGATTGCTGTCGATCGGCAGACGGGCGCGGTCTACAGCACGAACATCGTCGCCGGAGAGGTGAATGGGATCGACGGTCGGGCGTGTACTCCGACACACATCCTCGACTGCCGACCGGAGCCGATCCCGGCCAGAATGGGCGGCCGGGGCGGCGCGATCGCACTCGACCCGACCGCGGGCACCGCCTACGTTCCCAACAACGACGCGGTACCGTCTCGATGGTCGCGTTCTGGCGCCGACGGCGGTGAAGCAGCGTGTCGCTCGTAATGCCACAGCTACTCAACAAGATCACGGTGATCGCTGCGCTTGCCGGCGCAGCGCTCGCCGGCGCAGCGATCACCGGCTGTGGCGCCAACAGCCGGCCGGGCGGCAAGGTCGGGGCTCCGGTCGAGCCGACGACGCTCACGCTCGGCGACGCCAACCACGGCACCGCGACGCCGGCGGTCATCGACTTTGTCCGGGACGTTGACCGCGATTCGCACGGTGGCCTCCAGGTCAAGCTCGTTGCCGCACCGGAGACACCCGGCGACTACGAGGTAAGGATCGTCCACGACACCGCGGCCGGTCGCTGGAACCTCGCGTGGGTCGGCAGCCGCGTGCTCGACGAGGTGGGCGTCCCGGACGCCGGCGCGTTGCAGGTGCCGTTCCTCCTCGACAGCTACGCGCTCGAGGGCGCAGTTGTGAACGGGCCGATCGGCACGCAGCTGACACGCGAGATCTCCCACGCCGGGGTCGTCGGGATCGGACTGCTCGCCGACCAACTGCGCTACCTCGCTACGACGGGGCCGGTGACTTCGCCGGCATCGCTCGTCGGCAAGCGGATGGGAGCGTTCGACTCGGCCGGTCAGTTCACCGGCTGGCGCGCGTTGCACGCCACGCCGGTGCTCGAGGACGAGGTGACGGCCTCGGCCGTCGCGCTCATGCACGACGGACGCCTGTTCGGCATCGCGGCCGACCCGTCGACCTACGCATCGCAGAACGGGATTCCGGGGACGACGTACACGGTCGGCGTGCCGATCTGGCCAAGAGCGGTTGCGATCATCGCCGCGCCGCGCTGGTTCGCGTCGCTTCCCGACTCAACACGATCGCTGCTGCGGCGCGCCGCCAGGCAGGCAAGCGCGCAGAGCGTGTCGGACGCGCCCGGCATCGACGCGGCCGGAATCACGACTATGTGCAGGAGCCTGCACGTCGTCGCGCTCGACCCCGCGGAGCGAGCCGCATTCATCGCCACCGGTAAAGCGGTCGCTACCGAGCTGGCGAGGACCGAGCCGTACGGGCCCCTGATTAGCGAGATCGAGCGACTGAAAGGCTCGGCCGCTCCCCAGCCGGCCCCTCCGATCCCGGCGGCCTGCGGCGCGAGCTCAACGGCGGCCGCGCCTACGGGGTCAGGCGCGGCGCGCGTCGCACGAGAGCTCGCTTACGCGCTGCGGCCAGGCACCGTGTACAGGGCGATGATCGGCTTCGCGCTCACCAAACAGCAGTTAGGACTGCAACAGGCCGACGACAACGCCGGGACCTTCACGTGGCGCTTCAGCAGCGGAAACAGATTTTCGCTGATAGAGCATCCAGAGTTCCCAGCACTGGCCGGCCCCGCCGGCCCGCTCGTGACGGGCACGTTCAAGATTCACGGGGATCAGCTCGACGTCACCTTCAACCAGAACGGCGGCAGCGAGGTCGACCGCTGCTCGGTGTCAGGGACGACCGTCACCTGCCACTGGCTGACCGGCAACGACGACTGGACGACCAAAATGGGTCTCGGCGGAATGACCACGCCCCTCACCCTGATCCATGGATGAGCAGCGGATCGGATCCTCTTCGCCTATGTCGGGGCGGCCCCAGGGCACCTTGACGATCGTCTGCGGCCGGCTCCCGGCAGCCGACGCCCAGACCGCGAGCGGGTTCGACGAGCGGCCCGCTCGGCTCGCCGACGTCGAGCGCCACGTCGCCGCGCACGGCGGCTGGACGATCACCGCGGACCCCGGCGAGTTCACACTGGCCTTCACGAGCACGGTCGCGGGGCTCAGATGCGCCCTCGACATCCAGGATGACGTCGGCTCGAAGCTGGGTTTGGGCATCGGCGTCCACGTCGGCGAGGCGGGGTTCGACCGTGCCGTCATGCGCACTGGCGCCGCCGCCGGGGCCGCGGACATCGCCGCGTGCGCGGCGAGCGGGGAGACGCTCGCTTCGACGCTCGTCCGCGAACTCGCAGGAGACGCGGATCCAGATATCTGCTTCGGCGAGCCCCGCGAGTTCGAACCGGGCGAAGCCCGCGGCGTTCGTGGCGTCCACGCCGTCACCCGGGCCGCGCCCGGGCCTATCGCTCCGATCCGCGTCGTGATCGCCGATGACTCCGCGATCGTGCGGGATGGCCTCGCCGCCGTCCTGTCCGCCGCCGGTCTGACCGTCGCCGCCGTGGCCGGCGATCCCGACGCGCTGCTGAGCGCCGTCAACAGCACCCGTCCAGACATCGCGATCATCGACATCCGGATGCCGCCCACGCACACCGACGAAGGACTGGTCGCCGCCGAGCGGCTTCGCGTCGAGTACCCACGCATCGGAATCCTCGTCCTCTCGCAGCACGCCGAGCCGGCGCTCGCCGCGCGCCTGCTCGAAGCTGCACCGGACGGTCGCGTCGGCTATCTGCTGAAAGACCGCGTCAGCGAACTCGCCATCCTGATCGAGGCGCTCAACCGGATCGAAGCCGGCGAGACGGTCCTCGACCCCCAAGTCAGCGACCGGATGATCCAACGCCGCGCCCGGCACAACGACCTGGACGACCTGACACCCCGTGAACTCGAGGTACTCCGACTGCTCGCGGAAGGACGATCAAACCACGCGATCGCCGACGCCTTAGTCGTGACGCTAAAGACACTCGAAGGGCACATCAGCCAAATCTTTCTCAAGCTCGGCTTGCGCGAAGCAGCAGACGAACACCGACGCGTAGCCGCCGTCCTCGCCTACCTGCGTCAGACTGCCTGAACCCGGCTGACACCACGGCGGTACCTATCACCCCAGCCGGAACGACACGCAACGCAATCAGACAGAGGCCCGCGCTGTCGCATGAGCAGGTCTCTCTGATTCACGACACAGCCGCTCGTCGCGGACGGGACGGCCAAGTGGAGCGCTAGCCAGCTCGACGCGGGCGGCAAGCACGAGGCGGGAATGCGGACACCTCGACTCAGCTGTCAAGATCGCCGCAATGCCGCTGTTCCAGTTGCTCCAGGACGTGGCCGCTTTCGAAATCGTGGCGGCCAAAGAAGGCATCTCGCCGGGGGCCCGAGCCCGCGCAACTGGCTGGGATAGCGGACGTGCCCTCCCGAAGGCGATGGGCTGACAGACTGAGAGGGTGGCTGCCCCGCAGCGTCTGCTCACCCTCGCCGATATCGCTGACCGAGATATGCGCGGAACCTCGATCTTCGCTCATCTGTAGGTCGTTCTCACCGACGGCTCCCGGGTCCTGTTGCTCAACGATCGCGGCTGGACCAGCAGCCAACCGATCGACGACATGACCCGTGGTGAAGTGTCAAGCACCGCCAAGACGGTCGTCGGCCCAGACGGCCCGGGGCTGGAGAGACAGACGCCCAGATGGAGACGTTGTATTGGGCGTTTCTTGCGCGCCGACTTGAGGATTCCGGAGTCAGGATGACCGGAACCGACCTCAGCGAGTTGCCGCATGACGTCCAGATCAGCGAGCGGCTCTGAAAACACTTGAAGGCATAAGCACGTCGCCCGCGGCGGCGATCAGGCACCTTTCCCTCGGGACCGAGGTCGCAGCCACCGGCGGCTCAGCTGCAGCGCCCCTCACCTGGTCGAGAGTGCTCGTCGCCGCTTTCGACGGCGCCGGCACGGAAGCGGCCACCGTCCTTCACTGCTCGTCGAGCGGCATAGGCGCCAGCAGTCGATCGAGGGCGTCGACGTCGGGTCTTGTGCATGCCGGACAAAAGCCGCTCGCTCCAGCACGGCGGGCGATCCTTGCCTCGTCGCGTCGGGACGATCGGGTTCGTGGCTGTGCGTTCGCGAGAAGGAGCAGGCATCGGAGAGTCGAAGCGAGCGTCCAGCCGGCAGTTTCGCGCAGACCCGATCCCGAGGCTAGAGCGGCCCGTCCTTTGGATCCTCGGACGGCACGCAGCGCGAGAGTAGACGCCCAGCCTTGGGCGCTCCGTTTCGCGACGCCGTGGGACGGGCCGTCTTATGGCGTCAGATGGATCATCGAGACGCCTTCACTGTCCGCGACGTATGCCGTGCCGACGAAGGGGTCGACGCTGATCGCCCCGGGGTAGTCGCCAACGATGGCGTCCGTTCTTGCGTCGTCGCACCCGCCCGAGGTGCTGGCGTTGCAGCGGTTCCCGTCGATCGTGGTCACGCTCGTGTCTTCGATGTTGGTGGCGTAGACCTGGTTTGTCAGCTGGTCGACCGTGATGTTGGCGGTGCCGAATCCGGCGGGGGCGGTGGCCGGGGTCTGGCCGCAGCCGCTGGTGTTCCGGCTGTTGCAGTCGTCACCCTTGATGACCGAGACGGTGCCTGGCCCCTCGCCGTCGGCGATATTGGCGGTGTAGATCGTGTCGGTGGCTCGGTCGACGGCGACCCCGACTGGGTTGGCATCTCCGTAGATCGCGCTTGAGCCGACGTCGACCGTCGCGGGACTCTGGCCGCACCCGCTCGTGTTCGTGGCGTCGCAGGCCGTCCCGTTGATCACGTACACGCTGTGGCCGAGAAACGGATTTCCGGTCGTGTCGCTGGTGGCGTAGATGGTGTTGGTCTGCGGGTCGACGGCGACCGACTCGGTCGAGTCCCCGCCGCCGTCGTTTCCGGTCGGGGCGTTCGCGGGCGTCTGGTCGCAACCGGTCATGTTGGTGGCGTTGCAGGTTGCGCCGTTGAACACCGAGATGAGATCGGGGCCGCCGTTGCTGGTGACGGTCGCGACGTAGATGGTGTCGGTGAGAGGGTCGACAGCGAGCGCGACGGGGTTTCCGTCCGGCACCTCGAGCGTGGACATTGTCGAGCAGCCGGCCTGCTCGGTTGCATTGCAGGTGCGGTCCTGGAACACCGAGACGGTCCCAGTCGCGCCCGCTCCGTAGTCGGCGACGTAGACAGTCCGGGTGGCATCGTCGACCGCGACGGCGTCCGGGTTGGTGCCGGCGGTCACGGTCGGCGGTGCCTGATTGCAGGCCGTAGCCTGGAAGGCGTTGCAATCGCTGGTGTCGATCATCGCGACGGTGGTGGCACCGGTCGCGACGTACGTGGTCCCGACCGCAGGATCGGCCGCCAGGCCTCCCGCTTCCGACATCGCGACTTCAGGCACGCGCTCCCGGCAGCCGCTGGTAATCTGCGCGTCGCAGCGCGACGCGTCGATCACTGAGACGTCGTTGTCGACCTCATTGGCGGTGTACAGCGTCTGGGTCTGCGGGTCGAGGCC
>Ga0302325_10034301_pt1 | contig 10380 bp, 15 predicted proteins | sample Palsa_T0_2_FD_201948 | JGI IMG/M metagenome (GOLD analysis project Ga0302325, IMG submission 201948) | Peat permafrost microbial communities from Stordalen Mire near Abisko, Sweden - Palsa_T0_2 | ecosystem: Environmental > Terrestrial > Soil > Palsa > Peat permafrost | place: Sweden: Abisko...
TCGTTGGATGCTGCCGCCGCACCTTTCGTTGATTTCCTTCCATGCCTTCTCCTCAGCAGCCACTACCCTGCTATCCCGGGCCTCTTCGACGTTTTTGGCTACGAGATGAACGTTGGCAATCGAAAGTGGTGAAGTATATAGACCAATTTTTTTTGGTGCAACCATGGAAGTACGGTCGTTTAGTGGGATACTTTGAGCCCTGAGGGCATCAGTGCTACTCGAAGGGGCGCCATCTGGTGTGCTAGGTATCAGCGGGACCCAAGCCCTATCTAAGGACTCGGGTGGTGGTGGAGTTGCCGGGCTCACCACGAGACTGAATGCCGAGGGAGATGGAGATCTGGTAGCGTCGGATCCAGCAGATGCTTGCTGGGGTGAAAGTGAGAAAAATACATCTGACCTAGGAAGCGAATCAGCAGCGTATCAAATTATAGAAGGTGGCCAGTAGCCTACCAATCATCCATCTCTAAGGTCTTTGGATCGGTTTGGACTTTCTGCCTAGGGTCTATTGACACGACCTGGTCAGCAAGACATCGAAAGAGGATAGCAGGATAAGGGAGACGTCGAATGATCGAATAAGGATGTTATATCTGGAGATATATCTAGAGAAATATTTGGCAGCATCGTGCTGGGCACACAAGCCAAGGGCAGTGTTCAGGGAGCAAGCAGAAGAAGCGTGGTAGTTGGATAGCGGCGCAGACGTGGAGCAGGGGATTACTCCCTAGCACCCGCGAGTGGCAGGAACAATGTTGAATGATGTTCTTTTATGAAGGTGGTCGACTTACTGTCAGAGTACCAAGAGGCGTACTTCGTCAAGATGGTCCAGAGTAGGTAGGTTTACAAAGTGCGTGCTTGAAGGCAAAAAAGGCTGTCCCAAAATCCTTTCCGCGAACTTAGGTATGCGGGGTTTTCGTGCTAAACTTGTCTCATTCACTATCTCCCTCGATCCTTTTCGAGCTTTCTGGTGCCGAGTGGAATTACAAATGACGTACTCTTTCAGCGCTTCTGAAATGTGCCTCCAGAATGGCATAAAAACCTTTCTATGGGCATCATTTTCATTTTTCACGGATCAAAGAAGATCATTTCGTGGGGCATCCTTTGTATCTGCGAAAGCTGCCTGTTCGAAACACCCAAGCATCTGCAACATACATATAAGAAGGCTTCCGCCTCCAGAGAAAATCCCCTACTCCGCCAAATCTAGGCTCAAAGCAAGCCATCCATTGTTATTCCCAATTGTAATTAGCAAACCGTATTTTGTTCTCCCCCATCTAAGAAAGCACGAATTAATCGCAGTCAGTCGGCAGTCAAAAGTTCGGCCTGTGGTTTATCATCAGTTATTGTTGTGCAGTTATCTGAAACCACGTGAACCCACGAATATTTGACATTCTTTTAGGAAAGCCTTTCAGTTTAGGGAGCCGCCTAACCCTGCATCTTCTGCGCAATCTCCTTCATTACCTGGGCCTCGAAGATTTGAAGCTCCTTCTTCGTCCACCAGGACCAAAACTTTTCTGGTAAGGACATCACCTCATAACCGGGTTTCTGATCTCCAATTCGTTTACCGGGAGCAGGAACAGAAGTCTCAAGCGTAAAAGCCACTCCCTGCTTTAGCTTCATGTCCTGGATCATCATCTGTTGGTACTTTTGGATACCGCCAACCTCATCGATAACCTTTAGGGTTATGTTGTTCATGGTAAGAGCGTGAGAAGGACCATCGCTCTGGTCAGGACCATTACCAGCTAACTGAGTGATGGATGGTTCATTTTCGATGGTATTTCGTGTGCCAGCACGATCAACAGTAGCTTCAGACTGGATATCGGCATTGGAGACCATGTCGTACTCGGAGCTACTCAACGAAGGTGCATCCACGCCTGTGAAGTTGGTGCCATCTGACAACAATGGAGTTTCCATGTCGATATATGTAAAGTCGGAAATCGACGCGGGGAAAGTGGGACTGCAGCACAATTCGATGGAGTGTGGGCAAAGGCCCTTGGGACGACGGCACATACCCGTTCTACATCTTGACCTTTTGGTCATTTGCTTGTGTATCCATTTGTCGTGTCTATGGAGATGAGTCAGCAGCGCCAGAGTAAAATGCCATGAGTAATATATTGACAGTAATAGCACGAATGACAATGAGACATCAGCGGTTACTACGACCAGAAGCGGGAGAAGGGAAAAGGGAAAAGGAAACCTGGCAATGTACGTCTAGTAGAACAACGTATAGTGAGATAATTCCTCCATGTGAAGAGATCGAGTTCGGGAACTGCAGCAATGTTGTTCGGAACAAGTCAAGCTTGGTGTCTGAGTGGGCTTGGTGGACATTTGGTGGAGAACTGAACCTTTATATATTTCCTGAGAAGTTCAGAAGTGTAAATTTCCTTTGCCAAATTTGTTCTAACCACCATGCTGCGTAGAGCACACCTGTAAATTGAATTTATCTCATTCTCACAGGCCCACTCTCACGGGGCCAGCAAGTCTCATATTATAAGAATGGAGAAGATTTCTTTATAACTCATTTCGCAAAAATCATAGGTCATGACTAAAAAGGCAGTATAAACTCTCTAATTTTTGTTGCAATTTGCGTCGAGGAGGAGAGAACTATACCCCCAAAGGTTGTAGCGAAGACGCTCATGCTTATTTGTGTACACAACAGACAGACTGGGCCAGGCTCAAGGTTTTTAAGACACGCTTCTAGCTGGAAGTTCTTTCATGGCTTCCATCCTCTGAATAATTATAGTCGCAGTTGCCATTTTGAGTTGGGATGTTTGCCGCTTGCCACATCTCCCACGTGTTGAGAGTATACGCTTCTCGGACAATCATTGGCATACAATATTGGTACAGATCATACAATACGCCCGGAGACACCACGTATGATACAGTAGACCCTCCCACCAATATCGTCATGCTTTCTTGATCGGAGGGGAGTCCTTCCCGGGCGCCTTCTCAAACGGCAAGTCCATCATCTTGCTCTTCATCGCAACCACGTTGGCTTCATCCTTAGGGGATCCAAATTGCAGATCCACACTCATGAGCGTCTCGTCAGGCATTGAATCAAGCCCCTTTAGCGCCCTCCTCATGTAGCTCACGATTTGTGCTAACGCTTTGATATCAACATTTTCGTTTGCCTTGAAAACGTTCCGCCAAATAGCAGCTGCTAGAACAGCATCCCCCTTGTAGATGCCTTCATCATAGGCTGCAAGCAGACCTCTCCATTGGATAAAGAGATCCTTCAGGTACTTGTTTCGTGTACCACGGGCGTGCATGTTGTGATTTACCATCATTCGGTTCTCAGCGTCATAGAAGAAGTGATCAAGTAGATGCTGCTGCCATGTTTGGGTTTGGGAGAGTGTAGGAAAGCATCGAAACCTGGCGGCGATGAGATACATGTGGAGCATGGTCACCTGCGACCAAGTACTGAAGGTGGGTTGGAGGCCCGTTTCTGTTGCAGCGTCAGCCTTGACCACCAAGTTATTCAATTGCAAACTTACCAGTGAGCCACCAGCCCTCACCAACCCCCAAATCCTCCCCAGCTTCAGTCTTGGGCATTTCCTGGTCATCCTTGCCGGCTTGAGGTATCGAGTAGTCTGCTTGTAGCGCGCATTCCTTATACAATAATTCCGTCGCACCGTACGCGGTATATGTCTCTGTAGCTCTGCCCGTAACCCTCCTCAGAGCCTGCGCAGCATTTATGCTCGGAAGCTTAGATGCAGGAGGCTTTGGCCCTCCTTCTGCTCTTTCAGGGTCTACTGGAGGAATGGATGTGCGTGGAGCTACATTTGGTCCTGGATTGAGATCCAGATGGCGTGCTGCAGTGGCTGCAAATGCACGAGAAACAGTAAGTCTTGAAGCTCTCTATGGAGAAGGTCAGAAGGTTTTCCCCCAGAGCGCGAAACAAATACCTGAGGAATCAACCGCGATTGTCGGTGCATTGCCCGTAGACAAGATGCACAAGAATTCGAAGCCATTGTTGTATCAATATTAAGTATTGGAGTGACTGTGGAAGAACGAGGCAATTCGACTTCTCTTCCGCGAATAATGGTCAAATGTCATGAAGTCACTACAAGTCTTGGCAAGGGTCCTCGGCAGCGGATTAACAATTGACCCGGTCCAATACTCTCCTGTGAATTACCCCTTTCTCGCTTACCACCAGTATCAAAACCCTCAAGAAAAAAGGCCAAAAACTAAACATGTACCACAAAGTACTAAAAACTGTCAATTGGAACACTTTTCAAAATGGCAAAAGAGTTCTTCACACTATCCTCGCACCCTTTTCGGGAATTATCGGGGTCATGGTGTGCTTACTTCTCCCCAAGATTTGGGCGTGTAAACCACTGCCTACTGTCTTGTGACCCATCTGACATTCGCTAACGTACAAGGCAGATTACCGTTCAGCCACGAAGTCAGTGGATATTGAAATCAGAAACTCTTATTATGATTCATATTGCCTCAGTAACAATTTTCGCCCGCCACGTGATGCCACCTTGAGTGCAGCACATTCTCAGCACAGCGAGGTTGCGAGAATGTCTTCCGAGTAGGAAACTCATTGCTACTGCCTCTTCAGCTACATGGAGATATCTCTTCTTCACAACCCTGCGAAAGAGGGGAACACTGGCTCAACAGGAAGATGTCTCAGGGATAACACTCTTCCTCATGTTCGAGTCCGTTGTGCAATCTTGATGATCGAGCACCGAGCACCGAACACCAACGTTGGACTTGTTTTATCACGGCAAGAGACTTAATAAGACCGATTGCATTAACTTTTGCTAATTTCTAGACCGGAACCTCATCTTCATCACCCAATTTCCTCCCAACACCGATCCAAGCCTTCATCCCAATCCTCACGCACCCCTCAAGCTTCTCAAACGTCCTTAACTTTTGCAATTCTTCCTTGAGAATTGGTTTAACCTTTTCAATTTCTTCGCTCGTAAATTTCGAGAAGAACATCCCTTTTGCAAGCATCATATTCTCTGTCATCTCCTCCAGATTTGCTGCGATTGTGTACGTGACACAAGGCTTAACTTCAACGTTGTTGCCAAACCCTCCTTCTTCCAGCTGTTGAATGAGCCATGAGGCTCGTAGAATCTTGGATGGTAGTGCCATGAACGAGTCTGGTGTTTCGTTGGGGCGGACTGCTCGCGCGGCGTTGTAAAATGCTGTCAACCAGACTCGGTCTATGAGTAATCAGCATCTATATACGCACCCTGAGGATTTTACATTACCAGCCCAAGTGGACATCACAGCGACGCCGCCTCTCTTCAATACTCGAAACATCTCGCTCACGATCTTAGGGCTGGAGTTTATATCACGAGGCACAGGCATTCCCAAGTTCGTGATGACATGCGTAAACGTCTCATCTTTCAAAGTAGCAAGATCACGAACATCAAGTATTTCGGTCTTCATCTCACCCCATCTATTCGTTTTAATAGCGCTCTGGACCTCCTCAATCATTCCGGGAGCTAAGTCCGTCGCTAGGATCTTGGCCTCTGGGTAGAGGAGCTTGATTTGCTCGCTGACGATGCCAGGACCGCACGCGTTGTCTAGTATGTATGAAGAGCCCGTAATGGGAGGGTTGACGTGCGATATCATCTGCGCTGCGAGGAGCCGAGTGCAATTCCCAGACATGCGCTCATAGTGGGAGCTGTAGGGGGTGGCGGTAGTACTGGAAGTCATAATGGGAATGATATTTGTGATATTCCAGAAAGTCGATTTGATCAATGTGGATTTATGGAGGAAGTCGAAGAAAGGTTTCATAGTTGTTGTTGATAGTCTGGATTGTGCCCATCTCTCATAGATGGTGGATTGCGAGAGACGGCAGGCTCTCGGAGACTTGTTTTCAAATGTATCCGAGAACCAAAAACTGTTCAGGATTCCTTATGGCGATTTCTCATCAACTCTATTGACACTCATAATGACTCATGAGTGAACTCGAGTCATCTCATTGTTAACCAATATTTTTTCTTGGCCTGTATTGGTACAGTTGCACCGCAGCTGTACTGATCATATGACAGAGCGGGCACATTTAGCAGGTAGTCCCGATTAGGCTTAGCTAGATCCCGGGGATGGGTTATATCAACACTACCTAAGGTGTTTACTGCCCTTCCTTCTTACCGGTGGACCGGCAGCCTGTCAATGAAGCATTGGCTAGTCTCCACATTGAGATTCTTTGATGATCAGAGACTAAAATATCTAATAGATCAAATCGAACAGGATCAACAATCAACTACACTGGAGTAAGTATAAATAATATGTATTTCAACAGGTGATTGACTGGGCTAAACATCGATTCAACATCCTCCACTAATTGCAGGGCGAGAACTAGATTACGCAAGTAATGAACATGAGAATAATTTTAGAATACAAAAGACTAGGAATAATACAAAGATCTACAGGAATAAAACATAACACTCAACCAAATGAAATCCTCAATGGATTAGTGCTCGAGGAAGAAATGGTTCTGATGGCGGTTGTAATTGCTGCCAAATCGCTCTTCGCTTTCTTGTCCAAAAGAAGTCGAGGTTTGTCAGGCGTCCCTAGCTCTCAGACTCTGATCGTCGCTGTCAAAATGGCACAATGGGCGCAGCATGACATGATTGAGGGTACGGGGCATCATGGAGCAAAGAGAAGACTTTTCGGGAGCACGCACCAGATCTATGGCATGACTGCGTGCGATATCTTGATCTCGATCACGCAGACGTGGAGCAGAAGACGTCCGAGATGTTGTCTCAGAGATGGAGGTTAGCGAGGCGAGGCGAGGCGAGGCGAGAAGAAAGCTGCTTCAGTACGGTCGACCCGTAACGACCAAAACCTTCTAATCGCGAAATCACAAAAAAACTGCTTTTGCACTACAACTATCTAAATCCTCCCTTATCACCAGCCCTATAACGTATTACACGTGTTATATAGTATCTAGAGTATTTGTAAAGGCTAATCCTGGTTTCTATAAGTACAGATCTTTGCTAGATCTCTAAATAGTTGGTATTGTCTCTTGCCCCAGAGCGACCAAAACCTTCTATAGAATTTTCAGCCTCGCGCTTAGCACTCAGCCTCGTCTAGTCCACAGCGCACAGCACTCACAGCACTCACCTACAGCACCTACAGCGCTCACCACCCACAACGCTCACTCACCTACAGCACTCACCCACAACACCCACCACCTTCAGCGCTCACCACCTATAGCGCTCACCTACAGCACTCACCAACAACACTCACTAACAATACTTAGCGTACTTCCAGTATATACTCCTATAAACAGTATTCTCCTAGTATTTAAATAATCTTATTATAGTACTAATTCTTATATATTCTGGTTCCTTAAAGTTAAAAGTGTGAGGTGGTGCAGTTGTGGCCTTCAAGCTAAGGGTTTAAATACGAAAATCAGGCATAGAAGGTTTTGGTCGCTATGGTCGACCAGATTCAGGGGTTGGGTTTGGGTACCGTAAGCCGAATAAGCGAGCCTACTAGGAGATTTTCCTTGCCGGAAGCTTGAACTTGAGGAGGCTGGGGTCTACAAATCGCGAAGACAAAGTTGACTTCACTTCATCTCACTCCACAGATACACACTAGAAGCATGGCCAGACAATGCGACGCGTGGTAGTGACAGGCCTCGGTGCCATCACCCCCCTCGGCGTGGGCATCCGGCAGACCTGGAAACGCCTTCTGGCCAGTGAGAGCGGCCTTGCCAGTGTCGCCCACCTCGAACCGGCTCCAAAATGGCGGGAGCTCCCCAGTACCGTTGCTGGGATCGTGCCACAGGGCAGCAAGGCGGAGGGAAAGTGGCAGGCGTCGGACTGGCTGGAGAAGGGAGATGAACGTCGTATGGCGAAGTTCACCCAATATGCCATTGCTGCCACGGAGATGGCACTGGTAGATGCTGGTTGGCGACCACATACACAAGTGGAGAGGGAGACGACCGGCGTTTGCTTGGGTAGTGGGATAGGGAACCTCGAGGAGCTCTATAATACCAGTATAGCCTATGATAAAGCAGTGAGCTATAGAGATGGCCTTTGTGAGAATCATGCTGAGCTATGCCTAGGGTTACAAAAAGGTTTCTCCCCTCTTCGTCCCCCAACTCCTTATCAACCTGGGTGCGGGCTATATTTCGATGAAGTATGGCTTGCAAGGGCCAAACCATGCCGTGACAACAGCCTGCACGACTGGGGCTCATGCTATTGGTGATGCCTCGCGATTTATTGCCTTTGGAGATGCGGACGTTATGATAGCTGGAGGGTCCGAATCTTGCATCCACCCTCTTGCTATTGCTGGGTTTGCACGATCCCGTTCGCTTGCAACTGCCTACAACCACGATCCACCTTCTTCCTCACGCCCTTTTGATAAAGACAGGTGCGGCTTCGTGATCGCCGAAGGGGCAGGAATTGTCGTCCTGGAAGAGTTGGAGCATGCCAAAGCTCGAGGTGCTGATATCTATGCCGAAGTTCGAGGCTACGGGTGTAGTGGAGACGCATATCATATTACAGCGCCAAGGGAAGATGGTGGCGGAGCACTACTCGCGATGAAAAGAGCCCTGAAGAATGCTGGCTTACGACCAAAAGACGTCCACTACATCAATGCTCATGCCACAAGCACACCACTTGGAGACGCAGCCGAGAATGCTGCTATCACAGAGTTGCTACTTGGCGAAGAGGGTGTGAAGAAAGAGAGCCAGATATCTGTTAGCAGTACGAAAGGTGCTATTGGCCATCTACTCGGAGCTTCGGGAGCTGTTGAGGCGATTTTCTCAATACTGGCAATTAAAGAGGTATTCTTTTTGGGAATGAAAATAGACCACCAAATCGAGACTGCTAATTGTGCATAGAATGTCATGCCACCCACGCTCAACCTCCACAAAATCAGTGACGGCTTCCACTGCAACTACGTACCGTTATCTGCACAACAGAAGGAAGTCAACGTAGCTGTGTCCAACAGCTTTGGCTTTGGAGGTACCAACGCTTCGTTAGCATTCTCGAAATACAGATAGGTGCCCTCGCGAGAAATTTCATAACGAGATCAGCATGAACGATGCTTTTCATATAGTATTTGTGCAATACGCCTATTACCCAACGCCTCGTCTGTTCACGATCGAGAGGCTTGTTAGGTCTTGTCTCCATTGACATTCCCAAATTTCTCTCCTCTCTCAGTGTACCACTTTCGGAAGGTGTTCCAATTACGGCAGGTGTGAACTTGCGGCTCTCCAAGGTAGGTTTTGATATGCCCCTCACCATATGGTCGCAAGGGTACAATCGTCAAGTCACCTGCGCATTGTATCGTCTGGCGAATCTGCTCAAAGCAATGTTCTATATACGCAAATTTATCAGCTCTCAAGATTTCAGGTGAATCGGGAAGATATCACACCATCATACTCACTCTTCAATTCTTCGGGCATATTATGTTTGTCGTGGACCGAGTAGTACTCAGGGTTCAAGGATTTGCGAATCGCATTAAGGCAATGCAACGAATGCATGACCTCCACTCTGAGAGATGTGAGTTTCTATGCTCGCAGAGTGATTTGGGTATCGCTACTCCGCGATGTAGTGGTTTCATTATGGGCATCGGATTATCAAGCTGCACTCCTTCATCCTCGCTCAGGAAAAGATACTGGCCTGCAATACATATCAGATTCATGAGTGTTTCCAAGGGATGATTTACCTGCCATCTAAGAGATCTTCCCATGCTTTGTCAATTTCTGGACTTCAAGGTCCAATGTATTGCGGCTCTGCCGGATCATGCTCACGGTAGTACGTGTTTGAACTTTCATTATATCGGAACGCGCGTTTGAATTTTACCCTGGAAAACTCGATTGATGATTTGCTGGAACTGTTTTCGATGAGCGAGGCAAGAGCACAGTGGTGTCCAAAAATTATTATTGTCATGGAGAGAACGATGGTTGATATATCTGGCCACGTCGACTTCTGCGAATGGCCACCTTGAAGATCTTCAAAATCTGCTAAATTCTTTTCTTCGCCATCTAGTGGCCTGTACGCTTGCTTCGTGGTTGCCATATTTTTCAGCTTTGTGACAACTCTGAGGGATGCAAAGTTCGTGGTTCACGGAATTGCCAATGTGCGAGATGTCTTTGGTTGAGGAGCACAATTGTTAATCATCTGGTTACATTCAGTCTGTCATCTTTCTCATGTGCTCTGTCCACGTACTTCTCCCGTCACACAGCGCTGGCTCGATGTTCCTGCTTCCGAGATATTGGATCCATATGTCGCACGCCTGAAAATCTCCGGAAATATCGATGTTTCTTTCTCGTGGGACTTTGTGTATCGAAGAGCGAATGCAATACAGTAACTAGTTGCAAATCAGATCAGATAACTTATGACGATCGACCTGCAGTAGGTTAAAATAAATCAAATTTGCCTGAAGACAAGGTTTTGCCTAAATGGA
>Ga0302325_10034303_pt1 | contig 10380 bp, 12 predicted proteins | sample Palsa_T0_2_FD_201948 | JGI IMG/M metagenome (GOLD analysis project Ga0302325, IMG submission 201948) | Peat permafrost microbial communities from Stordalen Mire near Abisko, Sweden - Palsa_T0_2 | ecosystem: Environmental > Terrestrial > Soil > Palsa > Peat permafrost | place: Sweden: Abisko...
GCTTTCTCGCGCGCACGCTCCAGTTCGCGGACGTGGATTTCCAACCGGCCGAGCGAATCAGCCAACGGCTGGACCATGCCTCCTACGGCCCCTTCGATCGCGGTCTGCTTCTGCGCCAGATCTCCCGACATTTCAGCACGCGTGGTTTCAAGCGTGGATCGCGCGGCATCCAGGAAGGCGCTTTGATTGGAGCGCAACGCGGCATCGGCCAGGGCCTGGAAAGTATCGGTCAGCTTCGCGGCGCCGGACTCGGCAAACTGCCTGGCTGCTTCCAGGCTGGCCAGTTTTGCCCGCATCCAAAGAGCGGCAATCAAGCCGCCGACGACTAATCCAGCGATGAAGGTAACCCCGGGCATCACGCCACCAGGATAGATCATTTTGGCGTGGAAATGTTTGTACGCGAGGCTTATCTTCGAAACACAACGAACTTGCCAATCACTGTTTTCAGCGGATATGCGCTGTAGAGGCTTTGCCGTTTGTCATCGGAGGCGCAATCCAGGCAAGCCACGGCACAGGGAGAGCCGGCAGCCGGCGCGCGGAAGCGAGTAGATGCATTTCGAACTCCGGTGTGCACGAAGAGGCTCTGTGGGTTCTGCTCCCGCAGGAGCGCCATCAGCGGATATTCGAGCGCCAGGTTCGTGTTGTCGATCCCAATCACGCCGCACTCGTCCATCGACAACAGCTGGACGGTCGCCTTGTACGCTGGACTGTTGTTCAATTGCATCATGTCGGAAAAATACTGATCGTTGCGCGGAACATGCAGCACGCTTCTCGGGCCTTCGAGCGGTCTCAGCCAGTTTTCGAGGGACGGACGCCTGGCGGTGCTGAGCAGAAAGATACAAAGCAGGACCTGAATCAGTAGATGCCCGCGATCCAACGCCACGCCGGCGAGCGGGGAACCGGCCACGAGCAGCGGAAGAAAGAGCCTGGTCTCGTAAGGCTGCCACTTCAAGTACGCGCAGAAGGCAACGAATCCGCACAGCAGCGCCAACGCGTAGAGGACTGATTCGATGTTGCGCGTTCGCCAGGCACGCCAGGCAACGACTCCGGAGGCGATCCACAAAATCAGGATGTGCCATTTACTATTGGCATCGGCTTCGTGGTTGGTGTTGCGCGGAGGCTCAAAGGTGGTCCAGTGCCATGTTGTACCGGGATCGTTCACGTCGATTCCCAGCGTTTGATGCGCGCGAACCGTCCAGTCATAGATCTCCCGATTGCGTTTCTCGCTGCGCCCGCCCAATTGTTCCGAAGTGTTTCGCAGGATGTTGGACGCGGTCTGCTTCCAACCGAATGTTTCATTGCGCCAGCGAAAGACTCCATCGCCGTGCGGTGAATCGAAGCCCAATATGGAGCCGCTCAGTTCCAGATTTCGCGCATAATGCGGGGCATTCAGCAATAGGGCGCAAATGAACGCGACGGCGGCCAATTGGAACGTGCGGTGCCCCAGGCTGCGTACTCGCGGCAGGATAACGGCAGCCAACAGCCACGGTGCGAAGAGATATGCCGTCCCCTTCGTCAGCAGTGCGAGACCGAGCGCCGCTCCCAACGCCAAGCCGTCGCCCCAATTTTGGGACTGGACAAAGCGGGCGGCGAAGTAGACCGTGGCCACCAGCCACATGGCCAGGAAATAGTCGTTCTTCGCTCCGCTACTGGCAAGAACGCCGCTCGGAAGCGTGGCGCAGAACAGGGCGGCGATGGCTTGGCCACGAGCGCCTGCGCCCATCAGACCTGCGATGGACGAGACGCCGATAATGCTGCCCACCGACCCGAACCACTGCACGAAGTTGACGAAATGGTCGCCGCCCGTGAGCACGTAACTGTGCAGCATGAAATATTCGGCCAGCGGCTGGAGCATGATCTGGTTGAGATACGGCGTGGGGAAGAAACGGACGCTGCCTTGCTCCGCCCAATACACAACCCGCGGCATGTGGTAGGCCAGTGCATCCCAGGAATTTGGCGGGGTATAACCGGCGGCCACCGCGGTGAGCCCGAGGATGACGGCCGTCCCCGCGGTGCAAAGAGCGACCACCGAATCCAGCGCCACCGTCATCTTCGGCAGTCTGAGATTCGATCTTGCAAAAAGAACGGCTGCGCCTCCAGCCAGTACGATCCAACAAACCAGCAGAGGAATCCGATGGACGGCGCCGAACGCACTCAGCAACTCCGTAATCGCTAACACCGCGACCCCTATCAGGAGCGCCGCCCGCAAGAAAAGATCGCGATAATCCACGGTTAATGCCCGCGCCAGGCGATCCAAGCCGTGCCCAGCAGTATGGTAAGAACTCCCAGCGGCGCACCCACGCGACAATATTCCCAGAAGCCGATGTGGACCTTGTCGCGCGACTGCTGGATCACGCGCCCAGCCGGCTGTACCAGTTGAAAATCACTTCGAAAAAACCGACGCCCAGCGCGGCCGTACCCAGAAAACTTCCGAACGGCAGCTCATAAGTGGAAGCGTCCTTGCCGGTGAACCAGATGTAGCACAGCCCGACAATAGCGCCGAGCAGAGATCCAATCATGAACGCGAGCAGCGCGCTTTGCATCCCCAGGAATGCGCCGATCATAGCGGCCATTTTCACGTCGCCCAGGCCCATTCCTTCGCGGTGGCGCACCTTTTCGTAGAGCGCGCGGAAGACCCATAACGCGCCGGAATAGACCGCGGCGGCCAGCAACGAGTCGCCCATCGAGACCAGCCACTGGTTCTTCGTGGTCATGAAGAGCAGGAAAAAGATTCCGCCGCCCATGGGTACGAACGCGGCGAAAATCACACCCACCACCGTGCCTCCAAGCGTGAATTCGTCGGGCAAGATGTGCTCTTCGAGATCGGAGAATACCAGCGCGATCATGATGGCTGAGAAGACACAGAACTTGCCCGCGGCCAGTGTTGGTCCGAGGAACCAGAACGAGCAAAAAAACATCGACCCCGTGAGCAACTCCACCACCGGATAGCGCCAGGGGATGCGATATCCGCAGCGGCGGCAGCGTCCAGCCAGCAGCGCGTAGCTCAGCAGCGGGATGTTATCGAACCAGGCGATGGTCTGCCTGCACTCCGGGCAAAACGAGCGGGGCCTGATGACCGACAGATCGCGCGGCATGCGATAAATACAGACATTCAGGAAACTGCCAATGAGCAGGCCGAACAGTGCGGCCACCAGGGCTTCGATCAAGCGCGGGTCCTCGCGGCGACTGTCGTCAGCTTAATGGGCATCATGACGTTATCTTCGAGGGCTCATATTCTTGGCTTTGGCGTACTTCAAGAAATTGTACAGCGCCGCCATGTGCGCTATCGCGAGGCCTTCCATGCCGTCCAGAAATCCGCGGCGAAGAACGTACGTCTTGAAAAACGTCCAGGCCGGATTCAGCGCCAGCTGCGTCCAACCGACGGGAGTCTTTTGCTCCACCAACTGCTCGGCCGCGAGCGTGGTGTAACGGTCCATGGTTTTCAAATGTTCGGAAAGCGAACTGCAGGTGAAATGAAGGATGTTGGATTTCAAATGGCCGATGTTGCCTTCCACCACCACGGACTCGTGGACATAGCCGCCCACCCATTTTGCCTGCTTGCGGTCGAAGAGGCGAACCTTGCGGTCCGGATACCATCCCGAATGCAGAATCCAGCGGCCCAAGTATTGCGCCAGGCGTGGCATGGTGTAGGCGTCAAACTCAGGGCCGTTCTTTTTGATCTGCCAGATTTCGCCCTCCAGCGCTTCACTCAGCGCCTCGTCGGCGTCCAGCGACAATACCCAATCGTGCTCGCACTGGCTGGAGGCGTAATTCTTCTGTCCCGCGTAGCCGCGCCAGTTGCTGTCGATCACACGCGCGCCGAGTTTGGTGGCCAGCTCCACGGTCCGGTCCGTCGATCCGCTGTCCACCACCACCACTTCATCGCAGCATCGCAGGCTTTCGAGCGCCCGTGAAATGTTGCGCTCTTCATTGTAGGTGATGATCGCGGCCGAGATCTTCATTCCTAAAGCAGTAAACGGTGAACTGATGCTAGTGTAGCGTGGGTCTGCTCGGGAACCGCAGCGATGAACGGTAGTTGCGGCGCCCAAGGCATCGCAGAGGAGCCTGCGACCAAGCGTGCGCCGAACACGCAAGCGGGTGACCCTTCGATACGGCGTGAACTGCTTCCTATCAGTTTCGTTATAGTAGGGCTATGGACGAGCAGCTAACGGCGCTTGCGAAGGAAGTACATGATCTTCGCGATCGACAGTTGCAGGATCGTCACGAAGCCATGATGCGGGATGATGCTATCTTTCGCAGGATGAGTATCCATGAGGAACGGATGGATTTTCACTCAGAGGCGCTGAAGAAGACGATAGCCGCTGTAGGGGAATGTGCCGATACAATCACGAGACTTGGTCAGCGAATCGACGCGTTGGTCACTCGCATGGACAAAACGGACGAGCGTTGGAACCAATTAATCGAGCAATTGACTCGCGAGCATCGGAACGGCGGGAAGAAACGCTGATGGCCTCCACTCCCCGAGCATAGGCGCCGGCGCGCTTGTGCTAGACTAAAAAAGTCGCAGTCTAACCCAGGAAAATTTCAATGCCGAAGCTGAAGACACATAAGGGTGCGTCCAAACGGTTCAAGAAGACCGGTACGGGCAAGGTGGTTCGCCATCATTCGTTTGCCCGCCATATCTTGACGTCCAAGACGCGCGCGCGCAAGCGCAAGCTGAAGCATAGCGTGGTGGCCGATGAAACGGACCAGGCTAAGCTCAAGAGAATGATTCCGTACTAAGTACGAATGTTGTGTGGAACGGCGCCGCACGTGCCGTTACCGCCAGCTAAATTTAACCCAGGAGTAAAAACGTGCCAAGAGTAAAACGCGGTACTAAACGCAGAGCTTATCGCCACAAGACGCTCGCTCGGGCGAAGGGTTACTTCCTCACAAAAAGCAAGCTCAATCGGGCGGCTCAGGAAGCCGTCGAGAAGGCTTTACGCTATGGATTCGTCGGACGGCGCCGCAAAAAGCGCGACTTCCGCTCGCTATGGATTGTTCGCATCGGGGCGGCTTGCCGTACTGCCGACATCTCGTATAGCAAATTCATCAACGGGCTGAAGAAGGCCGGTATCGAGCTGAATCGCAAGATTCTGGCCGACATGGCCGCCAATGACGGCGCAGCCTTCACCGCGCTGGTGGAGAAGGCCAAGGCTGCTCATGTTGGGTCGTAATCAGCTATGAACGCCGTACAACAGGAATTGGATTCGCTTGGGGTTCTGGAGGAGCGCATCACGCGGGCGGTGGAGCTGGTCACCAGCTTACGCACGGAGAAGTCGGCGCTGGAATCGCAGCTGGCGTCGGCGATTGCCGAACGGGACGCGGTTCGCCAGGAGCTGGACGATCTTCGGAGTGAACGCAAGCAGGTGCGCACGCGGATTGAGAAGCTGCTGGGGCAGATGGATTTACTGAGCGGCGCGTAGGTCGGCTCCCAAGCCGAGCCGCGCACGTGAGCAACCAGTTCTTCGCTCCGGGCGTCTTGCGCGATCCCATAAAACCTGACAAGCTAAAGCCATGCCAAACACGGAACCGGTCCGTGTCACCATCTTCAATCAAACTTATTCCCTGGTGGCCTCCGAAGAGCCGGGCCGCATCGAACATCTTGCGCAAAAAGTGGATGACTTGATGTCTTCCATCGCGGTGCGCGCCGGCAATATCGACGCCACCCGCACTGCTGTTCTGGCGTGCCTGCATCTGGCCGACGAGTTGGAAACTTTGGAGCGCCGGTTGGCGACTCTCAAGGACAACGTCGATCACAAGGCCCGGGAGTTTACTGTTCTTCTCGATGAAGCCATGAGCGGTCAGACAGTCGCCGATTGAGGCCCATAGCCAAGAGCCGCCCAGCCAACCACTAGTAGATCTGCTCCTGTTTGCGCATATTCCCGAACGAGCCAATGTTAGCGATGGTGAAGGATAGTCGATATTGCGTATCGTCGCGCACGCCGAAGTTGTAGCGGCGGTATTCCACGCTAATGCCGCAACAGTCCGTGTTATAGGAAATCTCCGTGGTAGCGAAGTCCAGAACGTGCTCGCGGAGGTCGTAAAAAGCGTTCACAGCGGCATTCCAGCCCTTGCGGTTTCGATTGCCCACCGCCGCCAGAACGTTGATCTGATTGCTGGGCGCGGCCACCGGGACCGGCGCCGGCACGGCCGCTGTCGCCACGGGGTTCTCATTCACGTCGGTGTGCCCCACCGAAAAGAAATACTTGGAGAGACGAATGTTCCCGTTGAAGCTGGTATTGCTGATGCGGCCGAGTAAGGGATCATAGTCCACCCGCCACTCGAAACCCAGCACGTGTTGAAAGCGAAGTATGGAGACAATCGGCGAATAGCTTCGGGGGCCGTCCAGGAAATCGAACCCATCCAGATCTTCGGTGGACTGGACTACGTTTCGCTGGCCGGGGATCACGGCGCCGCCAAAAGTGGGATCGAAGTAGCGGCTCTGCGCCACTTCCCAGCTCATCACTTCGCTGACATTGCCGTTCTTGTCCTTCACCAGTAAACGGTTGGTTAGCGACAGCGTCACCTCGTCGGTGTCGGACATAATATCGGTTTCATCGAAGCGGATGATCTTGTTGAAATTGTCGATGCCATCGACAAATTTGTAATCGATGCGTGGTTCAATGATGTGCTTCACTTTGTCGCCGCCCAGCCACTTTGGCGACTGAAAGATGCGCTCGAAAGCCGGCGGGATGAGATGGACGTCAATCTCGCGGGCGCTTCGCAGGATGCCCTGGTCGGTAATCACGCCGTTGACGATGCTATCGCCGTAATCCGTCTCGCGGATGGCTCCGCTCGCCGTGAGACTGAATCCATCGAAGTGAAACGCTGTGGTGACCTCGGGATAAACATCCACCCTGCCGACGAAGCGAGGAGTTTGAAACTCGGGCTGCGTGCGATCCAGAAAGCCCGCGCTGCTGTTCAACGAAAACCAGACCGGGACGATGCCACCCAGAATTTGGCGGTCGCGGCTCAGGAATTCCGCCACCGGCAGTTTCTTAATAATAATCCGATTGTCGGGAGCGAGAGCGTTTTCATATTCCTCGTCACGGGTGGCTGCCACATCGAATGTATAGCTGGACCAGTGCTTGATGACGAACCCGATGGAATGCGTTTCCGAAAAGATGGTTTCGTGAAACGATTGGCTGAAGGCCTCGCGGAACAGGAAGGAACTCAGTTCGTCCAGGTGGATTCGCGCCAGCCAACCGTCGCCTAAATCGGAGTGGCCATCGAACGTGAATTCTTCGCCGCCCTGCTTTTGGAGCATGCCGTACTGTTGAATGCCGCGATCTTCCACGGCGTATACGTTGAAGCTGAAATCGGTTCCGGGTCTCACCTTGCCGCGAAATTCGAGCGTGTTGGCGGGCCCTCGGGACGTGAAGTATTGAATGCGATAAAGCGCATCGAAGCTGCGGCTGATGGCCCAATAGTAAGCCAGACCGAACATTTCACCGTAGGTGGAGCTATGGCCAACATTCGGAGTGAGGAAGCCGCTTTGGCGCGGCAGAGTCTTCAGGGATTTGTAGTAGGCGGGGAAATAAAATATCGGTACGTTCTTGACGCGAAAAATGGCGCGATACGTGATGGCGCGGTCGTTGGGAAGGATATCGAATTTGGTCGCCGTGAGGCGCCACCACGGTTTGGGAACCTTGCAATCGGTGACGAAGCCTTCGTGGATGATGTACTTTCCGTCCTTCCGCTCGCCCCACTGGCCTTCGAAATAGAACGGGTTGTTGGTGGTGAGCAGGCCGGGCCGCGCGATAATTTTCGTCTCCGACGTGCCTCGAACATTGTAGAAGATGCCAGTCTCGGTGGTCACGTTGTAGGTAGCGTGATCGCAGTTGAGCTTGGTTCCATCCAGGAAGTTTTCATAGCGGACGTTGCCCCAGGCCTCTACGTCGCCGGTATCGTCGTTGTAATCGACGGCGTCGGCATCCACCTTCTTGTCTTCCGACTCCAGATGGACGTGGCCGCGCAAGTGCCGCAAGTCACCGTCCGTCTCCTCGGTTTCCGCCTCCACTTTGTATTCATCGGGGGCCGGAGCGCCGGGCCGTAGGACTTTGACCCGCAGATCCGGATTCGCTGCGTTGGGAGTTTGCGGCTGCGCGGGCGGAGGCGGGGGCGCGCTGGGAACCGGAGGCGGAGGCTGCTGCGCCAGTAGCGCCGGAGGGGTAAAAAGAGGCGACGCCAGTAAGAAAAAGCTTAGCAGGAGTGCGCGAGCCCAACAAAGTTCGTGACATTTTCGCCCAAATATGTTACGAACAAAGATAACCTCTTTCATGAGGTTCGGTGAAGAAGGTTGGCCTGCGCAAGCTACGAAACGAGGCTTCAAGCCAGAACCGTAGCATGGAAGTTCAGACGTCCGCAAGAGGAGCTTTCGGAATACTCTGTTGCTTTTTCGGGACAGGTGCTTTTGGGAACGAGGTGTTTTGATGGAATGCCGATACTGCCAATTCGGCAACGCTGAGGACGAGCACCGTTGTCGGCGCTGTGGACGGCGCCTGCGTTCGAGCCCGGTCTATGTGGGTTCGTCGGCGGCCGCGCCTTTATTACAATTTGAAGCTGCGCCAGTTTTGCAGCATGAAGCCGGTCCGCTGTTGCAACATGACTCCGCGCGGGCGGCAAGCAGGAGCGAAGTGCATCGCTCGCCCGAACCGAGCGAACCACGCCGCCCCAGCACCTATCAACCTTCTCTATTCACATCGCGCGAACTGCCATTAGTAGTTCCGTTCGAAACACTTGCTCCCGGCTTGGTGCAGCCCACCCATCGCAAGCCGCAACCGTCGGCTCCGCGCCAACGCCGGCGCAAAGCGATTCCGGGCCAGCAGGCTCTTGAGTTCGGTCACCATTTCAGCCGTCACTCTAATCAACCCGCGCGATTATCGAAGCAAGCGGATGGAGTCATTTATTGCGATGCTCCTGTTGCAATCCCCGCTCATCGCGCGATGGCGGCCGCTCTGGACGCCAGTATTATCGTCATGGCGCTGGCAGTATTTGCAATCGTTTTCCGCGTGGCGGGGGGGGCGTTCGTGTTGAACGCCAAGACAGCTCCCGTATTCGTGGGCGTCGCAGCGGGTGTCGTAGTCTTCTACAGATTGCTGTGGTGTTTGGCCAATGGCGACACCGTCGGCCAAAAGTGGACCCGTCTCCGGCTGGTGAATTTTGACGGCCAGACACCCACGCGCGCGCAGCGGTTTTACCGGACCGCGTCAGGTTTCCTGAGCGTGATGGCGGGCGGCATCGGACTGCTGTGGGGCCTGGTGGACGAAGAGACGCTCACCTGGCACGATCATATTTCGAAGACTTTCCCGACGCCAGTCAACTGAATCAACGCTTCACATCCGAGCCGCCATGCGTGAGCATGCGGTTAGCTTAATTCAGCTTTGACGACAGGGTTCCACGATCGCAGACATGGATCCCTTGCTCTTCGGCATCCGCCAATCCGCTCCGTAAGCGTGAATCTGATCCCGTCCGAACTCCGCGGCCGGTAGCTCGCACGTGATCACGATGGTGCGGCCGGTGGTGTCCACCTCAACCGCGTGATTCCAAGCGTCCTCCGTTGACAGAGCGAACAGCTTCTCCAGCATCTCCACGACGTAGTCGTAGGTGTGCTCGGCGTCATCCAGCAGAACGACGTTGTAGATGGGAGCTTGCTGATCGAGATTTTCTTGCCTCGTTCCGGGCGAGGCGATGGTGGCCATAGGTCACTTTTTATGATAGCGGCACTGTAAGCTCGCGCCGGGGTGGTATTATTGACACAGAAGGGGGCGCAACGGATTCGACGGGATTGAATCGTTGTGGGAAGGCGTGCCGGGTTCCGAGCTCCCGTTAAACGATCGGAAAACCAGAACTGCCAATCAACAGTTCGCTTACGCTGCTTAATTAATTAGGTAGCCGCTCCGGGTGCTGGGCCTTGACGGCATCTAGCGGGCGTCATCTTCAAGGATTGGGCCGAGAGCTTCTGTTCGGAGCAGCAGGCTGACGACAATCGGGCTAAGCCGCCGTTTTCTTGCCGGTTCTAATGCGGCGGCCGACAATTACCGAATCGGAAACGCACGTAGTCTTTTCACGGCGGGCTTTCTCGGACGCGGGTTCGACTCCCGCCGCCTCCACCATCATTACACCTTATTTTTCAACTGCCTGAATAACTTTAAACCGCAAAGTAAATTATACGTAAACTCTGCGGGGTAGGCTTGAGGCACGCTCAACCCCTTCCGCCGTCATGTAGCTAACTGTTCCAGCTATTCTAAGCGCACCGGTGGAACCTGCAAGACCCCCCATGCCGGATCCATTACGAGAGGATCGACGGACTAGGTAAAGGCGACGGCTAACCACACCGCTGCCCAAGAGCCCTTCGTGATGATTGGCCTGTCCGGC
>Ga0302325_10034304_pt1 | contig 10380 bp, 8 predicted proteins | sample Palsa_T0_2_FD_201948 | JGI IMG/M metagenome (GOLD analysis project Ga0302325, IMG submission 201948) | Peat permafrost microbial communities from Stordalen Mire near Abisko, Sweden - Palsa_T0_2 | ecosystem: Environmental > Terrestrial > Soil > Palsa > Peat permafrost | place: Sweden: Abisko...
AAAGGTTCACCTTACTACATTCCCGTATCGCTATGCAGGACAATGCCGGCACTGACGAGTTTCACGACGAGGCTCCTATCACAGCACGTCCCGCGCGGTTCGCGGCGCTGTCAGCCTTGGAGATGAAGTTTAAAGGTGCAGCACTTGCTATGGGAATGTCTTTTATCATGACCTCGCGCCCTCTGTATTGACTTTCAACCAACATTAACAGCACAAAAAGAAGTAAAGATGGCGGATACTAATGGACCAACCAAGGTTCCGCAAGATGTTGCAATCGTTGGCCTCTCGTGCCGCTTTTCAGGTGACGCTACGAATGCTGATGGTTTCTGGGAGATGCTCTGTAATGGAAAATGTAAGAGCATAGTTGGAAAGACTCTAAGAAATTGAAACAATACTGACATTGGATCTGCAGCTGGGCATTCAGAGACTACAAGATTCAACCCAAAAGGCTTCAGTGATCCTGGGTTCAGGAAGCACAACCAGAGCGCGACGGCTCACGGCCATTTTCTGCAACAAGATGTTGGCGCTTTTGATACAGCGTTCTTTGGGATCACGCCTGAGGAAGCTTCGGCCATCGATCCACAGCAGAGACTCATACTGGAGGTTGCATACGAGGCTTTCGAGAACGCGGGGATGACCATCCAACAGCTTGCAGGTTCGAAAACGAGTTGTTTCATCGCCTCCTTCACGTCTGACTACAGGGAGATGATTTTTCGGGACCCAGATGCAGCTCCTCGCTATACCGTCACTGGAACTGCTGTGTCCATGCTGGCCAATAGAATATCCTGGTTCTTCGACCTCAGAGGCCCCAGTGTAGCACTCAACACTGCTTGCTCATCGAGTTTGGTGGCACTACATCTTGCCCGGAGGAGCTTGCAGTCAGGAGAGGCTGATATCGCAATTATCGGGGGAACAAATCTCATGCTCGGTCCAGAGATGTTCACGTTCTTCTCGAATCTCAACTTCTTATCCCGCGATGGGCTTTCGAGGAGTTTTGACGCTTCCGGTGAAGGCTATGGTCGCGGAGAAGGAGTCGCTGCCATCATCATAAAGCGGGTGGATGACGCACAAAGGGATAACGACATAATCCGAGCCATTGTGAGAGGTACAGCGACCAACCAAGACGGCAAGACCAAAGCTATCACTCTGCCGAGCCTTGATGCCCAGGTCGACTTGATACGCTCAGCATACCATGAAGCCGGGCTCAATTTCCATGACACAACCTATTTCGAAGCACATGTAAGTTGATACTGCCGCCACTGGTTTCATTAAACTTACTCTCATCCAGGGAACTGGCACGCGCCGTGGTGATCCGGTGGAGCTTGAAGCCATTTCAAAGACGTTGTGTCTTGACCGACCAGAAGATTCAAAACTCATCGTAGGTTCAGTGAAGTCCAATGTAAGTTCAGCTTCGCTGTCTATGAGGCATAAAACAGCGAGTGACTGTTCCAGGTCGGTCATACCGAAGCAACAGCAGGCCTGGCTGGCATAATTAAAGCGATATATATGCTGGAGAAAGGCCTGATTCCTGCAACAATTCATTATAGCAAACCTCTCCCCGAATTCGACCTCAGCAGCTCCAAATTGACGATTCCAGTCGAAACGAGGCCTTGGCCGGCTACACCACTACGACGCATCAGTGTTGGTTCAATTGTCTTCATCAAGATGTTTACGGTGCTGACTTATTACAGATCAATTCATTTGGATTCGGAGGGGCCAATGCCCACGCCGTGCTTGATGATGTACAATCCTATCTGGCATCCAGAGACATGCAAGGAGCAAGCCTTCGTGCAAAGATACAGCCGCTGCCAAATATAAACGGGAGAATGGCCAACGGCAATGGAAAACTTGAAGATCCAAAGCCACTAGCAAATGAGCTGTCTTTCGTCTTCAGCGGTCCGGACCAACAGGCTCTAGAGAGAAATCTTGAAGTCATAGCTCAACACCTTCAGACTAAGACTTTCCCTAATCTTGAATCTGAGTCCGAATACCTTCGAAACCTGGCATATACTCTGTCCGAACGACGCTCAATGTTCAGACTGAAGGCTGCGATAGTGGCAACATCAGTCGACCAACTCGCTTCCAGAATTCGAGAGCGAAGCATTGTGTGTATCGACAATCACGTAGCGGTCCCGACCAAGTCCAATCTAGCGAATGGAAATGAAGACAAAATCACACGACGCCTTCTGACAGACCTTCCTTCATACGCGTGGGACCATTCGCGGACATACTGGGCTGAAAGTCGAGCCTCAAAAGAATTTCGACATCGAAAACACCCACAGCGAAGCCTCATTGGAGCCCCTCAACCAAGCTACGGAGAAGATGAGCACATCTGGAGAGGATATCTGCGCCTATCAGAAGAGCCGTGGGTCAAAGACCATCAAGTTCTAGGTGCTATCGTATACCCGGCTGCCGGATACATTGCAATGGCGATCGAAGCGGCACGGGATATCGCCGACAAAGGTCGAGCGATAAGTCGTTACACTCTACGTGACGTGCAATTCCACTCTGCAGCTGTCATCAAAGAAGATGTTCCACTCGAGTTGATCATTCAGCTGCGGCCTCATCATGCCGCTACAAGAACAACATCCGCATCCTGGCTCGAGTTTGCAATCTCTTCCTGTCACAACGAAAGAAACATGCGCGAGAATTGCTTTGGTCTCATATCTATCGAGTATGAAGCTGCGGACGACTCGCCCTTGGCATTAGAACAATCACAGGAGGGAGATCGTATTTTGAAGCAGTACGAGCGCGCCCATGGAGAATGTGATATCAATCAGAGTCCAAAGGCATTATACGAAGAGTTGGCCTCTGTGGGTCTGAACTACGGCCAGGCTTTCCAGCAAATTTCCAAGGTCACGAAGTCAGAAGGCTGTAGCTCTTGCCAGGTAGAGCTCTATACACCCGATCGTATTCCTGATGGAGATTTGCGTCCTGTCATCCACCCTACCACCCTCGATTGTATGATACAAACCATTTTCCCCGCTCTTGTTGGCAACCGCGCCCAAATGCAAGTGGCGATGGTCCCTACGCTCTTGGAACACATGTCCATTTCCGCACAAACACCTACCTCTACCGGAACCTGTTTCCGCGGCTTCTCTACAGCAAAGTATGGCGGAGCACGAGAGATGGTTGCCGACTTTGCTATGCTGGACCACGAGACATCGAAACCAGCAGTCATTACCACGGGTCTGCGTTGCACCGCCATTTCCGAGTTAGCAAAGCCTACAGTTGAAGCGAACGAAGATGAGGGCCGAAGTATTTGCTCTCGGCTTATGTGGACTCCAGCGATGGACGTCCTTTCACCAGCCGAGCAATCGCAAGTAATTCAATCAACTACCTCGCTCCACAAGCTTCGAAATGTACGTCTCGATTTTTTGATTTTTTTTGGTCTTCCCAAGTTCGCAGTAATAGGCTCACTGGCTATTCCGTAGTTTATCCAAACACTGGCGTTCTCTCGAACCAAACTCTCCGTGCTAGAACTCGGTACTGCCTCTCAGAATGCGGTTCTGACCATGATGTCGTCTTTGCCCCAAGAGTTGCTGGTGTCTGGAGTGCTGAAGTACACATTCACATGCAGTGACGAGCATGACTTGCGCAGTGTCAGGGAGAGCCAGCTGTCACGACATGGAAACAAGGTGGCCTACCAAGTGCTCGACCTGAAAAAAAGCCATGAATCACAAGGTTTTCAAGACAGGACGTTTGATGTTGTTATCTTGTCAGATCCGTCATCGGAAATGTTAATTTCGCTGGTTGTGCCAGCCCTGTGGAAACTTCTGAGTCCTACAGGGAAATTATGTTTGCTCGGAGCGCTGGATACGGCCAATGGTAGGGTGGACCTTGGAAGCACTCTGGAGTCTCAGAATTTGGTTATTGACTTTGCCGAGCGAGACTTCGGAAATTCGTACCAAGGCTATGAACTTGTGGTTGCGAGCCGGAAGCCGGATGAAAACCAAGGAGCTCGGGATCAAGATATCTTGGTCTTAGAGGGAGATCATCCATGTGCTGCAAGCTTGTCCGACGCACTCCTATCTCTGGACCCGGCCAAAGGGTCGTACATCCCGATTCCGAGGAGGCTTCTGCGATCTAGTTTTCAGGACATGGAAGGCAAAATCTGCATCGCGACACTGGAAATGGGCCAATCTTTCCTTGCGCATGCGACCCCTGAGGACTTCACCTCATTCAAGGAGATTATTCGCCGCTGTTCCAGTGTGGTTTGGGTCAGCTCCTCCGATGACCCAATCGGCAGTATCGTGACTGGCCTGGCCCGTACGATGCGGAATGAGAATGCGGCTTTGGTGTTTCGCTCATTGCAAGTGCCTTCGAAGGATATGCACAGTCCGGATTACCTTGCAGAGATTGTTTCACGGTTAGCCACCTCGTCATGCACAGACAATGAGTTCAAGCTTGATGGGGGTATCTTGAAGGTGTCCCGGATTCTGCGAGACCCTGAGATGGACGGCATGGTTGCGTCAATGGCCATCAAAGGCGGCGCACAAATCAGAACATCTACACTGAACCGAGTCGGACGGGCCCAGAAACTTGCTCTTCCTCGCCAAGGAATTCTCGACGACATTTATTTTGAGGCAGATGAGGTGGCGGATGGGCCCCTGTTGAACGACGAAGTGGAGATTGAGATTAAGGCTTCTGGAATCAAGTATGTCGACCCGTCCATCCTTCCATATGTGGTCCGTCACTGATGAACTGTAACAGCTTTCGAGACGTCCTCGTGATGATGGGAAATATCCCTGATAATCTCATCGGCCACGAAGCGAGTGGCATCATCTCACGAGTTGGAAGAAAAGTCACCTCGTTCCGAGAAGGTGACCGAGTTTGCACAATTGGCCACGGCTGCCACCGATCCGCCTACCGCACCGCAGCAAATCTGGTTCACAAAATCCCTGACGGCATGTCCTTCGAAGAAGCAGCGACTGTGCCTTTGGTATACTGCACAGCATACACCGCGCTCGTCGGAATTGCTCGTGCGCAGAAGGGCCAAACGATTCTCATCCACGCCGCCGCAGGGGGGGTCGGTCTGGCTGCGATACAGATTGCAAACCACCTAGGGCTAGAGGTCTTTGCCACTGTGAGCTCTCAGCCAAAGCGGCAGTTGATCCAGGATCATGGTGTCATGGAAGACCACATCTTCAACTCGCGTGATACGAGCTTTGCAAAAGGTGTTATGCGAATGACCTCTGACCGTGGTGTGGATATCGTGTTGAATTCCCTTGCTGGAGAACAACTTCGACTATCCTGGCACTGCCTGGCGCCTTTTGGCACTTTTGTCGAAATCGGTATAAAGGACATCACAGCCAACAGCCGCCTCGACATGAGTCCGTTTGCAAAGGATGCCACCTTCGCTGCCTTCGAGATCATTAACATACTGCACCAAGACCCGAAACGAATGGCAAATATCCTGGCCGACGTCTTCCGACTGCTACATAATCAGTTTGTCAAGCCCGTGAAGCCCCTGCTCAGTAAGCCAAGCTCGCAAGTCAGAGAGGCACTCCGTCTTTTGCAGACCGGGAAGCATATGGGTAAAGTCGCTCTTATTTGGGATCGAGATCAAACCCTCCCAATGGCTATGACAACCCCAAGGCCAGTGTTACTGGAAGCCGCAACGTACGTCTTGGTAGGAGGCTTCGGAGGGCTTGGTCGAAGCATTGCAAGCATGTTGGCTAACCGCAGTGCTCGTCACCTTTGCATCCTTTCACGATCCGGAGCGCAGTCCCAAGAGGCCCTCGAAACTGTCCAGAAACTCGAAGATCAGGGCGTTCAGGTCCGGTCTTTCGCCTGCGATATTTCGGATGAGAGATCCCTCCGGAACGCCATCGAAGCGTGCAAGGCGGAGATGCCGCCGATTCGCGGTGTCATACAAGGCGCCATGGTCCTTCGTGATGTCTCTTTCGAGAAGATGTCGCACAGTCAGTGGCATGATGCTTTGAGAGCCAAGGTTGATGGCACCTGGAACTTGCACAAGCTCATGCCAAAGGATCTAGACTTCTTCATCATCCTCAGCTCCTTCATGGGTATTTTCGGGAGCCGCACTCAAGGCAACTACGCTGCCGCTGGAGCCTATCAGGACTCGCTAGCACATTACCGACGTTCGCAGGGGCTCAAGGCAGTCTCGTTGGATCTTGGTCTCATGCGTGACGTTAGCAACTTCTCGAAAAAAGAAGCTCTATCTGGGCCGTTCAAGGACTGGCAAAAACCTTTCGGGCTTCGAGAAGTAGATGTTCATGGGCTATTGGATCACGTTATTGCAAGCGAAACAGGTGCGATTACGACTCATGTGCCCACGCAGGTTCTCACAGGCTTCGGGACTGCAGATGAAGCGGAAAAGGCAGGCATCGAGCCTCCGTACTATTTAGACGAGAAGAGATTTGCGCTCCTGCATACCAGCATCGTTGAGACACGACAGGATATTGCCGCACAAGGAAAGCCGGCAGCTACTCCCACCACAGCAAAGAAAGCGGAGGCCGGTGATCTCTTGAAGCAAGCAGGGTCGCTTGTGGAAGCGGCAGACCTGATCCTAGAGTCTTTGATTGTCAAGGTTGCTAAGCACCTAGAAAGAGACGAGGCGGACATTGATCCCGAGGAGCCCCTGTATACATATGGAGTGGACTCTCTTGTTGCAATCGAGATTAAGAATTGGATCATGAAGGAATTCGCATCGGATGTGGCTTTGCTTGACATCACGGCCGAGGAGCCGGTCTTCGAGTTGGCGGAGAGAATTGCTGTAAAGAGCAAGTTTGTGTCTGTGGCCGCTTGATTCTTGTCAGTTCCGAGGTATACCTAGCTATGTACACATAATGGAATATGGGAGAATCGGGCAGCTTTCTACGTTTGTTGGATGCATCGTCATTTGTACGTAGAGATAGGTTGTACCGTACGGCAAAAAATGCCTCTATCATGATTTTCTGTGCCTTTTACTGCCTCTTATCCTGATTGGGTCTACGTAACCACCGGGTCAGGGGACTCGAAACGAGATTCGGATTGTATGGAGGCTCCTCGCGCTATGCGAAAATCACGAATTGTCAGGGACGAGGGATTGTGGGTGAGGTGAGTGGGAGTAGAGGCTGTGGCATAGCGAACAAGCAGTGTATTCAGAGGAGATACTAGGTGGAAAAACTACTGAACCTGACTCCCTTCCTCCTCCTCGTCCTCCCAGGGCCTCCTCTTCGGGGGTTTATGTAGAATTCCCATAGAGCTTTCTCCCTTGGCGGTTTCCCTCCCGTGGAAAAGACTGCAACGTATGTACTGTAGCTATTTCGCCCTGAAGGCGTGTATGAGACAGATAGCCCGTAGCCCGTGTTGGTTGTCCCTTGGCCGACTTGGGGTATTCCAAAGCCTGGTTACATTTACTCCTGACACGAAGATCATCCTTCCTTTTTCTTTCAAGATCCCCTGGAGCCTCAGATATAATGATTACGTAAAATGACAGACATCACTTCATTAAAAAATTTAAAACGCTAAAAAGCTAACAAACATACAACAGTAGGTATTCGCTGGTGGTCACCCACCCAACTACTAATCTACCGATCTGCAGCTTATATATGGGAGAGCGGACGGGATCCCTAGTTCTCTGCAGTCTATGTTCGTATGTAACGGCATAAGCATTATTAAAATCTATATGTGACTCCTGCTTTTCTTTCACCCAAAGTTCGCCAATCGCAGAGTTGGTTGCTTCTACCGCTTTTGTTCCACATGTACGACCCTAGACAGCAGGGTTCATTCCCGTCTATTATTGGTTGGGAAGCCGGCGTTTCTTATTTTCTCGGGGTACCTTTACGGAGTATTTATTTCGCACCCCTGGTAAATTAATTTGTCCACGGTGCAGGCCAGCATTTGCAACATACCAAGGAATCAAATTCAACCAATTTGACAAGGGGCTGCCTAATCAAGGTTAGGTAGTCCAGGAGTTAACGGCCTTAAGCTTTGCGGCGTTATTCATTCCAAGGGCGTGCGGCTCAAGTTGAACAAACAACCTCAGCTCGTCAAATAGTAGGGCTACCGGTAACCAGCCTTGGGCAAGCCCCCGACCACATCATTTGCTTGCGTGTTGGAAGGACCACCAATTTTCGTCCAGTGCAGAGTTTATCTTCACTCTCTTGTGCAAGGGAACCCTTTGGCGAAGTCTCGTGGTGGCATAGAAGGACACGAGAAGTCAGGCTACGAGAAGTTCGACTTATCACATACCGGGAACAATACGTGTAATCGAGTTTGAACATGAACACTACACCAGCCACTGAGCTCCAGCTCGAGCATGGCACCTTGAAGACGAAAGGCTCATCTGCGACCGAAGTTCCGATCGTATCGCTCAATGCCTCCAACTCCAGCAATCATGATATAGCACCGTCGGCGGTTGCGGGTTCAAAGAAAGAACTTGAAGACAGCTTGGTGGTATGGGACGGACCAGGCGACCCAGAAAACCCTCAGAACATGCCTCAGTGGAAAAAATGGATGATCACCTGGCTACTCGCCTTTCTGAACGTCTGGGTGACATTTTCGAGCACGATTTTCGCCTCAGCAGTTTCGACCACCTCACATGAATATAATGTATCGAGAGTAGTGATGACGCTTGGCGTCAGTCTCACAGTTCTGGTGCGTCTTCATCTCGGCCGTAACCTTTCCGTGGCAAGACGAGCTAACAATATAATCAGGGCTTTGCCGTTGGTCCTTTGATATGGGCCCCTATGTCTGAAGTCTACGGCCGACTTATACCGTTCTACTCTGGGTATGCAGTCTTTTGCATCTTCCAGATCCCCGTAGCGACGGCGCAGAACCTGCAAACCATTCTCATTTGTCGGTTCTTCATAGGCTTCTTCGGCACTGCAGCAATGGCGGTCACTCCCGGAGTCTTGGCAGATATTTTCAGTCCCAAAGATCGTGGCGTGGCAGTCTCAGTGTACGCAGCAGCCGCCTTTATCGGTCCAATCTTTGGCCCAATTGTCGGCGGTTTCATTGTCGACTCCCATCTAGGCTGGCGGTGGACCGCATGGGTGACCCTGATACTAGCCTCGGCTTTTGGAATTGCCTCTCTGATATTAGTCCCGGAGACGTACGGTCCCCTCATACTTCAGCGTCGTGCAGCGCGTCTACGAAGAGAAACTGGCAACTGGGCCTTGCACGCTGCCCTCGACGAAAATGTTCCCACTCTCAAAGATATTGTCTTCAAGTACTTCCTCCGACCCTGTCAGATGCTCGTGAAAGAGCCTATCCTTTTGCTCGTCACGATTTACATCTCTCTCATTTACGGCATCTTGTACTTGTTCTTTGTCGCATACCCTATTGAGTTCCTCGGGTATCGAGGTTGGTCGAATGCTGGCGTTGCGTCTCTGCCGCTTCTCGCTGTGATGTTGGGCACTCTCGTGGGCTGTCTCACCATCATGTTTACAACAAAGCATGTATACGCACGCAAAATGGCAAAAACGGGCCGCGTATCGCCCGAGGAAAGGCTCGTACTAATGATGGTTGGAAGTATATGCCTCCCTGTAAGTCACTACTCATCCGGGTCATCCCTACTTCTAGAGCATTGAACAAAGGAAAAGTCTCCCTACTCACGACTTTTTTAACAACAGATCGGTCTGTTTTGGTTTGGCTGGACTAGTAGCCCCTCTGTCCACTGGCTGGCGCAAACCTTTGCAGGGCTCCCGATCGGCGTCGGTCTGGCCCTTATCTGGGTCCAAGGCCTGAATTACCTTGTCGACGTTTACCTCATGTTTGCCAACTCGGCCCTCGCTGGCAACACGCTCATCAGAAGCGCAGCTGGTGCAGCATTTCCCCTGTTCGGAGGGACAATGTATCACAAGCTAGGTGTGAACTGGGCGTCGTCATTGTTGGGTTTTTTGGCAGTTGCGATGATTCCAATTCCATTTGCGTTCTACTATTATGGACCAAAGATTCGGGAAATGAGTAGATATTCACCGAAGTTGTGATTGAGGTCAGACATTGTCTTCAAGGGGGACTAGTGTAAGAGGAAGTATAGAAGAAGGAGTATTTCAGGTCAGACTGTTGTATGCTTTTGTCCTAGAATTGATACACCTATTTTAGGAATCTTGGTGTTCTGTAATAAATAATACTTTAAAATATTTGGCTTCTTTCAGCCAGGCATCTACTTTAAACGGCCTGGGTTTAGGATCAGCAGGCACGCTTCGGCAGGGTGCAGTGATATTCTACCTGCCTAGACGCATTATAATATCTCATTATATGGCTTGGACAGCAGCGCCGTAGGCAAATTAACACACGATGCCTCAAGAGTCCCTCACAACTCAAAATTGGTGTCTTCATTTTTATATTCTCTACATATGTCGACCACCACTGCGGACTTATACCTACACCTTGTAATCATGTGGGTATTCATGGGTGATGATCGGTCGT
>Ga0302325_10034308_pt1 | contig 10379 bp, 7 predicted proteins | sample Palsa_T0_2_FD_201948 | JGI IMG/M metagenome (GOLD analysis project Ga0302325, IMG submission 201948) | Peat permafrost microbial communities from Stordalen Mire near Abisko, Sweden - Palsa_T0_2 | ecosystem: Environmental > Terrestrial > Soil > Palsa > Peat permafrost | place: Sweden: Abisko...
TAAACGGCTTGACCGAAGCCACATCAAATTGCGACCGGGCTGCTGCCTGAGTTTGAGCCCGGCTGAGCGGCGCGTTCAGCATGCCGATTGCAACAGGCCCCGCCACGGCTCCGATTGCAGTAACAGCCAGCAGGAGCCTCCTGGAGAGACTCAGCCGGGCTGCGCGGTGATTCGCGATAATTGCCTCAATTCGCTTCTTCAGATTGGAACCGGTCACTCCAGACACACAGACTAACGGCGATTCCAGATAGAACTTACAAACATTGAGAATTCCCTCCGCGTAGATTCCGGGTTCACTTACAACTTTCAGCACCTCTTCATCGCAGGCGCGTTCCCGCTCTTCCACCAGCCGCTCCCTGATCCACCACGCCAATGGATGGAACCAGAAGATAGCTTCCATCACCATGTGAATCGAAGCCGTCAGATTGTCCCGCCGCCGGACATGGCACAACTCGTGCGCAAGCACCGCTTCCAACTGCCGCGGAGTAAGACGCGCTGTAATGCCCTCCGGCAGCAGCAACACAGGCTTGCGGATACCGAACACTCCCGGCTCCAGACGCGCGGAAGAAGACATCACCGGGATCGGCAGGTTGAGGCTCAGGGGTGTTGCCGAGCGCCGGATCGCGCGAATGGTCCGCCACCATCGGACCCAGGAAACGGATGTGATCGTAAAGCCGCAGAGCCAGACTCCAAACAGAATTGCAGGGAGCCAGTCTGTCGCCGATCTCTCGCCGGCACGGCGCACCGTTGGAGGCGGCGCCGCAAAAGGCTGGCCGATCTCCTCCATCACAAAGGATAGCTGCGGCCCAGTGACCGCTGGCGCCGCTCGCCATCCGAGTTGACTGCCCGCGCTCACCAGCAACGAAAAAGGGATCAAGAACTTCGCCGAGGCCGCCAGCCAGAGCCAATACCGCACTGCTGCCCGGTTCCTCCGCAGGGCCAGCGTCAACAGCCACGCCACGGCGGCGCAAAGAGTCGATTGCCACAGATGGTTCGCCAAGGGCGATAGATAGGAAGGAATCATTGCGACTTTTCCTTCTTCGAGGGCTTGCGGAGAGCCTTCTCAGCTTCCTTCACATCATCCAGGGTGAGTTCGCCCGATTCCACCAGATGCGCCATTACCAGCTTGGCTCCGCCCCCAAATAGCGCCAGTAGCTCGTCGATCAATCTGCGCTGGGCATCTTTGCGGGAGATCGCCGCCTCGAATATGTTCGCATTGCTGATCCGCTTGACGCAGCGGAGGGCCTTCTTCCGTTCCAGGCGATAGACGGTAGTCTGCACCGTTGTATAAGCCGGCCTGCCGGGCTCGGGAAACGTCTCCTGAATCTCGCGAACGGAGCAGGCGCCCTTTTGCCAGAGCGCCTCCAGGACTTGCAACTCCAGCTTCGTCAGTTTTGGGTGTGGCATCGCAGTTCAACTGTAACGAGATTCAGTCTACTATCATGATAGTCCAATTGCAAGCCAATTCTTCGCGCCATTGGCGACCGGGCGAAGCTCTGGGCCAGACGCAACTGGCGCTCATGCGGCGCGACGGGCGAGGGCATCCTTTCTGTTGGGCCAGTTTCCTCCAGGCTGGCGATTGGAGAAGCCTTCAGCCCCCAGCCGGCGGGAAATGAAGGGGCCTCGACCCAGTTGTCAGGTGGACAAACTTCGATGAAATACTTTGCAGCTTTTCTCTTATGTGTTTAGGCGGCGCGATCCTGCCGCTATCAGTTATCTTGCGGAGGAAAGATGCAATGCAAGAAGTTCTTTACAGGGATGGGGCCGGCCGCGATGGCCGTAGCTGGCGGGGCCTTGCTGGCAACCGGGATTTTCGTGACGCCCGCGATGGCTGACCCCGTGCTTCCATCCTATACGGCCGGAGGAGGATGTACGGCCGGTCCGGATTTCGTCAGTCCTGCGCCGTTCTGCTCCCAAGCCCTCGCAGGCGGCGCCGATAGCCTTCTGTACAATTTAACCCCGGTTCCGAGTTTGTCCGTGACTGCGACGGCTGTTGAGGATCCCCTTTCCGATCTGGCTTATTCGGCGATCCTGAGTCTGTCGTATTCGTTTGAGGTTGTCGGGGGCAAGGCCGGAGACATTGTGCCGCTTCTGATCGCTACAGGCCTGTTCACTTCCGATACGGGTTACGCCGACGCCTACGCATCCATCGGCGTGACCACGAGCCTTGACAGCTAGTCTGCACTGTACTGCTCAGTAGACCCGGCCAGTGTCCCGTGCGCGGCCACCAGTTTCTCAGGCACTATCAGCGCCGCCGCTACTTCCGGAACAGTGGACACCTTAACCCTGTTGGTTGAAGCTGGAGCGGTCTTAGGCAACAATGGAGTCACCACCTACCCCTCATCGGCCTCCGCTTCCGCGGACCCCTTGATTTACGTAGATCCTAGCTTTGCTGAAGCGGCCACTTATGAGATTTTAGTGAGTCCGGGCATCGGAAACGCCGGGGCGGCTACCCCCGAGCCGAGTACCTTGCTCCTCATCTTCGTTCTCTCGCCACTCGTGTTACTCGCGCGCCGGCTTCGCGCCGCCTGAATCGGTTCGCGGACTAGTAAGAGGAATCCGCAACCTCCGCTTATCCATGGCGCGCAACGCCATGATGATCGAGGCCGCCCGTCCCGGATTCCGGGCGTTAGCCCCCACATTCAGTACGCCAGTCCAGACCAACAAGCAAATCACTCTGACCACGCCCGTCCCGGACCGTTACTCACGCTGGAAGGCTACAACACGCGCGCCCGGCTTGAAAATCGTGATTGTCCCCCGGGAAGGACATCCCAATGAGTTGTTACCCAGCGTCGGGGGAACACCTCGTCAGGCGGCGCGGGCGGCCTTCAAGGATGTCTCGATTACCACATTTAGAACATCGAACCATGAGAGTTCATCCGTCCGGCAATCAATCCGTGAAAGCGCCATGTACCGGTTCCATTGCGACGGCTGGTCGCTGCGAGCCGACCCTCCCACATCGCTTACGACCCATACCGGCAGAACAGCAAACTGTCGATATTCGCGCCTCATCTCAAAACCGATCACAATAGCTTCACATATTCTTAAGTCCGAAGACCGTAACGGCTTACTCCACATTACCAAAGCCTTTTCCCCAGCATTCCTGGTTCGCGTGCGAGACAATGAGATAGGAGCGTTCTGCCATCGCGGCGGCCCGGCTCGCTGGGAAACACCTTGATCTCTGCAAATTCGATAATCCCCAACTATGCCAATCACCACGAAATTCTCCCCCAGACCTAATCGTTTACCGAACCCGCGATCCCTACGCTGCAACTCGGCTGGAACCCGGATCCTCGATATACAAAACGACCCTAGTCCCATTTCCGGACACGTCGCCGCCGATCGCGGTCAGATATTTGAGCAAATCCGGCTAGCCCCTACCCAACTCCGCCAGCGCCAGCCACACAGCAACAATGAAAAACTCCATTCCGCTGTATCGGACCGATATCCCCAATGCGGTCAATCATGCCGCTCGCGAGATCCTCTCGTATATTCACTCGCTCACCGAACTCGCGATCCTCGCGCCCGAATTCGCCTCGAATCCGGATACTCGATATACAAAACGAACCTAATCCCATTTCCGGGCGCTTCTCTGCCGATCGCAGCCGGTTCCCCGCGTGGCTCCGCCCCGGCGCCTCCGGGCTTGTATTCAACCTGCAAAATGCACGACACTGGTCGATTGATGGCCCGTTCTGTATGAAACTCTCCATCCTCATGCCCGTCTACAATGAGCGCACGGTGGTGGAGCGGTGCATCACCCTGGTGCTCGCCGCTCCGCTGCCCGAAAACATGGAGCGGGAGTTGATTATTATCGACGACTGCTCCACCGATGGCACCTTCGCCATTCTCGCGCGCCTAGCCGCCGCATATCCGGAAATCCGCCTCTTCCAGCATGCGAAGAATAGCGGAAAGGGCGCGGCCGTGCGCACCGCGATTGGCCACGCCGGCGGCGATTTCTCCCTGATCCAGGACGCCGATCTGGAATACGACCCCGCCGAATACACCCGCCTGTTGCGGCCTCTGCTGGCGGGTCACGCCGACGCCGTATTCGGCTCGCGCTACATGGCGGGCGAGCAAATGCGCGTCTTGCCGTTCTGGCATTCCATGATCAACCACGGGCTGACGCTGGCGGCCAATATGTTCTCCAATCTGGCACTGACGGATATGGAGACCTGTTACAAGGTTTTCCGCACCGATCTGCTCAAGAGCATCCCCATCCGTTGCGACCGCTTCGGCTTCGAGCCGGAGATCGTGATGAAGAGCGCCAAGCGGAGGTTTCGCATCTACGAAGTGCCTATCAGTTACCACGGCCGCACCTATGAAGAAGGCAAGAAAATCGGCTGGAAAGACGGCGTCAAAGCGCTGGCCGTGGTACTGAAATACTGGCTCATCGACGATCTCTATGCCACCACCTATGGCCGCGGCGTCCTGAACAATCTCACCGGCACTCCGCAGTATTTGAGCTGGCTGGCGCGCACCGTGCGGCCGTATCTCGGCGATGCGGTGCTCGAAGTGAACGCCGGCATCGGCAACCTTTCGGGCCGGCTGATGGCGCGCCGTATTCTTTACGTCGCCGCCGAAAAGGACCCGCTCCACCTGCACGCGCTGCGCAATCGTTTTCTGCGCACGCCAAACGTAGTCGTGCGGCGCATCGACCCGGAAGTCCCTGAGGATTTGGCCGCCATGGATGCCTGCTTCGACACCGTGCTTTGTCTCAACGTACTCGAATATCTCGACGACCCCGCGGCCGTGCTTCGCTCTCTCAGCGCCACCCTCAAGCCCGGGGGGCGCGTGGTGGCGTTGATGCCGCACAGCCCCGCGCTTTTTGGCAGCCTGGACCGCAGCATGGGCCACAAGCGCCGCTATAGCGCGGCCGCGGCGCGGCAATTGCTGGAAGGCGAGGGATTTACCGTGGAGCGCGTCGCCGACTTCAATAAGGCCGGCGCCCCGCCCTGGTGGATTTACAGCCGCGTGGCCGGCAAGCGCCGCATCAACAAGCTGGTGTTGAAGATTTTCGACAAGACCGTCTGGATCTGGAGGCGTCTCGACCGCCTGATGCCCTGGCCGGGACTCTCACTGCTCGTCGCGGCCCGCAAGTCCGCCGCTGTTCCGGCCCCCGCCCCGACTGACTCTCCCGCCGCTGTCCTGAGTCGGTAGGGTATGCTTTAGCTTGCCATCGCCGTCGGGCAAGCTCACATATACGCTGAGGACCCTACAAGCGGTTTGCGTGGGGCAGGCGCCTTCGCCTGCCAAGAGCGACAGAGTCGCCAAGTCCCTAGATCGCTGTAAGCCCCGCTCAGCTTGCGTTGTCACTGTTTCCACGATACTATGCCAATTCTAAAAGTTTCCGCAATGGATCGAAAAACAGGCGCCATAGCTGGGCTGTTCGCCGTCGCCGGTATTTTCGCCTACGGTACTCCCTTCGGATCCGCTGAGGCTCCAAATCCGCGTCCCGCGGGCGCTGCGACGATTAGTGAGACCGAGCCGGCAACACGGCCAAAAGCCGCTACGTCCAGATTCGGACCATGGACGCCGGTGTGTTCCTATTTGAGCGACAAGGCCTCACTCGATTCCAGTAGCTCAGTAAGTCCGGATATCAAGATCGACGAGGAACTCAAAGACAAAAATCAGATTGTGAAGCAGTTTTGCTTCGACGCTCCGTCCGTCCAAACATTCAGCCGGAAGGTGGTAATCGCCACGGTCCCAGATCCGGAACTGACCCACCTGTCGCTCTTCTTCGACCGGAATATCGAGAGCATCACGTGGGCCGCAGCGGACGGAGATCTAGGCGATGAGCGCTATCTCTTCAATGGCTATTGGTTCCCGTGGCGCCCGCCTTCCGGACAGGACTCCGGCTCTGCCAAGCCTGAGACGAATGAGAAGGAGCGTGAAGCGCGAGTAAGTAGTCCCGGGCTTCTCTTATTCCGCGGTTTTAGGGATCCGCATAAGCTCCTCTTAGTGTTCCTTGTCGGCGAGACTCCCACCTCGGGCATCAATCGCGTAGCCTTCCGCAGCGCCTGGACCTACGCGGACGCGCTGAAGAACCGCGATCTTCCGATTTGCCAACAGAAAGAGAATGAAGGATCCTGCATGGGCATCGTTGGCCCCACCTTTACCGGCTCGCTCGCTTCCCTGCAGCTTCTGCTTGACTGGAAAAATAATTGGAAAAGCGATTCCAAGCCGGTCGAGGCGGCCGTAATCAGCGGGGCCGTTACCGGAGTATTGGGCAACCCGCTCGCCCCTTCCCACTTCTGCACGACGCTTGAGACGGATTACCAGAAACAGGCCGCGCTATTTGGCTATACGGCCAACATTTTGCCGCGCGAAGCTGCCTTTCTCGAAGAAGATGAGACGGCGTATGGAGCCCGGCGCCTGTTGGATAGCGCGGTGCGCAAACCAGGCAACGGCGAGCCTTTGATTCTGCCCTATCCACGGGGCATCGCAGGCATCAGAAACCTATCCGGGCAACTCCCCAGTCTCTCCACTTTAAATCCGCAGAATGCCGTTTACCCGGCGCTTCCTTTGGACCTGCGCGACGCTGGACGAGATTCCATTCCCTCATTTGGATTGCAAACACCCGTCTCCCAGGAGGCCGTGCTCATCGCCCTGGCTGCCACGCTTAGGCGCGAGCGCATCCGCTATGTCGGGATCATCGCCACCGATCCGCTCGACGCGCTGTTTCTTAGCCGGAGCGTTCGCGGACTGGCGCCCAGTGTTCGAATCGTTCTTTTCCACACTGACCTTCTCTTCGCGCGCGCGGCTCAAGCCTGGGGACTTAACGGCATCCTGGCGATCTCGTCTTATCCCCTGGTTGCGCGGAACCAAGCCCAGGCGAATCCCAACAAGCGCACTCAGTTTTCATCCGAAAGCGCCGAAGGTGAATACAATGCTTTCCGCCGCATGCTCTTACTCTCCACCGGACAAGCGCCAACAGCCGCGGCGCCCACGGACACAAGTAAATCCGACCCCTGGTGTGAGTCGGCATTCGACGCCCATTCTCCCCAAGCCGCCGACTATCTGCTGGATTATGCCAGCCCGTTTGCCGGCGATCACCCGGAACATACCAAGATCGAGCACCGGCCGTACGTTTGGATCAATGTCCTTGGCAACGATGCCTGGTGGCCCATCGAAGCTCTGCCGCCCGCGCTGCCGAGTGTCTTACGAAGTCCGCTCTTGTACGGGCCGGCCCCTGGCGCACACAGTAGCGAACACTTCCGGGCCGAAGACGCGCCCCGCTTGTGGATCGTATTCTTCTGGCTCGTTTGGATCGCCTGCGCCGCGCATGTTTCCCTTACTTATTTCATGAATCGCGGTTACCGCCCCAGTTGGTGGAAGCACGCAAGTCTTCGCGTGTCTGGATGGGGATTCAAGCCGGAGTTAGAGGCGCAGAGACGAGGAATGTTAGCCTTTGCGTCGCTTGCGGTTGCGGCGGTATGTCTGTTCCTCGGGCTGGCCGTAAAGGTGAGTGCCCGCGAGGGGCCGCCAAACCCGCCCTTCACGGTTGAGTCCCTGTTTGAAGTGGTCTTCGCCTTCGCGCTCGGTGGGGCCGCGATAGCGGAAGGCATCTGGGCTGCGGCAAAAAACCTTCTCTTCACGCTGGCGGCCCTGGCCTGCGCTTTGGCGGCAATCGCCGCCGTCCTCATAGTCTCCATGTCTTCCTCCGAAGGCCACGCAACTCAGTTTGCCGGGTATCGCGCCATGCACCTGGAGAGCGGCGCCTCGCCTGTGATCCCCGTCATCGCGCTGCTTTGGGCGTTCTATCTTTGCTTGTATTTCCGATTGTCGCAGTTGCGGGTGGCGGAAGACCGGCCCGCCGTATGTCCCACTAAGGCTCTAGGGCTTCGGCTGGACCCCATCGAAACGCAAGGCGCCGTGCTCGGTCTCGATCTGTGGCAATATACGGCAACCGCTGCCGCAGTGGTTTGCTGGCTCGGGCTCTTCAATCCTTTTCGCGCTCTGGCAACTCTGGAGCACCCGGCGTACACGTTGACTATCGTGGTTCTTTCGACGTTGGTCGTTGCGCTACTGACGGTAACCCTGGTGCGCTTTCTCCGTATGTGGGGGACTCTGCGGAGACTCCTGCAAGATCTGGAGCGGCACCCGCTCCGCTATGCTTTCTCGCGTCTTCCGAAGGATTTCAGTTGGACCGCCGTCTGGACCGGAGATCCGCGGCCAAAGCTTTACGTGCCGATGCGGTCGCTGGAGGTCTTGCGCATGATACCGGAGGGACAGGATCAGGTGGAAGCCGTAAAGGACGCGCTCGCGTTCCTGAATCCCCCGCGCCGCTCCTTTCAACCCCAGAAGCCGCATCCGGCTGTATTCGAAGCCACTGGCAAGCTCAACCGCGCTCTGAACAGCGCAGCCATAGCTATCGCGAACAGACTTGGCCCCACCTGGGACAACGGAATCTCGGACACCATTACTTCCCGTGAAGGAAAAGACGAGACGCCGGCGGAATGGACTAAACATCCGATTCCGATAGCCAGGGGGGAGTTCCTGGCGCTTCGTTTCGTCGCCTTCATTCAAGGCTCACTGTCGGAAATGCGTTCATCGCTGGCGCTCCTCGGCTATGTATTCATCTCGTTGGTCGCGGCCTTGACTCTCTATCCGTTCGAGGGACGCGGCGAGATCGGAGTAGCGCTTGTGCTGACCTTCGCCATCATCGGCGGATTCTGTTTGATGGTATTCGCGCAGATGGATCGCAACCCGCTGCTCAGCCGCCTGAGCGCTACCGCCCCGAATCAACTGAGTCTCAACTTTGTCTACCGCGTAGTCTCGTTCGGCGCCCTGCCGCTTCTCAGTTTGCTGGCATCGCAGGTACCGGAAGTTGGCAACTTCCTCCTATCGTGGTTGCAGCCTGCCTTGCAGGCCGTGAAGTGACAAGCGCCCATCTGGTGAACCCTGTGACCGGACGCAAAGCGGTCTTCTGGGACCGTGACGGCACGCTGATGGAAGAGGTCCATTACTGTGGCGACCCGGCAAAGGTGAAGGTCTATCCCAAGGTCCCTGAGGCGCTCCGCGCGCTGAAGCAGGCCGGGTTCCTGAATTTCATCGTCAGCAATCAGAGCGGAATCGGGCGGGCGTTGATCACCGAGGCGCAATACCACGCGGTGCAGCAGGAGCTCGTGCGCCAGATTGGCGAAGGGCTGATCGATGCATCGTACTTCTGCTCCGATGCGCCGGATGTTCCGTCCCTGAGACGCAAACCGCAGCCGGGCATGCTGCTGGAGGCGTCGGCCGAAATCGGTATCGATCTAAGCGCGTCTTACATGGTTGGCGACAAGGCCTCCGACATCGAATGTGGCCGCCGGGTAGGCGCCGGTGCAATCCTGGTTCTCACCGGTTACGGCCGGCAGCAGACCTGCGTAAGGGACTTCACAGCCGGCGACGCGGCCGCTGCCGCCGATTGGATATTGCAGCGCCGCCATGTACGATAGACCTCCTGGTCTGTCGTTCTTCGGCGCCGCCATTTGTTACCGTGAAGGTCATGGCGTCCGCGCCGCCCGGCGAATCCCCCCACCGCAGCCAGCGTTTTCTCCACAGCGTGTTGTGGAGCTGGTTTGGCGTGGCCGTCAGCATTTTTTCCGGGATTCTTCTTGCCCCCTACATCGTTCACAAGTTGGGCGACGTGGGCAGCGGCGTCTGGGTGCTGATTTTTTCGCTGGTGGACAACTTCGGAATGATCGATCTCGGCTTCCGGTCCGCCACTCTCAAATACACCGCCCACTACCGGGCCACGGGCGAGCTAGACAAAGTCAATGAGACTCTGAATACCGCCATCTTCTTTTCCGGTACGGTATGTCTGCTCACGGCCGGCGCCACTCTGCTATTCGCCAGCGCCATCACGCGCTTTGAGCACATCTCGCCCGAATACGCCAGGACCTTCACCGTTCTCCTGATTATCGTCGGCATCGGTTGGGCCTCCGGGGCGGTCTTCAACCTGTTCAGCGCGTGCCTCGAAGGCTTTCAAAGATTCGATCTCACCAGCAGAATTTGGATCGTCCAGCTCATCATCCGCACGCTTGGAATTGCGGCCGTACTGTCGTCCGGCCATGGCATGTTCGCCATGGGGATGGTAGTAATTGCGGCATTGGTTTCCACCTATACGCTGAATCTGCTGGCCGTGCGCAGAGTCTTTCCGCAACTGAAGATCTCGCCGACTTACCTGAGTTATGGAATGTTCCGCCAGATGCTTCACTATGGCGTTCATACCTTCGGCGCGACCATTTCCACGCAGATTCTCAACCAGGCCGCTCCCCTGCTGATTGCACACTTTCTTCCCAGCACGGCGTTCGTCAACTACTATAAACAGCCGCTGAACCTGCTCCAATACTCCGTGGATATGGTCGGCCGCGTGGGATTCGTCACCGGCTCGCATT
>Ga0302325_10034309_pt1 | contig 10379 bp, 7 predicted proteins | sample Palsa_T0_2_FD_201948 | JGI IMG/M metagenome (GOLD analysis project Ga0302325, IMG submission 201948) | Peat permafrost microbial communities from Stordalen Mire near Abisko, Sweden - Palsa_T0_2 | ecosystem: Environmental > Terrestrial > Soil > Palsa > Peat permafrost | place: Sweden: Abisko...
CCGGCGTGACGTTGGCAATGGTCGTAAAGCTCAACGGATAGTCGTGGCTGGCGCGCACAAGGTTGAGGAAAATTGCTTCGTTTCGCCCTTTAGCAAGGCTGCGGCCAACGATGTCGTAGCGATTGTCTACCGGGTCGACGATGGCGCAGGCAGTGAGCGCACCGGCCGACGCCACGCTGAAAAGTAACATGCGGAACCACATAGCGAAGCCTCACTCTGTTCTTTTTGACGTCCCCGATCAGAACCGATAGTTCAAGCCGCCGCGCGCGACGATGAAGTCCACGTACGAAAAGCTTCCCGTGAAAGACGATGGCGTCATTCCAGCTGAGTTGATTGCAGTCGCAGTCGCGCCCGGCGCTTCGAGATGTACATAGAGAGCCTCACCTTTCAGGGTGAGATTGGTGGTGATCGCTAATTCGGCGCCGGCGCCCGCGGTCCACCCAACGCCCGTTTGCGACGCCGAACCGGCGAAGCACGAATTGCCGGCCGTGCAGCTATATCCATAGCCCCCCGCCTTCCTTGCGACGGTCGAACCGGAAGTTAGGGTGAGATTTTCACTGACCTGTCCGACGGCCAAGCCTGCGGTGCCGTAGAGCAATAACGACTGGAAGGGCAGTGCTCCCAAGCGAGCTCTGAATGTCCCAAACGAGCGAACGGTTTCTGTCGCGGTCATCGTGCTTGTGCCGGCGCCGCCGATGAACTGAAAAGGTGAGTTCCCTGTTCCGGTAAGATCCGACCATTGGTAATCGGCTTCGACGCCCGCTAGCCACAGCGAGGTGAACTGCCAGTTGTAGCCAACCTGGCCACCGAACAGTCCGCCATCGCGGTTGAAATCTGAGGTCGGAATGCATTTGGCGCCGCCGGGAATGGCGCACGTGCCAGCCTGCGACGCCGGATCATTCGCCACATAGGATACGGATGGAGTGCTCCACGCGTAGCCGCCGTTGATGCCAAAATAGAGCCCCGACCAGGCAAGGTACGGTACCCGCGCCGTGACAAATGAGGATGGCGGCGTCGCCATCTCTTCGGCGATCGCGCTGCTGGCGATGCCAAGCGCGCAAAAAGCCGCGATACGCAGTATGTTTTTGTTCACAACGCCCTGCCGATACAACGATGAACCAATGTATCGGATACGCGAAACCCAGATTACCGGATCCCCGCAGCCCGAAATGAGCGTACCACGGGCGGCCGGAAGGGGAAGATTGACGTTGACGGGTGGAGGCGGGTACCGCCGAATTCACAGTTCTGTTGCAAGTTTGCAACGCCGGTCAAAATCTGTCGCGGAACGATCGACGGCCTGCAAGGGGATTTGCGGCGCGGCAATCTGTCCCCCGCAGCGTTATCTTCAATTGGACAAATGCTCCGGCTTGACCTGCTTTTCGGCGGCAATACAGCCGATTTCGTAAAGCTTATCGACCAGACTGGGGTCGTCCATGCCGCGCAAGCGCTCGAGCATGTCATCGTCGACGGTGACATTGAGCTCCCGCGCCAGCCAGTCCTTTTCCAGACGGACATCGTAGCGCAAAAATCGAAACATCTTGCCGCCCGGAGGAGCTACGTCGGCAAGCGTGCCGACCTCGGAGTTGATCACCCACGGAGCTGGGCATTCGCCCATCCATTGCATGAGTGCCATAACCAACACCTCGGCGTCGTTCATCAGCGAGATCAGCGCATGGAAGGCTAGCTTGGTGAACCGGGCAAAGCCCAGATTCTGGTACGAGAGCCGCGGCCGGTAGGTGCCGGTGCCGACCGACATGACCGTCAGCTTATCGGGACCGGTCGGCCACTCGATCTTGTAGGGCTTGAGCGTCGTCATCTGGAACAGCGCTAGCGACGGATTGTTGTGCGGCGTCACGCCGCCATCGACGAATAGTCCGTAGTTGTTGGAGTCGATCTTGGCCGGGTGACGTAAGCCGAGCCGCTCCAGCAACGCATAAATCGCACGCGCCGGTGACATCTTGAGAGGTTTCGCCACGGCGTCGGGCAATTGAGTTTCGTTCTGGCTGATAGGCAGCAGTTCGGGGTCAAAGAAATGCGGCGCGGCGGTGCTGGCACGCACGAGATTTACGAGAGGGTAGTCCTCGTTGCCGATTTCGCCGTGTCTCAGGCTTTTCCAGTAAGGCGCACGTGGATTATTAGAGATGATCCACGGGCTGCCGGTATCCATGCGCTTGGTGATCAGACAATAGCCGGTGATCAGGTCGGTGCTTTTCAGCACGCGGTCGCCGACCACCGCCTCGATCTGGGTTCGCAAGCCAGAGGCGTCGAACTTGGCCTGCAGTATGGGAATGCGCCACCGACTGCCTTTGAACGCCGACGGCGCCAGCCGCACGTAGAAATCCTTGACTTGTTCGGTGCGGTAGCCGAGCGCCAATGCCCCAGCGATGATCGCGCCAGTCGATGTGCCACCGATGAAATCGAAGTAATCGCCGAGACGGACTTCCTTGCCATAGCGTTCGGTCAGCAAAGACTCTATACGCTCCAGAAAAGCGACGGTTAGTGCGCCGCGGACGCCGCCACCGTCGAGCGCCAGCAAACGCTTGGGTCCGGGTCCAAAGAGGTGGTGATCACGGGAGTTCTCAAAGCCGGCGTCGGCCGGACTTCCAGTGCCCGCGGCTCCGTTGCTTTGCTTAATTTCAAATTCGAGGATTTCCTGAACAGCCTGCGCAACCGTCCGCTCGTCTGCCGGGCGAAAAGCTTGCTTCAGATTACCGGGGCTCGATAGCGGCGTCGACTTATTCGCGCCGAAATATGAAATTTGGATAGCGTGCGGATGCGTCGGCTCAATCCACAGCACCACGATGCCGTCTGCGATCGCGCGTTCGACAATCTGCGCCGTTCCGCCAATGCCGGCGGCTACATTGCCGTCCCAGATCGCCACCAGGACGTCGATGTTTTCCAGCATGAACAGTCCGGCCGCTTCGTAGGCTTGCGGGCGCATAGCCGGCGCGCCGTCCAGGTCCACGACCTGCGAGGCGCGCGCCAGCAAACGGTCGAATTGTTCCCGTGATTTCGCTGTCTCGAAATCTTTGACGTACTCGGCCTCCTTCAGCGGCAGAACGACTTCGAGCTTGCAACCGCCGTAAAGGCCCGCTTCGGCGACGATGCGGTCGGAGCCTTCCGCGAGCGAAGAGACGACAGTGAATTCCCGTGCCAGCGCGGTGGCTCTCGCTGACAGTTGCGCCATATAGGTGTTTTCGATGTTACGGGCGGCGTTGGCGAATGCCCGAAATATCCCATCGATCTGCTCCCGAAGCGGGGCTTCTGATTCTTCAGGCAGTTTCGGTGGCACGCGATGACCGGTTACCCCAATGCGCAGCCGGACGTGGGACGGGGCGGCAGAGGGATCGGTGCTCATCAGATAGCTCACTGCTCACTGACCGTCCGGCGTACGTAATCCAAACCAGGAGTCGCGAACCTGATGATAATGCACGGACGGGTCGTAGATCGAGACTGGCAACGACAGGTTCTGGGCCGACAGTCGGCCGACTGCCGACAATAAAGTATAGGAGGCGACGACCCGATCATGCTGCGCGGTAATAAGGCTGACCCGTGCATTCACCAGCGCCTGCTGGGCGTTGAGCACGTCGAGGGTGGTGCGCTGGCCGGCGAGTGCCTCATTACGAACGCCCGTCAAGGCGCGCTCGGAGGCTTCACCCTGGCGTTCGGCGGCAGCGACCTGCGCCTTCGAGGCCGTCAATTGTCCCCACGCCTGCACCACGTTGGCTTGGATCTGGTCGCGTACCTGATCGACGTTCAGGCGCTCTTGACCGGCGACCTCTTTGTTGAGCCGGATCGAGGAATATTCCGCTCCACCCTGATAAAGCGGTACGGACAAGTTCAGCGACACCTCGTTGGTGAATAGCTTGGGGGTTAGTAGTGTCGACTCGAATTGGCGCTGTACGTTGCCTTGCAGGGTCAATGTCGGCCATAGCGCACCTTCAGCGATCTTTACCTCGAGCTGGGCGACGTCAACGCCGTACATGGCCGCCGTGACGGATGGGTTTTGCGATGTGCCCATCGTGATGGCGGCCGGGAGCGTCGAAGGTGCGAAGCGCTCAACCGGTGAAGCAGGCGCAAGGTTTGCGGGGTCGTTGCCGATGATCCGGCGATAATTGGCGCGCGTCGTCATCAACGTTGACTCGGCGGCGTGCAGGCTGGCTTCGCCGGCGGCCAATTGCGCTTCGGCTTGGGCAACATCAGTCGAGGTAATCTGTCCAGCGTCGAAACGGCGATTGGTGTCCTCGAGCGTGCGTTGCAAGACGCGATAATTGTTCTGCTGCACATCAAGATTTGCCGCGTCACGCGACACGTCCATAAAGATTGTCGCTGCCGAGAGCAGCACCGACTGTTCCATGATGCGCAGCGTTTCCCGCGCCTGGAAAACCTTGCTTTCGGCGTCGCGCACCTTGTTGGCGGTTTGCTCCCCATTAAACAGGGTCTGTGTTCCGGTTATCCCAACCGACCTGGGCGTGCTGAGGCCCTTGGCCGCGAAAGTCGCGCCCGTCGGCAGCAGCGGGGGCGTGGGAGGAATATTTTGCTTTGTGTCTGTATACTCACGTCCAATGCTTGCGTTCCCGGTGATCGTCGGCCGATAACCAGATAGAGCTTGCGAAACACCTTCGTCGGACTGGCGAACAATGGCGCGCTGAGCGTTGAGCTGCGGATTATTTTCGTAAGCTTTGGCGAGCGCTGCCTCCATTGTTTCGGAGAGCGCGTTACGCGGCAACAACGCCGCAAGCGCAATGCCGGCCAAAAGGCTAGCAATCCTTGAGCGCCGCCATGTAACTTTGAAGGGCTTTTGCCGCGCCCTTGGAGCTTTCACGCCACACACCCCGTCAGCCCCAATTCACACGTCCAAACCATAACTTGCAGGGTTACCCCTTACAAGGTTCGGGGCAAACCCCATGGGCCAGTGCTCAGTGAAGCTGTGGACACGATCCAGGCTCTGCGTATTCGTCTCAGGATCGTAGAGATGTCGTCGGCGGCCGCGCCACCAGTCCGAGTTCCCGTAACGCCAACGCCAGCAGGGCGAATAACAGCGGCACGGCAAAATAGAGAATGCGGAAGGTGAGAAGCGATGCCAGCAGTTCCTCCTTTTCGAATTGCGGCAGTCCGATCAGCATGGCGGCTTCGATGATGCCGAGGTTCCCCGGCACGTGACTGACAGTTCCGATCAGCGTGGCGGTCAAAAAGATGATCATCACCGAGGCGAAGCCAACAGGCGGCATATCTGGCAGAAGCGTGTACATCGCTCCGGTCACCAGGCAAAGATCCGCGGCGCCGATGCCGATCTGTATGAGGGTGAGGCTGGCGTTTGGCAGAGCAATCCGCCACGTCGAATAACCGACGATGCGGCGCGCAGGCACCAGACAGATCAGATAAGCGCCAAGCCCAAATAGCGAGCAAAAGCCGATAACGAGGTTGACCCACGATGGCAAGCGATCGACAGCGCTCGCTGCCTGCGGCGCGTAACAAAGCACGCTGCCAAGGACGAGGGCATTGCCGAGCCAGAACGTCATGCCGGTCACAAACGCAATCTTGGCGATGTCGATGACTCCGAGGCCCCAGGCGGAGTAGATGCGCAACCTGACAAATCCGCCGGTCAGAGTGGCGGCGCCGAGCGCATGTCCGATTGTGTAGCTGGTGAAGCTTGCGACCGCTGCTACCCGAAATGGGACCGCGCCGTGTCCGATCGTGCGTAGTGCGAAGACGTCATAAAAGATGAGCGTCACATAGCCCGCAACGACAAAAACGCTGGCGATGCAGATCGCGCGCCGCGGCTGCGCGCGCAACGCTGCCATGACCTTGCCGACATCGATGTCGCGCAAAGCGTAATAGAGCGCGAGCGTCGCAACGGCAAAAATCAAGAGACTGATCGCAACGCTTAACCTGTTCCGACCAAGCTTGCGAATGATCGTTTTGGTGCTCGTCACGGATGGCCGAGGCTGTTGGTGATGAGCGTTGCAAAACGATTCGCGCCAACAACCTTTCACTTATTTGTAACAGCAATGTAACGCAACTTTACGCTGCGGTTCCAACAAATGTCGTCACCGTCACATTGCTGAGACATGAAATAGTAATTGTCGTCGCATGCGAATCGAGAATTTTCTGGTCGCCCCTATGCGACCGAGGAGTGGCCGATGAAGGTCCTCGTCGCGACTGACGCCTGGCCGCCGCAGGTTAACGGCGTAGTGAGAACTCTAAAATCATTAGAGCGCGCCGCCGCGAAGCTCGGTGTCACTATCGTTTTTCTTTCGCCGGACGGCTTCCCTTCGTTTCCGGTGCCAACCTATCCGGGTCTGCGGCTTGCATTGCCGAGCCGCCGGCGGATCGCGGACCGCATCAAGGAAGCCAAACCCGATGCCATTCATATCGCGACCGAGGGTCCGATCGGCTTCGCGGTACGCGGCTATTGCCGAAGACACGGTCGGCCGTTTACGACGAGCTATACGACGCGATTTCCGGAATACATCGCGGCACGTTCGCCGATTCCGGCAAGCTGGGTCTACGCTGTTCTGCGCTGGTTTCATTCCGGTGCGAGCGTGACGATGGTGGCGACGCCTTCGCTGACCAACGAACTGACCGAGCGTGGCTTCAAGAATATCGAGCGATGGACGCGAGGCGTGGATGTCGATCTGTTTCGCCCGGATAGAGTCGCAGACCTCGATTTTCCCCGACCAATTTTCATGACGCTCGGCCGCGTCGCGGTCGAGAAGAATATCGACGCATTTCTTGCACTCGAGTTGCCCGGCACCAAAGTTGTCATCGGCAAGGGGCCGCAAGAGGAAGAGTTGAAGCGCAGGTTTCCCGGCGCGAAGTTTCTCGGTCATATGGATAACGGCGTTTTGGCCTCGCACCTCGCTGCAGCCGATGTGTTTGTATTTCCGAGCCTCACCGACACATTCGGCATTGTGCAACTTGAAGCGCTGGCAAGCGGCGTTCCAGTCGCAGCCTATCCGGTCACTGGCCCAAAGGATGTCATCGCCGATCACCCAATCGGTGCACTGAACGAGGATTTGCGGACGGCCTGCCTGGATGCCTTAAGGGCATCGCGTGAGACCTGCCGCGAATTTGCACTCAAGTACTCTTGGGAAAATAGCGCCCGCCAGTTCATTGGCCACGCCCGCAAGGTGGCCGGCTTTACCAATAACGAGCCCGAATTGGCCGCAACGATCACGGAAACCGTTCATGGCTGAAACCATGGCGACAACACAGGGGCCAAGTATGAGCACGCTCGCCGAATCTGATCTCGATATGCGGACCGTCACCAAAGCCTATGCGCGCTGGGCTCCGGTCTACGATCTCGTTTTCGGCCAGGTGTTCGAGCACGGGCGTCTCGCCGCAATAGCTGCTGCCGAAAGAGTCGGCGGCCGCATTCTTGAAGTGGGCGTGGGCACCGGAATTTCGCTGCCGCACTATTCCAAGGCCCTTCAGATTTGCGGCGTCGATATTTCCGAACCGATGCTGCGTAAGGCTCGCGAGCGAGTCAAAGAGTTCGGCCTGGCCAACGTCGAAGGGCTCTGGGTGATGGATGCCGAGAGTCTCACATTTCCAGATGCCTCATTCGATGTTGTGGCGGCACAACACGTCGTTTCTACTGTGCCAAATCCGGAAGCAGCACTCGACGAATTTGCCCGCGTCCTCAAGCCGGGTGGTGAGATTATCCTGATCAGTCGCGTCGGTGCGGATGCCGGCTTGCGGCGCTCTTTCGAGCACTGGTTTCAGCCGGCGGCGCGCAAGCTCGGCTGGAGGTCGGAGTTCTTATTCGAGCGGTATGCGCAATGGACCGCGCGCACGCCCGGTATGAAGCTCGTCGAACGCCGCGCCGTACCGCCATTCGGGCATTTCTCGCTGATCCGCTTTGCCAAGGACGGCGGCGCGGGAAGCGCGCGTGCCGACGACGGCGTGCGCGCAGCAAGTTGACGCGATCAGCTTTACGGCAATCGACACCACGGATTCATCCGCTTGTCACAAATGATTCCCTGTCACAAGGGATTCATCGAATCGCCATACCCAAAACTTGGAACCGCCCAACGGGGGACGCCGATGGAAAGTTTTCTTGAAACACTTCGAACACAACGGTGGGACGATCACCGTTACTATCATCACAGTCGCATCAATCAGTCGCTGCATTTCGTTAGTGCGATCAGCTTTCTTTTTTCGTACGTTATGATTTTCAAGGACCCTGCGATCTCGGCGATGGCCGGCTGGCTGGTGGCGATGACCACACGTCAATCCGGGCACTTCTTTTTTGAGCCGAAGGACTACGACGTGGTCAACCAGGCCACGCACGAGCACAAGGAAGAGATCAAGGTCGGCTACAATCTGCGCCGCAAGGTGGTGCTGCTGTCGATCTGGGCGGCATCGCCGGTTTTGATTTACATCAGCCCGACCTTCTTCGGCGTCTTCTCGCCGGCGACGACCAAGACCGAGTTTGTGCGCCAAGTTGCGATGGTATGGCTGGTGCTGGGAATTGGGGGCGTGTTGTTCCGTACCGTCCATTTGTTCCTGATCAAGGATGTGCAGACTGGTCTGGTTTGGGCCACCAAGATCCTCACCGACCCGTTTCACGATATTAAACTTTATCACAAGGCGCCGCTGGCTTTGCTGCGAGGCGAGATGATCGACCCCGAGATCGGTTTGCATCATTGGGATGAGGAAGACGCCGAGGAAGTTCCGAGGCCGAGCTGAACAGCCGCGGTTTTCCTAACCGACCGTCGATGGCTTCAAGAGTTTTGAGAGAACAGCCGGCGGGCGATCATCTCCTTGAGGATTGCCCGCTTGATCGACTTATTGGTCGCTTTCGGATCTCGCCACCACCAGCCGTCCTGCTGCATGGCTTTCCCCGCGGCGACAAAGCGTTCGACAACTGCGTCGAATTCAGCGTCGGTATAGGTCAGGTTGAAAATCAGGCGCGCCGTACCGACCCAGCTCAGTGCCAGACCTTCGGCCCGCAGGTAATATTGCAGCATCCAGTTATAACGCGACGGCTGCGTGTAGCAGACGACGAACAACGAGGACATGTTGGCGATGTGCACCGGCAATCCTTCGTCCTGAAGACGCTGATTGAGCCGCTTTGCACGCCCATTCCAGGTGTCGTCGAGACGGTGATACAGCGACTGGATTTGTGGCGTCCGAAACTCCCGCAGGAACTCGTTCATCGCCGCCATGACATAGGGCTGCGAATTGAACGTGCCGCGGGCAAAGCAGATGTCGGCCGGGCGGTCGTCGCGGAACCGCTTCATCAAGTCTTTTCGGCCGCAGACGACGCCAATCGGCAGACCGCCGCCTACCGTCTTGCCGTAAGTGACAAGATCGGCGCGTACGCCAAAATACTCCTGCGCCCCGCCGGCGGCGATGCGGAAGCCGATGAAAATCTCGTCGATGATCAGAACGATGTTCCGCTCGGTACATACCTGGCGGAGCTGCCTGAGCCAGTCGGTGTAAGCGGCTTTATCGAAGTGAGAGCTGCGTGCGCTATCGACCAGCGCCGAATCGGACGGTGCAGGTCCATTAGGATGAAAACCCTGTTCCGGATTGACCAGCACGCAGGCAATGTCGCGGCGCGTGCGCAATACTCGCAGCGATTCTTCGGACATTTCACGCAACGTATATGTCTCGTGCGCCGGCAGCGGGTTGCCGATGCCCGGTTGCACGTCGCCCCACCAGCCGTGGTAGGCGCCGCAGAAGCGCACCAAGTGCGTACGCTTGGTGTGATAGCGCGCAAGCCGCACCGCCTGCATCACTGCTTCGGTGCCCGACATGTGGAACGACACTTCGTCAAGGCCGGAAATCTCCCGGATCCGTTTCACGTTGTCGATGATGATCGGATGAAAGGAACCGAGAAGGGGGCCGAGTTCACGCACCCGCGCCGCGCCCCGTTCGATAGCGCCCTTATAGAAGTCATAGCCGAGAATGTTGACGCCGTAGGAGCCACCCAGATCATAGAGACGATTGCCATCGAGATCGGTGACCGTTACGCCGTCGGTCGATTGGACGAAAGCGCCGATCGGCAAATTGGCGCGCACCATGCGGCGATATTGGAACGGCACGCGATAGGCGCCGGTGAACTGCAGGTCGGAAATGTACTGGCTGGCCTCCGCAGTCTGCCGAATCGATTCGGAAAAGCGAATCTTATAGAGCGCGGCGAGCCGCTCAAATCCCGCGCGGCGCCGTCGCGCAACGTCGGTAGGTGCTCCGTCGGAGCAGAAAAATCGTTCTTCATCATATTCATAGAACGGAATGAAGGCGGCGAGGCGTCGGGCCATTCGCGAATGGCCTGCAAGCGAGGGGTGCTTGGCCTGCGAGAGCTCAAGGCGCCGCTTGATCGTAGCCAGCGAAGTCGCAACTGCGGCCGCGCCGACGCCGTAGAAGGC
>Ga0302325_10034310_pt1 | contig 10379 bp, 9 predicted proteins | sample Palsa_T0_2_FD_201948 | JGI IMG/M metagenome (GOLD analysis project Ga0302325, IMG submission 201948) | Peat permafrost microbial communities from Stordalen Mire near Abisko, Sweden - Palsa_T0_2 | ecosystem: Environmental > Terrestrial > Soil > Palsa > Peat permafrost | place: Sweden: Abisko...
TGGGAGACGAGCGCTACCGCGGTGACCGCCAGCTCGACAATCCTCTCGGCGCGGTGCAAATGGGCCTCATCTACGTGAACCCGGAAGGTCCCAACAGCAACCCGGATCCGGTCGCTGCGGCCAGAGACATCCGTGAAACATTCGGCCGCATGGCGATGAATGACGAGGAAACGGTTGCCCTCATCGCCGGCGGACACACCTTCGGCAAAGCCCACGGCGCTGCCGAGCCGAGCACGTACATGGGTCCCGAACCCGAGGGCGCCGCTATCGAACATCAAGGCCTCGGCTGGATCAATACCTTTGGCACCGGCGCCGGCCCCAACGCCATCACCAGCGGGTTAGAGGGCGCATGGACCACCAACCCAGTAAAGTGGGACAACAACTACTTCGACAACTTGTTCGGCTATGAATGGGAGCTCACGAAAAGTCCCGCCGGCGCTCACCAATGGACTCCCAAGGACAAATCGGCAGCGGGCACGGTGCCCGATGCCCACGATCCGTCGAAGAAGCACGCCCCCATGATGTTCACGACGGACCTGGCGCTGAAGGTGGACCCGGTCTACGCGCAGATTTCGAAGCGCTTCCACGAGAATCCTGAGGTATTCGCGGACGAGTTTGCCCGGGCCTGGTTTAAGCTCACGCACCGCGACATGGGGCCGATTGCGCGCTATCTTGGCCCGCTCGTTCCTGCGGAGCCGTTGCTGTGGCAGGACCGTGTCCCCGCTGTGGATCATGCACTCATCGGGGAGCAGGATATTGCTGCTCTGAAGGCGAAGATCCTCGCATCCGGACTTTCCATCTCCCAACTGGTCTCGACGGCCTGGGCGTCGGCCGCAACCTTCCGCGGTAGTGACAAGCGCGGCGGGGGGAACGGGGCGCGCATTCGCCTCACGCCGCAGAAGTATTGGGAGGTCAACCAACCGGAGGAACTGGCGAAGGTCCTGCAGAAGCTGGAGGCGATCCAGAAGGATTTCAATGGTTCGCAGTCCGGTGGGAAGAAGGTCTCGCTGGCTGACCTGATTGTTCTGGGCGGCTGCGCAGCCGTCGAGGCAGCTGCGAAGAAGGCCGGCCACGACGTGCAAGTGGGCTTCTCGCCAGGGCGCACGGATGCGGCGCAGGAGCAGACCGACGTGAATTCGTTCGCCGTACTGGAGCCGGCCGCAGACGGGTTCCGCAACTACCTCCGGAAAGGACACCATGGGCCGGCGGCAGAACTGCTGTTGGATCGGGCGAACCTGTTGACGCTGACCGCTCCCGAGATGACGGTTTTGATCGGTGGCATGCGCGCGCTGAATGCCAATTTCGGGCACTCCGAATATGGCGTTTTCACCAAGCAGCCCGAAGCATTGACCAACGATTTCTTCGTGAATCTCCTCGACATGAACACGAAGTGGCAGAAGTCCGCTACATCGGAAGGCGTGTTGGAGGGGAGCGATCGGGCGACCGGCGAACTTAAGTGGAAAGGCACCGTCGTCGATCTCGTCTTCGGTTCCAACTCCCAACTCCGAGCCCTCGCGGAAGTCTATGCATGCAGCGATTCGAAGGAGACGTTTGTGAAGGACTTCGTGGCTGCGTGGAACAAGGTGATGAACCTTGATCGCTTCGACCTCGCGTAAGGAGTTCTACGGATTTCCTGCAGCGCGGCACTAGCTTGAGAGAAATGATGTGCGGCTTTCTTCACGGAAAGCCGCATGCAGTTCGGTGGTCCACCAAGCTCCACAGGAAATCCGGGTTCGGTCTACACCAATTGCGAAACCGCTCTGGGCGAAAGGTATGCCAATGTTTTGGGAGTCCGCTCCCGTTGATTGGTGGGTTAACCTTTCGTCCGTCCCTCTCAGCAATCCCGATCCGCGGGATTTACTGTACTGCAGCAATTGCCCGCTCCGTTCCTTCAAGGACTCGGCCTGCGAGAGCATCTTCCGCGACAGCTTTCATTAAGGGCAGAGCGAAATCGAGCAATTCACGGGCGCTGAGTATGTAAGTCATCGCATTTCCTACTCGCGCACCGTTGTTCCTCGTCTTGGTGAGCAAACTGTCGATGATCTTCGCGAAAAAGCGATCTGGCCAGTTCGCATGAACGCCATCGCCGGAGGTATCAAATTCCTCCATAGCTCGCCATACGCGGCAGCCATTCTCCATTACGGGCACCTGATAACGCGCGATTCGCTTTCCCGGAAAGTCGGCAATATGTTCAACGTAGTGGAGGAAGGTCACGGCATCGTGATCGGAGCCCAGTAATACGATCTTGCCGTCGAGCATCAAAAATCTTTCCAGGGGAGAATCCGAGCCGAGAGCATAATTCCACGGTTGACTGGACATGAGGTGCTCACTCTGCTTCCCCCAGAAGACGAAACGCGCGACGTGGCGATTCACTGCAGAGTCCGGATACGTCCTGAGGAATTCGACGAGCGTCCCGTTGTCGCGATCCGACCTTGCCGTCAGCGGATCGAACAGCGGCAGCTTTTCAAGAATGTCCCGCTCTTGCTCAATGGTCAGGTTCCCGCGTCCCACCTCGTCATAATAGCGCGGGCAACTTGCGTACATCATAAGAGTGCCTTCGGAAGTCAGCACCGATTTGAGGGCAAGATGTATCTGATCGGGACCACCGGCAACTTCTCCAACCGCTCGCACCGAAGCGTGCAGCATTACTGTATCGCCGGCCCTGATGCCCAACGTGCGTAAGCCCTTCGCCAACTCCTCTATCGAGTACATAGCAAACTCTCTCTCACTGGTTCGCAGGCGCTTGATTCGAACCACGCCAGCCATGCAGTCTAGGCAACCGCGGACGATGAGGCTGCCGCGCCTGGCGCTTGCGGTTTCGCGCCCCTGATCAGCAGCCACAGCATCAACGCAATCTCCCCGAAGAAGGCAGGCTGAGAGTAGCTATTCACCTTGCCCTGATATTGCGGCAGCAGTATGCTCGTAAGGCTAAGGATCACCCAGGCGAAGCCGGCGAGGGCGAGCCAAATGCCCAGGAACCGGGGCAGGAATCGCGACTTGTATACAAGCAGCGCGAGGGGAAAGAGCCAAAGCCCCCAAAATATTTCGGCGACGACAATTCCGCGACCATGCAGATTCAGGAAGAGCATCGCCAGAGCATCGCGCTGAGGCTTGTCGAATGTGGATAGGAAATCAGCGCCGCGCACGAGGACGAGGGCAGCGAATGAGTTCAGCTCATTCAGAAACGCTATTGGGATCGAAAGCGCAATCAAGATCACCATGAGCGAGGCGTGCCGCCGGTTGACTCCCTTGAGCAAATCGTAGAGAGCCAAGGCCACAAAGATGAAACCAGCCTGGCCAATGAGTTCGCCCGCGATACCGAGGCGAAAGAGCGTTTCGGAGGCCGCGATGTTGTTGGCCGTCGCCGCTGCGTTTCCGCGGACGATCAGCTTGCCGGGGACATAGCCCATGGCGAAGAAGCCAATGATTGACATGAGAACATACAGCAGGCCTGCGTATCTGCCTGGGTTCCTGGTGAAATTCATGGGTGTCCTCGCTTGTGGTCTAGCCTGAGATACGGCGGAGTCTGTCAAAAGTTCCGCCGCACGACGAAAACAAGGCGATTGCGCTCACGACTTCCAGGACGGCACCCGATTTCCAGTCGTAGAACGGGCAATCCAGAAGGAATGCCTCCGATTGGTCCTGAGGAACGCATTTCTGGTTACGAGACCCCTCACTGATGCTCCTCGCCGCAGCAACGGAAGCCGACTCTATGATAGCTGTAGAGACTAACGAGAAGCGCCTTTCCCGTTACTGATCCGACCACGATGTGCCGCTGCTATTAGCTCAAGAGTCGCGCAGTCCGTGTCGCCACCCGCGAGGACAGCGCCTCCCTAGTTCATCGATGGTCACGCATTGGTATTGCGCGGCATGATTTTCACCGTCGCGGAGCGCGCACGTTTGCTGGGGCTCAGATACGGGCTGTCATGCGGTAGGAAACTCCCCCCTTTAATCTTTCCTTAATCTTCGGATAGGGCTATAGCGCGGCTGAGGTCAGCGGCTGGCACCATGAGCCAAGGCTCCCTCGCGGCTGCTTTCCAGGGTCTGTGCGACCCTATCGCGTGGCGTATATCGTTGGCGTCTAGCTGTAGCGTGAGGCGCATTAGCTGGCCTTCGTCTTTGGCGATAAGCAACCTTTTCCAGCGAACTGTCTCCATTCGGTAATCACCCCAAGTTATCTATCGGCTGTCCCGAGGAAGACTTTAACGCCTACCGAACACATAGCGTTTTGCCTGCCATTGCTCTATCTCAGGAGGCTTCCGCAGTCACACATCACGTAACCAGCTACGCACAGGGGGCGCAAACGCGCGCGAGAAAGCCTGAAGGTGTTTTTTAGCCTTATGGCCCAAAAGTGGTACATCGGCAATTGGAAGCCGGCCGAAAGGGTAGATAGGCCTAAGGAGATTCGGAAATGCTGAATCATGCCGGTGAAATCCTGTTTGTGCTCGTATTGGTTTTGTCCTCGTTCCTATCCTGTTGGCTCGTCTCGACACTCAGCGGAGTGGCTAGAGAACCCAGAACCGCAGAGATACATGGAACAGGAGAAAAACGTCGAACGGGCCGACGGTACTAACACCGACCCGCGAGCGTTCTCGGTTTTCGCATTGTAGGTTCCTGTCCTGCAAACTGTCGCCCCCGCAAGAATAGATCCCGGAATAGATCCGTTCAGGTGGTATTCCGAACAGTATTATCTTCTCGAACGGGGATTGACCCAGCTGCGAGCACGGCCTTCCCGGTCACTGTTGTTCTTCCGTTAAACTGAACCTATTCCGGATGGTGGGAGCTCAGCAGAAGATGCGAACTATGGCATTGCGGTCTTTCATGGGCCTTCTGCTCTTGCTGGCATGTCTCGGAACTGTAGGCTGGATTGGGTCTGAGCGCGCGCTTCATCCCGGCTACCAACGCTATCAATGGTCTCTTGACACATTTCCTGATTTGCATCCTGAGCACATCCACGTTCGAGGTGCCGACAACGCCCTGTTGGATGGCCTTTTCTTTCGCGGAGCTCGGCCATCCCTGGTGATTTTGGCTAGTGGTTATGGGGATACGCAGGTGCAGATGTTTTCGATCGCCGAGTTTCTGCATCACGCGGGATTCAGCGTGTTGACTTACAACTCCCGGGCGCGGGCGACGAGCGGCGGCAAATATGTGACACTGGGCGTTCTAGAGCAGCAGGATTTGGTCTCGCTTGTGAACTATGCAATTGGGCGAAGAGATGTAGACGCTAGCCGGATTGGTATCCTGGGCATCTCCATGGGCGGATCCATTGCTATCCTTGCTGCGGCGAAAGATCAACGCATCCGTGCCGTAGTAGATGATTCCGGGTTCAGCGATGCGCCAGGCGTGATCGCTGCCAGCTTCGAGCACTTTATTCATCTACCCGCCTTTCCCTTTGCGCCCATAACTGTCGGCATTGCCGATCTCAGAGCGAACATTGACGTGAGTCGTGTGCGACCTGTGGACGTCGTTGGCAAAATCAGCCCCCGGCCTCTGCTGATTATTCACGATTCTGGTGATTCGGTCGTGCCGGTAGGCAATAGCTTAAGGAACTTTGCCGCAGCCGGCCAGCCCAAAGAGCTGTGGCTGGTGGCTGACTCTGGACATGGACAAGCGCAGACAAAAGCAGAGCCGGAATACGCGGCGAGGGTCACGAGGTTTTTCGAGCAGGCGCTTCACTGACGTTCACCGTTCCTGTCCCCGAAACTCCCCAGCGGGCGGAGAGCAGCTCAGGCCGGCAGCGGAGCTGGAACGACCCCGCACAAAGACTTATTTTTTTGGCCTTTCCGCACTATGGAAGCTCCTGTTTTTCGAATTCAGCCCCACACCAGGTCGCTATGCGCGCGCCAGCAGCGTCGGGCAGAACTGGATTCACAGGTGGATGCCTTGAATGATTTCGCCAATTTTACCTTTCGAGCGGTTGGGCAAAAATGGCCCTCTAGCGAATATTGAAATCGTGAACGACCAGGCGCGTGTCCACCATGACGTGTGGCGTGATGGCGTGGAAGGCCCACATATGGACCCAGGCATTTCCTGTCCGGAAGGTGAGGAAGGACTTCATAACACCTGCAGGAAAGAACGTGAGCAAAACGAAGATGACAGAGACTGCCGCGTGGTAAGGCGAGTCATAGCGGGTCCATGATTCGAAGACGTGCATGAGCGGGTAGCTGACGGCGCCTGCCAGAAAGGCGACGAGCGGCGAGAACAACCGGGCATAGCGCGGCAGCAGAATCGCATAGATGAAGATCATGATGGGGAGATCCGTCCCGCACAGATGGAGCACGAAGGAGAGCGCTCCGCCGACGAGCTGCTGATGCGGCGTGAGCTGAAAGATGTTGGGGCCGGCGAGCTCGTAGGCGCAGCCGATGAGCATGACAACGGCGATGATGAGCGCGTCGTTCTTCCAGTTAGCGGATCGCAGATTGAGCGCCTGGCGCGAGTAGCCACGCCAGCGAAAGATGAGATACGGAAGAAGCGCGAGGAAGATACCGTTGTACGCGGCCCAGGCGTAGACCGCGGCCGGTGACTGGACGTGCGTCGCGCCGAAGAGGCAGCCGTTGAGATGCAGCGCGAGCCCTTCGCCGAAATAGTGCTGTCCAATGATGCGGCCCGCGAACAGGACGACGGCGCCGTAAATCCACATGGCCAGCGTTTCGCGCAACGCGATGCCCCGCTCCGGAGCGCGTTCGGCGAGGTTGGGAAGTGGACGATGACGCGCCAGAAAAGAGACGATGCCGATGAGCAGGATGATCGAAAAGAGACCGATGGAGTTGTTGAGCACATCGGTTACGGGCGGTGTAGTGGCGAGTTCGGGGCGGTCGAGCGGCACGCCGTTCCGGCAGAACAGGATGGCTGACGCACTGAGCAGGCACCAGATCACGAGAGCGATCCAGAGACTTGGCTGACGGACAAGATACTTGATACGTGACGCTGGGGGAGTGGTCACTCGGTCTTACCCTTCTGAGAACATGAGCGCATAATCGAAGACGCACCTAAAACATTGAACGTCTCCTTGCAAGGGATTGCAAGACGCATGACCTCGATCGCAAGGCCCTGGAGGCCCTTGACGACAAGAAGCTGCTCCCGGTTCCACGCCTTGAGCAATGCTTTGGCGTCATAGCGGTGGCTGCCGCCTTTGGACTGTTGTCCCGATCCCGACATCAACTCTGTCTATTTGGAGATACACCTTACTATCGTGCTTGTGGGCACCGAATATGCGCTCACGATCTTCCTGCCTGGAGCCGATCCAACTATTGGAGGGGCAACGCACTCATTGCCGACGACGGCAGGCTCCCAATGTCGAGATCGCTTTTAGCACGACTGAACTGGCCTCGAAATAGAGTGTGAAGTCGGATCTAATGCCTTTCAGCGCGGAAGTGGCTCCAGGAAATGACAGGCAAGGAAAGACGCGACCCAAGTTAAGCGAAATGACGCGGAAAGAGAAAACGACATGGCTGTAACCGATTCGGAAACCCTTCAACGGCTTAGACGCGAAGAAAGTTCGGCAGAGCAGCAAGGCAGGCAAGCGTTGAACATCTCAACGATACTCAAAAACTTTCCCCAGTATGATGCTGCTCGGCAAAAAGCTGACGTCCTTCTTGCCAAGGCACTCTCGTTGCGTGAGCAGATTATCAAGATTGAGACAACATGAGAAGTCGAACATGGCGACAGGAGCTGCGTTTGGCAACTTGGCTTGGCTAGCCCGGAGCTCGACCCAACCCAGACACTTCATCCCGCTTGGCCTTCTTGTCAGCGGCTATGCAGGCAAGGACTGCATCATTGGCTTTGATGGTAGACGGACCATCACCAGGCTTGCCCACTTCTGAAATAGTTTTAGGGCTGAAAACGCTGGCTGCAAAAACGAATGCGAGCGAAGACAGCATAGTTAGGGTGGGTTATTCCGTTTGGTCCCGGAAACTCCCATTCCGCCTTTCCCGGAAACTCCACAGCCGCTTACCATGCCAGTAGACTTTGCGAGGTTCTCGGACTTCAGGAAAACGCTCATACGCTAGCCTTCTCGGTCCCTGATACCTGCCAATCCATTTCCATAGATGTTTCAGCATGATTGTTGCTCCCCACAAGGATTTAGCTCCAATTGGAGCTAAAATTTGGGGTCAATTGTTCCCAAAAAATCTCCATGCCTAAAAGTGAACTCAATGGGTTCACTTTTTCCTAAGATGGTATGCAAAAAATAGGCCCACCGTGATCGTGTGGGCGCCTCTCCGGATCGACGACGTCAACCGGCTCGTCGCCGATGCCTTGCATTGGCAGCCTGGGCGCGCGCGGCCTTTACAGGCTGCGGAAAAACTCGGGGCCGGATAGGAGAGACATACCTCAGGGGCTAAACCACGAATGGCCGTCTCATGGGCAGTTATTTGGGATAGCGTATGCGACTTTCTTCACGGAAAGTCGCAGGCACTTAGCGAGGGGAGCGCAGTTAAACCGGCCATTCGTGGCAGCCCGACGTATTCTCAATCATTTACGGCACGCTAAAGTCGTGCCCTGATACAAAACAGAGTATCCGCAGCCTGTTTAGCCCGTACATAAAGGAAGCAACAACAACGGGCTTCAGCCCCTGAGGGCAGGAGGTGCCGAAAAGCATTCCTTCAGGGCCTAAAGGCCCAATGATTCTGTCCGGTCTACGTACGAGCTGAAGCCCGTACCCTTCACGGGCTGAACAGGCTGCGGAAAAACTCGGGACCGGGTAGGAACGACGTACCTCAGGGGCTAAAGCCCGACAGATTCTCAATCATTTACGGCACGACTAAAGTCGTGCCCTGATACAAAACAGAGTATCCGCTGCCTGTTTAGCCCGTACATAAAGGAAGCAACAACAATGGGCTTTAGCCCCTGAGGGCAGGAGGTGCCGAAAAGCATACCTTCAGGGCCTAAAGGCCCAATGATTCTGTCCGGTCTACGTACGGGCTGAACAGGCTGCGGAAAAACTCGGGACCGGGAATCGCGAGAGATCGCCCGGGGAGTATTTGGCATGATACTGTCCCAAGCAGAGGCTCGCGGACTTTGAATCCCACTCACCTTCTTGAGGCGATCGCATTTGCAGCCGACAAGCACCGTCGACAACGTCGTAAGGACGCTGAAGAATCCCCATACATCAATCATCCCATCGCGGTCGCAACTGTCCTCGCGTCCGAAGGTAATGTGTCTGATGAAATGACACTACTGGCCGCCGTCCTACACGATACGGTCGAGGATACCCAAACCACCTTCGTCGAGCTAGAGGAACACTTCGGACCTGAAGTGGCTGGTCTGGTGCGCGAATTGACAGACGATAAGTCTCTCGAAAAAGGCGAGCGGAAGCGACTTCAAATCGAACACGCACGAGAATCGTCCATTCGCGCAAAGCAGGTTAAAATCGCAGACAAAATCTGCAATGTTCGCGACATCACGCTCAGCCCTCCGGCAGATTGGTCGCCAGATCGTCGTCGCGAGTATCTCATGTGGAGCGAGAAGGTGGTCGCCGGATGCCGAGACGCTAACCCTAATCTCGATCAAGCATTCGATCGGGCCGTCGCACGGGCACGGGACGTGTTGGCGCTAAAGCCTTGAGAGGCGGCCAGGCCGCCTGTATGGCCAAGTGACGTATGCTGTCCTTTTATCCCCCAATCAGGAATCCGCCATGGGGTCAATCTACGGATGACGGGCAACCCGGAAGTAATTCTTCCTAACTTAGCGCTTATGGGCCACAGGCCCATAACACACTCCGTCGAAAAACATTCCCAAAAAAGGTCCGCTGAACTGCAGATCCCTCGGCTTCGCTCGGAGGTTGTGACTTTTTTGGTACGTGCTTCAGAATCAATGGAGTTGTTGGACGGCTGAAGTAGTAAGTAGAGACATGGTGAGCGGGGCGGTGAAAGGTGTAGTGAGTCAGGGTGCGGTTCGGTTGCGCAAGCCGGAGCGTAGTCAGGTGGGGATGGTATTGCAGTGCGCGGATGATCTGGTGGGATTGCTTCATCCAGTACGCACGGTGATGAGGGTGGTGGAGAAGCTGGATGTGAGCGGTTTTTGTACGCCGATCCGAGCTCGGCAAGGAGTAGCGGGTCGAGATGCGACCGATCCGCGTTTGCTGGTGGGTTTATGGCTGTATGGCTGTGTACGAGGGATTGGTTCGGCGCGGGAGCTGGGGCGTCGATGCCAAGAGAGCGCACCTTTTCGCTGGCTGTGCGGCGGTGTAACCGTCAATCATCGTTTGCTGTCAGACTTTCGCACGGATCACGCAGATGCGCTGGACGACTTGTTTACCCAGGTGCTGGTGAGTTTGGTAGACAAGAAGTTGGTGCGGGTGAGTCGCATCAGCCAGGATGGGTTGCGGGTGCGAGTCAGTGCGGGGAGCAACAGTTTTCGCCGGGAAGAGCGTTTGCAGC
>Ga0302325_10034311_pt1 | contig 10379 bp, 6 predicted proteins | sample Palsa_T0_2_FD_201948 | JGI IMG/M metagenome (GOLD analysis project Ga0302325, IMG submission 201948) | Peat permafrost microbial communities from Stordalen Mire near Abisko, Sweden - Palsa_T0_2 | ecosystem: Environmental > Terrestrial > Soil > Palsa > Peat permafrost | place: Sweden: Abisko...
GTGTGGTTATTAGAAGTGGTTTTGGATTAAGATTTGGATTAGTTTTAAAAGATGCCCTCAAATTATGTACGGCTTGCCATACCACAATATAGGTACGTTTAGGTATTGCCAGAGTATCCAAAGTATCGGCTAAGGGTTGAGAGACACAAATCATCTCTACTATGTAAGCTTGTCAGCCTAAAGAACCCCTCGTAATCTTATCATCATGGAACTCTTGTCATTCTTCTCCTCCTTCACCATGCTTCTGCTTAGAGAGTTTTATTTGATTTATGACCTTGTCATTCCCGTCATGATAGGCGTGTGGTAGATGTTAAGGCATTCAAGGTTACTTCAAATTCTTCGCTGGCTCCACCTGACCCGATCCCCCTTTGACCCCGGCTTAGGTCAATATTAATGTGACATACAAAAGTTGCGTATTGAGAGCCGAAAATTGCTGTCTTCAAAGCGACACTAATTAAGAGAAATTATTAAGTGTCTGAGACGTCCTCAATCTATGAACAATCCGAGAGAGAAGCGAGTATCTAGATCAAAATCAAGAACTTCCAGCTCAACAGAAACGACAGAAATGAAATATTAGACGATAGTAATAGTGCGAGGTTCCCAGCTATCATGCAACTTCGATTCCTCGACCAAGTCGCCTTGAATCCAAAAAAGTCCAACTCTCTCAAAGCATTCTGACTTTTTTTCTCTCAATATGAGACCCACACCTTTGATGATGCTCAGGCACCAAAGCATCTGGCTTTGATTCTGTTCTCCCCCATCAAGCACAGCGGCCCCATGCTCATCTTCTAAAGCGTCCCATTGCGCGAACGCAAACGGAGTTAAACTTGGCCTCTTCAACAACTGCTCTGACCCTTTCCGCGCCACTGTCACTCTTTTCAACGATCCCTTGATCTCAATGTACCCACCAGAGATCGCACCAAATGGCGATATCTTTGAAGCCAACGAGATCTCGCATTGAATAATTTCTACTTTGGCACGCACATTCTCCTCTGGCAGAGACTTGGACCAGGCGACATGGCTATCGATGGACGCCCACGACCAGCTTGGTGCACGATACTGAGGTCGAGTGATTGGAGTGGTGGCGAAGTCCCGGAACCAGAGTAGGCCGGTAGGAAGAAGATCCTGTAGCCAGAGTCCCGCAACATAAGTGTAGCCAGTCTTTTCTGCAAGTTTGCTCGCAACGCCAGCGAGGGCTGGAAGCTTATCTTGTGCGAAAGTGAGTTTTCGTCTCGAATACTCGCGGACGATATCCCTCCACATTGTCATTGATTTGCTTCGCAGCTGAATAGTCAGGTCTCGGAGATGAAATTTTGGGTCAGACAATGTTGCCTTCTGAGCAAATTGCAACCTAAGCGCTTTTCCTATCTGGCCTACTGTATCGAATGTTGTGAATGAACTGTTACATTCCCATGCCATGCTTGTTGATGAGAAGTATAAGACTCGAGGAGAAAGGATCCTTTCTTGAAGAATCCAGGCTCGTGTAAACCAGGGCGAGTTGAGAAGCATTGTAGTCGCCGTATCGTCACTCAAAAATTCAAACCCCGTATGGCCACTGGAGCAGCTATCACATAAGGCCTTTGGTTTGCCGAGAACTGGCTGGTAGTACAGCATTTTTGGTTCATCGTTTGGACAGTATGCACCGCCACTGACGGCAGAAATAGTCAGGCTGCTGTGGGAGTATATTTTCCCCATCTGTGAGGATTCTGTCATCCAATCTTCTCGAGAATCCTGAATAATGCAGAGAGAATCAATCCACAAATATTTGAAACCGAGCGCTCTGGTCAGTCGCACAGCAGCGGCGAAAGTAGCTGGTAGAGAAGAGATCTGAATACCGGATTTCATTGTTTTCAACGTCTGCTTCGTCATTTTAAGGATCTCTCCTCCTCCTCCCCAACAGTGACTAAGAGTGACGTATGGGCTAGCGCAGCCGAGAAGAGTTTGTTGTAGACGTATCGAGTCCCTATATGTGCCGACATCAAGGATCCTTGAAGGAATAAAATCTGACATGGGCTCACAACACCTTTCATGAGATGTCCGACATTCCGCTAACCAGAGCCTAGCTGCATCTATGAGTGAGAGAGAACCATTAGAGTTCGAAACCACAAGGTACTTCTCTTCATCGGAATTTTCTCTCCTCTCTTGAAAGTTATCGATGAGATAAGAATGGATAATGTCTTGGGCAGTCGGTCGTTGCTTTGGATGGACACTCAACATGCTTCTGATAATCCGAAGCCAATTCTGTTGGGGGAACCCAAGGCTTTCATTGATGTAGGACAAATGATTAATCCAAATCCAGATCTTCCGGCTGTCGCTACTGTAAGCTGCATTTCTGCTGCCAAATGTTCGAAAATCGACGAATGCTGGGAGCTTTTCCCGATGCATAACAGTAACCATTTCAAGGAAGACACAGCCCAGAGAAAATATATCACCAGCTCCAGGCATAAAAGAGGATGCATCTGAGGAGGTGATCTCGGGCGCGCAATACATGGGTGTGATAATGGAAGTGCTTTCGAATGCGTTCTTTGACTGGGGCTTTTCCGTAATGAGAGCGCCGCCAAAATCAGCCAACATCACATGACTTCCAGAAATGAGGATATTGTGTGGCTTGATGTCCATGTGATAGCAGGAATGTCCATGTATGTAAGAAACAGCTGATATCAAGCACCCTAACCAGACGGAGAGTTTGAGAATTTCAGGTAAAGTAGTTGCATTCTCGTCAAGAAGGAACTCAAACAAGTTTCGTTTCGCTACGGGAAACATGATGATTGCAAGATGGCCGTCCCAACCGTACGAAGCCAGTACGTTAATGATATGCGGGTGCTTGAGACGCCGAAGAACAGTCACCTCTCGCTGCGCCTGCGCCAGGGATGAAGCCGAACGGCTTGGACTAAATCGAATAATCTTTCTTGCGAAATGGATCTTCGAAGCACGATGTTCGACCTCATCCACGGCCCCAAAGGTCCCATAGCCCAGTTTTCTGATATGTTTGAAAGCATTTGTAGGTTCTTGACCACAATGATGCCTTGGGGAATAAGTAGCTGATGGATAATTTGCAATTCTCCCGGGCAGCCTCTCAGATTCCCGTGACTCGCCATTGACCTCCCCAAAATGGTCGCTTTTGAAGGAGGTACTTTGTCGTTGACCTTCATGATTTGAGCCTTTACCGTCGTTTGGGGTATCTTTTTGGAAGTTGCCTGGATTTTCATGGTCTTTGTCGGCGCAGTTGTGGGGGTCGGCTTCGTATATATCATCGTGGTTGTCCTCGTCACCACCAGCATCGTCATCATTGTCATCATTATCGTCATTGTCATCATCACCGTCCTGACTGAAAGTGCCACTGGCTGAACGCCATGGATCCTTCCAGTCTGTGATCATTCGCTTCCCGTCAATGAAATGCTGTCCAACGTGCTCGCATCTAGCTTCCCATGACGTGAACACAAAACCACAAAACCCGCATTGCTTTTTCCAGTCCGAGTTAACATCTTCGTACCAATTATCTATATTTGCATTCCAACCATGGCTTTCCCTTACGTGAAGCTTTAGCTTGTCCTTCCGTTGAAATGAATGTCCCTTTCTAAATCTTCCAGCAACACAACCGGCGTGATCATTTACCGGTTGATGCCCTGCTAAGTCAATGTTGCCAGAGCAGATATGACAAGATGCGGTTGTATTAGATCCTTGGATCAGGCATTCCCACCGTTTTTGTGGCCAGTGGGTCTCCTCATGCCTCTTCCAATCGGTGAAACTAGCGAATTCGTGGAGGCAATATTTGTCGTCGGAGTCGATATGAGTGCATTGATAAGGCTTGAGAACGCTCTCATCTCGTTCATTGAGCTTCCGCTTCTTCTTCGGTGTGTTTCTCCCGCCGTGCTTGGTGAGTTGTGACTGGTAAGCGGAATCCGTCGTCGACTTGTTCGTTGAATTTTGAGTGTCAATCGTCTCCAACCATCGTACAACATGATCCGTAGGTAGGCCAAGATAGGTCGTTGCTAATATTAGATCGTTCAAGATAGGAAGGATCTCGTGCTTTGCTTTAATGCAAGACTCCAGCTGTGCTGCTGATATACCAAGCAGTTCGGTCAAACCCTTTTTGCTCGATTGTGGCAAGGTGTTGTCAGATTTCAATGCCACGCCCAGATACTCTTGCGCTTGTAGGAAAATTTCAATGTTTGGCACGTTCGATGAATCGGAGATTGGAGAAGCAACGGAAGGGCGACTGTGCTTCGAACGAGGAACTTTTCGTTTAGGACGACTCTTTGGCCCAACCTCCTGCAGTCCGCCCCCGCTGAGTCTCATATTCTGCTTGTTGGAAGTATTGACAGCAAAGGTTCCAAGATCCGATGGACGAGTTGCGAAACCTTGGTTTACACTTGAACCACCAAATAACTGAGATTCTCCGGTGTACCCACTTGATGAAAAATGTAAGGGTATCGAAGAGCTGCTATAGGGGACTTGCATAGACGCGTATGATGACGGGTCAAAGGGCGAGCTGGAAAAGGAAGAGTAGGAGTATGATGGTGTTTGCCTTGATTCCACCGACCTGGGTGTTTCCGCTGTCAGAGATATTCCGCTCGTATCTGCTAGATGAAAGTCATTCGCTCTAACAGCATTGGCGGTGTGCTGAGGGACGAAATTCCTCGGTTCGAAGACACTCTCTTCAATTCTTTTGGACCGACAGGAACTGCAATGGCAATCAAAGCCGCATTCAGCAGCGAAGCAGATGTTCGAGTAGTCGGCTAGAATTGGTATGGGACAAATTAGCTTCCTTTAGCTATCTCTTCAACAAAGTTAATGGGAACGTACGATCGTAGTGGGTGGGCTGGGAAGAGACCTTTGGGTCAACTCCCTCGGCTGTGGGTAGTAACTGTTTCAAATGTCAGACTGAGCTATCACAGTATTGAGACACAGGTCTACAACATGAGACATTGGGGGAATATGACTTACAACATAGTTGCTGGGCAGGCTGGGATGCAGAGACCCTCCAGATAAATTGGGATCAAAGGGGCGTGCGGACGTAGAGTTAGGAGGCTGTGGATCGACCGGCATGCTACGACGAAGCAAAGATGATGGCCGGGCGGGCTGCTGCCTTTGATTTGTGCGATGAATAGCGTGATCATTTGGGAATGTTGACTGGACTGGAGACGGAGCCTGCATAGCATCTAGGTTGGGAAAGCCGGGACCTAGAGCCGGTGTGTAAGATTCATTGTGACCAGACGAGGCTGGATTTTGATGATACATTGAGAAGACTGGAGAAGCTTAATCAAGCACAGCGCTGGATGGATATCAATGTGGAGGCATCCGACGCCGAGGCGGCAATCGAGGTGAGGAAGAATAAAGGTCTGATCTATGGGGGACACGATTGAAAAATAGCTGATAGACATCTTCTGACCCATCATTCAATCCATTTGGCAGATATTGAGGCTCTAACCTTGCTCCACTGCCGATGGGGCGGGCAAGGGCGTGACGGGGGCAGAGAAGGGCAGGCAGGGCGGATAGAGTGGCAGTGAAATGATGGTGCAGCCGAAATCCAAGGGCGACGAATCACTTCTGGGAACACCCGAACTGGCGGGTGTGTTGTCTCTGAATCGCTCACCGAGGGGAGATGCCTTGCCCGAAATATCAAAGGTGGCCATGCTCTTCCGGGAAGATGACGGAACAGGTAAAGGAGAGAGCGACGAGCTCTGCCATCTATAAGAGAGTATAGAATCCCACAGCAGAGTCTCATAACTTCGATAACAGAATTACAAAGGCTACTAAGTCTTTGCCAGTAGCATGATACATTTCGTAAGTGAACAGATAGAATGCCGGTGAGTCTGCCTTGGGCATGTGGCAACCATCAGAGCGTGTCTGCGCCACTGCACAGTCGACCTCTCTGCTCAGACTCATGATGATTGTTTCATTTTCCCCCAAAGGTCTTACCCTCACCGGAAAGTAGAGACAAATTGCGAGCTTGGAAAGAGCGCGTCGGCGTGACTTCAACTGTTCAGAATTTCAAGAAGCGGTGTGCTTCAGATTAGGTAGGGCAGATTTGAGGGCGGAGCAGGGCGGGGACAACACCAGCAGCCCTAGGCTAGCCCCTTTACAGTAAGACTAGGTAAAAGCGTTCGCGCCCAACCATCAGCGCTCAACCGCTCACTGTTACCCCTGTCGGAACACCAAGACTTTGAGATTTTTCAAAGCTTTCAGAAAATTCAAAAAATTCCTGGGGCACTATTTTGAGGCCGTTGATCATGAATGTCAAACTCAAAAACCTTGTAATGTGCCGGTGAAATTATGGGTTGAGCGCTTGAGTGGTGTTTGGCGGTTTGACTTTCATCTTCTCTGTGGCACCCTCACCAAAATCCAGGACACAACGACGGATCCCCTCTTTGCGACCGTATCAGTTTGCCCGCAGAGTGGATGGAATCAGTATAGAACGACGTATTAGAGAACGGAAGTCCAGGCTAATATTTTGTCGGCGCACTATTAATGCTAAACGACGCTTTGATGCTATTCCCTTCCGGCTTGGCGGACTGCTCGAGAAAGATTACGGGAATAGAGTGGAAAATGAAGGTTGAGGCTGCTAAAAGACCGGCGAGGCTTGAGCCAATTACAATTGTACTTTGCTTTTTTTGTATTATCGTTAATAATTTAGAAATTGTCGGGGCAGTAATAGAGACGAGCCTATACCAGAAGAAGGACGCCAGTACAATAAAGACAAAAAGGGAAAAGAGTATAAGAATTCTTCTTTGCGACATTAACTTGTTATTTAGTGCAGGGTAGAGCTTTTTAAGTATCTATTCTTGCTTTTTAGTATTCTTTTTATAGTGCGCAGAAATGTAAACTACAGAAATAAAGTTAGAAATCAGGTAATATCGCTATTTGTTAAGTGATTATCTTTTTAGGCAGTTTTCCGGCGTATAAATCGGCTTGTAAGTGTCGCGACCTTTTTTCTAAAATGCAGAGAGGAATAGATGACAGAATGAAATTGGCTGCTAAGTGGATGTCCTGCTTTAAGATATGATCGAGTAATCAATGTCGTTAAATTTAAGTAGACATGCGCATCGATTTATAAAGGCTTAGCGAAATGGGCATACTCATTACGCCAAGTTATGCTCTCTCACTTCCCGATCATCTCCTCCTTAGCCCTTGCTACTAGTCTGTGCGAAATAAGAGATGCTCTTGCAACAGGTGGAGCATATCCCTTTTGCTCCATGCTCAACATTGTTTTGCTATCCACACGTGTATCTCAAGTACTCTCCTCGGGCTTTTTCCATTTACTGCCCAAAGACTCGACTTCCCCCTCTCCTCACACGCCTTCCTTAATTCAAATACCTCACGATACTGTTTCTGCTTCCTCTCATTCAACCTCATCATGGCCTCCTCCTTGTCATTGAGATTAGGCATCATTGCAATCCTATACATGCGCCAACAATCACGCCCACAGACCCCACAGACCCCGTTGTCATGTACTTCCTTTACATACCATTCAGCCGAGGCAGCTCTCTCCTCCCTCCAACTCCTGAATCTCTCTTCCTCAACCACTATCTGTTGATCAACCGTCTCCAATAAACTGTCCAAACTGGACCCATTCTGTTTCTCCGTCTCTATGCTCATATTTTCTTCCGCAAGAAAATTAAGCAGCTCCTGGTATCCCATATTTGCTGGTTCGATTTCTTCTGCTTTCATACAATAACCGAGCTTGAGTTCATCATACCTCTTCCTATAAAACCGAGTATTTTTCTGCATCGTTTCCCAATCTACATCCCCAACCGGTCTCTCCTCAACGTGAGGCTTGACCCAAGTCTCATCTCCCACATATTCTTCTTCAGCCCCTGCACTCCAATCCTGCCAGTTTTCCTCCTCGATATTCTCAGGTTCTAAATATCGATACCACGCGACGCGCTCCGCCCGATCTGCGGACCACAAAACTGCTTTCCCACCCCACCTCACCCAGCCCGTCGAAACGCTCGGAATGGTGATCTTCAGAGTCTCAATCTTCCTCCCGGTTTTCTGACTCTGCATGAGCGCGATGTAGACTTCGAATTTCCCCAGCTTAGTAGCGAAACCGCCTCGTGCGTAGTTCAGCCACTTGGTGAGATGTGGTTCGATTTCCCACGTCTTGCCAAGAGGAGAGACGAGCCTGATCCCGAGGATACCTTGCATCAAGACTGTTATCGGACCAGTAGACCATCCATGAGCATGAGAAACTAGACCTGCTGACCGATACGCGGGGTACTGGATGTCACCATCGATTCGGTAGCCTTCGATGAGGGTAGAGTTTGTCATTCCCGGCCCGTCGAGCATATATCCCCACATCAGTTCGATAAGTTCGACCGCCGCATCGTGATTCCCAGCCGCGATGTGAGCGAGCAACTCATAAAGTATAAGTGATTTGCGATCACTGGCATCGCAGAGTCAAAGTGTAAAGAAGTCACGTGATAATATATCTACCTCCTAGCTCAAGCCGCCGACAGGGTTTTTGGCCCTCGGTGCTTCCCGGCGGCAGGATGGCTTCTCTTACGCGCTTCGGGTCTTGTGAGAATAATAGCACGTGACTTTATACAGCTAGTGCGCTTTAGGCTTAGCTTCGGGCGGCTGATGTGTCCAAGATCCAACTACTTTACCAAGTTACACCACCATTTTCAACAGGATCGACGCGTCCTTGCTTGTCACGTCTACTTATCCAGAAGGTCCCCTGAACAGTGCAATCCCGGAATTTTTGACATAAGCGTCTACAACCCACGAAGCATGCAAGCCGCCCCTGTGATTGTTTGGCTTTGCGCAGATAGCCAGCCTCGTTGCAAACACAACCTTATCACTTACAGCCAAGGTGAATACAGGATAAGCCTCTTCATTTACCCATGTAGTCCGAACTGCTGCTTACATTGTATAGGGTGATAGCAACATTCTATATGCGCTCCTCACATTCTTCCTTACCTTCGACAAGCAATCACAACCAGGCAGGATCTGCATTATACCGCGCAATCTCGTTTCCGATCATTTCCACTATTCAATAAAAGACCGTTGTCCAATACTTCTATGCATTTGCGGGGCTATTACACGCACTGCTCGTAGCGCAGGTTGTGGTGAATTGCATACAATGGTGATTCTCCGCAAAGAGGAGCTCGAATCGCATGGAATTACCTGGCACAAGACAGAAGAGGAACTTTATACCAGAGAGGATCTTCCTGTTGCCGAAGGCTCCGTGGGCCGCGTTTTCAAAGCCCTTTTCAGGGCTCAAGTCGTAGCTGTCAAAATGATCAAACTGACCCGCATGACAGAAGCCGCACAGCTTTGCGCTGTGAGGGAATTCAGAATTCTAAAGGACCTTCAACACCCAAATGTTCTTCGGGGGTTAGCGGGCTACTATGTTGATAGCAAAAAGTCAATCGTCTTGGTCACAACACCATGGGCACCAGTGACACTGTATGACTTCATGGAGGACATAAATGAGAGCAATTTATCACCGATGTGCCCTTGGTACACTTTTGGACCGCTCAAGCCCTGGCCTGAAATCATCAGGCAGTTGATGGAAGGATTGCAGTACCTGCATACACGCGAGCCGCCAATCAAGCACCGGGACTTGACACCGGCCAATATCCTCGTGCATCACTCATCATCGGATCCCTTCCCACAGCTCATTATCGCTGACTTTAGCATCAGCAAAGAAGTCGTCGCTAATACACAAACCACTCGTGTATACACCTATATATTTCGAACACCAGAACAAAGAGAGGAGAAGGGAACTACAACCAAATCTGACGTGTTCCAGTTGGGATGTTGCTTTATTTTCATGGAGAGCGTCCTGTATTCTGGGGGAGAAGGGTTTCTACAACTTCATGACATGGTGATAGGTGACAACGCAGAAAAGGTAGCGGGCTTTGACGACAATTTAGCTCGTCTTCATGTCTTCCTCGACCAAAAGATTAGCAACTGTTCCTCTACAAGCGTAGTGGTTTTCGGTAGGAAATTCCGTGAGCTAGTGAAGCAATTAGTGGCGGTGGATCCGGACAGTCGACCATCTATTTCAAGCGCTCTAGACAAATTGAGGAGCATCCTAGTAAGCTTTACCATCACCCCAGGCAATTGCTGGATTTATGATACTAACCATGTTCAGCGGTCGCGCGCGAAGAAAAGATATGTCTACGTCTGGCAATGCGTAAGTACTTGATCGCCCCAAGCACAGCAAACTATACCGAGACCTAACGAGACGCCTGAATAGTGTGCACCTGGATTAGAAAGTATCCCTTCGTCCGGTGAGACATGTCCACACGCTAAGCCAGGGGGGTCTCGCTTAGCAAAATGTATGTGTTTTGATTACTAATTTATTAGTAATTACTGGCAAACTATTCCTGGCTTAGCGCGTGGACATGTCTCACCGGACGAAGGGATAA
>Ga0302325_10034312_pt1 | contig 10378 bp, 8 predicted proteins | sample Palsa_T0_2_FD_201948 | JGI IMG/M metagenome (GOLD analysis project Ga0302325, IMG submission 201948) | Peat permafrost microbial communities from Stordalen Mire near Abisko, Sweden - Palsa_T0_2 | ecosystem: Environmental > Terrestrial > Soil > Palsa > Peat permafrost | place: Sweden: Abisko...
GCCGAACATGGTTCTCCTGGGTTTAGGGTCCTTCCATTTATTAGCACAACAGCCGGCCGGCGGGGTCAGGGGGAGAGGTACTCGAGGTGGGCGCGGTCGAGGAGTTTGCGGTTGGTGAGGACCTGGATGAGTAGGAGCGCGATGCACAGGACCATCAGAATGAAGTCGAAGGTGGGCATGCTTCCGACGTTGCCGGTGGTGATGAAGGCAGGAAGGCGCGATTGGTACTGGAAGGCTGCTGTCTCGAGGATGAAGAGGACGGCAAGGAAGCCTGCGTGGCGCAGGGCGAGTTGCGGCAGTTGGGGGCGGACGAAAGGGCAGCGGAAAAGGTAATGGCGCTTGAAGCCTCGGGTGCGAGTGAACGTTAAGAATGGCACTACAACTAAATAGAGAATCATCGAGGCCCACTGGAAGCCATTCGGTTTGCCGGCGAGCCAGAAGAAAAGAAAGCCACCGCCCGCAACGACGATCATGAAGAACAGCATCATGAACGCGATGCGACGCGGCATATCCGTCACAGGGAAGCGGCACGGATCGGGCGGGGGCAGAGGACGGCGCGGGCCGAAGCCTGCCGGGGCCGGAGTTACGGACAGAATGCGACCCAGAGGGAGGGTGAAGGCGCGTTGATCGCTGCCGGGATAAGGGCGATTCGAGCCGAGAACATCGGCGACGAGGGTGTTGTCCTCGGGGTCGATGCGGAGGATCTGGGCGATCGTGGTCTCTCCACCATCGAGGACGAGGGTGGCGACGAAGCCCTGCCAGGGAGTTAGATCTTCCGGGAGCATGTTTGGGAGGAGGCTACCATGGCAGGCGGCAGGCGGCCCATTTCAATTTTTCTGTTCGGGAAGTTGGGGCTCGGGTCGCCTTTTTTGTCGGGTTTTGTCTCTTTTTTTCGGGGGACAACTTGCAAGCTGTTGATTTCATGTGGCTTCTTTCTGTTGACAAGGTCGACAACATAGTTTCTCCCCTGTCGAGCGCTGGGTATTTGAAAATACTGGGTTTGCGGGTACCTATTTGAAAATGGGCTTGTTCGCGGACGAGCGGGAGCTTGGCGGCGGTAAACCGGTGCGCGGGAATCTCAAAGAGCCTGGTGTGTGCCTCGGCCTGGGCCGGGGCATTTTCGTTGGCGAAAAGAAAAAGCTCTGGGCGCGATTGGTCGCGGACAGAGCTTTCCTTGTTCTTAGGTTAGGAATTTTGGGGAGTTAGGGCAAGGGAATTCGTTGGGGTGTGGGGTACGGAGGTACTGTTGGGGGGAGTCCGCTGCGCCTCCTGCGGAGCTCCGCGGACGGCCTGCGGCAGCAAGGTTGGCGCTTCGCGCCGATCTAAGAACTGAGGCTAGGCTGGGGCGGCACGGCGCTAGATACCCTTCACTGGCGGTTCTAGCTTATACAGAACTTCCTTCGCGAGGGTTAGACTTTCCAATTCCCCGCTTTCTGATCTGCGGGTTGGAACGAACTCTGCAACATAAATCCCGCCGCCCACAGAGACGAGCGCCAAAGGCACAACGAGGCCAACTGTCTGCGGTGTTTCACTGAACGCTGCATTCACTTGACGAACGATTTGGTCGGCAAGAATTCGCTGGCCACGCTTCTTCGCCTCTACCGTGACGACGAGCTGTTTTTCCTTTCCAGCATCATCGAGATAAACCGCCGCATACATCGAGTCGACCTCGGTAAGTCTGAGCTTAATCCCAATTTGCAGGTGATTCATTTCAATTACTTTTAGATCGGAAAACAACGCAAAATGTGTTTCAACCAGAGCCAGCTTAATAGCAACCTGAATTAGGTACGTTTCATCATTTCTCCCCAGCGCTTTGGAGGCGAGGGGCATCGAAATACTTTGCAGTTCGTGCTCGGGAATACCTTGGCGGTAAGCAAACAGCTGAGGAAACGGCTCTGTCTGTCCTTCTTCATATGAGACGAACTCAAAAACGTTTCCGTCTCCGGTTACTTGCCTGGCGCCTATTCTTTTGTCGTGCAGGCTCTGTGGCCACATGCCTGAGGCACCCGCGCCGCGAATGATGTCTTTCATGAAATTCGCTGGGTTCTTATCCGAAAGGCTGGTTCCGTGGTGCTGGTTGCACCAGACTATGGCCTTCGCGACATCTTCGTTGGTTACGATTGACCGGATTAGACGGCCGGTGACAGGGTCGAGTAACCGTTCATAAATCCTCTCGATTACCTGCGGTTTTTGAGAGCGCGGCATACAGACCAGATGATAGCGAACCCCGCAACCGTCACGCCTCAGGTGGAACCACGATAGATAAGGTCAGGCGCGCTTTTTGAGTAACTGGAGGCGAGCTGCTTCAATATCGTGCTGCTTGCGCTTCTTCGCTCCGCTCTTACGGTCTCGGCGACCGCTGGGCGCGATCACGCCAAAATGTTCGGCAGCTTCGGACATCTCCATATAGAGCAAGGACGGATCTTCTAAATCCAAGACCTCTGCCGGTATTTGCGGCGTTACCCCTAATGCTCGCATGATTTCACTCGCGACGGCCCTGCCAAGCGGCGGTGGAACAGAATTGCCAATCTGGCGAGCACCGTGCCATTTAGTCGCGTGAAACCTGAACCAGTCTGGGAAGCCGTGAAGACGCGCCATTTCTCGAACTGTGATGCACCTGGGGTATGCGTAGTGAATCGGGCGCGGACTCGTAAACGCTCCCCTGGCGCCGTCTGTACCTGCGCGAAGGGTGTTACACAGACCGTCGGGGGACAATTTCAGGAATCGGCTGATCGGTTCAACCAAACCTGGCTTCGTCTCGCGAAAGCGTCGCTGGGAAATTGTTGTATGGATTGTTCGGGCACTGGAGGTGAGTATCTGCCTGTCCCAGTGACGCTTGTAGCCGTAGTACCAGCCTGCTTTTCCCAAGCATCTGAGGGTGCGAGCATACTCGCCGAGATCTCCGAAATTGCCGTCGAGGACCGAATCGCTCTTCAGCAGGGCCGCGAAAGCCTCTGCGTCCGGTAAATCGCCGATTGCGTCCTCGCACGTGGGACCGGTCGGCAAATCGTTCAACAACGTTGGCCTGTCGGCTGGGTTAGTGCACTGGTTCGGGTAATCGGGAATAGTCAGCCCTCTCTTCGCCCCTAAGAGAAACAGCCTTTCACGATGTTGTGGAACGCCATATTGTGCGGCGTCCAACACCCGCCAAGGCAAACGGACATCGTACCCTGCTACATCGAAGGCCTCGACCAACTCCATCAAAAATGTTCGTTGAGCTCCAACCGTCAAGCCCTTGACATTCTCAAATACAAACGTTCGCGCACCCAAGCCAGCAACGAGGTTTACGAAATCACCAGCGAGACGATTGCGCGGGTCGTCCAAGGATCTGCGTCCAATTAGGGAGAACCCCTGGCATGGCGGTCCTCCAAAAACGCAATCCACTTCTCGTGAACCGAGGCCGAGCTTCTCTCGCACTTCACTTGCGGTGAGTTTTTCTATTGGGCTGGCAATTACGGGTGTTTTGGGAAAGTTGAACTTGTGCACTGCACAATGAATCGGATCGATTTCCAATGCGCCGACCACATCGAAACCAGCCTGCTCGAATCCCAAGCTCAGGCCGCCAGCCCCGGCAAACAAGTCGATTCCGATTGGCCGCATTGCGCCTATTCCCTTGCGAGACCGTTTAGAAGTTGAGTTCATTATCGGGCTCCCCTGGGAAACTCATTTAAGGAAAAGAAGAACCTTACGCTTGAGTGACTCCAAATCGGTCAATTCGCACTGCCATACTGTCAAAACGGTCCAACCCAACGATCTAAGTTTTCGCAAGTCCGTTCGATCTCGAAGGCGATTCGCACTGAGTTTTGGCTGCCAGTATTCGAGACGCGATTTCGGGGGTTGCCCCTTCGAACATCGGTGAGAGTGCCAGAAGCAGCCATGTACAAATATCGCTTTTCTTCTCCTCGGAAGAATGATGTCCGGGCGACCCGGCAGGTCCTTTGCGTGCAGTCGATATCTGTAACCGAGACTGTATAGCAGACGTCTTACGGCCAGTTCTGGGCCTGTGTTCTTAGTGCTCACCGACTGCATTATGCGTCGGCGCTGTTCACTGGTTCTCGTGTCCACATCTAGTCTCAACCCGCGGCCTAAACCGCTGGTTGCCTCATCGATCTAGCTGCAGCCGCTGGTGGAGCCGCAGGACATGCAGCGGTAGCAGGAGCCGTTTCTTACCATGATGGCTCCGCAGGTGTGGCAGCTGGGGGCGTCTCCCATGTCGTACATGGAGCGCATGGCGTCGGAGGCGTGGTAGATGCCTCGGTCTTCGAGGGTGCCAGAGTTTGGAGTTTGGAGTTTAGAGTTTAGGGTGCCTGGTTCGGGGGCTATGCCGCCTTGTGGTGCTGAGGCTGCTCCCATACCTCTGGCTGGGTTGTGCTGCTCTGGAGATAACATGCTTCCCTGTTCGGAGGAAGACAAACGCAGGTCCCTCTCTTCGCTCGGGATGACACCTTCAGAGGTTGATGTCTGCGGCAACATGTTGGCGAACAGAGTTAGCTGCTGGCCGGAGAGGAACCTTAGCTGGAGCCAGCGGAAGATGTAATCCATGATGGATTTTGCGTAGCCGATGTGTTCGTTGCCGGTCCAGCCGGAGGGCTCGAAGCGGGAGTGCGCGAATTTCTCGCACAGGACTTTGAGCGGGACTCCGTGTTGGAGGGCGAGCGAGGCCGCGGTGGCGAACGAGTCCATGAGGCCGGAGACGGTGGAGCCTTCTTTGGCCATGCGGATGAAGATTTCGCCGGGCTGTCCGTTGGGGTACATGCCGACGGTGATGTAGCCCTCGTGGCCGGCGATGCCGAACTTATGGGTCAGCGAGGCGCGCTCGTCGGGGAGGCGATGGCGGATGGCGCGGGGCGGACCTTCCTGATGGTCTAAGTCGGGTGTGGTAGTTTCGCCACGGCTGACGGTGGCCAGAGCCGCGGTGAAGGCGGTGCTGGCGGCGACGATGGACTTCGAGGCGATCTCCACCTTCTCGGCTACTTTGGCTTCGAGGGTGGTGAGGTCGACTTCGGCGGGCTTGTGGCCCGAGGCCATCGCGGCTAACACGCGGTCAGCGGCGGCGGAGTGTTCGGGTGAGGACGACTTGATGTCTTTGGCTTTGTTGCCGTCGGAGACGTTGAGGGGCTGAGCGCCCTTCGATCCATCTCGATAGACAGCGACGGCTTTGAGGCCGAGGCGCCAGGATTCGAGATAGGCTTCGGCGATGTCGTCGAGGGTGCAGTCGTGGGGCAGATTGACCGTTTTGGAAATAGCTCCCGAGAGGAACGGCTGGGTTGCGGCCATCATGCGAACGTGGCCCATGTAGTGGATGGAACGGGTGCCCTTGGAGGGCTTGAAGGAGCAGTCGAACACAGCAAGGTGCTCGGGCTTGAGGGAGGGCGCGCCTTCGATGGTGCCGGTGGCGTCGATGTAGCTAACGATGGCGTCGACCTGAGCGTTGTTGTAGCCGAGCTTGAAGAGCGCGGTGGGGACGGTGTTGTTGACAATTTTGATCATGCCGCCGCCGACGAGCTTCTTGTACTTGACGAGGGCGAGGTCGGGCTCGATGCCGGTGGTATCGCAGTCCATCATGAAACCGATGGTTCCGGTCGGGGCGAGGACGGTGACCTGGGAGTTGCGATAGCCGTGCTTTTCCCCGTGGCGGAGCGCCTGATCCCAGCAATCTTTGGAGGCTTGCAGGAGGTCGTCGAACTGGGGGACGGCGAAGGTTTTGTCGCCTGCGGTTTTGGATTTGCCGATGTTGTTGACCTCGGCGCGATGCATGCGGATGACGTCGAGGAAGGGCTCGCGGTTGACGTAGTAGCCGGGGCACGCGCCACCGTTGTGATCGACGGAGGCGGTGAGCGGCGTGGCGGAGGCGAGGGGAGGGCAAGATTCGGCGATGCGGGCGGACTGGAGGTAGGCCTCGCCGCACATGATGGCGGTGAGGGTAGCGGCGAAGTCGCGGCCGGCGTCGGAGTCGTAGGGGAGGCCGAAGGCCATGAGGAGCGCGCCTAAGTTGGCGTATCCGAGGCCGAGGGGGCGATAGTCATGCGAGTTACGCGCGATGGCTTCGGTGGGGTAGCCGGAGTTATCGACGAGAATTTCCATCGCGGTAATCATGATGTCGATGGCGGCGCGGTACGCGGGGATATCGAAGGTGCCGGCTGGACTTACAAACTTGAGTAAGTTGAAGCTGGCGAGGTTGCAGGCGGAGTTATCGAGGAACATGTACTCCGAGCAGGGATTGGAGGCGTTGATGCGGCCGGTATTTTTGGAGGTGTGCCAGCGGTTGATGGTGGAGTCGTACTGCATGCCGGGATCGCCGCACTGCCAGGTAGCTTCGGCGATCTTCTTCATGATGTCGCGGGCCTTGTAGGTGGAAACGGGGGCCTGGTCTTTGACGGTGCGGGTGGTGAACTCGGCATCTTTTTCTACGGCGCGCATGAACTCGTCGGTGACGCGGACGGAGTTGTTGGCGTTCTGGAAGAAGATGGAGCTGTAGGCTTCGGAGTCGGGGCCGCTGGAGCCGTCGTAGCCTTCGCGCATGAGGGCCCAGGCTTTTGCTTCTTCTTTGGACTTGCACTCGATGAAGTCGACGATGTCGGGATGGTCGACGTTGAGGATGACCATCTTGGCGGCGCGGCGGGTTTTGCCGCCGGACTTGATGACGCCAGCGAAGGCGTCGAATCCGCGCATGAAGCTGAGCGGACCGGAAGCGGTACCGCCGCCGGAGAGGGTTTCTTTCGAACCACGGATGGAAGACAGATTGGTCCCGGTACCCGAGCCCCATTTGAAGAGCATGCCCTCGGTCTTTGCCAGGGTCAGGATGGAGTCGAGGGAGTCCTCGACCGCGTTGATGAAGCAGGCCGAGCACTGCGGCTTGCGGTAGCCGGTGACGGAGAATTCGACGGCGCAGGAGTGCTGGTTCCAGTGCCAGTTCTGAGCGTCGGAATTGGGCTCGAGGCGGTCGCAGCCGACGTTGAACCAGACGGGCGAGTTGAAGGCGACCTTCTGGGTGACGAGGAGATGCACGAGCTCATCGTGGAAAACGGCAGCGTCTTCTGGGGTGGCGAAGTAGCCGCCGGCCAGGCCCCAGTCACGGATGGTTTCTGCAACGCGGCCGACGAGCTGACGGACACCGGTCTCGCGCTCGGGAGTGCCGATTTGGCCGTGGAGATATTTGCTGGCGACGATATTGGTCGCGGTCATGGACCAGTCGACGGGGGTCTCGACGTCCTTCTGCTCGAAGATGGTCTTTCCGCCCGCGTCGGTGATGGCGGCGGTGCGGTACTCCCACTGGATCTCGTCGTAGGGGGAGGCGGTGGCGCGGGAGAAGAAGCGCGGGAAGCGCAGGGCTGCGGTGGATTTGGAATGGCCGGCATCCTGTACGGATGTCGTGGTGTTGGCGATGGCAGCGGATTTCCTGGTGGTCTCGGCCATGGTGGTCCTCTCTGGTGGTGATGTCGCTTGCCGCGTGGGTTCTGCCTGGTCTTGCTGGTCGTCCTGTCTGATCGTTCTGACTGATCGTCCTGGCCCGGGCCGGCGTGGGTGGGACGCCGGGAAAAACTGGAAGCACCGCGAACGGAAAAGAGGCAAAGAAGCCTCATGTCCCGATCACGGCAGGACTCAATTTGCGAACCAATGGCGGACAGAAATACCGCAGGACCTACAGGCGAGTGTGCATCCAGTTAATGGGGGAGGCTACGACCGCTTTTCAGAACCTTTACGGAAATTTTGGAGCCGCAGAAGGCAAAGTACCTCTGTTAATGGTGTGTGTCAAGCGCAAACCACAACATCTAGTATTTTAGATGAGAGTGGGGGAATCAAGGATCATAATTCCCGGAAATGCTTGTGCAGAATCGCGGGAAGCCGCATGGGTGGCGGGTTTGAACGCTGCCGGGCCTCCGGGAGGGCCGCGCTGTGCGGATGGGACCCGACGTGATTCGGGCCGATCTGAGCACCACTCAGACGAGGCTACGCGCTGGAGGTGGGGGGTACAAGGTGCGGAAATGGTGCAGTTTCGGTGGAGGGGTGTGGGAGGTGTGGAGAATGGGGTCTGTGGGCTGGAAATGCACCGGGGAGTGTGCAAGTTGGTCAACAGGCGGGGCATTTTTTCCGCGTTTGGGAATTAAGGGGCCGATGTTTGCTGGGTGGGACAGTGGTAACCGATGCGATAGCAGGGGAAGGGCTTTTGTTCTAGGGAAAAAGGCTTAAGCAGCGTATGCTCAGGCTTGGAGCGTCCTCAGGTTTGCTCCTTTGAAGTTACTGGCCTGTCCTCGATCGCCGCTCTACAGCGGACTATCGTGCCTGCTGCGCAGGGGTTGATCCTGCGGCGAGCCCTGGCTTCTGATGTTCATGTTGCACAACCGGGAAAGAGGCAAACGATGCGATCGAATCTGGTGTATTCCGCAGGGCTGAAGATTGAGAATCGGTTTTTACTGGCCACCGTAGTGATGCGGGCCGTGCGGAAATTGCACATCGACTCCACGCGCACCGAGGACACGGCGAACCATGTGTTCAGCCAGGTTGCGGAAGGCAAGTTCATCAGCGTGCAGATGCCGGCGGTAGTAGCGGCTCCGGCGATTGACGCTTTGCTGATTGCTTCTGCTGCTTAGGGGTTTTGGATTTGGGAAGGCCGGCCCCCTTTGGGGGCCGGCCTTTTTGGTTTTTTGGGGGGGACGGGATGTTTCGTTTTTCGAATGCCGCTTTCCGCCCTTGGGTCAACTTTTCCGCTAACCTGATGCCGTGCCCCGCAGCACTCAACCCGGCATCTATGTCGAGACCGCCATCCACAGCACAATGGATACGATCTGGCGACTGACCCAGACGCCGGAGCTTCATCAACGCTGGGATTTGCGCTTCAATACCATCACGTATCTTCCGCGGGCCGACGTCGCTGAGCCACAGCGCTTTCTCTATGAAACGCGCATCGGATTCGGTTTAGCGATTTGCGGGACCGGTGAATCGGTTGGCCAAGTCTCAACTACCGGCGGCGAAACCACCTCTTCGCTGAAGTTCGGCTCCGACGACAGGAAATCGCTCATCCGCGAAGGCTCGGGCTATTGGCGCTACGTTCCTCTTTCTACCGGGATCCGCTTTTTGACCTGGTACGACTACCAGGTTCGCTTCGGCAGTTTTGGACGCATGCTGGATCGGCTCGCGTTCCGGCCTCTGATGGGCTGGGCTACCGCATGGAGCTTCGACCGGCTTCGACTGTGGGCGGAAAACGATCAGTCGCCGGAGGCCTCGATGACTCTGGGGCTGATCCACGCGCTTGCTCGTCTTACGATTGCGTTCGTGTGGATCTGGCATGGTCTCGTGCCGAAACTTCTTTTTCATCACCCCGAGGAATTGGCGACTTTGCGCGAAGCGCACTTTTCGACGCACTGGCTGCCGTGGATCGGCACAGCGGAGATCGCGATGGGCATTCTCAACCTGGTGACATGGAATTTTCGGCCGATCCTGTTGCTCGACGCGCTCTGCATGGTTTTGCTCACGCTGTGCGTAGCGATCTACTCGCCGGAATATCTGCCGGCCGCGTTCAATCCGATCACGCTGAATCTCTCGGTGCTCATGCTGTGCGTCATTGGCTGGCTGGCGTCCGGGTCGATGCCGATCGCGCGGCGATGCCTGCGCAGGAAGCCGAGCGGCGAGCGTTGATCTCGATCTACGAGCGCGCGATGGGCTCTGAGTTTGAGAAGCTGCACCCACAAATTCAGAAGCGCTTCTCGCTCCACTCGCAGAGCGGAATTGCGGCGATTGGGACGGGCACGATGGACCGCATCTGGCATGGGCCGTTCTGGACGCTTCCGTTTCTCTACGTTGGTACATGGCGTCGGATCATGTTTCCGGAGCATGGCAAAGATGTTCCGTTCACGATCCGCAATTATGCTTACCTCGATTCGTTGGGCCGCGAAACGGTAACGTGGGTTCGCACATTTTCGACGACGAAGACTCGCCGCTTTGACGCCTATATGATCTACAGCGATGAGCGTCGATGCATAGTGGATTATCTCGGGACGCATCAGCACCTCGCCGTCGATCTGGAACTTAGTGTGGAGAGCAATGGAGGCCTGCGGCTTCGTTCGGGCCAGCAACGCTTCTACGAAGGCCGTGCCGGGTTCAGGTTCCCTCGGGTGTTTTCCGGCGAGGCGAGCGTGTGCGAGTGGTACGACGACCGGGAGCAGTGCTTCAGGATCGAAGTGACGGTCGCCAACCGTACCTGGGGTCCGTTGTTTGGATACGCCGGCCGGTTCACAGTTGAGTGGGTGCCGACTTTGCCGAGCGAGATGCCGGCGGATCTTCTGCCACGCCGAACCGAGGCTCGCACCTGAAAGTGGAGGTCCGGCGATGAGTCATTTCTGCCGCCTCTAAACTTCGTCCATCATGAAAGCTGAGACTT
>Ga0302325_10034313_pt1 | contig 10378 bp, 9 predicted proteins | sample Palsa_T0_2_FD_201948 | JGI IMG/M metagenome (GOLD analysis project Ga0302325, IMG submission 201948) | Peat permafrost microbial communities from Stordalen Mire near Abisko, Sweden - Palsa_T0_2 | ecosystem: Environmental > Terrestrial > Soil > Palsa > Peat permafrost | place: Sweden: Abisko...
GATCTCGCTCTTTCCGCTGGACAGGACCGAAGGCATCCTGGTGACGGCGGCGATCCGCAACATCAGCGTGCGCAAGACTGCCGAGACATATCTGGCACAGATGGAGGGCCGCTACCGCGGACTGCTCGAGGCAGCGCCCGATGCCATGGTGGTGGTCAATCAGCGCGGAGAGATCGTGCTGCTCAATGTGCAGGCCGAGAAGCAGTTCGGCTACCGGCGCGATGAACTGTTGGGGCAGAAGGTCACGAACATCATCCCGGAAGGCTTTGCCGAGCGGCTGGTCTCCGATGGCTTGCGATCGGCCGAAGATGCACTGGCGCAGCAGATCGGGACCGGCATCGAGCTCATGGTGCGACGCAAGGACGGCAGTGAGTTTCCGATCGAGCTCATGCTCAGCCCGCTGGAGAGTGCCGAAGGCATCCTGGTCACGGCGGCGATCCGCGATATCAGTGTGCGCAGGAATGCGGAACGGCATCTGGCGCAGATGGAGGGTCGCTACCGCGGACTGCTCGAGGCAGCGCCCGATGCCATGGTGGTGGTCAATCAGCGTGGTGAAATCGTGCTGCCGAATCTGCGGGCGGAAAAGCAGTTCGGCTACCGTCGCAATGAGCTGCTGGGTCAGAAGGTCACGAACATCATCCCGGAAGGGTTTGCCGAGCGGTTGGTTTCTGACGGCCTGCGATCGGCCGAAGATGCATTGGCGCAGCAGATCGGCACCGGCATCGAGCTTCATGGGCGGCGCAAGGACGGCAGCACGTTCCCGATCGAACTCATGCTCAGCCCGCTGGGAAGCGCCGAGGGCATTCTGGTGACCGCGGCGATCCGCGACATCACCACGCGCAAGAAGGCCGATGCACATCTGCTGCAGAAGATGGAGGAGCTCAACAGCTCCAATGAGGAGCTGGCGCAGTTTGCCTACATTGCCTCGCACGATCTGCAGGAGCCGCTGCGCATGGTGGCCAGCTACACGACGCTTCTAGCGCGACGCTACAAGGGCAAGCTGGATTCCGATGCAGACGAATTCATTGCCTTCGCAGTAGACGGGGCCAACCGTATGCAACGGCTGATTCTGGACCTACTGGCCTATTCGCGTGTCGGCTCACAGGGTAAGGAGCTGTCCGAGACCTCAAGCGCTGAAGCGTTGCAGCAGGCGCTGGTAAATCTACGCGGCGCCATCGAAGAAAGCGGCGCGCTGGTCACGAGCGATGCCCTGCCCACCGTTCTGGCCGAACAGGTGCAGCTGATTCAGCTGTTTCAGAACCTGGTCGGCAATGCCATCAAGTACCAGCGTCCCGGAGTCCCTCACGTGCACATTGCCGCCGCCCGCAATGGCGGCGGTAAATGGGCCTTCTCCGTGCAAGACAACGGCCTCGGAATCGAGCCGCAGTATTTCGAAAAGATCTTCGGGATGTTTCAGCGGCTGCACAAGCGCGAGGAGTTCGCCGGTACCGGCATCGGCTTGGCCATCTGCAAAAAGATCGTCGAGCGGCACGGGGGCAGCATTTCTGTCGAATCCAGTCCCGGCGAGGGATCCACGTTCCGCTTCGATTTGGCCGGAAGCGGCAGCAGCAAGCAGCTCGCGCCGGAACTCGTATGAGCCTGCAGGTGCTGTTAGTTGAAGACAATCCCGGGGATGTGCGCCTCACGCAGGAAGCCTTTCACGACGCCAATCGGGCCGTGCACCTGCACGTCACTTCTGACGGCGTGGAGGCCATGGCGTTTCTGAATCGCGAGGGCGCCCACGCCCAGGCGCCGCGCCCGGGTCTGATTCTGCTGGATCTGAATCTGCCGAAAATGGATGGTCGCGAGGTGCTCGCGCAAATCAAATCGAACGATGAGCTCAAAACGATTCCCACCGTGATCCTGACCACCTCGAAGGCGGATGCGGATATTCTGAAATGCTATCAATTGCAGGCGAATTGTTATCTGGTCAAGCCGGTTGAGTTGGGGGACTTCGAGAGCCTAGTGAAAGGAATCAGCGATTTCTGGCTCACACGTGTCAGATTGCCGCCAGCGGACGATCGATGAGCAGCTTGCCGGTCCAGGTTCTTCTGGTCGAGGACAATCCCGGCGATGCACGCTTATTGCAGGAGATGCTAAAGGAGCACGGCTCGCTCAATACCGAAGTCACGCAATGCTCGACCTTGGCCGATGCGCTGAGTCATCTGGCGACCGCGGCGGCGCACATCGTGCTGCTCGATCTGGGACTGCCCGACGCCGAAGGATTGGCGGCGGTGCGCAAGGTGCGCGCGGCCGCGGCCCGAATCGCGCTGGTGGTGCTGACCGGGCTGGACGACGAGACGGTGGCCACGCAGGCACTGAACGAGGGTGCGCAGGACTATCTGGTCAAGGGTCAGATCGGCGGTCACGCGCTGACTCGGGCCATCCGCTACGCCATCGAACGTCAGCGCATGCACGTCGAAACCGAGCAGGTCAGAAAGCTGCAGCTACACCTCAGGAACGAGTTCATTTCCATGGTCAGTCACGAGCTGCGAACACCGTTGACCTCCATCCGCGGCGCCTTGGGGCTCATCGATGCCGGCGCCATGGGGGATCTGCCGGAGAAGGCCAAGGCGATGGTGAAGATCGCCTATCAGAACAGCGAACGCCTGGTGCGCATCATCAACGACATTCTCGATATGGAGAAGATCAACTCGGGCAGTCTGGAGATGCGCCTGGAGGCCGTGTCGGTCGCGGAGTTTTTGCAGGAGGCGCTGACCGTCAATCAGGCCTACGGCGTGAAATATCAGGTGCATTTCGTACTCGAGACGCCCCGGGCAGCGGCCAATGTAGCGGCCGATCCGGACCGGTTGATGCAGGTGATGGCCAATCTGTTATCGAACGCGGCCAAATTCTCCCCACCGGGAGCCGACGTGAACGTGCGGGTGCGCGAGCGCGATGCGCTGGTGCGCATCGAGGTGGAGGATCACGGCACGGGCATACCGGAGGACTTTCGGGCGCGGATATTTGAAAAATTCGCCCAAGCTGACTCATCCTCAACGCGTCGCTTTGAAGGCACGGGCCTGGGACTGAGCATCACGCGTCGGCTGGTGGAGGGCATGGGCGGCACGATCGGTTTCACGACCATTACCGGCCAGGGCACTACCTTCCACATCGAGTTGCCGAGAGCCGGTCAGACGGTGCAGGTGCGGCAGATTCCACCGAGTTCGGATACAGCCCGCGTGCGACTGCTCATTCTGGGCAACGATCCCACGGCGCCGGGGGGGCAGATCGAGATTCCGCGAGTACTGCATGTGGAGGACGATGCCGATCTGAGCCAGGTCATCGGTGCGGCACTCGCCGGCAGCGCGGAAGTGGTCGTCGCCCCAACCCTGCGGGCCGCGGAGGATCTGCTGCGCGATGAATCCTTCTCGGTACTGCTGCTGGACCTGGCCTTATCGGACGGCAGTGGCTTGAGTCTGCTGGACAAGCTGCCGCAACTCAGTGCCCACCCGCCGCCGGTAGTGATTCTCTCGGCGACCGAGGTCACGCGAGAGGTACAGGAGCGCGTCGCCGCCACGCTGGTCAAGTCCCGCGTGTCGGAATCGCACATCGTCAGGACGATTCTGTCGGTGCTGCCCTAATCCGGGCAGATCCTAGTGCACCGCCGCTGCCTCGACTTCGCGCGCGAGCCGATGCGTACATTCGCTCAGGCGCAGCCGCGTCTGCGCATCGATGGCCGTGCCGGCCCAGGTATCGCGCTGTTTGAGTCCGCCGATCAGCTGCTCGATCTCCGCGGCACATTCACTGACCGCCGCGAAACCGAAGGTCGAGCCGCTGCCGTGAATGCGGTGCGCCAGCTGTTCCAGTTCCGCCATCGCCGTGGCATCGCCCGGTTCGATACGGTCAATCAACCCGTGAAGACGTTCCGCCTCGTCTCTCGTACGCCGCAGGAATTTCGCCGCGAACTGAGTCACCTGCCGGCGCAAGCCGGCGCTGTCGTCCTCCGTGAGCGCGACCACGACTGGCACTGAAACCGCGACCGGAAGCGGGCGTCCCTGCCAGAGGGAAATCACCTGCGTGCCGAGTTGCATCGGGTCGAAGGGTTTGCCGATGACCCCGGCGGCGCCCATCTCGCGAAGCAGGGCGACCTCCTTCGGCATGGCTTTGGCGGTCATGAAGATCACGGGAATCGGCGAGATGATCGGATCCAAGCGCATTCGGCTCAGGGTAGCGGGGCCGTCGAGACCGGGCATCATGACATCCAGCAGTACCAGATCGGGTAGCAGCGCGCGTGCCAATGTCAGCGCGTGTTCCCCGGAATCTGCGGTGTGTACCGTCAAGGTTTTGTACAAACCCAGCGAGATGCGTACGATCTCGCGGATATCGGGTTCGTCATCCACATACAAGACTGATCGCAGTTGTCCGCTGTTCATGGTTGTCTCCCGTGCACAGTCAATTCCGATGCCTGAGTCGTGCTCGAAGAGCACGCTGTAGTCACGCGGTCACGGCCGTTATCCTTGCTGATATAAAGATTGCGATCGGCCAGTTGCAGCAGCGACTCGATGCTGAATGCCTGCCGATGGGCACCCGCCGGCAAGCTACTGACGCCAATGCTTACGGTCACGCCGATCAGGCCGGCGGGGGTCTTCATCGGCGAGGTGGCAACCGCCAGGCGCAGCCTTTCGGCCACCATGGCGGCTCCTGCCAGGGGGGTCCCGTCGAGCACCACGGCAAATTCCTCTCCGCCCATGCGTGCGCACCAATCGGTGTCGCGAGGCAGAGCCCGGTCGATGCGCCGCACGAACTCCTGCAGCACGGTATCGCCCGAGGCGTGACCATAGCGGTCGTTGATCAGTTTGAAATGATCGATGTCGAGCGACAGCAGGCTCAGGTCGCCGCCGAAGCGGCGCACATGTCCCAACTCACGGCTCAGGCGCTGTTGGAAATAGCGCCGATTGGGCGCGCCGGTCAATGGGTCGGTGAGCGCCAGGCGGCGCTTTTCCGCCAAGGCATCCTTCAGTGACTGCTCCAGTGTCAGCAGGCGCTGCGCCGTACGCAATCGCGCCAGCAGCTGGGCCGCCGAGGTGCGTTTACTCAGATAATCGTCGGCGCCCGCATCGAGGCCATCGAGAATATTCTGCTCGGCGTCTTTCGCGGTGAGCAGCACGAGGTAGATGTAGCCAGGCCAGGGTCGCTGGCGAATCGCGCGGCATAGCGATAACCCGTCCATGCCCGGCATGTTCAGATCGGTGATCACTACCGATGCAAAGCTCTGCTCCAGGCAGGCCAGCGCTTGCAGGCCGCCGGCAGCAGTGCAGACTTCGAAGCCAGCAGCCTGGACCAGAGATTGCAGGTGCTCGAGCACCAGAACGTCGTCGTCAACCAGCAGTATGCGTGGCGCGACTCCGAGATTGAGCGTGCGCGTCTGCGTGGTTTCACCGAATTCCTGATCCATTCGCCTACCAGACTCATCCTGAGCGCTGGGTTCGTTGTTGCGCAATTGCGAGCGCTCGCGCGCTGCGTGCGTCAGCGGCTCAACTTTCACGCCTCGAGAGGCGCCGTTGAACCCGGCGAAGGGCCGGCTCGAAACAGCGACTCGATGCGGCATGGCACGTCCGGACAGCGGTGGCGTCAATAGGGCCAGTCACAGCATCCCTCTGGTGGTATGCATTGAGAGTGCAGCGTGCCCGCAGGCGAGCAGCCAAGTCAGTGCGCTCTCCCACATAGATCCGGGCGAGCGCAGGAAGTGTGGATTGGATCGCGGGCAGCGGGGGATGCGGCCGCGAGATGAGCTCAGCTGGCGGTTTTCCCGGCCAGCGCCGTGCGCGCTTCCTGCAGCGATCGTCGCAGGTTCAGGGTACAAAACGCGGCGTGAATGCGCGCAAACAGCTCGATATCCGGCAGCTTCTTGGTCAGATAGTCATCCACGCCGGCCTCGTACGCCTGTTCGTAGTCCAGCCCGGATTCCAACGCGGTCAGCATTATGACGTAGGTGTCCGTGACACCCTTCGCCCGCAATCGCTTGGTGAGCTCCAGACCGCTCATGACCGGCATCTGCCAGTCCGTCAGGATCACCGGAAACCATTCCTTATCGAGAATCCTCAATGCCTCGGCGCCATTGGTGGCCCTGCGCACCTTGAAGCCGCCAGCCTGCAGCAGATCGCTGATCAGGGCCAGCGTCATCTCGTCGTCGTCGACTACCAGGATCTTCGCTTCCGAGCCCTGCGCCATCGCCAGAATGCGCTTGGTGACAATGCTGTCATTGATGTCGACGTTATCGATACTGTCGATGTTGGCTGCCATTGGTGCTCCTCGCGCAAACTGCCGCTTCGGCTGGCAGCATCCGCCGGTTTTTGGCAACCGTATGTACGGTGCGCCACGTACAGGCCTCGCCAGGTCGCCGCAGTCACTTCGTCGCTCTTGACTGGCAGGGCGCAGATGAGCCTGCTAACTTTGCTGTCAGCACGTCGCAGGCGGACAGGGGGGAAGGGCCGTGGGCAGCGCAGCAACCAGAGTATCGCTCGCTTGACTCGTGCCTTGACCCATCGGCCGACGGGCGCACGCGCGGCGTTCCGACACACCGCCTTCACGGTGATCTGGACTGCCACCGTGGTTTCCAATGTCGGCACCTGGATGTACAACGCCGCCTCCGGTTGGCTGATGGTCAGTCTCGATGCCAATGCGCTGGTGGTGTCATTGGTCCAGGTCGCCACCAGCCTGCCGATGTTCTTGTTCGCGCTGCCCGCGGGCACGCTCGCCGACATCGTCGACAAGCGAAAGTTCCTGATCGCTCTGGAAGGGGCGACCACACTGGTCTCGGCGATATTCGCCGCGCTGGTCGGGTTCGGTCACGTGACGCCAGTCGTGCTGCTGTGCTTTATGTTCCTGATTGGCGTCGGCGGCGCGCTGACCGCACCGGCCTGGCAGGCAATCGTGCCGCAACTGGTGCCCGCACAGGATCTCATGCCGGCCGTCGCCGCCAACAGCGTCGGCATCAACATCAGTCGTGCCGTGGGCCCAGCGCTGGCCGGAAGCATCATCGGAATGTTGGGGATCGCGGCGCCGTTCTGGGTCAACGCGATCAGTAACCTGGGCGTCATCGGCGCACTGCTGTGGTGGCACGCGCCGCATCAGAGCGGCAGCCGGCTGCCGGTGGAACGATTCACCAGCGCCATATTTGTCGGCTTTCGCCACGCGAGGCACAATCGGCATCTGCGCGCGACATTGGTGCGCGCGGTCGCGTTTTTTCTATTTGCGAGCGCTTACTGGGCGCTGCTGCCGCTCGTGGCGCACGACCGGCTCAACTCAGGACCCGGGCTCTACGGCGTTCTGCTCGGCGCGATCGGCGCCGGGGCGGTCGCCGGCGCATTTCTCTTGCCCTGGGCGAAGGCGAAGCTCGGGCCGGATCTCATGGTCGCCGCGGGAACCGTTGGCACCGCTGGCGCATTGGTGCTGTTCGGGCTGGCTCGTGCATCCGCCGTCGCACTCGTGGCCAGTGCCTTGGCCGGCGCGTCCTGGATCGCCGTCCTGGCGAATCTGAACGTGTCGGCGCAGGTCGCACTGCCAAATTGGGTACGCGGGCGGGGCCTGGCACTGTTCGTGACCGTGTTCTTCGGCACCATGACGCTCGGAAGTGCCGCCTGGGGCGCGGTGGCGAGCGCGATCGGCTTGCCGATGGCGCATTTCATCGCCGCGGCCGGCGCCTTGCTGGCGATACCGCTCACGTGGGGAAGGAAGCTGCAAACGGGCGCCGAAGTTGATCTCACGCCCTCCATGCATTGGCCCGCACCGGTGGTGACGGGGGAGATCGACAGCGACCGGGGCCCGGTACTGGTGACCGTGGAGTATCGACTTGCCGCCAGCAAGGATCGCGCGGCGCTGCTGAGGGCACTGGAGAAGCTCTCGCATGAGCGTCGCCGTGACGGCGCTTACGACTGGGGCCTGTTCGAAGATTCTGCCGAGAGCTCGCGGTTCCTGGAAACGTTCCTGGTCGAGTCCTGGCTGGAACATTTGCGCCAGCACGAACGCGTGACCAACGCCGATCGCGTACTGCAGGAAGGGATCGGGCACCTGCTCGCGCAGACACCGCAGGTGCGTCACTTCATATCGTCACCTCCGGGCGCCCGGTGAAGGTGAGCGAGCGAAGTTGCCGCAATTTTGGTGTTGCCATCGGAATCGTCAGCATCGTGCTTGCCACGGCCATCAGCAGCAACGCCGTGAACGTGGCACTGGTGATGATGCCCTTGTCGAGCAGCACATTGGCGAAGATGATCATGATCAACGCTTTGGTCTGCAGCAGCCAGCCGATCAGGGAGCTCTCGCCGGGCTGCCAATGAAGGATGCTGCCGGCCAGCCGCATGCCCAGCAGTTTGCCGCTGACCGAGGCGATGAGCAGCAGGCCAGCCGCCAGCGACACCGCTGCGCCGCCCATCGTCCAGGTTGTCCGCAGGCCCGTGCTGAGGAAGAACACCGGCATGAAGACCAGCAACACGTTGTGCCGCAGCGTATCCATCTGCTTCTGGTCGAACCACTGTCGCTCCATGACGGTGCCAGACAAAAACGCCCCGACCATAAAGTGCAGGCCCGACCAATCCGCACCCAGGCCGCATAATGTCAGCCAGATCAGGCCCACGTACCATCGGTCACGCTCCGGCAACCGGAGCATGAGGCGGCGAAATGCCCAGGCCGCAATGGCAAAGCTGACCAGAAAAGTCACCTGTTTACCCATACGGTGCCAATCCATCAGAATCAACGCCAGTACACCCCAGATGGCCACATCATCCATGCTGGCGTAGCGCAGGATGCGCTGCCCGATGGGCTGCCGCAGGATCTCGAGCTTTTCCATGAACAGGATCAGAATGGGCAGCGCCGTCACGGCGCAGGCCATCCCCAAGCCCAGCACAAATTGCCAGACTGCCGCGTTGGGGCCAATCCAGCCGCTGAAGCGGACCAGCCCGACCCCTGCCGCGCAGCCCAGCAGCAGGGGTGTCCCCAGCGCCAGGCCGGCTGTGATACCGCTCTCGCGTCGATGCTTCCAGACTCCGACCAGATCGAGTTCGATGCCGGCAATCCAGACAAAACTCATGACCCCCCACCAGGCGATGCCGTTGAGCGACTGAATGACGGCCGAATTGAACACGAACGCGTAGTAGTGCGGGAACAGCGCGCCCAGCAGCCCGGGCCCGAGCAGGATGCCCGTGATGATCTGGACCACCACCAGCGGTGCGTAGTACTCGGTCCTGCCGACACGCCAGATCAGGTACGGGATCAGGAATATGATCCCCATGGCAAGCAGGAAGATCTCGCTGGTGCTCATCGGTTCACGGATTGATGGTCAAAGCACCGGCAATGCTACCAGACGCTCCATGGCCCAATGTGAATCTGCGGGCGCTGGGCAGACTGGGTACAATGTCGCAAAGCCATTTGGAGCCCATAACATGCCGAAACCTGATTCGCCTAAAAGGAAGAATGTATCCTTCGGCGCCTCTCGATTCAGGACATCGAATCCACAGGCGCTATCTGCCGACACGAAGGTAGTCAGTCTCGTTCTGTCCTTTGAAGATGCACTGAAGTTGAACCTCGCGGTGGATAGCGGGGTGCATCATCTCGGTCGCCTCAACAGGGCAACAGAGTCCGGAAGGCGTAGGGGACTGAAGTTGATGATCCACTTCGATAAGCAACGACTGCGAGTGCAGGTCGGTATGGTGCCGAAAAGCTCTAAAGGACAGAGCGAGGGGCAGCTCGTTGAAGAACCCCCGGGAGACTGACTTAGCGCGCCGGACGGCGCTGGAGCGGCAAATGATGGCGCTGGCGGCCCTTTAAATTAACGCTGTAAGTAATTGATATAACAATAGTTATAAGCCGGGTCGATAGACGTTACTTACCGGCGCCGAAGGTATCCGTCACTTTTTCTGTCACGGCATCAAGAAATGGTCGACCAGCCAGATCCGGTCGCTCTCGCTGAAGTTGCTTGGCATATCGCGTCGCAAACGCTGTTTTGGTGTAGTCGGTCCCGAACCACGGATTTTCGGCTTTCCAAGTTTCAACTTCCGAAGTCTTCGAATAATTCGCCACCGATAGCTGAACAGGTTGATTCGCAGATCTCTCATGCTCCAATTGCTTTTGCAGAAGCTCATTTTGAAGCCGCATAGTTTCCAACTGCTGCTGCATTTGCCGTTGTTGCTCGGCTAGTTGGTTCTGCCGCTCCTGTTGTTGTTGCAGCTGTTCCTGCTCATGCTCGAGCTGCTGCTGCTGAAGTCTCTGCTGATCACCTCGGCACTGGCCCAATGCCAAACCCGCCAAGCCGGCACAGGGATCTGCCTGCTGGGCGCAAATAATCGCCGGAAAAGCAGCAAGAGAAAATGCCAGCAAATATGATTTCATAGGTTTCTCTCAGGCGTGGCCGACACCGAGGACTTTTTCAACTGATCGAATC
>Ga0302325_10034314_pt1 | contig 10378 bp, 8 predicted proteins | sample Palsa_T0_2_FD_201948 | JGI IMG/M metagenome (GOLD analysis project Ga0302325, IMG submission 201948) | Peat permafrost microbial communities from Stordalen Mire near Abisko, Sweden - Palsa_T0_2 | ecosystem: Environmental > Terrestrial > Soil > Palsa > Peat permafrost | place: Sweden: Abisko...
CTGATCACGTCGCGCTGGATCTTGGCGAACCACAACTCCACCTGGTTCAACCAAGAAGAGTAGGTGGGAGTGAAGTGAAAACGCACTTTCGGATGTTGCTGCAAGAATTCCTCCACCGCTTTGGTCTTGTGGGCGGAGAGATTATCCAGCACGATGTGGATTTGCTTCGCCCACCGCGTCTTGCTGAGCAACTGATTCAGAAAAGCGATGAACTCGGCGCTGGTGTGGCGCTGGGCCGTCTTGCCTTCCACTTTGCCGGTCTTCACATCCAGCGCCGCATAGAGGGAAAGCGTGCCGTGGCGGTAGTATTCGAAGCCGTATTCGAAGCCATGCCGTTCGGCTCGCCCCGGCGACAACGGCAAGACCGGGTCGAGCCGATCCAGAGCCTGAATCGCTGTCTTTTCATCGACACAAAACACAGCTGCATGCTGCGGCGGATTTAAGTATAGACCGATGATGTCAGCCGCTTTGTTTTCAAAATCCGGATCGTTGCTGGCCATATACCGTTCCAATCGGTGCGGTTTCAGTTGCGCTTGCGCCAGAATCCGCTGCACCGTGGACTTGCTGAGGCCTAACTCGGTCGCCAGTTTCCGGCAGGACCAGTGCGTGCTGCCGTCCTCTGGCTTTTGCTGCACTCGCCGGATCACGCGGGCTTGCACCTTCGGAGTTGCAGCTCGCGGTTGACTGCCCTGATGACGGCCCTCCAAGCCCGCCAATCCGTCCCGTTCGAACCGCATTTTCCAGCGGGCGATGGTGGGCAAACTGGTTTTCATAGTTCTGGCAATCTCGCGATACGTAGTACCGCCGGCCAAAGCCAGGATGAGTCGTGCGCGAAACACATCTCCGGCAGGCAGGGTGCGTGACTGCGCCCAGCGTTGTAAGACTTCTTTCTGTTCGGGAATCAGTTTGAGCAAGCTTCGACAATCCGTCATATCCAATAGACGGTCGAAGCACGATTACGTTATCACTGGGACACTATACTAGTGACTGGCTGTTGAAGAACTCTTTCTCTCAAAATCGACAAAAACAAAATCGGGGTAGGAAGCTCTACAATCGATTTTCTCGGGTCGCCTAGACATTTTCTATCCCCCGATTTTTGGCTGCTTGGGATGAAAAGTGAGTTTGTCAACAGCCACCGGATGTATCAATAGCTAGGGATAACCCGAGTGCGGATTGGTACATAGTCATTCAAATGTGGGCGAGGCGGTTCGAGACAGCTGAGCAACTTGGGTCATTCATAGCCCTCAAGCAGTCTACCCGCGTGGGGGCTTCTGAACTCCGCTATCGGAGGGGCGACCACGACTGGCATTCCGACACCGAGACCGGGGAAGTCAAGGGAGGACCATTTTTGCTACGAACTACCGCGTCCGAGATCGAACAGAAGCTTCGTGTCCCCGTGCTGCTGCTGACCGGCGTACCGACCACTACAAATTGCTCGCACTGTTGTGTCTTGCAGACCGCCGTAACGCTGAACCGGAATCCGGACTTGGTACACCAAGTGCCGGCAGTGCAACTTGGGTTTCCGAGCGTTGCGTCGATCACGCTGGCGTGGTCGGGCGATGGAGTGTTCCCTCCGCCGGGAGGAGGACCGAGCGTGGCCAAACCACGCGCAAAGCCTCTTTGTGGATAGGAAGTCGAATACATGAGCTGCGCGGTGTTGGCTGTGCGAATCGTGGCGACGGCGCTCGCTTCATTGGCTGCAATTCTTGCCCGCAGTAGGTTGGGAATTGCGATTGCCGCCACCACCAGAACCGCACCGGCGTCGACCGTTCCGCTTCGACTGACTTCGCGAATCGCGCTTTCCTCACCGTAGGCGGAGATCACCGCTGGGGGAGTTCCTGCGGTCGTTTGGGAAAGAGACCGCGCCATCTCCGGTGATGCTTGCCGTAAACTCATCGCCGCTACCGCAAGCGGATCCTCGTAGAACAACGCGGACGCCTCCGATCCATGGCTTTTCGGACCTTGCGGCAGGGATGCCAGTAATTTAGAAGACATGGATAATGATTCACCGCTCTGACGGAGTCGCATTGCCTCGGTGACCGCTTCCCGACTGGAAGCTATGACCAGATACCTGTCCACAAATGCGTAGCTGATTTCGATCGTATTCTGTGAGGAGGGAATTCGGAGGGTGTGGTAAATAACTCCTCCGTCCTCGGATTCCGACGCGCTAACATGCATTGTTGCGAGCAAAGTACTCAATGTTGTCTGTAAGCGTTCCGGATCGTTGACCCCAAGTATTACCCTCCACGCGGCGTTAGGTGGTGCGACACTGTCCACCTCACACGTGACTTCTCCGCTGAGGTGCCTGAACAAATCTTCCTTGAAGCTGAGTCTCAATCTTTGTTCCATCTGCGCGACCGACGCAAACGCGTTCGAGTTCGAGGCGGTAGTGAGATCGTTAACGTCCTGGAAAATTTCGGCGGGATCCTTCAAGAGCACGGTGCCTGCCGCGATCGCCTTAGGTGAGACAAACTCCAGGCTACCCATAGGTCCGGGCGCTGCCAACCACGACGCCACCCCGTGCCGTGGACCAGCGAAGCTCAGTTCCATCTGGCTGGCTGCCTGGCCACCCACGCTCTTATGCTCCCAGACCAAATACTTCATGTCGGCAAACCCGGTACGCTGAAGCATCCGGCTTTGGTCGCTGGCTGATGGGACTTGCTTCAAGATCTTCTGTAAATCAACCGCGGCCACGATGGAGGTGCCGCCTTCATACGCATGTTCCAGCCGGCGCCCAAACGGAGTAGCAGCAAATTCCCGACTACCAGCATCCAGCCGGGCCATGAAATTACGTAGCGTAGCTAAATCCCTTGTTCCTACCAAGAGGTCGGGGAGCACGAGGAGCACGAGCTGCTGAGCTGGGAGCGTGTCCTTCGCAGCGGCGAGCTCCTGAACGTCCAGGACGCGCACCGCTGGATCCGCCTTCCCCGCAAATTCCTTTGTCATCCGCTGAAGGAAATCCTTTAACCCGGGCTTTCGCACTTCGGCAAGAATCAGCAGTCTGGGATCCTTGGCGGCTCCCGGCTCGCCTATTTCGTCTCCGCCCGACACAACAATTTCGTCTCCCAAGTACTGAGAGAGTTGATAGGCCTTCTCCAGGGAATCCTCCACCTTCGTTCCATTCGCACTGGACTCTCCCTGCTGCCACCAGGCTCGTAGAACCGAACTTTGCTGAAGCTCCTGCTGGAGAATCGTCAGAGCCTGATGGGCAGCGTCACCATAGTTGGGAAACGCGGCATAGAGGATCGTCGATTCCGGCAGCATAGGCATGAGATGGCTTCGGCCGCGCGCCTCCGGAAACTGAATGTTGCGCTGGAGTTTTCCCAGCAATTGACCGAACTCAGGCAGCAATCCGGGGTACTTATTCAGGACCTGAGACAATGAAGCTTCCGGTGGGACGGCCGCTGCGGCCGCACCGCCGGACTGGCCAGCGGATGAGCCGCCTGCCACGCCGTCTGCGTACGAAGGCGTAGAGAGCGCGAAGTTGACTGTCACTTCCGTATCTACTTTTAATGGTTGACCGTTCAGGAGAAACGGCTTGTACTTCCATTGCTTCACGGCTTCGATGGCCGCGGGCACGAGCATTGGGTGGCCACTCACCAGCGTCAAGTTCTCAATAGAACCATCGGTGCCGATGAGCACTCTCAGAACAACGGTTCCCGAGATGCGGGCCTGCCGCGCCAGGGGCGGATAGACTGGGTCGACTTTGCGAACCAAGAGGCCTTGCGCGACTCCCTGCGATATGCGGTTGCGCTGGGGTACTTGAGGCGGCGGAGTCACTGCCGGGGACGACTGTTGCGCGGTTGTCGGGAACGAAAGGATGAGAATGGCGAGAGCTGCAATCAGGTTCGAGCTTGGTTTCACGATTATGCCGAACAGGATCGAAGGAGGCCTCACGTCACTCATTTGAGGCCGCTGGCCCCAAGTTTTCAAGATTACTGTTGTAAGCAAGGCGATTTCACTCTTTGAGAAATGGCCGACTCAGGTCAATAAGCGCTATCGGATGTTTCACCAACCGAGCACTGCCTCCGACGCGCGGCTGGGTTTGGGGAGACTGCGGGAGTCAATTCCCCGTGCCCATCAGACTTACTGGTTGCGGACTTCCTGACGCGTTGTCGCTGAATTTCAGTGTGCCGGTGCGCAATCCCACCTTGGTCGGCCTGAACTCGACTTTTACGGTACAAGTCGTAGCCGGATCAAGACGCATTTCGCAATTCGACGATTCGTGAAAATCACCGTTGGCGGAGATGGCCAGGAACAGCGGCAGGGAACCCGTGTTCCGGACGGTGACATTCTGCGGCTGACTCGTCGTGCCCACAGGCTGGCTGGCAAACATCAGAGAAGTTGATGACAGGTTCATTGCCGTCGAGAAGAACTCATACGCCCCGATGCCGACAGAATCGGCTTGAGTTCTAGGAAAGCCGTCAAAATCCGTGCTCGGAAGTCCTGGAGCGGAGATATTGCCCGCATCGATTACCGGCGATCCAAACTGCAGATGGAAATTGCTAGAAGAAAGAAAAGTCGGGTTGATGGAGATGTTGCCCGAAGTGCCTGTCTGGTCCGCAATCCCAGAATAGTTCGAGCCGCTGTCGAACACATCATTGTTTTGCCAGGTTGGATTGTTGGCGGGTGAACCAAAATCCACCTCGAGTCCGGTTTGGTTGGACACGATGAGATTGTTTTCGTAGACTTGTTGCGCTGTCGGCACTCTGGCGTCCACACGAATCCCAACGCTGTTATTGAATATAGTGTTGTTAATCACGTGTGGTTGGCTCCCCTCGGGCAGAGTCATATCGATCGCGCGGCACGCATTGTTGTGGAAGATATTATTGACTATGAGAGGAGAAGATTCGTTGACGAAGCTTACCACACCTGAGAGAAATTGCGTGTCGCAGGTGTTCTTCCAGAAAACGTTGCGCTCGATGTCCGGTGAAGAACCGTTCCCTCCGATCGCCGCTCCATAACCGCCCGATCCTTCATTGTTTTCATAGAAATAGTTGCCGACAATGGTCGCCGACGCACCTAGCAGATAGATACCGCTGCCAAACGATGCGGCCCCGTTCCGAATAGCAAACCCGCTGAGCGCCGACGAGAGTCCTTCTCCGGACTGTAAAGTCACGACTGGATTAACACTTCCTCCTCCGTCGATGACGGTTACAGTTGGCCCTTTGACGCTCGTGACGATAATCGCTTTGCCCTCGAAATCAATGTTCTCACTGTATATCCCGGGAGACACCAAGACCGTATCGCCATTTGTCGCGGCGGTAATCGCTTGTTGAATCGTCGGCTGATCCTTGGGAACCAGAATTGTGGTAGCCAACATGAATGGCGGGAAGCCTAGAAAAACTACTGCACCAGACACCAAACCGACGCTAAGCGACCCTCTCACCGGTAATTTTCCCCATTAGGCTATCGAACAGCGGCGCATTGTGACGCGCCAGGAACCGATCGAACTTAACACGCTACAGCGGTTTATCCCAGGATGCAAGAGAGATCGATCCAGGTCTCGCTAAAGACGGAACCCCTATGCAAAGTCTTGCATGCGCGTGTTCTTTGAACATGGTTGCGTCGAATTGTTATCGAATTCACCGTGAGACTCGCGAGAAACGCGCCGACACTATTATTCTGGTATCAATTGCAGACCGCCTGTTCAATAAGCGCTTTATGAGAAGGTCATAAACGTCAAGGCCGACGTGGCGGCCCTCCTTACTTTTCTGGTTCTTTCTGGCTTGTGCCACATTTCCACAAAAACTTTTGCATTTGACAGCTGGAACCTAATCGATGATCACCCACTTTTAGACCGAATAGAGCAGGTATCCGCATATAGCGCGCATAGCTCGCTGTTCGGTGGATCGCGGACTGGCGCCGGACGCAAGGCCGAGGTCCACCACAGCGCGGAGTATAGCCATGAAAACCCGTTCCGTTACTCCCGAAGCAGGCATTGCGATTTCCTTTTTGTGATCTCGTAGGAGTTGTAGAAGACTTGCGTGAAACACAGAATCATCGGCATCGCTCCCGAGTCTTTCCTCTTCAGTTTCCAGCACACGATTTAGCCGGGGACGGTAGTAATGTGCGCTCACAAGTGCCCGAACGACTAACCTAAGGCGGGGTTTCAGCCCTTTTCCTTTTCCATCTTGCACGGCCTTCACCACGGTATCTTGGAACGCCATCTCAAAACTGCCAATCAGGGCGAGGACAATCGAGTCTTTGTTCGGGAAATATTGATAAAGCGATCCGACGCTTACGCCCGCCCTCGCTGCGATCGCATTAGTGTTGAACCCACGAAGTCCGTCTGATTCCAAAACGCGAGCAGACGCTTCCAGAATGACAGCTACTGTCTCCTGAGACCTCACCTGACTCGGCGCTTTGCGGGTTTTTAGCGTGTTTTTACGCGGCCTGCCTCTACCATCTCGAACGCGAGTTTTATTTGCGAGCATTTACTCGTATTGTACATGCAGAAAAGGATATGCCAAGGAACAACGAGGAACAGCCCAATAGAAATGAGACCGACATGACAACTGATTCAAAAGTTTTGCCGCACAAACTAAACTCTCGATCGCTTCGGATTGTTCGAATAACCCTGGGCGTGATGACCTTTGTAATTCTCGCTTTTCCCCTCGTGCGAGCAAAGAGCAATGCTGAGACTGGGCCAGGATTGCTTTTGGCCGTCAACCAAGGTGAAGCCACACTAGGCATTATCGATCCGCAGGCGGTCAAGCAGGTTGCAACGATCGCAGAGGGAGGCGTGACTGGTCACGAGGTGGCGGTGTCCTTAGACGGCAAAACCGCATATGTCCCTATTTATGGTGACTCCAGCGTGGGGGAAGCAGGAACGGATGGCAGAGACATGGTCGCGATTGACATTGCGTCCCGCAAAGTCGTCGGCCATCTTGATTTTGGACACGGCGTACGTCCGCATTGCGCGGTGATGAACCCTAAAGATGGGTTGCTGTACGTCACAACAGAACTCGACCAGACGGTTACGATCATCGATCCCAAGACATTGCAAGTCGTGGGAGTGATTCCGACGGGCCAGGAACAATCCCACATGCTCGTCATTTCTCATGATGGACGGTTTGGCTACACGGCGAATGTCTCGGCGGGCACCGTGTCGGTGCTGGATATTCCGGGACGCAAGCTGTTATCCGTCATACCTGTCTCAACGAAGGTGCAAAGGATCTCGATTTCCGCCGATGACAAATGGGTATTCACCGCTGATCAGGCAAAACCGCGGTTAGCCGTGATCGATACCGTCACTAATAAGGTAAAGACGCGGATTCCGATTGCCGCTCCGGGATACGGCACGGCGAGTACTCTCGACGGACGATGGCTGCTGGTCTGCGTTCCCGATGCATCCCAGGTAAGCGTTGTTGATCTGAAGATGCTGCAGGTGGTTCGCACGATCGCCGTGCCTAGAGTCCCACACGAGATCGTAATTCCGCCTGACGACAAGACTGCATATGTTTCCTGCATTCGCACAAAAAAGGTTGCTGCGATAAACCTCTCTGATTGGTCGGTGAAGAGCCTGGTTGAGGCGGGAGAGAGTGTTGACGGAATGGCGTGGGCTGCTGGCACACGGTGAGCCACACAAATTTACCAACTCGAATCGAGATCAATGTATGAAAGGGAAAGTTATAAAGGCAAAGTCATAAATGAGCAAACTATGAATGAACAAGTTATGAGTAAACCAGCAGCGCATTTGAATTGGATTTCCGTCGTTCCACCGATGCGGTACGCGAACGTACCCACGGTTGGCGCACGGTACTGGACCGCCATATCCCTAGCGAGCGTTTTTGGTTGCAATCTGGGTGATTTCGTTTCGCTCTACCTGCATTGGGGGCATTGGCTCGGTCTCTTTCCCTTGGCAGTAATCTTCGCCGCTCTTGTCGTCGGCGAACATCACTTCGCGCACTTCACAGAGGCGTGGTACTGGGCCGTCGTGATCGTGCTGCGAACTGCTGCAACGAATATTGCCGATCTCGCCACACATACATTTGAATGGCCCTACCCGCGGGTCATCTTAGGTTTGACGGTAATACAAGCTTTGGTCATATTGCCAGTTCTACCCCGGCTAGTTCAGTCCGGCAGTGATCGAACTGGACGGCCTGCGACGGACGACTGGTACTGGATATCATTGCTGACCGCCGGCGCGCTGGGCACTGCCATCGGGGACTGGGTTGCGGAAGATCTCCATTTTGGCACGGGAGGCGGAACACTCATGCTCGGCGGAGTGTTTGCGGTCATCCTTGCCCTTGGAAGCGGGTCGCGCTGGACGACCAAAGCAAGCTACTGGCTCGCGATTATCGCTGTGCGATCGGCAGGGACGACGGCAGGCGATTGGATCGCTTTCCGCGAAAAGCCGGGTTTGAGTAACGGTCTTCATCTGGGCCTCCCGCTTAGCACCACCTTCACCTGTGCGCTATTCGTCGGAACTCTCTTCCTGTGGAGCGCTCGTCCGACGGAGAAACCTGTCGCATGACAGGTTCGGCAGACAGTTGATAACCGCACCGGATCGAGGCACAGTAAAACTGCGACAGACAAAGCTTACGTTTGTCGCCATAAGCGTTTCCGTCAATCAACGCACGTTGATCCAGATAAGCGAAGCCCTGTGCTCGCCAGCAGAAAGGTGCGTTATGAAGACGAATTCTTCATTTCTATTCCGGGTCCTGTTAGTCCTGAATACTCTCATTGCACGGCCCCCCTTCCCTACAGGCGGTGCGCAATGACAACTTTCAACCAACGCGAAGTTCAGGAAGTATTGTTTCGCCTCTATGCCGAGGCTCAAGCGAACGATTCCAAAGTTCAAGCCGAAGAGCAAGCTCTCCTCGCCGCTGCAGGGGGCATTATCGATGATCAGACTCTTCAGTTGATCAACGACCGAACTTTCATGGCCGTTGCCCCCAAAGTTGGCAGGCTGATCTATCTGCTGGTCCGCAGTCATCGGCCTGCGCTCGTCGTGGAATTTGGTACGTCGTTCGGGCTCTCTGCGATTCACATTGCTTCGGGACTTCGCGACAACTGCTTCGGCCACTTGATTACGACAGAGCAGAGCGCAACCAAGGCCTCGCGTGCGGCTGTACACATTGAGCAGGCCGGTTTGTCGGACCTCGTGGAAATCCGGCAGGGCGATGCTTTTCAGACGCTCTCTGAGGTGAAGAGAGTCGACTTGCTGCTGCTCGACGGATGGAAGCCACTTTATCTCCCGTTGCTGAAGCAATTGGAGCCAGCACTCACTCCGCGCTGCCTGATCATTGCCGATGATGTGATCAGCTTGTCGGCCAAGGTCGCGCCTTATCTCGCGTATGTGCGCGACGCAGCAAATGGTTACGTGTCGTGCGAGATTCCTTTGGATGATGGACTCGAATTGTCGATTCGCTCGGCATGAGATGCCCGGGGCTACGCGGACCCCGAACGAGGGAGCCACTTCAAGGATCACTATATCGAAAATCAAGATTGAAGAACACACTAAGCAACAAGGAGCTTGGATATGAATACGCGAACGCAAAAGATCGCTCTGATTACTGGCGGCAGCCGCGGGTTGGGCCGTAACACCGCCGAAAGCTGGCCCGCAAGGGCGTCGACTCGGTGATCACCTACAACTCCCGGACTGACGAAGCTTATAAGGTGGGCGTTTCAAGGTCTGGACCTGGGCCAAGATCTCGACTGTGGCGATCACATCAAATCCCTTGTCCGCAAGTCGCATTGCGGCCTCATGTCCAAAACCCGTACCTGCTGCTGTAATCAAGACTCTCTTCATGGTTGTCTTCTTTTAGCGTCAGCTGACAACTCAATCTGACGCGGATCAAAGAGAGTGTGAGGTTGATCAAGGTAAAACCTTAAAAGCGGCAGCCAAGCCTAAGTCCAATAAAACTCTGGCGGCTTCCGAACGCGACTGTCAGTTACACCGCTGACTCAGATCGTGCCACAACTTCAAAAGGAATTAATCGACCGATTCGTCGTGTCAGCGCGTGCGCCTCCCTCTCTATCAGATTTTCTCGTCAACAAGTTCCTCAGAACAAGGCCTCGTTCTCCATCGATCCGAACGCGAACACATCTGCATGGCGTTAAATTTGTCCAAAGGACTTGGAAGCAGCTAACATCAACTTTTGCCGACACATCTTATTTATTAAGGTGGTTAGAAGCTTAAAGCGCAAAATCAATGAAAGGCTGCGCTCTTCAACGCTTCCTATAGCAGGAAATCGATGACGCTCAATGAGATAAAGCTCTGGCGTCCTTCGCCGCGTGCATTGTTTCGACCCACAATAGAGGGGTTGTTTGCCGTCGATGCAGGCTTAAGAATTTCGCCTAATTTGAAAAAATGGTGGCCAGGGACGGAGTTGAACCGCCGACGCCAGCCTTTTCAGTTCTACGTCAAGCT
>Ga0302325_10034315_pt1 | contig 10378 bp, 11 predicted proteins | sample Palsa_T0_2_FD_201948 | JGI IMG/M metagenome (GOLD analysis project Ga0302325, IMG submission 201948) | Peat permafrost microbial communities from Stordalen Mire near Abisko, Sweden - Palsa_T0_2 | ecosystem: Environmental > Terrestrial > Soil > Palsa > Peat permafrost | place: Sweden: Abisko...
TTCTTCTAAATGCCTCCAGTCCTCGCCATCCTCTGCCAAGTTTTCAAATTCAATCAGTCTCCGCGCGATTGGACTTTCTGCAGAGAGCTTCTCAGCAACAACTACAGCTTCCTCTAAGCATACGAAATCGCTTAAGAATTCCATCTTGTTCCCTTTCATCCTCCTTTGTCGTGCCTCCCCTAACAAAGTTGCCCAGAAATACTCGGTGCCAGCAAGTCTTTTCAGATTGCCTTGAACTTCGTCAAACCTGCTCCCAAACAAGTTTCTGAATAGCAAATCTGAATGACCCGGCCACCGAGAGTCGATATTGATGAAGAGGATGTCAACATTGTAATTGATCAGCAGACTTTGTATTCCAAGATGAGGACAAATTCTCCAGGATTGGAATGGACTTGAGTAATGTGGAAGCAGGATTTGACGAGATTCTTGGTTGATGCAAAGTAATGTGGGTTTCGAGGTTGGGAAGACAACCCAGCGTGGAGGGGCGTGGTTGTGAAGTCCATCCTTTGACCTTACGTGCCTGAGCTCGATGATCCGTGGGAAGAGTGGCAGAGCATGGTGCCATATTTTGCTTCTGAGTTTGTGTGGGAGCTGTGAGAATAGTGTAAAAGTGGTTACCATATTTTTGGTAAGATTGTATAGGTGTGTTTGCTGTATGAGCCTTTGATAAAGCGGTCCCTGTCGAAGCCCTCTTTATCAAGCATTGTATGAAATGATCGCATAGAGCATAAGCAAACGCTTTCAACGTTCTAAAAAATTTAAGGATCATAACATGTGAATCATATATTCAGTTTTTGAGCATGTCGAACAAAGTCTCGTCTTTATAGCAAGCTTTGGTGAATCACTCATGAGAACGACAGTTGACGTTGAATACAGTCCATTGATTACAAAGGAAAACGCTCCCCGGAAAAATTTCCTGTGATTCCTTGAATACATGCAGCCATCTAGTTGTGTGTCAGATGAGTGTTGCTGCCCGAAATAAAGCCGGCAACGCAGTGAAAGCGTTTGAATTCGATAACAAAGACACAGGCAGGTTGATCCTCTCCGCGCATGGGCTATAAATTTGAACTATTAGTCGCTTACTTATTGGCCTGGCAGATAGCATCTATGAACAGAAACAAGGAAAATACATTGAATCTGGCACATGTAGAGAAATGCTGTTATGCTCTGGTCACGAGGAGAGGACTTTTAGGCAGAACCAGTATTGCAAACTCTTCGAATCTATTTTCTTTCAAAATTGTAGTTAAAAAACTCGCTATTGCTTCGCAACTTCTCTGCAAAGTTTTATTGATATTGGTATACTTCTTTGTGTGCTGTTGAACCCTTCGTTGAACCACGGCGGATATGCTGCTTCATAGACGTCTCTGGGATCACACTCCTCAAACCTCTCGAGTCTAGGCAACTTGTTAGAGTCATCAAGGCGCTGCTCCAAATAGCCAACAACATTGACGTCTTGCAGCTTTGAGAAGTTGTCGAACTCGCGAAAACCAGCCCGCCGGTGGTCGTTGTTTGTCGGGATCATGATGCGCCAGAACCTATCGTTACCTGCCAAGCTCTTCAGGTTACTCCTCACTTCACTTTCGGCATCTCCAAATATATGCTCAAAAAATCGTTCTCTGGAAACCTCTGTCATGAGATCTATTCGGAAGTATACTGTGTCGAGTTTGTAGTTGAGTAAGAGGGAGGCTGACGAGTAGGGACCGAGGGTTGGACAAGCGAATGGTGCGGGATATTGTGGCAGTAGCTCGTATCTTGCTTCGCGGTTGACTTGTAAGAGAGTGGGAATGGTACTTGCCATGGCATTCCATTTTTTATATTGAACAGCAGCGTCGGGGTTGAGATGTTGGGGAGTGACTTCGATTATTCGTGGGAAGAAGTGGAGGGCGTCGTTCCATATCTTGAGTCTCAGTTCTGGAGGCAGTTGCGGGAACAGGGTAAAGGTCTGTGCCATCATGATCGAACAAGTAGTTTGTAGCGGCATGGTGATGTCGTGGTTGTAGTCTGTTGGGCCACCGAGCGTAGGATTATGATGATGTCGTGGTTCTAGTCTGTTGGGCCACCAAGCGTAGGATTATGGTGATGTCGTTGTTCTAGTCTGTTAGGCCACCGAGCATAGGATTATGATGATGTCGTGGTTGTAGTCGGTTAGTACCACCGAGTGTAGGATTATGGTGATGTTGTGGTGATGTCGTGGACCGAGCGTAGGATTCTGGTGATGTCGTGATGATGTCGTGGTGATGTCGTGGACCGAGCTTAGGATTCTGGTGATGTCGTGGTGATGTCGTGGTTGTAGTCTGTTAAGGCCACCGCGTGCAGGATTGATGTATTCGGAGACTTCTTAATTAGAGGTGACCTTGTGTTTTGAATCACTACAAAGCTTCTAAATACTTTGTACATTCATGGAAAGTGAAGATATATGGGCTCAAAGCATATATCAGATGATGCTGTTAACGCCCGTGTGTGGAATATTCCGGCAAAAAGTGGCTCAGATCATACTTGATGATCACCTATTGGGCTCGACTGACCTCTCTTCACAGAATTCAACAGTCCATTGCGCTGCCTTGATTGCTGCAGCCCATTTTCTCTCCTTTGCTTGTTCACATCATTGTCCAGCTTCTTACTCTGACCTTGTTCTACTGTATTTTGGGCATTCCCTTCACTCTCATTGGTCCTCCGTCTTACTACGCTGTCACATACACCCATGGTGACAGCCCGAGTGATACGCAAAAAGTTCAGCTGGGCTCAGAGAAAGTGGACTTGCGCAGAAAATTTCCCCCCAGAAGGGTTCTCTTCCTTAAGTAGGCTGTCCGAGCAGGGGTGTCACTTGACAATGCTCTTCATCAGAGAGATGATGGAAGTTGATGAGCTTAGGTAGGAGAACAAGCGTTGATATCAAATATAGCAAATGATAATAATAGAGTATCCCAAAGGGGCAAGTTAATTGGTTGCGCCTTGAAAAGTCTGGATAAGTACGGGTGGCCATTGCGAATTTGCTTTAAACGTTGACTCTGAATAGAAAATGCGCTAGAACAAAATGAACAAAAAGGCCCCAGAATCGAACCTTAAAGCATGTGAATCACTACACATGTCCACAAGGGACTTCAAATTTTGGATTGCAGCATCTTGAAATCTTATTGAATCAATAAGATGTGATAATCTTCACATTGCCCAGCCTCGCTCGTCCATATTCTTACAATGACAAAGGAATTTGAATGTTATTCGTTATGTGACTCCTAGCTCACCTCTCTGCGAAATCAGAATCCCATCAATGGTTCTAATGGTTGCTGCTCACGTGGCCATAATCACTTTCCATTTCCCAGAGGCTGAGAGAAATCAACAGGATCAGCCTTTAATGGCGGTTTCAACCACCACGGGTCAAGCCCACACCTGTAATCTTCAAGCCTTTGCTCCTACGAGTGTGTCAGAAAAGCTACTTAATAATGTTGCTGTTTGGAATTGTAAAACCACCTACCTCACATGAAAAATTGGTGAATCCAGGCATGAAAGAAATGTGCTGAAAGGCATTCATTTGATTTGTGGACGTAAGAGGTTCTGGTTCAATAAAAGGGTGAAAGGTAATCCCAAATGTCGATCTAGGTCGAGATTTTGCTGTCTCCGTTTTGGCCGGGAACCTTTCTTGTTAAGATTAGCAAGGTCTCCGGAGACAGCGGACTAAGTTTTGTTCGAGACACTTCACTTACTTCAGACTATTATCATTCTTGGCTAGACTCTTGCCACCGAAGAGTCCTGAGGTAACAGGTAAGGCATTGCTTGTAGAAGTTTCAGTAGTACTCCCAGATGCCGGACTGGACTTTGAGTCGAGCATTGAAGTGGAAGGTTGCGCGGTGCCAAACAATTGAAACAAGGGCGTGGGATTGGATTTGCGTTGCTTTTCCATCAAGGCCAACATACCGGGACTGATTCCAGAGGTATTTTTTGCGTCTGCTGTACTTGGCCCTGCGCCGAACAGCCCACTATAGGGTGGCTTCGTGTCTGCATTTCCTCCACCAGCGGGTTTAGGTGACGGTGCTCCAGGGACGCCGCCCATTGGTGTACCAGCTGGCATACCGAAAATTCCAACAGATGTTGTGCTCGAAGTTCCTGGATCAGAGAGTTTGGTGGTTGTGTTTCCTGGTAGATTGAACAATCCCGTACTTGGTTTTGCACTTGCAGGCTTTGGAGAAGGTGCCCTTTCCTGTTGGCCAAGATCTGAGGATTTCCCACTACTTGGGCTTGGGGTGCTTGTTTGAGATGGAATTGACAAGTGACTGAAGATATTGGGGGTATTTGCGTCCTTTGGAAGTGACTCAGGAAAGTGTTTGGGTGTCGAAGGTAGTTTGCCTGGGGTTTTGTCTTTTTCTGCAGCTCGAGAGCCAGAAGCCGGTAGCCCTGATCTGTCAACCTCATCTGATGAAAGGTGAAGAACTAGATTGGTTAGCCTATTTCATTGACGGGATTCAGGGATATTTACCATGTTGTGGGCGCTTTGCATACTGCCTGCAAATAAGAGCGCCCTTCTCTAACGTTGCCAATCTATGGAGGATCAAATCTCTTTCCATAATCGTTTCTTCAGTCTCCCCTGCAATCCGATTCACAACGCTTGGATCCATCGTATCCACTGCGGTGGGACAGAATATCTTGGGTACTTCTCGGATAAGTGGCGCTTGTATAGCAAGAGTTGGGACATTGTCTGTGAACAAATTCAAGGCAACCTGAAAGATGTCAGTACAATTGGAATCTTATTTATTGTGAAGGAACATATTAGATACCTCGTAATACGCGTTCATGTTGTCAAATGCTTCTTCGGCCGCCACCATGTCCATGTCCAAGTCGGCCTTTGCGTTTATGGTTGGCAGCATGAAAGTGGGCTCGTCGATGCTCGTATTTGGCCAGTATCTTGGAGTGCTGCTTCTCAAAGATTCTAAATTTGGCTTGCTAGCATCTTGCCGTGGTCTTCTGCTGTTGTTGATGAAGTGACTATTTGTTGTCATGGGAAAATCTTTGTGGACTTCGAGGAGTTCATCGAGTTTAGAATAGGCCAGGTCCAGTTTCTCTTCCATGATAGGATGCAGCCAGAATCGGAAAATATTGTCAGAGATATCTTCGTCTGTCAGGTGTCGAAGAAGTAGCTCAAGGAATCTGTTACTTGTCTCCCAGACGTCCTTGATATGCATTCGAGCAAGGTCTCCCCATGGCAAGCTATACTGGCGGAAAAGTTCACCAACAAGCAGAGGATTGGGCAGACCTGGCAGCTGTCAAGGTAATATATTAGCTTTTTAGTTTCATTATATCTGTGAAGTTGAGGCCACCTTACCTCTCTCCCACGACTTCTCTTCAACAATTTACATGCTTCTTTGATTGCCTCCTCTCGTGTGCGGCAACTGTCACCGGTGGCATTTTCATCATCGACAAGCCAAGATGCACCATTCTTTCGTATGTTGCTTGCAAAGTCAAAGTGCATATTCATCACAGTAGCACAAAGCCGTCTCTCGGGATTCGAATCGCTCTGGAAAAACTCGTGATCGTAATCGCCCCTCACAGCATCTCTACAAATGGTATGAAACGACTGGCTGAGGGAGATGAGAAACGACCGCTGCTGCTCCAACTCTTTTCGGCTTGGTCCAAGTTTGTCTCGGGCAGTCTTTGCTGCTGAGATGTGGGTTTGAATATCTTTGACCAGCTGTGGAAGTTCTTCTCGTATTTGATTGAAAAGCACTTTGCTCAGGCGAGCCCGTAGAAATTTAATTCCAAGTGTATGAGCAGGGAGGCAGGTGAAGTTGCTTTCCTTGAAAAAGAGGGTCTCCTGCTGGTCTCGGGTGCTTTGTTGACTCTGGGCTATGGCTGAATCAATATTCTTGACGACATGCCATCCCAACGAGAACTTGACAACTTCGTTCCTGGCCAATGCGATGAATGCTTCCTCACTCTTTGAGCCCTTCACCAACACATCTGGTTTGGTGATAATTCCCAGAGTCCGTAGTCCTTGTGGGTCAACACTTCGAGCATTTCGAAGAATGATCTGATTGCTAATGTCGTTTTTCGCTGATATTACTGCCAATATTATGCTTCGAGGGCTTTTCAAGTACCGAGAAACCAGATTGTGTACTAGTTCCACATCACCAGTAGTTTGCGACTCTATCTGTGCATGAATGAGGCCGGGAAGATCCACCAGTGTAAGTTGAGGTTGAGATGGTCCGCAGAATTCAACTCGCAAGATATCGTTGGAGAATGACCTCCCTGTAGACGAAAGGCCCATTTCGCTCCCCGCATCCTTGAACAAGTCACCAAAATCATGTTTGGTCTTCAGTTCACGGTGAAACTGTTTCAGCCGGTCGCGGTCGACTTGAGTCCTCTCCGTTCCTGGAACGATAGAGACCTTTATTTCGTCTTTCGAGGCTCGTCGCAGAATAACCTCCGTTGCAAATCGAGTGCACAAGGTCTCTTGTCTGGGAAATGGAATCCCGGATATTGCCTCTAGCACTGAACTTTTACCGCTGGACTGGTCTCCACAAACAATGAGTTGTGGCAGTGCTACGATCTCGCTCAAACCGCAAGCACGGAGAGAATCCACGACGTCCAGGAGTTCCATCTGCTCTGCAGATTGCAATTTCTGCAGCGCAGGAAGCCCGAAATCTTTTGGGTCGGCCATGATGTTGAAGAAGCATATGTATAAGAGGAGCTACAACTCAGATGGAAAGAAAGCAAATGTCAAGCATGATAAGAAGGACTCCATGAAGCTTTATACGGTCGAACGGAGGCACGAAGAAGTAAATGTTTTAGGATGTTAGTAGTTGTTGGTTATTGAGGGGCTTTGTGTTACCTCGCTATGCCTAAAATGGCATGGTGGCGGCTACGGAACGCCTCGCCTCCTCTCCCCTGAAGTTGGCTCGTGGCAGAGAAGAAAGTGGCCAGTTTCAGCATCTAATTTGTGAGGCATTATTCAGATCTCATACCTTTTTAGTGTTATAATTATCATCTGTTCTCTTAGAAACGGGTGTAGAAGAAGTAGAATTGGTGTTCGAGCAGGGGCCAGTTTCGGAGAGGTTGGTCACACCCCTCCCCTGTCTTTGTTTTGGGAGCACGGGAGAGATGCTTCGTGGGTTCGTGGGGAACAGAAAACGAGACGATAAATGTACCAAGCTCAATGGGAAATTTCAACTACTTGTCCAACCAGATCATGTCTCTTCAAATTCTCGGAAGTCTATGGTAGTGAAGTCTCACCAATTCAAGCTTAAGCCAAATTTCCAGCCTTGATATGGAATATTGAGAATCCAATGTCAATTGTCATGTCTACGAGGTGGACTCTGAAAGGACTTTGCGATTCAAAAATACAACGGCTTCCTCGGAGCATTAGATCTGACATCTAGAAACGCAGATTAACGTATCTACTGCTCGTTCTTTTCCCTTTCTTCCCTCTTGTCCTGCTTTCCTTTCCTAGCCGTTCCAACTTTGGCTCTCTTCTTTCCCCTGTTTTCAGTCACATCTGATGTTCCTCGTTTATTCTTGGCCTTTCTATAAACAGATCTCGTATCTTCAAACACGTAATTCACCACTTGTGCGCCATGTGCTCCCTCAGTCTTCTCTTCCTTGCTGATACTTCCCTTCTCAGACTTCATATTCTGAACAAGCCTCGTCTCGAACGCAACAACCGCCTCCCGAGTGAAGAACCGTGGTAAACCCAGCTCGTGACCAAACTCAGACGAGATATCCCAGACACCCGTCCATTGAGGTCCCCATGCAGAGACCTCCCTAACCCTAACTTCCAAGTCCTTCAATCCCATGCCCGTCAAAGCTTCCAACCCCTTAAGAGGCCCACTTCCCATCCGTTCATCCCTCGTCTCCTCACTGACTCCAATGCCCAAACGGCGCAAAGAACGGCACTCACTCAACAATTCACAAGCCCATCCATATACCTCCTGTGTTGTTACCCTCCAATAGCTGGGAACTCCTTTCAACCAGAAATCTACTCTCTGCAAATGTTGTCGACGATAAGACCCAATCATATACAGGTATTTGTAGAGATCGTATGCCGAAGAAAAGGAAACCGTTTTGGTCCTATAGTAGAAGGGAATGAGGTCCGTATAGAAGGATTGACAAGTGCGGCCTAAAGCGAGGACTCTTTCATGTGTTCGAAGTTTGCGTGACCTTCCCTCTTCGTGATTCGAAATCACTTTGAAGATATCAGAGACTCTGGGGTGGAGGGTCGAAGAAAGTGGGAGGATATGGCCGTAAATCAGCTCGCGGATCTCGACGGGAAGGAGCCAGAGAGGGCTTGTTTGTTCCGTTGGAGGAGAGGCGAACAGAAGATCCATGATGGACAGAGCTTGCGACATCTTGAATTTGTTGAAGAAATTGATGGCGGGATTGAGTCTGATAAAATGGGGGAGCGCTGTGATGAGGAGGAAGGAGAATCTATTTTAAGGTAATCCGCGTGACATGCATTCATTGGTCGCTTAGCTAGGCAACCACCCCCTTCGCCCTCACACCTGCTATACCTTCCTCAGACTCCAAAGCAGCCTTAATACAAGCAACTTTCGTATGCATTGAACAAGATTTTTCTTTTTACTGGATCTAAGTAGATACCTTCACGAGCTCGCCGGGAGGAGGGTTTGATCAACGTTCTTGCATGTTAGTCTGTCTCGGCAGATCACTGAACTCTACCCACGTATCTAAAATGTCTTTTGTCCCCTCTCTTTCGAATTTTAATTCTTGGCACTCGAAATTATTCTCTATTTAGTGAAGAAAGTTAGAAAGATATGAAGGAAAAACTCGCTTATTCCACCCCACTTTCACTCCACAACACTTCACTTGTTGGGACCCTTTACATGTGTCGAAAAATTTGCTATTCATGTAAGATGAACCATGGGAGCACAGATTCTAGCTAGATTTTTCTTTTGGGTGATTGGTTCTATCATTGTGGAGATCTTTTAAAGTGTTCCAAGTGTAGGTAATACGCCATAGCGATTGAACCAGGATACTTTGCAATCACCCTTTACTCTACTTCATTCCATTATAATTCATGAACTACACCCTAGGTACCGTAGAGCTACGAACCTGCACAGTCCCTGAACCCATCCTCACCTGGGTCTTTTGAAAACGTCCAAAAGCCTCCGCAATTTTTTTTTGGAGTGAGATTTTAGAAGTTGGTAAGAGCACCACCTCCACCGTCGCCGAGTCCTTATCTTCGTCTCTGTCAGGTTGATTAATTTGCTCCTGAGTTCTCTTTAGATTCTTGTCTGGCCTGATGGTGTACAAAAGTGATTTAGCAAAAGCAGCAGCCGTCGTAGCAGCGCAAGGTTGCTACTCCCTGGTTTTGCTGTCCATCAGCATAATCGCAGAACCCTCTGATCACAACAAATCTTTCCAAGACGTCCATAATACTGGTGGCTCCTGTTTCAAGGCCTATGATATCGTAGTTTTCTTTGAGTTGGCGTCGTCTTTGAGGACTGTCCCTCAGGTCTTCCCGGAGCCTGGCCTGCCATACCAAACCTGACACGTTCGTTGTCAGCCCGAGGTACTCGCGGTATGAGTGAGGAGTTTGGAGTATTAAAACTGCTGCCTGCTTGAGATGCAGCTTGTATACGGTCATCATTGCGTCGCGATTGTGGTCGAGCCGAAGCGGATTCGGGCTACTACTAACGGAGCCTTGCGGCCCTGGAAGAAGTATATCCCTTGCCTGACCAGGGTCCTGGAATGTGGTTTTATTCCTAGCATCTTTACCTAGGAGGGATTGATAGTACTGACGAAATGATGTCGGTGATGTCAGATTCCATTGACCAATACCTGCTCGCTTCATTATCCCAATGACGAGACCCAGTTACCTTGACAGTGGTTTTGGTTGGCACCAAGTGTGTAGCAGTCTCCATTCCCAAGCTATACTTTATCATGGCCGGTTCTCCTTCCTCTCCTTGGACTACAAGCACATCCCCACGACGGATGTCCCGAGGAGTACTCTAAGAAAATTGAAAATGTAGCCTGAGCTTGATATGCTGCCACGGGGAATATTGCACGAGCCAATGCAGATGCTTAAGTAAATATACTTGATTCAGATGATCGAAGCGACGTCCCAGATGAAGTTGATTAAATAAATACGGTAGATATCGATTGTAAATGAGAAGTTACAACGGAAATTGCCCAGCTAAGCTGCCAGAAGGGAACGTAGTCTTTACCTGAAGGAAACATTTCAGGTAGAAGACCCAACACCCGAAATCGTCGCAATTGTTACCCGAGACTCTCGTCACAACCGGCCAGGCGCAGCAGTCTTGTCTGTCGTTCACACATCCGACGTAGGCGGCCCAAATAAGAATCCTGGGCTTTGGACCTGGTAGCAATGTGAACTCTGGTACGGCACAATTGTTCCGAAATAGATATCCTCGGT
>Ga0302325_10034317_pt1 | contig 10377 bp, 11 predicted proteins | sample Palsa_T0_2_FD_201948 | JGI IMG/M metagenome (GOLD analysis project Ga0302325, IMG submission 201948) | Peat permafrost microbial communities from Stordalen Mire near Abisko, Sweden - Palsa_T0_2 | ecosystem: Environmental > Terrestrial > Soil > Palsa > Peat permafrost | place: Sweden: Abisko...
CGCCTCGTAACCGTCAGCGACGCCGAAGCGATCGCGACCGCGCGCGCATTGGCGACCAAGGAAGGCATCTTCTGCGGCATATCAGCCGGGGGCACCTTTGCAGCGGCGCTGAGCATCGCGCGCGAAGCCAGTCACGGCGCGGTTGTGCTCGCGATGCTGCCCGATACGGGCGAGCGTTACTTGTCCACGGCGTTGTTCGAAGGCATCAACGATGGCTCGGATCCAGAACCCTGAAAGCGCGGCCCCAGAGCGCCTTGCAGCGCGGGGACAGCGGCCAAAGGCAATGCCCGAGCACACCGTGAGCGCGCCACCGAGCGTCGCGCTGCCCGATCCGTTTCGCCTCTATCGCGGTGGTGTGCTGCACGGCGCTCGCATTGCCTTTGAATCCTGGGGCCAGCTCAACGCTGCGCGCGACAACGCGATCCTTTTATTTACGGGGCTCTCGCCCTCGGCACATGCAGCAGCCAGCGAGCACGATCCGAGCCCGGGCTGGTGGCAACGCATGATCGGACCGGGGCTCGCGCTCGACACCAATCGTTTCTTCGTGGTGTGCGTGAATTCGCTCGGCAGCTGCTTCGGTTCGACCGGACCAGCCTCGATCGATCCGGCCACGGGCGAGCGTTATCGGACCGGCTTTCCCGAAATCGCCGTCGAAGACATCGCGCACGCCGGATGGGCAGCCATGCAGGGCCTGGGCATCGGCCGGCTTGATGCCGTGATCGGCGCTTCACTCGGCGGCATGTCAGTGCTGGCCTTCGCGGCGCAGTTCCCGCACGCGACGCGCCGCCTGATCAGCATCTCAGGCAGCCCCGCTGCCTCGCCCTTTGCAATCGCACTGCGCTCCGTGCAGCGTGAGGCGATCCTGCGCGATCCGGAATGGCAGGGCGGACTCTATGCGCCCGAGCACCCTCCACGCAGCGGCATGCGCCTGGCGCGCAAACTCGGCACCATCAGCTATCGCTCTGCGGCTGAGTTAGGGCAGCGTTTTGGTCGCGAGCCGCTCGCCGGTATCGCGGGCAACGTGGGTCCGTTTGCGCCGCGCTTCGCGGTCGAGGGCTATCTGGAAGCGCAGGCCGAGCGCTTCACACGCCTGTTCGATGCCAATTGCTATCTATACCTCTCGAGCGCAATGGATCGCTTCGATCTTGCCGAGCATCGCGGCAGTTTCGCCGCCGCGTTTCGCGAGGTCACGATCGAAGCGGTGCTCGTGATCGGTGTCGAGAGCGACATGCTCTTCCCGACACATGAGCAGGCGGCAATCGCCGAGGCTTTTGAGCGCAATGCCGTACGCACGCGCTTCGTGCGCCTCTCGTCACTCGAAGGACATGACGCCTTCCTGATCGACATCCCCCGCTTCGGCGACGCTATCGGCGCTTTCCTCGCCTGAAGGGTCAGCGTGACTGGCTTCACGCCCGAAGCGCGCGTCGTTATGACAGCCGCGCTGAATTCGTTGTATTGCGGCCGTATTGCAGCGACTAACAACGATTAATGTTGAGTCTGGTTGGGCAAGTGAATTCCTTAAAGGCATAATAGTCGTGCGCGCTGAGGTTGCTTCACAACGAGGGCATCCGCGCGCTGAGCAATCATTTGGCCAGCTCAGGGGTCGCGAGTATGGAACGCAGGCTGCACACCCGACATCGCGCACGCACGACGGTTTACATCCTGCTTCCAGGCGGCCTGCGCCGGCTGTGCAGGGCCGTTAACCTCAGCGCCACGGGCGTGTTCGTGCGCACTGCGGGTCTGGGTCTGCGCAAGGGACAACAGGTCAACCTGGCGTTTGCGATTGACCTCGGCTCGGTCACCAAACTGCACCGTCGCACGGCTATTGTCGCGCACGTCTCGGGCGGTGGTACCGGGCTCATGATGGACGCCTACGCTGCGGCACGTTAGTCGCCCGCGCGTCAACGCCAGACCGGCTGGCGCGCTGTAGTTCCTATAGCAAGCGCCCGCGCGGCGCCTCCGGCGTCAGTACGCACACCGGGACCCCTGCGGACGTATACTCGCAAACAGACGGTGCCGGGCCGGCATCAGTGCCGGCGGCCCACGGAGGACAGATGAAAATCACCAGCGCCAGCGGTGCCCTCGCGGCAGGCCTGCTGCTGTTGGGTGCGTCGATACAACCGGCATTCGCACATTCCGGCGGCGGCCATGGCGGCGGCGGCGGCGGTGGTGGGCACTCAGTCGGCGGCGGCGGTGGCAGTCACTTTTCGGGCGGCTCCCATGTGGGCGCGGCGCATTACGCCGCGCGCGGCTACGGCGGGGCTAATTACTCAGCCGGGTACGCGGCGCGCGCGCCCGTGACTCATTATTCGGGTGGCGCAAGCTTCGGAGTATCCGCGCGCGCCACAGTCGGATCGTCCGGTTTTGCCGGCCGTGCCGCCATTGGTGGCGCGCGCTATGCGCGTCCCGGCGCCTGGGGCGGTGGCTATTGGGGTGGCCGCTACTGGCCCGGCGTGTACTACGGCGCGGGTTTTGCCTGGTTCCTGCCAGTGCTGCCGTTCGGTTACGCGACCTACTGGTGGAATGACTCCCCGTACTATTACTACAACGACGCCTACTACACCTGGAGCCCGAGCGCTGACGGCTATGTAGCGACCGAGCCGCCGCCCGCGGCTCCGGCTAATGGCGAAAGTGACGCCGCTGCCCCGAGCTACGCTGGACCGGATCAGCCAGCGATGCCCGTGCAGCCCGCTCAGCCTGGCGGCGGGGGCGGCGACAATATCTTCGCGTATCCGGCGCAGGGACAAAGCGCCGCGCAGCAGGCTAGCGACCGCCAGGAGTGCACCCAATGGGCTGCCTCGCAGGCGGGCTCGGCAAGCGGCTCGCCCGATTACCGGCGTGCTCTGGTCGCCTGCTTCGAGGGGCGGGGGTATAGCGCGCAGTAGCGCGACCGAGTCCTGACTTATCCGGCTTTCGACCAGAACCCAGAATAACTTTGCGGCGCGCTCGCGCGCCGCGGCTCTGATCGGGTTGTACCTGCTCGCGGCTTGTGCCGCGGGAGAGCCGCCCAGCACTGCGCCGAACGAGCGCGACGCATTACGTCGCATCGTCCAGCAACAGTGTCTGCCTCACTGGCGACAAAACCGGGACCCGGCGCCGTGCCTGCAGCTCGTGACGGACGGGGCTTCGCAGGGTTATGCCGTACTGGCCGATCGCAAAGGCGGCGCTCACTTTCTGCTGATTGCGCTTCGGACCCTGACCGGTATCGAAGATCCGGACCTGCTGCGCGTGGATTCGGCGAACTACTTTGAGGCGGCCTGGCAGGCGCGCGAGGTTTTGGCAAACGCAGTCGGGCATGCCGTGCGACGCGACGCAGTGGGTCTGGCAATCAATCCGCTGGGGCATCGTGGCCAGGATCAGCTGCACATACATATTGCGTGCGTGCAGCCGCGCGTGCAGGCGCAACTGCACTCGCTGGCCCCGACCCTCAGCAGTGATTGGTCTGCGGTGCGCGTGAATGACGCGCCCTTTCTGGCGCTGCGTGTCATGGGCGAGTCCCTGGATGGGGTCAATCCATTCGCGCTGCTGGCACATCGAGTCCACGCGCCCTCGATGGGAGCCTACTCGCTGCTCGTCACGGGCATGCAATCGGCGAACGGTCCCGGATTCATCCTACTTGCAGGCAGAAGTGGGACCACCGCGCGAGGCGTGGTCCTGCCGCCGCCGGCCTGGCCGCCAACGGGCGAGATGCTGCTGGATGGCAGCTGTGCGATAGAGCGCTGAGGCGCGCCCTTACTTGCGCGCCCGACGTTAAAGCTTGCATGATCGCGCGAACCTCGGCTCGAAGCGCACGGAGTTGCAATGATTCAGAGCAGCGCACGACGGCGCCGGTCCAATCCAGTCGCCCGCAACGATGAGCCTTCCACGGCTCGTATCGCTTTTATTCAAGCCTGCTGGCACCGGGATATCGTCGATCAGGCGCGCCTGTCTTTTTTGAGGAACCTCGCTCAGCACGGTCTGCTGCGTAAACAGGTCGACTGCTTTGAGGTGCCGGGGTCCTTCGAGATTCCATTGCACGCGAAACTGCTGGCCAAAACAGGCCGGTATGCGGCAATCGTGGCCGCCGGTTTTGTCGTCGATGGCGGCATCTACCGTCACGAATTTGTCGCGAGCAGCGTCATCGACGCGCTCATGAGCGTGCAGCTCGAGACCGAAGTACCGGTGATTTCGGTGGTCCTGACCCCGCAGCGATTTCATCAGCACGATGAGCACATCAATTTCTTTCGCAAGCATTTCGTCGTCAAAGGGGCCGAAGCCGCGCGTGCGTGCGCGGCCACCATCGCCAGCATCGAAAAATTGCGCTGACGGCTCATGTTTACCGGCATCGTTCAAGGCTGCGCCACGGTCCAGGCGCTGATCGATAGTCCCGGATTGCGCCGGATCACGCTCGGGTTTGCGTCCGGCTTTGCCGAGGACCTGGCCGTCGGCGCGAGCGTTGCGGTCGATGGCGTTTGCCTGACAGTGAACGCATTGCGCGGCGATGATGTGGCTGAGTTCGATGTGATGCAGCAGTCGCTGTCCGTGACGACGCTGGGCCGCCTGCAACCGGGTGGCCGTGTCAATGTCGAGCGCGCCGCCCGCGCCGGCGGCGAGATCGGTGGTCATGTCCTGTCCGGTCACATCGACGTCGCCGGCACAGTCGCGCAGATTCGCCGCCCGGAGAACAACACGTTGCTGCGCATCGCGCTGCCGGCTCCGTGGATGCGCTACGTATTTGCACGCGGCTACATTGCGGTCAATGGCGCGAGTCTCACCATAGCGGAGGCGCAGCGCGAGCGCGGCGGTGGCGGCTGGTTCGAGGTCTGGTTGATTCCCGAGACGCTGCGCGTGACCACTTTTGCCGAGCTCGCCTCCGGCGCGATGCTCAACATCGAAATCGACCGGCAGACACGCGTGCTCGTCGACACGCTGCGCGATGTCATTGATGAGCGCCTGGAGACACTGCAGCCGCTAATGCGTGCGCTGCTGGATCAATGCTGAACGACCTGGTAGCCCTGCTGCTGCAGCAGTTGAATGATGCCGTCCTTGCCGACCAGGTGCAACGCGCCGACGATGACGAGGTAATCCTGATCCTCGTGCAACAGGCCGGTCATGACGGGCAGCCAGGCGCGATTGCGGTCGGTCGTTAGCATGCGAAACAGCTCCGGGTATTGCGCGTAGCTCTCGCTAAGCAGCTGTTCGAGCGATTTTGTATCGCCGGTGCGCCACGCGCTGATCACAGCGTCGGTGGCGCCCGCCGTATCGTCGGCGTCATCGAGCGTGTAGAGCATGAAGCGGCGCTGCTCATCGAGGGACAGATGCGCGAAGATGCCGAGCTGCTGCTCGACGGTCTCCAGCGCGATGATCGGCTTGTGATCGGTTTGCGCGCGCGCGGCGAACTGCTCATCCACGCCCGAGCCCGATTCGAACCCCAATCGCGCCAGCTCGAGCTGCTCGAGCGAGATCGCGGCGAACCAGGGCTGGAACTGACTGAAAAAATCCGGCTCGACGCCCAGCGGCTGCAGATGCGCGACGAATTTGCCGTAAGCCGCAGGGCCCAGCGCCTCGGCCAAAGTATGGCCCTCCGGCAACATCTCGTCGCTGAGGTCCGTGCCGAGCAGGCCCTCGGCACTGATGTTGTTGAGATCCAGCTCCATCACGAGCGCCTTCGAGTTGTCGTAGGCGCGCAGCGAATCGGGCGGCAAATCGCTGTCCTCCGGCTTCAACACGTGCACCGAGCCGAGCAGGTACAGCGTATTGTGCGCGCCTTTGACGCTCCAGAACGAATGGTGGCCGCCATCAGCGAGCGCGATCCCAGCCACGCCCCAGAGCAGCGTGGCTGCGGTCAGTCGGGCTAACAGGCGATGGCGGACCATGACCGCCATGCTGACGGCGCCGGGCTGCACCCGCCGTCGGTTGCGTTATTCGTAGATGTCACTTGTTCTCAAGCTACCGCTATATCGGCCGCTGGCAAAATACCACTTTTGCACAGTTGATGACGTGAGTGTCGGCCGCTGCGGTGAATGCGCTGCTGCCGGCTGAGAGATTTGAACTCCCGACCAACGGTTTACAAAACCGCTGCTCTACCACTGAGCTAAGCCGGCATATCAACACTTAGATTAATGGGAATAGGCGAACGGGCGCCAGATTGACTAGGACACCGGGGGCGCGACGCTCAAGGACCGGCGGCCGGCGGCGCTGTCGTATCGGTGGGCTGCGCTGCGGGGGCAGCCGGCGCAGGTGAAGCATCAGTTGGCTGCGCTGGTGCGCTATCCGCAGGCCCGGGCTTGCGGCGTCGCGCCGCCCGGCTCGCACTCGTAGCAGTAGTCGTACTGGCGGCAGCGGTCGGAGTGATCGTCTTTTGGTACTGCCTCGCCACCGAGGCCTTGATAGATCGGACCGCGACGAGCGGATCGCGCAATGAATCGGAGGCGCGCAGCAGCAAATCCTCGCCGCCGCCACAGACCCGATCATCGCGATTGCTGGCGTAGAACCCGACCGCTTGTTGGTTGCTCAGATCAGCCACCGGTTGCGCCAGCTTGACCAGGAAGTAATTGTTGTTGGCCGTGTATACGAGCAGGGTCGAGGGATCGAGCCGTTCCCATCTGTCGATGTAGAGCACCCATAGGCAGTCATCTTTGCCCGGCAAGCCGGCAGCGTTCGCGTTCTCGGGTTGCCGGCTGCGCGCTGCACAACCTGTCGCGCCCAGCAACGTAAGAATGAGCATCGCTAAGGCAAGCCGAGCGCTCATGATCGCCTGTTTCTCCTGCTGAAGTCCGACTGCATCGCGCGGACGCCCCAGATCGTAACAGACTGGTAACGGGCCGCGACGGCACTGACGCAAAAGATCAGTGTTGACGCCGTCGCTCAATTCGCGCCGGGACAATCCGCAATCTGCACTGTCCCTGGCGAGCTAGCGTCGGAACTTGCTACCCCTTGCAGCAGCTCTTGGGGCGACGGATCGGAATCGCCCACCTTGAGCTCGACGTCGAGCCAGCGCTGCGTGAGCGTGCGCTGGTGGACTTGTAGCGTGGGCTTGAAACCTAATGCGCGCACCTGCTCGGCGCGGCGCACCGCATGGGCCTGATCGGCAAACACGCCGACCGAGACGCGATCGCTCTGCTCAGGCTCAGTCATGACCGCAGCGTCGCGGATGCCGGCCGCGTTTAGGCTCGCGAGCATGCGCCGTTGCGCCGCCGCATCGCGCAGATAGCCCACGTATACCCAATAGCCATCGGGGGTCGCACTGTCGACATTGCGCTCGCGTGCAGTCCAGCCGCGCGCTTGCAGGCGCTGCGCCACCGCGCTGGCCGTAGCAGCATCGGCAAAGGGGCCAAGGCTGCGACAACGCGACGGTGCGCTCGTGGCGCTCGCCGTCGCAGGCGCGGTACTGATAACGGCCGCCGTGCTCGCGCCACTGGCTTGCCCCGATGGCGCACCCGCTCGCACCAGCTGCAGCGAGGGAATGTCAGCATCCGCAGCAACAGGGGCAGAGCCGTGCGTCGGGGTATCAATCCAACGGGCCCACGCGAAGAATGCGATGTTGAGCAACAGCAGCGCTGCGAATATGAGCCGCACTTGCTGATTCTATGCGATTGGCGAGCGCTGCGGCCCCAGCGTCCAGAGGACAGCGAGGCCGCGTAGCGTCAGGTCTTGCGCGCGTTGATGGCGCAGCTTCAGCAGCGGTGCGATCGCGGCGGCTGCTCCGCCAGCCAGCAGCAGGCGCGGCTTAACATCGAGCAGTTCTTGCGCGCAACCGATCGCCTGCGTAATTAGCGCAGCCGCCGCATGCCTGGCGCCTCCAAGCAGTGCCGCGCGCGTATCGTGCGCAAACAAGCCCGTGCGCCCGCCAGCGAAGTCCTCTGCCCAGATGCGCGCCCCGGCCCGCCGGCGTATGCCGGCCGTGTGCTCGAGCAGCGACTCGACCATGAGCTGCGGCCCCGGAATAATCGTGCCGCCGCGATGCCAACCCTCGGCATCGAGCAGGTCGATGGTCACAGCAGTACCCGCGGCCACGATGCACAGTGCCTGCCCCGGATGCTCGAATCGAGCCCCGATCAGGCTGACCCAGCGGTCAACGCCCAACCGCCAGGGCTCGCTATAGGCATTGCGCACACCTGCCGAAGCTCGCGCGCTATGTACGAACTGCGGCGCACGCAGGCCCGCGCGACGGGCGAGGGTGCGCAGCTGGCGCTCTGCCAGCGCGCCGGCAACGTTGCAAACCTGCAGGCGCAGGTCCGGTCCGAGCGAGCGCAGCAGCTGCTGCAGGACGCCGCCGCTTCGCAGTGCATCGAGCTCGAGGGCTCCGCTGGCAGCGAAGCGTTTGCCGCGTCGATAGGCCCCTTGCAACAGCGCCCATTTCAGGCGTGAGTTGCCGACGTCGAGCAGCAATACTGCGGCGCCGCGCTGCGCCGCGCTGCTGTGCGATTTAGCGGCGCGCAGCGCTGGGCCGACGCGCTGTGCGCTCACGCTATCGCTCTGACCGAGACATCCCCGGTCATGAATCGCTGCAAGCCCTCGCGCGTATGCAGGCACAACGCGCCGTCGAGATCGATACCGCGTGCATGACCATCCACACTGCCGGAGTCCGCACTCACCCGTACACGCTTGCCCAGCAGCGCATCGGCTGCGTGCCACTCATGCGCAAATGCCCTGAAACCCTCGCGCTCGAACTGCAGGAAGCCCTCGATCACGGCGGCGATCAACGCCGCGGCCAGCGCATTGCGATCGTCGGAGTCAAAGCCAAGGCCGGCCAGATCGGCCGCTTTGGTACCGGTGGCCTCGATCTGCCTGCACACGGCGGCGCCCAGCGCGACGTTGAGGCCAATACCAAGCACCACAAAAGCCGGACCACCGGTCTCAGCGCGCAGTTCGCTCAGAATGCCGCCGAGTTTTGCCGCTCCAGCCACGAGATCGTTCGGCCATTTGAGCGCCGCGCCAGTCACGCCGGCGCGCGCTAATGCGCGCAGCACGCACACGCCCATGGCCAGACTCAGCGTGCCGATCGCCGACGGCAGGCTCTGAAAGCTCCAGCTCACCGACAGACAGATCGCGCCCCCGGGCGGCGCAATCCAGCTGCGCGTGCGCCGTCCACGCCCGGCGCTCTGGTACTCGGCGGTCAGAAAATCAAATTGTCCCGGCGGCAGATCGGCCTGCGCCAGCAGATCCGCATTGGTGGACGTCGTCGACCAGAGCGTGGCGCCGCGACGCAGGCGCGCCGCAATGCGCGTCGGCAACGCGTCTTGGATGCGCAGCGCCTCCAGCGGCGACGTCGCCAGCGGCAGGCGATAGCCGCGATGTGACACCGCATGGACCGTCACTCCGAGTGCACGCAGCGCCGCGGTGGCCTTCCAGATTGCGCTGCGCGATACGCCACAGGCGGCGGCGAGTTGCGTACCGGAATGAAATTGCTGATCGGCAAGCAGCTCAAAGACGCGCTGGCTCAAAGGCAGAGAGGCTCGATTGAAACTCATCTGTCGCGCTCCGGAACCTCAGCCAACATGCAGCGCACACTGCCGCCGCCGAGCATCTCAATGTTCGGCACGCCGACCACGAGCACGCGATCGGCCGCGTCGCTCAGCCGCCCCCATTGCGCGGCACTCAGCGTCGCGCGCGCCTGCGCCGACATTACGAGCACCGATCGTGTCGCGGCCGCCTCGTCCGACACGCGCAGCTCGAGCACATTGCCGGCGAATCCTCGCATTGCCTCCAGACCGATCTCGATGATCTCGCGGCCCGAAGCACGCAAGCGCTCGAGCACGCGCGCTCGATCAGCAAATGCGAGCGCATCAGTGCAAATGATCGCGCAGCGCGATCCAATCGCCAACATGACATTGGTGTGATAGAGCGCGCTCCCGTTGCCGTCGGTGGCCTCAAACACTTCAGGGTCGTAACCCATGAGCCGTGCCCATTCGCGCACGAGCGATTCATCGGTGCGTGCCGAGCGGCACGCATACGCCACGCGCTCGACGTGATCGAGCACGAGGCTGCCCGTGCCCTCGAGACAGCGCCCGCGGCGCTCCTCGGGGCTCAGATCGAGCAGGCGTCGGCGGCGGAAGTTCAGCTCGCGCTCGACAGCCGCCAGGATTTCCATGCGACGTTCGAGCCGCCGATTCGGCGCGTGCATCGGGTAGAGCACAATCGTGCCGTCGCGATGAAAGCTGACCCAGTTGTTGGGGAACAGCGCATCGGGCTTGATCGGCTCAGGGGTATCAAACGCGACGCACTGGCGCACGCCAGCACTCTGCAGCGCGCTGCACAGGGCCGCAAATTCCACCAACGCCAACGCCTGGCTCGAATCGGCGCCCAGCGCGTCACGTTGGAAGCGGTTGCTCTCGGCCGTTTGCGGGTTGTAGCCAAAGCGCGCTGGGCGCACCAGCAGCACGGCTGGCGCGCACT
>Ga0302325_10034319_pt1 | contig 10377 bp, 4 predicted proteins | sample Palsa_T0_2_FD_201948 | JGI IMG/M metagenome (GOLD analysis project Ga0302325, IMG submission 201948) | Peat permafrost microbial communities from Stordalen Mire near Abisko, Sweden - Palsa_T0_2 | ecosystem: Environmental > Terrestrial > Soil > Palsa > Peat permafrost | place: Sweden: Abisko...
CAGCTTTAACTTCAGGACCTATTACGGCAACGGCACCGCGCTTGCCATCAACTACAACATTGTGGTTCCCGGCGGCCATATTCTCCCCAACACTTGGTACTACGTTGTGGTGACTTATAACGGCGCAACCGCGACAGCTCAAGGATACGTGAACGGCGTGGCTGTGGCGAACAATGCCGTCTCCGCTGTATCTCCCACTTTTCTTCCCAGCGAGGCCGGCCCTTTATTCATAGGCTGCAGAAGTGACATTTCTTTCCCTTTCTACCCCGGCGCGATGGACGAAGTGGCTCTTTACACCAATGTGCTTTCCGCAAGCGTTATTTCCAACCATTATACACTTGCCACCAACACAGTCGCTGGAGCGTATTACTCCGCAGTCTTGAGCGCTCAGCCGGCCCTTTATTATCGGCTGGATGAAGTTTTGCCGCTGGCCACGAACTACGGCACGGCTGGCGCCGTTGCCGATGCTTTTTATCAATCCGGCACATTGCCCGGTGTCGCAGGCCCTACTTATACTGGGTTCGGCCCGTCCGGCAGTCTTTCCGTCCAATTTCCTGCTGGAGAATCGTCCTACAATGGATCAACCGTGATGGATCCAGGCGCGTCTCTACTGCCGATTGGACGAACCGCCAATTCACCCATCACTGTTTCCGCGTGGGTAAACGTTCCGTCTGTTCCCGCCGGCTTCTCGACAGTCCTGGGCAAAGGAGATACATCGTATCGTTTTGATGTGGATACGGCTGGCTATCCTCACTGGAATGCAGGCGCTTTTGGAGACATTACCTCCACGGCGACCTTGATCGACGGCAACTGGCATTTCTGGGCCGGAACCTGGGATGGCTCCAGCACCATGAATTTCTACATCGACGGCGCGCTTGTGGGGGAAAGCACAGGCGACACCGCCAACACCTTTAACACCAACGTTCTCGACCTCGGTGCGGCGCCTGATTACACTGGACGTAATTTTGAGGGTGGAAGTCTGTGCCAGGTGGCCATATTCACCAACGCGCTCACTCAAAATCAGATTACTTCCCTTTATTTTGATTCAGGTATAACCGGGATCCCCCCTATCATAACTTCGCAGCCGAATGACATTGTGGTCGATCTCGGCTCCAACGTTACCCTGACCGTGTCGGCCTTGGGTTTTCAACCGCTCTCGTATCAATGGTACAGCAATTCGGTCGCAGTCGGTGCCAACAGCAGCAGTTTCACGATTACCAATGCCACGACAAACGCCGACGGCACTTATTATGTTGTGGTGACGGACAGTGAGTCCACCCCTGAAATGACCACAAGTTCCAACGCTCAAATCGAGGTCGTGTCTGCGTTGCCGGGAACTTACTTTGCAGCCGTTGCGGCCCTCGGTCCCATTGGATATTGGCCTTTAAATGAGACGAATCAACCTTCCACTTCCACGTCCACGCCTGAAACGAGCGAGCCAATAGCCACCAATTATGGCATCCTGGGTTCAGCTGACAACGGATATTATTTGCCCGGCACCTACCCAGGTTCAGTCCCCGGTCCCAGCGTTACTGGCTTCCCTGGCATGGGCACCAACAATTTAGCCGTCGCCTTCGCATCCTCTAATTGGCAGGGCACCAGTAATCCAGGTTTCGCTGGGTTTGTTGACGTTCCGATGGACGTGAATGATTCCTTGAATATTACCGGAACAGTGACACTGGCCGCATGGCTTCAAGCCAAACCCAACGACGGTCGTTTTGAAACGCCGGTCGGTCGCGGCGATACATCCTATCGTATTGACGTGGACGGCACAAGTTCGGATTTGCTGCACTTTAACGCGGTGGGTGGCGATCTTGATGGTGTTGCGCCCGCCGCACAGATAAACGACGGGAAGTGGCATTTTGTCGTCGGAACTTACAACGGCACAGAGGAGGTTCTCTATATTGACGGCGTCGTCAACGCTACCGCAGCCGAAACCGGCCTTGCTTCTGGAAATTTCAATGATTTCACCATCGGCGAAGCGCCTGATTACGGTGCGAGCCGCGCTTTCGACGGCAATATAGCGCAAGTGGCCATCTTTAACTACGCCCTTTCCCCTGGCCAAGTACAGTCGCTCTTTTATGCTGCGGGCATTGCAACATATATCGAAACCGAACCTCCCGCCAGCATTACTGTTCCTCTCGGCATGACCACAAATATATCAATCGTGGCGAATGGAACTCCTACGCTGACTTATAAGTGGTCCACCAACAACGGGAGGACACTGCTCAGCGGACCGGAATTCTCGGGCACGACCACCAGCAGTTTGACTATCACGAGTCCGAGTCTTCAGGATAGCGGCACCTACGTTGTCGTCGTAAGCAATGCCTTCGGCTCCGTAACCAGCACCCCAACAGTCTTCACTGCCACCGACCTGCCGGTCCTGACGCCTTTGGCAGCCACAAACTACGTGCTCCTTGGCACTACGCTCGCTTTATCGGTTGCAGAAGTAGGCCCAACCCCAATCACCAACGCGTGGTATTTTAACGGAGCCAAACTTAGCGATGGCACTCTGGCGAGCGGCGCCATTGTCAGTGGCTCGACGACCACATCGCTGACCATCTCCAACATACAATTGGCCAACGGCGGCGCTTATACGATGTATGCCTCCAACGCTTTCGGCACTTCAAGCACCACCGGGCAAGTGGTCGTGGATCTTGAACCAATGTTAAGAGATACGGGAAGCTATTCACTGGTTGCTGGCACGTATTCTTTGGGTACCTCGCAATTTAAACCAGTGATAAGCAACGGCGTTCTGCAAATCGCAAGCGATACCCCGGCCACCTCTATCGACGCCAATGCCTTCTGGTTTAATCAAAAATACTATGTCGGCGCCTTTCAGGTAAGCTTTACGTTTAAAGATGTTGACAATGCCGTCGGTGGAGCGTGTTTTGTCATTCAAAACGCAAGCAAAGGAACCAATGCTTGTGGCGATGCCGGAACAGCGTTGGGCGTGGCAGAATGGGCCGAGTTCACGGACTCGATTACCAACAGCTTCGAATTCGAAATCGACGTTTGGAATGATGCGTTCGCCTTTGATACAAATGGAGTGGCGGCCGAGTTCACTTACGACAATCTGCCGGATCCCACAACCGGTTCGACGAACGCGAGTCCGGAGTTCTTGCTGGGTGATTTTGCAACCGCAACTCACGGCTCGACGTTGTTTGATTTCACGTTGACTTATCTTGGAACCAATCTGACTGTAACGTATAGCAACGAGACCACGGCTTCCACTGGGTCATTTGAGACTAATTTCCCTCCTGACTTCATACCATCCGTCGTAGGCGGCAGCAATACGGCCAACATCGGCTTTACCGCAGGAACTCAGGTGCTTTCTGAATTCCCAATGAGCGGGCTTACCTATTACTATACTTTTACTGGCGGTTATCCTGATTCCTTCTATTTCAGCAAATTCACTTACACACCGATCATAGCACTCTCAATAACCAAAACTAACAACGGCGGTGTGGTGTTGAATTGGCCGACAGGTGTGGGCGGTTATATGCTGCAAGAGACGACCAATCTAGCCTCGACAAATTGGACGACCCTGCCGGTGCCGTACGCCACCAATACCAGCCAAATGTATCAGTATATCGCAGCTCCCGCGACAGGGACTGAATTCTACCGGCTGGTGCTGCCATAGCGCGGTATCTAAAACGCGGACCACTGGCTTTCGCCAGTCGAAAATGTCCGAGTAACTTTCACCACCATTTCCTTGTCATCACGACGAGGAAATGGTTTTTTTCTTAAGATGAGAAGAGTGCTGTTGGCAGCGGTTATTGTCCTGTGGGCGGTTCGTCCAGTGCAAAGCCAGTCAAATAGCGCGGCTGACAGCCGCGAGCCGGCAAACCGGGCGGGTGGGGACCGCTTGGCCACGCCGGTCAATCAAATAGTTGAGCCGGCCGGGCGGCAGTTGGATTTGTCCGGTCTCCGTCCTCAGGCGCTGGCCCTCAGTCCGGACGGCGAAATTCTTGCCACCTCCGGCAAGACGCACGATTTGCTCCTCATCGATCCCGCCGCCTGGAAAATTGCGCAGACGGTGGCTTTGCCCTCCAACTCTGCTTCCACCAACGACTCCGGAAAAGAATCGCCGCGCAATCTCGTGCCGGACGACAAAAGCCAGTTGAGTTACACGGGGTTGGTATTTTCGCCGGACGGCACCCGCCTCTATTTGTCCGACGTGCAGGGCAGCATCAAAGTGTTTGGCGTGGACGCGTCTCACCATGTCCAGGGACTGCATTCATTTTCCCTGCCGCCCGCCAACGCCCCTGCGCGGCAGGCGGAAATTCCGGCCGGCCTGGCCTGTTCGTCCGATGGCCGGCGGCTGTACGTGGCGTTGAACTTGGGCAACGGCCTGGCGGAATTGGACGCCGCCACCGGCCTGGTATTGCGCCAATGGCCGACGGGTGTGGCTCCCTTCGATGTCGCCCTGGCCGGACGCAAAATCTATGTCAGCAACTGGGGCGGCCGCCGGCCCGATTCCGGCAGCGCCACCGGGCCCGCCGGGCGCGGCACGAAAGTGCGGGTGGATTCGATCCGTTACATTGCCAGCGAAGGCTCGGTCACGGTGATTGACAGCCGTTCCGGCAAAGTCACCGGGGAAATTCTGGCTGGCAAACACGCTTCAGCCTTGGCCGTGGCGCCCGGCGGGAAATGGATTGTCGTGGCCAACGCGGCCGACGACACCTTGAGTATCATTGACACCAAGACGGACAAAGTGATCGAAACGATCAGCGCGCGGCAGGATCCGGGCGACCTTTTTGGCGCCAGCCCCAACGCGCTTGCTTTCGACCATTCGGGCAAATGGCTCTTTGTCTGCAACGGCTCGCAGAACGCCATCGGCGTCATTGAATTCAAGCCTGGCGCCTCCAGGTTGCGCGGCCTCGCGCCGGCCGGATGGTATCCCGGCGCACTGGCCTGGGATACGCGGCGCAACGCGCTCTATGTGGCCAACATTAAGGGCATGCCGGAGGCAGACTCGCGGCCGTCCTTCAATTCGCATCAATACTACGGTTCGCTGACCATGCTCTCCGACCCTTCCGGCCCGCAATTGCCTGCCTGGACGCGGCGGGCGCTGGCCAACATGCGTTACCCGTGGTTGCGTCAAGCAGCACTGCCGGCCCGAGCAGGTCAACCCGCCCGCCCCGTGCCCGAACGCGTCGGCGAACCCAGCGTGTTCAAGCATGTCGTCTATATTATCAAGGAGAACCGGACGTACGATCAGGTTTTGGGCGACGTGACCAATGGTAACGGCAACGCCCAGCTATGCACGTTTGGCGAGCGCATCACACCCAACCAACACAAACTGGTGCATGATTTTGTGCTCCTGGACAACACCTATTGCTGCGGCATTCTCAGCGCCGACGGCCATCAATGGGCCGACAGCGCCATGGCCACCGATTACATGGAACGATCCTTCGCCGACTTTCCTCGCAGCTATCCCGACGGCATGGATGACGGGGGCGTGGACGCTTTAGTCTATTCGCCGTCCGGGTTTATATGGGACAATTGTCTGGCGCACGACAAGACATTGCGGGACTACGGCGAATTCACGATCGCCCGCAAATCATGGCGCGACCCGGCGCGGCGGGAACCCATCCGGTTTCTTGATCATTACCGGGACTTCATCAGCGGCGCCGAGAACATTGACATCCATGCCGATCCATCCATTGAATCATTGCGGCCCTACATTTCCACTTCATATATTGGATGGGACTTGAACTATCCCGATGTGCAACGCGCCGCCGTTTTCAACGCGGAGCTTAAGGTCTTCGAGGTGGGCGAGCATTATCCGAACTTCGTCATCGTCTGCCTGCCCAACGACCACACCAGTGGCACCGGCCGCAATTCGCCCACGCCCGCCGCCCAAGTGGCCGACAACGACGCGGCCTTGGGCCGGATGGTAGAGGCATTGAGCCACAGCGCCTTTTGGAAGGAGACGTGCATCTTTGTCATTGAGGACGATCCTCAAGCAGGTTGGGACCACGTCAGTGGCTACCGTACCACCGCCTACCTTATCAGTCCCTACACCAAGCGCGGCGCGGTCATCAGCACGCAGTACAACCAGACGAGCCTGTTGCGCACGATGGAATTGATGCTGGGTCTGCCGCCGATGAATCAAATGGACGCCACGGCCACTCCAATGACCGACTGTTTCACCGATCAGCCCGACTTCACGCCCTACACGGCCCTGACCAACAACGTGCCATTGGACCAGATGAATCCGTCACCGAAGAAGGTTTCGGACCGGCAATTGCGCAAAGACGCTTACGTTTCTGCCCGTCTGCCATTGGAGAAGGCCGATCAATGCCCCGAAGACACGCTCAATCGCATTTTGTGGCACGCCATGAAAGGCATCAACGAGCCTTATCCTGAATGGGCCGTCCCTGCGCACGACGACGATTGATCCGAAAGAAAGACTCCACGTCTCACCGGTGAAGTGTCAGCAACAGAATTACTCCTGCCGCCGCCAACGCGCCCAACACCGCCAACGTGATCTTCGCCCAGCTCTTGGGATACTTGCCCGCGATGGCCCCGGTGTAGCCGTTGACTACCACTTGGTAATTCTGCGCGCCGTAATTATAAGTCAGCAGCCAGATCGGCGTCAGGATGTGCTTGAAGGTCTGACCGGAATAATCGCTCTGCACTTGGAGGTTTCGCTGCGTGTCGCCCGGCACTTGCGCGGCGCACAGCCGTTCCATTTCCCCGTCCATTTCTTCGCGGGCTTCCTGCGCGGCTGCGACCAGGTCGATTTGATAGCGTTCCACCACCCAGCCGGAAAGGTAGCCTGGATTGTACGGCACCAATTCACTTGTCGTCGGGAATGGCTCGATCTTGCGCAGCATTTCCTCCTGCACGCCTTTGGAAGCCGGCACCAGTTCGTCGTCGAAAAAATGCTCGACCGATCCGCTGCTGAATTCCCAGCGAATGCGCTGCACCTGGCGCGTTTGCGTCCGGCCCTGGTCGTCTTCGTAAGTCTCCGTCTCGTAATAGTAATAGCCGCTCTCGGCCGTCCAATCGGAGTGGACCTGGGCGTCGAACGTCCAATAAGGGATGTAGAGGCCTTTGACGGTGTCAGTGAGGGCGGCGCGCTTGAGTTTGTTGGGCGCGAACCAGCGGCTGCCATACCAGGTACGGATCAAATCGCGCACCTGGTTGTCGCTCAATTTCATGGGAAGCAGGCTTTCCGGGCGGAAGGCGGCCTTGATTTCCTCGTAAGGCACCAGGGCCGTAGATCCGCAAAAATCGCATCGCTGCCCGACGTGGGCTGGATCAAAGACCGAAATGGCTTGGCAACTTTGGCATTTGACGGAGATTTTTTCGGCGTTCCAGCCGCGCTGGTCATCCGGGATGCCGCGCAAGGCGGCGACTAAATCATGCTCAACGATGATCTCGACTCCCGAAGCGGAAAGCTCGGCCTGGGCAGGGGAAACGGTGCCGCAGAACGGGCAAACGAGGGCCTTTTTGGCCGGATTCCATTGCGACTCGCCCCCGCAAGAAGGGCAGGAGAATTTTTTTCGTGCTGTGGCGTCAGGCATGGCGGTGGAGTCAGCCTACGACTTCAAAAACTCATCCAACGCTGACTTGCTCACGCGCCAGGTGGAGCCGATCTTTTTGCCTTTGAGGTCGCCTTTCTCCAAGGTGGCCAGCACGTCGGCTTCGCTGACGCCCAGAATCGTGGCCACCTCGCCGGGACCGAGTAGTTGCACGGGGGCGCTTGCGCCGGCGTTGCCAATGATCGGCGGGGCCGCGCTCGGGGTGGCTTGGGGGGTGTTCATGGCGGCCACCATCTGCTGGCCCATCGCCAAACCGGCCCCCAGACCCGCCGCGGTGCCTGCCATGCTGCCGGCCTCGCCGCCGCCCTTGGTCATGGATTCCGCCATCTGAAATTTCACGTAGTCGTTGAGGTTGCCCACTGCCGCCATGCTGCTGCGCTTGTCGATAGCCGCTTCCACTTCCGCGGGCAACGAAACGTTTTCCACAATAAAACTCGAAATCTCAATGCCGTACTTGCTCGTGACCTGCGGGTTAATCAGCGGCAACAGCGCCGCGCCCAATTCCTGATAGCGCGAAGCCACGTCCAGCACCGGCACCTTGGCCGAAGCCAGCGCGTCGGTGAACACGCTCACGATGCGCGAACGCATGGTGTCGGCGAATTCGTCCAGCCGGAAATGATCATCCGTGCCGGCAACTTCCTTGAGGAACATTTTCACGTCGGTGACGTGGAAATCGTAAATGCCGTAGGCGCGAGTGCGCACAATCCCGAAATCGGGGTCGCGCATCATGATGGGATTGGCCGTGCCCCATTTGTTGCCGGTGAACAGGCGCGTGTTGACGAAATAGACATCGGCCTTGAAGGGCGAGTGCAGGCCGTATTTCCATCCTTTGAGCGTGGAGAGGATGGGAATGTTGTCGGTCGTCAGCGTATGTTTGCCCGGCCCGAAGGTGTCTCCGAATTGGCCCAGGTAAATGAACTGGGCCACCTGCGATTCGCGGACGATGAGTTGCGCGCCGTTCTTGATTTCCTTGTCCATATCCGGGTAGCGGAAGGAGATGGTATCGCGCGAATCATCCTGCCACTCGATGATCTCCAGGAACTGAGTTTTCAAATAGTCTAATAGACCCATAAATTGCCTTTCTTTTGTGTGGCATCATCCTCCGAAAGCCGTTCTTTGGAAAGTATAAATTCAGACTGATTATGTAATTGCCTCAACATGGACCCACTTTCAGTATTTTCACTTTGCATTCGCCCGCGCCGAGGTAAAATCCTGTTATGAGTGGCCGGACTAAATTGATTTTCGTCTCAACCTTGCTGGCGGGTTTCATCGCGGCATGGACCAGGGGAAATTCCCACGCCATCGAACTCAACAAACCCGGACAGGCGCCCAAATTCTGGTCTGTTGCCGCAGCCGATACCATCATGACCCGCTGGCCGGATTACTCGAAGGCCTATTTCAATGCCTGGACTTATGTCAACGGCTATGAATTGCTCGGCTTTGACATGCTCTACCGCGCGACGGGCGATAAAAAGTATTTCGATTTCACCAAGCGATACATTGATCAGTTTATTGATGAGAATGGCGATTTTCAGTCGGTCGTCAACGCAAAGGGACGCACGAATCGCCCCAGCTTTAACAATCTGGACAGCATGATGACAGGCAACATAGTCGTCATGCTTTACGAGTACACCAAAGATCCGCGTTATAGGAAAGCCGCCGACAAAATCCGCCGCGCCTTGGACGACTATCCGCGCAATGATGACGGCGGTTTCTGGCACGCGCGCAGTTTGAACGGGCAAATGTGGATCGATGGCATTTTCATGGGACAGATGTTCCTGATCCGCTACGGCAAATCCATCGGCGACAGCGCGTATTGCTGGGACGAAGCGGCCCGACAAATCACTGTATTTGCCAAACGCGCCCAACGGGGTGATTCCGGGCTTTATCTGCACGGCGTTTTTGAACCCGGACACGGAGGGAAAACAGCCACCTGGGCCGACCCGCGAACTGGTTTGTCGCCGGAGGTTTGGAGCGAGGGACTGGGCTGGTACGCGCTGGTCACGGTCGAGACGCTGGCCATCCTGCCCAAGGACCATGCCAAACGGACCGAGGTGACCGACATTTTCCTCCGCCTGGCCGCCGCATTAAAACGCACACAAGACCCGGCCAGCGGGCGCTGGTTCCAAGTCGTGGACAAAGGCGAATTGCCGGATAATTGGACCGACACCTCCGGCAGCGCGATGTTTACCTACGCCATCGCCAGGGGGATCGAACTGGGTTTGCTTGACCGCGCCGCCTACGCCCCTGTGGCGGAGAAGGGTTACAAGGGCATCACGGAGAACGCCAAGATCAACCAACAGGGTTTGCTGGATATCTATAGTGCGTGTGACGGCGTCGGCGTCCAAACCAATTATGATCGATACATCCATTATAAGAAATCGGTCAACGCCAAGGAAGCCGTGGCGGGCTTCCTGTGGGCGACGGCCATTGTGGAAACGCCGCGCCTGGAGCATTCACGTTCCCTTTAGGAGCGTGCTTTGAAAATTCATGAACACTAAAGTTGGACGCAATGATCCATGCCCTTGCGGCAGCGGTAAGAAATATAAACGGTGCCATTTGCCTTTGGACCAGCAGCGCAAGCCGAAGGTCGAAATGAAGCCTGCGGTCGATCAGGAACCCGAAGACCCCGAGTATATCCCGCCAGCGATTCCCGCCAAACCTTCAGCCGCTTTTCTGCGCGACTTGGTGGACAAAGTCCCGGAGAAAAGGCGCGCCGAATTCCATGATCTCCTCTCGCAAACCCTCGAGGTGGCGGAGTACATGGAACTTCAAGAGGAAATCCAAGCCGCCGGAGCGGTGTTGGAGGCGCACCGGGAGG
>Ga0302325_10034323_pt1 | contig 10376 bp, 10 predicted proteins | sample Palsa_T0_2_FD_201948 | JGI IMG/M metagenome (GOLD analysis project Ga0302325, IMG submission 201948) | Peat permafrost microbial communities from Stordalen Mire near Abisko, Sweden - Palsa_T0_2 | ecosystem: Environmental > Terrestrial > Soil > Palsa > Peat permafrost | place: Sweden: Abisko...
CTTGGCGAAAGGCGCCACAGGCACCGTACTCGGTGTCCGCTGGAGCTTTTCCATGCTAAGTCGTTGCTTTCCCTTCGAGACCGGGACGTTCCACATTGTTCGGAAATCCTGCGGTACGACGGTCATTCTCCACCCAGGCGGTGAAGACATCTCCATTAATAATGTCCCGCGTCATGCGGATGAAAGATCAGCAGCCGCCGACCAAAGGGCCCAACTGATGCAGGGCATGCTCGACCGCGGCGAGGTGAGAAATCGTTCGGAACTTGCAGTCCGCTTCAACATTAGCCGACCGAGGGTCACTCAAATTCTCGCTCGCCTGCATCAGCCTTGTAAAAAAGGGGTGGGCCAATGAGTACCGATCAACTCGATCCAATCGTCCGGAAGAGGGCCAAGGCATATTTGAGAAAGATGAATTATGTTGTCGGGCATGATCCGGCCCCGGCGATATCGGCGGCCCGTGTTTTGATCTATGGCTTTGGCCTCGGCGCAGAAGCCGGAGCGGAGTTGCTAAGATCCGATTTTGCAACTCGCTGTGTGCCGCCATTGTCCCACCAGCAAGTCCAAGAAATCATTTCAATTGCGTGTAAAGAGCCACCCAAGAAGCCGGCGGGCTGGCTGCTGAAGCAAGCTTCGGCACATCAGGCGGGGCTCAGTGACTTAGGTAACGCGACGTACTTCGTTAAGCATTTCGGCGACGACGTTCGATTCTGCCGTGACTGGGATTCCTGGTTCATATGGGACCGAAAGCGATGGCACAAAGATCGAACTGGAGAGGTGGATCGAAAGGTTATCCAATCAATTCGCAAGCACCAGCAGGCCGCCGCCAACGGAAAATTATCGTGTCAGATGAGGAAACGAATCCTGTTTCATCTGCTACGCAGTGAAGCGGAGCCGAGAATCCGCGCCATCATCGCATTATCCGAAAAGTTGGAACCGATACCAATTGTGCCGGAGCAGTTCGACGTTGACCCTTGGAAGCTGAATTGCCTTAATGGGACGCTCGATCTGTGCACCGGAAATCTTCAGGCACATCGACGGGAAGACCGCATAACAAAGTTGATTCCCTTTGATTTCGATCGCGACGCCGAATGCCCGCAGTGGCTCAAATTTCTGGATAAAGTTCTCAGTTCGAACAAGGCAATCATCGACTTCATTCAGCGGCTTGTAGGCTATACGCTCAGCGGCGTCGTCACCGAGCAGTGCATGGCGATTCTGTATGGCGATGGGAAAAATGGGAAATCAACATTCATCGAGACGGTCCGCTTTGTTCTCAACGATTACGCCATTGAATCTGCTCCAGGCTTGCTCGTCGAGCAGCGTAATTCCAACCACCCCACCGAGATTGCCGATCTGCACGGCGCCCGCTTCGTGAGCAATTCTGAAATCGGGCAGGGCCAAAAATTAGATGAGGCAAAATTCAAACGGTTAACCGGCGGAGATGCTCTTAAAGCCCGAAAGATGTACCAGGATTTTTATCAGTTCGATCCTACCTTCACGCTGTGGATGTCCACCAATCACAAGCCAGTCATCAGAGAAACCAAAGAGGCAGTTTGGCGACGTATCTTCCTGATTCCCTTTTTGGTGGTCATCGCGGACGCAGAGGTAGACAAGAATTTGCTGGCGAAATTGAAGTCGGAGGCAACCGGCATACTCGCCTGGATGGTTCGTGGCTGTCTTGCGTGGCAACGAGACGGGCTGAAGCCACCGGCTGAGGTGCTGCAGGCAACGACCGCCTACCGACAGGAAATGGACGTGGTCGGGGAGTATATTTTGGAACGGTGCATCCTGGAGAAACAGGCGTCTTGTCCGGCATCCGAGTTGTATGCGGACTACAGAGAGTGGTGCGAACGGGAAGGAACAACATCGTTTTCGCAGAAGCGTTTCGGATCGAATTTGAAGGCGCGATCAGATTTGAAGGCCGCCCGGCAATCCTCGGGACGAGTGTTTTACGAGGGAATTAGGCTTCGACGACAAGGTGACCCACCAGTTCCACTTAGCGAGACTCGTGCGGTACCAGGTCAGCAGCAGTCGGTGTCTGTGTTAGAGTTTGCGCAGGAGTGCTGCGTTACCAGTGATTCGATCTATGTGGAAGCTAGTCGACTTTACGATGCCTATTCTCAATTTTGCAGAAAGCTCGGGCGACCAGAAGTTTCCATGGCCGAGATTAATGCGTTTTTCATCTCAGACGGCCGTCAGCAAGTGTTTGGTGAGGAAGACTCACTCTTTCACGGACTCGGACTCCTCGAAGATTACCCAGAGCTGATCGCCTCCGAATCATCCGAGGCGTCTGCCCGCAGGGATCCTAAAGCAGAAGCGCATCACGATAATAATGAGAAGAATCCTTCGGATCCTTCGATACCGCAGAATCCGACACCAATGTCTGATCAAAATTTCCACAAACTGATTGAATAACCTCCCGCGGCGGGAAACAGTCAGGAGCAGTGAAGCCGTCTTGTAAAGACAGTTTAACCATAAGGCTCCTGAGTGTTTCCCGCCGCTCTTCTCTCCCAAAAACGCGCTTTGCAATGTGGAACGCCGGCCATCAGGTCGGGTTCTCAACGTGGCCAACGAAAGGAAACAAGATGCCCGCCAACATCGATAGCATCGCATACACCGGAGAAGTCCCATGGCACAAATCTGGAACCCGTTTGGACAACCCCATGACGGCCGAGCAGGCAATTGAAGCCGGCGGAATCGGTTGGAACGTGGTGAAGGAGCCCATTTACCTCGACGGTGAACGCCAGATTCAGGTCAAGGACCGGTTTGTAATCCGGCGTGAAGACCGGCTGGATGCCCTCGATGGCGGACAACTCGGCGTAGTGGGGCGTGATTACGTTCCTCTCCAGAACAAGGATGCGTTTTCATTCCTGAATCCCGTGGTGGTCGGAGGCCGGGCCTTATACCACACGGTGGGTGCTCTCAACGGCGGGAAACAGATTTGGCTTCTCGCAAAACTGCCGGGAGTCATCAAGGTCGTTGGGGAAGATATCACCGAAAAATTTCTTCTGCTCAGCAACAGCCACGACGGATCATCAGCGGTGAGGATTCTGTTCACCCCAATCCGCGTGGTCTGTCAAAATACTTTAAATCTGGCGCTCAGGGCCACCAGCGGCCTGTCCATCAAACATTACTCGGATGTTCAGCAGAAGGTCCAGGAGAGCTATCGTCTGCTGGGAATAGTTAAAGAAGCCTACGACCGGGCAGAAATTACTATGAAGGCGATGGCCAAAGTTTCGATGACGGGAGACCGGCTGAAACAGTATTTCGAGGCGGTGCAGCCTATTCCTTCAGTCGATGAAGAAGAACGGCTGAAGGTGCAGCAGCGACACCACCGATGGGAAGAACTCTTCACCGCGGGTGATGGGAACTCACTGTCTGGCGTCAGGGGAACTGTCTGGGCAGCCTACAACGGGATCACACAATGGGTGGACCGAGAATCCTTCTCGAAGCGTATGAAGGAGCCGCTAAAAAGCATCTGGTTTGGCGGTGGACGATTGCTAAAGGAACGAGCATTCAGCCAAGCTGAGAGACTCTTGTCGGTTTCGCTGAACTGAAAACTCAGTTAACTTGCACAAAGAACGATCAGTCCCGTTGCGTTCAGCCGGTCGTAGAGACCGAAGCATCCAAATCGCAACCACTATCTATCCAACCTGGTTTTAAATCTGACGCAAAAATCTTGCCCGTGGACCGCTGGCACCTGGCCCACATTCAGCAACGGACGGAGCATTGTAAACAAGCCAGTTATCGACCTTTTGCAGTAATATCTGCGAGTGCCCAATTATCATTACATCCCTCAGTGGATGCTGGATCAGTTCCGCGAACCCGGAAAATTACTCTACGAGGCCGACATACATGAGCCGAGGCCGGAACTGCGCGTCTATCGACAAGGCGTCAAAAAAGCCGCGTCAGATGAAAACTGGTCTGCGACCATTGAAGAAGCAATTATGACCCCGCATGACACGCGGGCATCCGAGATTTACCGCGCCAAGGTTGCCGGAAAGTTCAGGGTAGTATTGACAGAAACTGAACGTTGGGAGTTCGCGCGTTGGCTGGCCGCTTTTTTTCCGCGAGTGCCCGACACATACGATCACGTGAGGCAAATTATCGAGGAATACGGTCGCGATCCCGACACGGTTGTGCGGCTGATGTACCGTGAAAAGGGAAGGATTCTGGCCAAAATCAGGCATGACACTCCGGTTATCTACGCGGATGCCATCGCGAATTTCGGGGAACACGGTGGAGAAATCGTCCTACTTGCCGGTGTGGCGAATCAGATTCGAGCAACACTCCATACCCATCCACCGGATCAAAGGGCGCTCTATGAACATTATTTGCGAACAGCCCAGTATGACCGATTCGCCGAAGTAATCTGCGGCTACCAATGGACGTGGTATCGTACACGACATGAATTCATTATCAGTGACAATCCGTTATGTCGCTGGCATGAGCTCTCGCAACATTTCAAATTCGGACTTAACCGCGCGAATGTTGTGGTGAGTATTCCGCTATCATTCAAAACGTGCCTCTACATGTCGCGCAAGCGAAACAACTACCATGATAACATTATGTTCTGCTCGAAGGCCCTGACTGCGGAATTCAATCGTCGCCAACGTCTGACAGCATTTGCGCATCTGTACGGCGGGGATAAATCACTTCTACAAATGATGGTTCCCGCTGTGGTCAAACCTCCCAAGCGCATGCCTAGAAGCTGTTTCAAAACTCCGAAAAGCCGTCGTACTGAAGCCGAAACGGGCCATTTTGGCAGTTGTGAAACGGCTTCTAGGCAAATTTGTGACCTCGACGAGGAGAACTTCTGGCAATGAGCTATTACAACCGAAAATACTTTGATGAGATGAAGGTCGGTGAACTGGTCAAAATTGGCTTTCGACCTATCTCAGTGAGCCGTCTACGTGGGATGAACATCAAGTTTCAATCCGTCTACGAGGATTTTGCCAAAAACCTAAATGCCACGACTGCTTTAGGCGCTTACACCGGAATAATCGGGTCATCGGCAAATTATTTAGGCTACCGACTGGCGTATGCGGTGCACAAAGAGACTGGTAGTTTCGATCTCGGCAAAAGGTTTTCAAAGGTCACGCAAACGGACATAAACCTGAGCAGAAAAGAGGTGAACGCGCCCGAAGTCAAAGCTAGTCGAAGAAAATTAGAAAGAGTCCACGACGCAATGCTTCGAGAGCTAATCGACTCCGGGAAGCGTGGTGTAACCGATGGCATGGATGCAGTTATGCGAGCGATGGTCGTTTTCGCATGGACAACGTTCGAAAGCTTGTGCGAGGATCTGCTTGAACGAGCTATCGATATGCGGCCAAACACTTTCGCGGTTTTTAGAGGAAGACCCGGACGACGAGCGATGCCCATCTGGGAAGGCACGAATCTAAAGGGAAAGACAAACGCATTCAGTGACGTGAAAGGACCGAAGACAAGGAATCAGCTAACTTATCGTTCCGTGAAAGCGATTCGCGATTCCTATTGGCTAGCCTTCCACACGCATTATCAGCAGATCAACAAGATAATTATTCACCGCAGCATCGACACGTTGTTTGCGGTGCGCAATGTTCTGGTGCATCGCGGTGGCAAAGTTGATCGGCATTTTCTCAGCCGGGTCAGTGGTCTTCCACTTTTTGCGTCTGCTCGGGAAGGAACGCCATTGTGTATCGATTTTGCCATGGTCAAATCGATTATCAAGCCTGTCTTTGGGCGAGCAATCGGTTTGATTGTCGCCGTAAACAGATGGGTGATGCAGCATCCAGATCGGTAACTCGTTTTCCCCTACAGCCGACGTTAGGGGTCATTCATTAAAAAATACTATATTTGAAGCTTATCGCGGCGCGGTAACCTTCGGGCCATCGCAAGGTGTCTAGATGGCGCTCAAGAATTGAATACTTATTCCGGCCATCGGCCATCCCAGCTTTGTCTCTGATGCAGTCGCATCCAACTTCCCACGCGGCTATCGGATACCGTTCTGCAAACGGTGAGCGATGGTGCGACACAAGCTCTTTTGTAAATTTAAAGGTGCCAGACCGGCCCGGCCTTGCCGAATGGCCCCTTGGCAACTGACGAAAATCGCTTTCAGATGCGACCAGTTTAGTGACGCCGGGGGGCTTGACGCTTGCCGGGCATGGACCCGGCAACAGAGCAAGCCATCAAAGCGAACTTATTTCCCTCAGCCCATAAAGCGGTCCAGTCATGGGATGAACGGCTCTGGCACCGCAGCGGGGGCGCGATCGACACGATGAGGCCAAACTCCTCCCAGGCGCTCGCGATCGATGTTTTCGGAACCCTTAAAGTTGCCCGACAAGAAGAACGGGATAGCCTTTTGGGTGAGTTGGCATCACATCTTCACCTACCTACCGGAGGGCCATGGAATATTGAGCTCGAATGGATTGATTCAACCAATGAACTGAAGGAAACAGGCACCCGCTCACAAATCGATGCGGTAGCGAGCAGTCCGCGCAGTCTGATCTTTGTGGAGTGCAAGTTCACCGAGACCGACGGTGGTTGCTGCTCGCAACCGAACGCAATCAGTTCAGGGCCAAACAAGGGGAAGATCCAATGCAACGGCACCTATACAAAGCAGGTGAACCCGGTCACGCGGCATGATGGAAAATGTGCCTTGTCGGGCAAGGGGATTCGGTATTGGGAAATTGCCCCCAATGTACTTCGGTTGGACCCCGCGCTCGATTATTCCCCTTGCCCGTTCAATGGGCCGATCTATCAGTGGATGAGGAACCTAAGCTTGTGCTGGCTTCAGGCGGCAGCCGGCAACTTGAAGCCAGGATTTCTCGTCGTCTATGCCGATGGTCCACACCTGCCCATGGCTCAGAAAGTCGGGACCAAAGCGTGGTCAGACTTTGAGGCGATGATTCGCCGCGATCAAATCCAATTCGCCACACTTTCCTATCAACAGCTGATCAAAAAAGCACTTCTTACCGTGGAAGTGGAATATGCAGACCGGTGGAGTGAGCTAAAGACCTGGGTAGATCGAAAGGTATTTCATCCGCAGGTCATTGAAAGCTGCAGTAGGCACCAACCGAAATCTTAAAGACATGCGACCAGTTTAGTGTCGTACCCATGCCTTTCAGTGCACGCAACGGAGGCAGCGGGTTCCGATGTCCGTGCGTGGTTCAAGGCTCAGTCGTCTGCTTAGGCTTATCAGCTTGCTGAAGGGGCCCAGCGTTTGGACAGGTCGAACCCTTGCGGAGTATTTCGGCACTTCGAGACGAAATGTCCAAAGAGATATCGCTGTATTAAGGCTGGCAGGTGTTCCGGTCCTACGGGATCAGGAATATGGACCGAGTGGCAGCTACCGTATCAATCGAGACTGGTATTTCCCTCACATCCCTCTCAGCGACCAGGAGTGTTTTGATCTGTCAGTGTTGGCCAAGACCTGCCAAAGTCAGGGCCTGCAACTTCTGGATTCAATGGTCACGGTACGTGACAAAATCTTGGACACGTTGCCTGCAAAACAGCAGGACATTGTGAGGGATGCAAGTGAGCTCTTCGACGTACTCAGCACTGGCATGGTCAACCAAGCACATTGCTCCAAGATCATGATCACCATCCAAAAGGCACTGATGACCCGCCGTCAGGTGGAAGGTCGCTATCAGACGCCTCACGGATCAAAGAACAAAGTGGTTACATTGCAACCCCGACGGGTTTTTCTGGCCGGCGGATATGGGTGCTGGTATCTGGCAGCCCACGACAATAAGGACGAGGTGACAAAGCTCTATCGACTTGCAAGGTTTCAAGACCTGAAAGTCACCAATAAAGCGATCAAAGTAAATCCGGAATGGTCACTGCAGGAAGCACTGGGAAATGCTTGGACGGTGTTCAAAGGTGATCGGGATTGGCATATCGAAGTCGAGTTCGAAGCTGAAGCCGGGGAAATGGTCAAGGAAATCCGCTGGCATGCCACACAAAGGACGGAGAACCTTCCCGGAGGAAGAGTCCTATTCCGAGCTACCGTCTCTGGTCTGGAGGAAGTGCGGTACTGGGTGCTGGGATTTGGCCCGGCAGCACAGGTCCGTAAGCCAAAAGAACTGGCAAATGAAGTGCGAGTGCTGGCAAAGAAGACTGCCGACCTTTACGAGCAAGGATAAACGTATCGGTCCAGTCAGAGAGGCGGGTTCTTACATGGACGATGCTGAAGCAGAGCGTTTGGTGGATGAGCTGCTTTCTGGGGAACCCGAGAGTGAATCTCTATCGGATAAAGCTTCAGAGATTCTAGAAAAGCTTCGCAGGTCCCAGGAGGCGTTTGTCCAAGCAAGCAAAGATTTTGAGTGTAGTCAGGAGGAGGAAAAGCTCAATGAATCGTTGGCATGGCAGAAGCTTCGCAATGAGATTCCACCACTCCGGAAATTGATGGGGGCAATTCGTTCGGGAGAGAAGGTTATCGATGAGGTCGATTTTGAATCGATTAGGAACTTTGTCGGTCTGTTCTCGATAGTGAATAGAGCCTATGAGAGAAGCAAGCCTCAGCTTCTCGATGATTTACATTGTGACAACACTGTGAGACGAAATATCGCCCGGGGCCTAAGGGACACGATCCACGAAGTCAGGGCTACCATGCCAGCTCTGATTGAGATCATTGAGGCTGGAAGGCGCCGCAAAACTAAGAAAGACCAGATTGCAGCCTTACGTCAACTGAATCGGCAGCACAAACTTTCCTACCTTGGAAGGCAGCGGCTAAAGTTCACCAGACGACGCCTCATCTGGTGGAAGCGGTGCAAACGGTTTGCCAGACGCCACCCCCTATTCACATTGGTGGTTATCGTAATTGCAATAATTGTGGTGATCGGTCAGGTGGTCAACTTCTGCTTCAGCATTCTACACTGATCGAAGGTCGGGCCCAATCCAGGTTCAAAATCAGCGTGAAATTTCGGTGTTTGATTTGCGTACAGAAAGTGCAATCAAAACAGCGAAAGGGAAAATGCTATTAGTTCACAAAAGCGTGTGTGTTCAAGAAGAGATCTGGCGAAAGCTCAGAATCAATGCTGAACTGTCCGGGGTGTCGGTGAGGGATTATCTCAGCTACCTCATCTTCAATTCCCAACCGGTCGCATCGAATGACTTGGAGGCCTACCAACAGTTAGAAGCCTTAGCCAAGGATAATCAGGCGGCACGTCAGAAAACGACCACTGGCTTAATCTCGGAGACAGATGCAGTGCAGACAGTGGCATCCTAGCGGTTAGTGCTACTGATTTAATAACCCGGAGAGTAAAGGCAAAGCAACGAATGGCATCGCGCCGATTTGGCTTTGCTCAACGGGAGTTAAGATGCCGAAATTCAAAGCCAATCGATTCATCAGCAATTTGAGCTTGTCGATCCCAAGGCAAATTCATCAGTCAGCCAAGGTGAAAGCCATAAGGTCTGGTGCTCCAAGCTTTGCTTCCTATGTAGCGATGGTTCTGGATCAAGCACCGAACCAGACTACCGCCGCGGAAATGGTTCAGGCCTTTCGCATTGAACTCCTGCTCAGAGCCTCAGTGACAGGAGAAGACAATGCAAAGACGGGATTTGTACCGAGCAGCATGTGACTATCGGGATCAATTTGGCTGGCGAATCATACCTGTGGGAAACGATAAGAAGCCCACCGTAGCCTGGGGCAGATATATCGCCCTTGCTCCCGAAGCGGAGGAGCAGAATAACTGGTTTCGCAGAAAAGGCATTCAGGGCATTGCCGTCCTCAATGGAATGGCGAGTGGTGGGCTGGTCTGCCGCGACTTTGATCAGGAGGGGGCCTATGAGAGATGGGCAGCTGATTATCCGGATGCATCCAAGGATTTTCTCACCGTAAGAACGCGTCGGGGTTTCCACGTCTATTTTTGGTGCCCCGAAGTGACCCGCACCTTTAAACTTTCCGACGGTGAGTTACGTGGCTCGGGGATTAACATTTTGCCTCCTTCAACTCATCCTTCTGGCATAACCTACCAATGGCATGTGGGACCGGACGATGTAGAAAAACTTTGGCGTGTTGAAAAGGCCTTCTTGGACGAAATGGGTTGGCTCCCATCTCCCGGAATGGGTGGTACTGAATCTCATGGGACAGAGACATCAGAAGAGACAGAGACAACTGAGACAACAGAGAACACTGAGAGGAAGGAGGAGATTGTTCAAATTGTGGTGGACGCGGAGCTTGAAGTGCTTCTTCACAGATGCCTACCTAAAGCTCAGGGAGAACGACACCGCCAGGTATTCAACCTGGCCAGAGAACTCAAGACTGTTCCTCGATTTCGTAAAATCCATCCACGTTGCCTAGAAATGGTTGTCCGTCGATGGCATGAGCTTGCATTGCCAGTAATCGAAACAAAAGCTTTTGAGGAGTCATGGTTTGACTTCCTAAATGGCTGGCCACG
>Ga0302325_10034326_pt1 | contig 10375 bp, 9 predicted proteins | sample Palsa_T0_2_FD_201948 | JGI IMG/M metagenome (GOLD analysis project Ga0302325, IMG submission 201948) | Peat permafrost microbial communities from Stordalen Mire near Abisko, Sweden - Palsa_T0_2 | ecosystem: Environmental > Terrestrial > Soil > Palsa > Peat permafrost | place: Sweden: Abisko...
CGCGGGGGCATTCGCCCAGTCGGGCGTGCTGGCTTGCAGCACAGGCCCCTCCTCGGGGGCGATCGTCACGCCTTCGCCCTGGGCGACAATGTTTCCGTCGATTTGCAGCGCGCTATGGTTGGAATCGATGGTCGCGACGACGTGATAGGTGTGGCCGAGTTGCCAGCCTGGCGTCGCGCCAATGAAGTGCCAGCGCGTTCCGTCGGCTCCAGCCAGTGCCAATCTCAATGTGCTCAATGGCAACGGCGCGTTGTTGTCGGAAGCGGGCTTGTCCGGATCGGACCCGCCATTATTCTCCAGACTGAGATAAAACCCGCGCTGGTGCTCCCACGAGTCCTGCTGCAGCAGCACGTAACGATTGTCCGCATGAACCGCCGCCGCGAGGCTTAGCACTGAAGCAACGACCAGCGAAGTCACTGTCCGGCTGCGAATGCTGTCACAAGAACCCATGAAACTCCTCCGCAGAGACCAGAATCAAAATGACAACTCACCGGCGCTTGCGCGGAGCGGTTGTGGTTTGGCCGCGATCCAGCACTGGATCCACCTCGATAAAAGCGGCGCCTCTGGCGGCTTTGGCCTGCACTGCCTCACGTGCGGCGGGATCCGCGAGCAAAGTGGCGGCAGCTTTCCCGATCTCCCCCGGTCGCTGGTTGATGGTGGTGAACTTCGGCCACAACGCAAAATCGAAATAGAACTGCCCGAAACCCACTATTGACAGATCGCGTGGGATTTGCAGCCCGGCCTTCTGCGCCACATGCCATACACTGACCGACAACTGCTCGGTCGCGGCAATAACGGCAGTTACCTCGCGCAGGTCGCTGTCTAACTGGAGCAGTGCAGGATTATCGCCCTTGCTGATCTCTTTGATGAACACCGCCTCCAGACGCCGGGCGGCCGTTTCGTCGATGAATGCCTGCCGGCGATCGGTAACCCAATCGCCCGCCGTAGCGAAGCCGACATATCCAATCCGCTGGTGCCCCAGTTCCCCCAGATGATCCAGCGCTGCTGCCATCGCTTTATGCTCGGGTGTGCGGACTTCAATCGCGCTGGACGTTTGCGGCAACTGAAAATCCACGGTGACCACTGGCACCTGCTTGGCACATACCGTGGCCAGAAATTCTCTCGCATCAGGGTCGATGAGCGGTGACGTGACGATTCCTTCAACACGCAGTTCCATCAGGCTGCGAAGCAGTTCCAGCTCGGTGACGGCACTGGCATTATCATAGTCGGGCTGCATTGCCAGCGGCAGCAGATCGCGGCTGAGCAGTTCCATCTGCAAGCCGGTGCTGACCCGGTGCCAGTGCTCACCCGTTGTAAGCATCACGCTTCCGACCAGGCCTGTACGACCGGTTTGAATTCCTCGTACCAGTCGGTTCGGCGACCAGCCCAGTTCGCGAGCTACGCGAAGAATTTTTTCTCGCGTCACCGTGCTGTATCGCTCCGCGCCGTGACCGCGCAGCACTTGTGACACAGTGGCGATTGACACATTGCCTCGAGTGGCGATGTCCTTCATCCGCACAATGCCGGACATGACGGGCGAGCCAAAAATAGGCTGACCTTTGTGCACGCTTCGAACTCGCCGATTGGAAACTCGATTTGGCAAAACAAGCCCTCTTCTGCAACTCTAAATTGACTCCGCCGAGAAGTCTACACGAAAAGAGTTCGTTTGTCAAAGTGCTTAGAATAGGTCTTTTTGCTTGACAGGGTCCATGTATCGTTGTAATCTATTTGCTAACGCGAGCGTAAGTTTGTGCGCACGCGCCACATCTCTACAACGTTGACTTGAGGAGGAAAAATGAGGTCTCGTGGAAAATTCGGCGGCTCCAAAGTTCCGGCTATTTCAATGGCCGTGGCGATTGCGGCTGAAGCATTGCTGATGTACCCCTCTCACGCATCGGCTACGGTTGACTTTTCTCAGGACTTTGAAACGGTCGCCAGCAACAGCGCCACTTCGCCCGCCACAGGCTACGCGAATTTCGCGCAGATACCCGGCGGCGATAACACCGGGGGGTTTCAGATACAAGGCGGCAGCGGCGGCAATGGTGTATCCATCACAGGCGGCGTTGACAGCAACGGAGTCGGACCCAGCCAGGCGCTGTTTGCCACGATGGATGCCAGCCAGGCTTCCAGTTATCTCTTCTTCCAAATTCAGGACTACAATATGGGTTCTGCGCCCACCGATGCACCCGCCGTATCACAGGTGCAGGTATCTTTCGATATGGCGGTGACTGGCGCGAACCCATCGACCGTGGGTGGTACGACGAGCAATCTGTGGTCGTTCGACTTTGTGCAAGGGGGTTTAAACGCGCCGACATATAGTTCGACCTTCACTCCAACGCTCGCGATCGATGGCAGCTACACTCATGTCTCCTTCACGCTGGATGAAGGCGTACAAAGCGGAACCTATTCGCCGTCGGGAGTCTTTTCCATGCAGGCGTCCGCCTTGAACGGCGCCACCAATGGGTACAACTACGCGGCGGGTGACTCGTTCCATCTCGACAACTTCGTGATTCAGACGCTTGCTTCCGCAGCCCCGCAGCAGTGGATCGCATCCGGCTCCGGCGACTGGAACGTGCAGTCGAACTGGAGCGGCATCGTTCCCAATTCCGTGGGCGCCGAGGCCGATTTCTTTGGTCCGCAGACGTCCAGTCATACCGTGTATACCGACGTGCCTGTCACAGTGGGAACGATCAACTTCAACAGTCCGTTCACCTACGAAGTCACGGGAACGGGCAATCTCACGCTGCAGGTGTCAACCGGAAACGCCCAGGTGATCGTTCAGCAGGGAACGCAGGAGATTAACCTGCCCACGACCCTGGCGAACAATACGACCTTCAACGTGGCGGCCAATTCCACGCTCAATATCGCCGACCCGCTCACGATCGATTCCGGCGTCACGCTGACGCAAACCGGCGCCGGCACCGTGCTGTACACGTCAACCGTCACTGTTCAGAGCAACGCCAGCATTGACTTCGCGGATTCATCGCACGCCGCCGCGCTGAACCTTGCCAGCAATGCGACGGCGACCGTCGCGGCCCCCGTGCTGGAAGTGGACAACCTTTCCAACCTCGGCACGCTGAACATCCAGAACAACACCGTCATCATCAACTACGGCAGCGGCGCCGACCCGATTTCGTCCATCGCCGCCCAGATCAAGAGCGGATACGCGGGAGGTGCCTGGACTGGATCGGGGATCATGTCCACGAACGCACAAAGCAATTCCAGCTACGGCATTGGTTATGCGGATGCGGCCGACCCGGGCAATCCGGCGGGACTCGCCTCCGGCCAGATTGAAATCATGTACACGCTGCTCGGCGATGCGAATCTCGACCACAAGGTCAACGGCGCCGACTTCACCCTGATGGCGGCGAATTTCAACGATTCGGTGACCAATGGTTGGGACAAGGGCGACTTCAATTATTCCGGCACGGTCAACGGCGACGACTTCGTGCTGCTCGCCGAAAACTTTAACCAGTTCGCCGCTCAATCTTCAGTGGATGCGGCTGATCTGGCGGCGTTGGACTCTTTCGCGGTCGCCAACGGCATCAGTCTCGCGGACACATCAAGCGTGCCTGAACCGGCGTGCTTTGCAATGGCTGGATTTGCAATTGCCGGCTGTTTGATCCGAAGGCGGAAGCCGGCATCACTCTGATCTCAACCAGACGGCAGTGCCCTTTGTAAATCGGCGTGTTTCCGTCTATTCGCCGCCGACGGCGTTGCGGCGAATCACATCGGCATAGAATTCTGCGCTCAATTTCCGTGTTCGCTCTAGCGTCTGGTAATTTACGTAGTGGATCCCAAATCGACGGGTGTACCCGAATGTCCATTCGAAATTGTCCATCAGGCTCCACAGGAAATATCCACGCAGCGGATATCCCTCGGCCGTCGCCCGGTGGGCGTGGATCAGGTGTTGCTGCAGGTACATCATCCGCGCGGTGTCCATGGTCTGTCGGTCCTCGCCCGGCCGATCCGGATTGGCGCAGCCGTTCTCGGTTACATAAATGGCCGGCACTTTCCAGATCTCGCTTAGCAGCCGCGGCACCCAGTACAGGATGGACGGGCCCAGCGTAAGCCATGGCATGTGCATGCGGGGATAGTCCGGTCCGCAGGGAATTACTGACCAGCCGCGCCGATCGTTCGGATCATGCCGCACGTACGTCGGGAAGTAGAGATTGACCCCGACGAAATCCAGCGGCGTGGCGATGGTCTTCATCTCCTCGTCGGTGAATACCGGCGCGTCATCCTCTTGATCCTCCAGATAGTCCGGATGGTACTTTCCCTCCAGGATCGGCGTCAGATACATACCTGTGAGCGCACGCAGGGCTCGCTTCGCAGCGTCGATGTGCTCGGCCGTCTCCAGCACCGGGACCACGCCGGGAACATTCTCCGCCAGCCCGACTTTCAGCCCGCTCGCCCGCAGCGCCGCTGCTGCCAGTCCGTGCCCCAGCACCGCATGGTGCCGGGCCTGGTTCAGCGTTTTGCGTATGGCATATTTTTTCCCGGGCGCGAACAAATCATCATTGTCCAAGCCGTAACCTTTGTCGAGAAAACAGAGAAATTCGTTGATCGTGAACACGCCGGCAAGCCGATCGCCCAGCTTCCTGGCGATCGCCGCCGCATAGTCCCCGAAACGCAGAGCACATTCCCTTGATTCCCAGCCGCGGAATCGATCCTCTGCCCACTGCGGCAGATCCCAGTGAAACAGCGTCGCCCACGGCTGCACACCCGCCGCGAGCAGCTCATCCACCAGCCGGCTGTAAAAATCAATCCCCTTCGGATTGATCGGTCCATCCGCGGTCGGAAAGATGCGCGGCCAGGAGATGCTGAACCGGTACGCCGCCAGCCCCAGTTCCTTCATCAGCGCGACGTCTTGCTTGTAGCGATGGTAGTGATCGATGGAGCGATCACCGGTATGGTCCATCGCGGTCGCGCCGGGCGTGTGGCTGAACGTGTCCCACACGCTGGGTGAGCGGCCGTCCTCGGCAGCGGCGCCTTCCACCTGATACGCCGCGGTCGCGGCGCCCCATAGAAAATCCGGCGGGAACGGGCAGAACAATCGACTCATCAGGCGTTTCCTTCGTGGCGCTCCGCATCCAGCGCCCCAAATACTATCCCTGGCGCTCGCATCTTGCCGGCGTTTTAGCTCGACGATTTGAAACTTGATTTGCCAAAACGAAGCTCTCGCTAAAACAAAAAAATGGACGCCGCCCGCGAATTTTTACTCGAAAAGTTATTGCTTGTCAAAGTGCTTAGAAAAGCCTATTTTTGTTGACAGGACGATTCAAATTGTTAGGATCGGCAAATGCAATGCACGTCACCGAGGGCCGGGTGATAGGGTTGTCATGCACCAAGAGGAAACAGGCTCTCAAAGGAAACGAACCATGCTGCGATTCCATTCGCCACAACTCTTATCAGTCCTGTGCGCTCTCTTTGCTGCAAGTGTGTTGCCCGCGCAAACCGTCGCGCCTTCGTCGGCCGCATCCGCAGTTGCGGCCGCGCCCAGGGTGTCGAACGGCCACCCTTGCACCCTTTGGGACAATCAGGACGTGGCTGCCTACAAGGCTTCCTTCGCGACTAATCCGGAATTGAAGGCCGCCTTTGACCAGTTGCAGGCCTGGGGTAACGGGCGCATCACCGACCCGCTCAACGTGCCGGCGCACACCCTTGAGGCGAATGGCATGTGGACCTTCCCTGACTTTGCACGCGGATACCAGGACGCCTCCGGCAAGTGGAACTGGGAATGGGACTTCAACGGCACGATGCAGCAGCGCTCGGACGACGTCTCCAAGCTGGGCATGCTCTACGCACTCACCGGCGATGAGAAGTACGCAACTTTTGCCAGGCAACTCCTGCTGGCGCTGGCCGATGCCTATGGCTATGGGAAAGGCAGCACCGCCCCCGATCCAAACGGATACGACCATTTCCAGGCCTACGGCTTTGACGGTGGAGACGACAGCATGTTTCTGGCCAGGGTGTGCCACGGCTACGACCTTATCTACAACCTGCCGTCACTCTCCGCGGACGATCGCAACCACATCGAGCGTGATTTGATCCGGCCTTTGGCAGAGCACCTCAAGAATTTTGACTGGATGTATACCGGTCACAGTCGCTGGGGAATGGTCTGCCTCTATGGCCAATTCATCGCCGGAGCCACCCTCAACGATCAGACGCTACTCGCGCTGGCGCTCTATGGTCCCGGCGGAAGTAAAGACAACGTGACCGGCGGCTTCATGGATTGCTTCAAGCCCGCCTGCCTCCGCGATGGCGTGATCTGGGGCGCAGATACAAAGATCGAGGAGCAGATGGCTTCCCTCTGTGCGCTGACCACTGTAGCCGAGGTGATGTGGCACCGCGGCGTGGATCTGTACAGTTACCAGGATTCGGCAATCAAGAAAGCGTACGATGCTGCACTTAACTCGACCCAAAATGGCGCCGTCACAGACTTTTTCGCCCTTCCTGGAATCGATGCATATCAGTATGTCTTCCGTCGCTATCAGGAACCTGGCTATTTGCCAATCGTCGCCAAGCTGAAGCCGGGATTCACGCTGGCCATCAGCGAACATTTGCCCTTCCTGCCGGACGTGGCATCAACTGGAAGGTGAGGCCGTGCGAAAGCGTGCTGAGGACGGAGTCCGGGGGCCAGCCACGAATCGTTCTGAGATCAGCCGGGAATACTTCTCACGACTTGCAGCCGAACCGTGCGGACCGATATCGATATGCCGGCCATCAAGGATCACACGGGCTTGGCCACTGGGCTTGTGCAGAGCGTAGGCTGGAACACGACGAGGGCGGGGCATGGCAACTCCTCACGCCCGGATAAGTGGTAGTGCCACCACTTTTTCAGGCCTCGAAGCCGCGCCGCCCACGCAGGCCAAAGCGGGCGAAGAGGTTCGAACTCTCGACATTCAGCTTGGGAAGCTGACGCTCTACCAACTGAGCTACGCCCGCACATAAGTTTATTATCTACAATATCTTATATTCCATAATCCCCGACTTATTGCCAGGAAAAAACCGCATATTGCATATATGTATCTTCCATGAAACTGGAAGATCACACAAAACTATCGCGTCCAAACGACATTATATCGACCGCACGGCGAACCTAAAAGATACCTTGAGACAATTCAAGTAAAATGGACCAACCATGTCATCAAAAGCCAGTCTCGCCGACAGTCAGCTTTCACATTGGCGTCAGCTCAAATCGCAATTCGAAACGGACACAGAATGGAAATCCCATTACGCAATGGTTCGCGCCAAGCGGCAAGTCGTTCGCCCACAGATCGCCGAGTTGCTGGACAATTTTTTGGACGGCAAGATTGCGCTCGAGGATTTTCGGGCAACGTGGGATTCAAAGACACGTGGTGTCTGGAAAAGTTTCGGGCTCGCGGGACTGTCTTCTGCAATGTTTCTAAACCAGTTAGTGAAGCATTTGCCTGATCCCAGCCAGACGACGGAAGAGTTAAAACAGGTTATTCGCGCCCCCGACGACGAGCGGAGTGGCAGAAGTCGTTTGCAGGCATTCGAAGCGTTTCTTGAGGGTCAAATAAAGGATCGCAAGGTTACTCGAAGGATGATACAGACGGCGAGGACCCCATTTTTCATCAGTGCATTTTGGCATATGCAGAACCCCGAGCGATGGCCGATGTTTTATGTTTCGGCGAGAAACGTTTTTGAGAAACATGGCCTCTATATTCCAACGTATTCAGTCGTCGAGGATTACTTCGCGTTCCGAGATGTATATTTGTCCCTAATGTTATCGCTAAAAGCGACTTCGTGGGACGTAGAGCAGATTTGTTTGTTCGAGGACGCAAAGGACAAACCCGTTGAGAAGGTTGTTGAACCCAGTATTGGCGACGAAGAAGAAGGCAAAGAAGATGAAGAGGTAACCAAGAGCGAGGAGTCCGTTGAACCATCGGCCCATGCTCACGCTCAATGGCTTTTAGCAACCCTCGGCAAGACTTTCGGCCTCAAGGTTTGGATTGCACCCAATGACCAAAACAAAGAGTGGAATTCGCAGCGTCTGGGCGACATGAGTATTCCCATTCTACCACCGCTCGGTGTCGGCTTTGAAGATGCGGAAAAGATCGTGCGTCGCATTGATGTCCTTTGGTTGCGAGGATCGAATCAAATCGTCGCGGCTTTTGAGATCGAGCACTCCACGTCCATCTACTCTGGTTTGCTTCGGATGGCTGACCTAACGACGATGTGTGCCAACATCTTGTTTCCGATTTACATCGTAGCTCCCGAAAGCCGCATTCATGAGGTTGAAAGGCAACTTTCACGCCCGTCGTTACAGCGGTTAGGTTTGCATGAGGTATGTGGGGTATTTTCTATCGAAGCGCTAATTGAAAAAGCCGACCACATTAAGATGTGGGCAAAAGACCCCGAAGTAATGAAAAAGCTGGCTACCAAGGTCAAGCCGTTGGAAGCGAAGTGAGAGTGCTTCGTCCCCCAATCGCCCTATTGTATTTACGCGGTTCCGATGATTATGCTTAGGCGCAGCATGGGCACTATCGTATCAGGCATTATTATTGGGGCGGTCGTGGCCATTTTTTCCGAAGTGCTTCGGCATATCCCTCTTATCACAGTCGCAATAAAAAAAAGCCGCAGCTAAAGAGACCGACGCTCTAAATTGTTTATAGCCTTGTGAGACAGGAAGTTAGATTTACAAGATTTTCTGCGCGCAGCGCTTTCTGCAAAACAGTTGCGCCCGACTTTTTGCCAGAATCCCTTTTAATGACAGCGGAAATGCGATTTCGCAATAATACCAACTGAGCTACGCCCGCGAATGCGAAAACTATTCTAACACCGCGGCGCAAATGCCTCAACTTCCCGCCTTGTAGTTAATGATCACTTCAAGAATCCGCCCCTCTCCGAAATGCCCACGGCGTCGCCGTGGGGCTTTCCTCGCCGCGTCTCCCTTAATTCACGCCCCCGCCGAAACCAGCAAATCCGTATCCGTCTGCCGATCGAAAAACCCCGGCTCGCACAAATCCGCGATCGACGGCGTCACGTAATCCGGCCTGAACGCATATTTCATCAGGTCCTGCGGCTGCGTGCCGCCGCTGAGGACGAGCACGGTTTGAAATCCCATCTGCACGCCGCCGAGGATATCGGTTTCCATCGTATCGCCGACCATGACGGTCTGATCGGTTTCGATGCCCAGTTGTTTTCGGGCGGCCTGCATCATCACCGGGCTGGGTTTGCCCGCGCTGAACGCCTTGATGCCGGTGGCCGCTTCCAGCATGGCGACGATCGCGCCGCATCCGGGCCTCGGTCCGTGCGGCGTGGGACAATTGGGATCAAGATTGGTCGCAACCAGCTTCGCGCCCTTGTCGATCATCCGCACGGCCGCTTCGATCATCTCCATCGTAAAAGTCCGCCCTTCGCCCACCACGACATAATCCGGATCGTGATCGACGATCGCATATCCATTTTCGTGCAGCGCGTGCAGCAGCCCGCCTTCGCCAATGACGTACGCCGTTCCGTGCGGCTTCTGCCAGGCGAGAAACCGCGCCGTCGCCATCGCGCAGGTGAAGATGCGATCCTCCCCCACGTCGATATTCATCCGGCGCAGGCGCATCTGCACATCGCGCCGCGTGCGCTGGCTGTTGTTGGTGAGAAAAAGAAACGGCGTTTCGGTCTGCAGCAGATGCCGGATGAATTGATCGGCCCCGGGAATCAGCGAGCTTCCACGATAGATAACACCATCCATGTCGAGCAAAAAACCACGCTTCATAAATACGCCTTGATTGAAAAACAACGTAACGAATCAACTTCGGTAAGAACAAATTCGGGCGGAGAACTACTCCATTCACCGGTGCGTTCACGCAAGACCAGTGCCAGCACTTGCCGCAAACCAAGGAAATCCCCTCATTTCCTGAAGATAATCCCCTCTTTAAAGAGAATCAGGTGCAATATTTACAAAATGATAATCGTCGATGGCAAAAGCCGCGCAGCGCACCGTTGAAAACCTGTGCAATATCGCAAATCCGCGCCGCGAATCTGCGCGTGCTTTCGATCAACGTCGATTTGTTATCCTGCGCAGGCGCAGGATTTATCGCACAGGGCGCAAGAATTACCTGATGATTCCGCCCCATGCGTTGCGGAAGCGGCATTGGTATATTGGAGGGGCCGCGAATCTTTTCAGGGAGCGTCTCCGGTGGAAGAAGGCGAACTGCGTCAAGCGGTGAAGGATCAACTAGGTCTGCGGATCGGCCCGCACATGAGCCGTTATCTGCTCGAAAAATCCGCCGATGCCGCCGCTCCATTCCCCATGATCGGCGCCGATGCCCGCACCGGCATTTCCCGCCGGGAGATGTTCGATTCCCGCCAGTTTCGACCGGAGCTGTCATGATCTACACCGCCAATGCTT
>Ga0302325_10034329_pt1 | contig 10374 bp, 10 predicted proteins | sample Palsa_T0_2_FD_201948 | JGI IMG/M metagenome (GOLD analysis project Ga0302325, IMG submission 201948) | Peat permafrost microbial communities from Stordalen Mire near Abisko, Sweden - Palsa_T0_2 | ecosystem: Environmental > Terrestrial > Soil > Palsa > Peat permafrost | place: Sweden: Abisko...
GAGCCCGTCCTCGTGGCCCAGGTCGGGTTCACCGAGTGGACCGGTCACGGGCGCCTGCGCCACCCGCGCTTCCTCGGGCTCCGCGACGACAAGGCGGCCCGCGAGGTGGTGCGCGAAGGATGACCGAGAAGATCCGCGTCGGGCGTCGCATGATCGAGATCTCGAGCGCCGACAAGGCGCTGTTCACCGACCCGAAGATCACCAAGCTCGACCTCGCGCGCCATTACCGGGATGTCGCGCCGGTGATGCTCCCCTACGTGCGCGACCGCCCGCTGTCGCTGCAGGTGTTCCCCCAGGGCATCGCCGGCGACGGCTTCTTCATGAAGGAGGTCCCCAAGTACTTCCCGGACTGGATCGCGACCGTGAAGGTCCCCAAGAAGGGGGGCACGCTGACCCAGGTGCTCGCCCAGAACGCGGCCACGCTCGTGTTCCTGGCCGGCCAGAACGCGGTCACCCCGCACGTCTGGCTCTCCCGGGCCGACGAGCCACGCGAACCCGACCGCCTGATCCTCGACCTCGACCCGTCCCCGGGGATCGGCTTCGCCGCCGTCCGCGCCGCGGCGCGGGAAGCCGGCGCCAGGCTTCGCGACGCCGGGCTGGTCCCGTACGCAATGATCACGGGCTCGCGCGGCGTCCACGTCGTCTGCCCACTCCGGCGCGGCCCGTCGTTCGGCGAGGTGCACGCCTACGCGAAGTCGCTAGCCGAGGCGATGGTCGCCGACGACCCCGGGCACCTCACGCTCGAGTGGCACAAGGCCGAGCGCGGCGCCCGGATCTACCTAGACGTCAATCGGATCAACTACGCCCAGCACGCCGTCGCCCCATACGGCGTACGTGCCCGGCCCGGGGCTCCGGTCGCGATGCCGATCGAGTGGGAGGAGCTGGACGACGCGCAGCTGAAGCCCGACCGCTGGACGGTGCGAAACGCCGGCGACCGGGTGGCCTCCCACGGCGACCCTTGGAAGGGCATGGCGAGCCGGGCGCGAAAGCTGCCGGCGCGCTAGTCGGTCACCAGGGCCAGCGCGAACCCGTCGTATCCCTTGCTGCCGACGGTCTGGATCAGCGTCGCGCTGACCCGCGGCTCAGCCCCGAGCAGCTCGGTGAAGCGGCGGCTGCCGCGGACGCTGGGGTCCTCGGCCCGCGCGGGATCGATCACCGCTCCGTCGCGGACCAGGTTGTCGGCGATGATCAGCGTTCCTGGCGCGGAGAGCTCGAGGGTCCACGGAAGGTAGTCCGGATAGCTGACCTTGTCCGCGTCGATGAAGATCAGGTCGAATGGGCCGTAGCCCTCGGCCACGAGCCGGGGCAGCGTCTCGATCGCCGGTCCGATCCGCTGCTCGACGAGCTGATCGAGCCCGGCGCGGGCGATGTTCTTGCGGGCGACCTCGGCGTAGTCGGGGTTGACCTCGAGCGTGACCAGCCGCCCGTCTGGCGCCAGCGCCCGGGCGAGCCAGATCGTGCTGAAGCCGGCGAGCGTCCCGAGCTCGAGGATCGACCGCGCCCCGCGGGCGCGCGCGAGCAGCTCGAGCATCTTCCCCTGGGGCGGCGAGACGCCGATCGCGGGCATGGCGGCCTCGGCGACGGAGCTCTGGGCGGCGTCGAGGGCCGGGTCGCGCGGGATCAGCAGCTCCTCGATGTAATCGTCAACGGCGGTCCATTGATCCTTGCTCATGGGGCCTCATTTGCTGGTAGGGGGCGGGCGCGTCGCCGGTCATCGCCGAGCCCGCGGACCTCGTGCTCGGTGCTCATCGGACTGGCGATTATCCTCCCCAGGGATCTTCGGCGGCCCGCCGCATGCTCGCCGCGGCGGGGTGATCTGGGCTAGCGCAAGCGAATCTCGAACCCCGGCGTTTGCAGGATTTGTTGCACACCTAGGGTCAACGGTCACAGTCGCGACGCGGCTTGTTAGGGTCCCGGCGAGCGTCATCTCCATCTGCCGCCGGAGGTGCTCCAGATCGCGACAGGACGGCCACGCGGGACCGGTCGTCCGCGTCCCCGTGCGCGCGCGACCGGGCGGCCCAAACCCGTTCCCATGCCCCTAAACCTTCGCCATCCCTGGGTCCTCCGCATCGCCGCTGCGGCGGGGGCCGCCGGGGCGACGGTTGCCGTGCTCGCCGGCGGACCGGCCCCGAGCGGCGCCGCCAGCCTCCAGGATCAGATCCAGGCCGCACAGTCGGCCCGATCCTCATTGCAGTCGGCGATCGCCGCGGACACGACGAAGATCCATGAGACCACGGGCGGCCTGCGGGCGGCGCAGGCGCACCTGAGCTCGCTCCAGTCCGAACTGGCCGCGCGCGAGGCGCAGCTCGCCAGCGTCCAGTCGCGACTGCTCGCCGCGCGGGCACACCTGCTCGAGCTCGAGAACCTGCTCGAGCGGGCGGCGCGGGCCCTGTCGGCCAACCTGGTCGCCAACTACGAGGGCACCGAGCCGAGCCTGGTCAGCGTCGTGCTCCAGTCCCATGGCTTTCCCCAACTGCTCGAGCAGCTCTCGTTCCTGAGGACGATCGGCCACCAGGACGCGCAGATCGTCAGCAGCACCCGCCTCGCTCGCGAGCAGGTCGCCCGCCAGGCCGACGCGCTCGGAAAGCTCGAGCAGCGCGACCAGAGCCTCGCGGCGGTGGTCCTCTCCCAGCGAAACCAGGTCGCCGCGCTCCAGGACGCGCTGCTGCGCGAGCGGATCAGCGAGCTCGGGAACCGCTCGAGCAATGCCTCGAAGCTGAGCACGCTGAATTCACACCTGAGCGCGCTGGAGACAAAAGCCGCAGCGCAGGCCGCCGCCGCGGCGGCCACCGGTAACGCCGGGATCGGCGGCATCGCGGTCGACACCGGCGGGATGGTGAAGGCGCCTCCGGGCGCGCCCGCGGCGGTCAGCGAGGTGATGGCGGCGGGCAACGCGATCGCCACCCTTCCCTACATCTGGGGCGGCGGTCACGCCTCCTTCCAGGCCGACGGCTACGACTGCTCGGGATCGGTGAGCTACGCGCTGGCCGCCGCCGGCCTGCTCAGCTCGCCCGAGGTGGCGGCCGATTTCGAGTCCTACGGCGATCCCGGCCCCGGCCGCTGGATCACCATCTACGCCAGCTACAACCACGTCTGGATGGAGGTGGCCGGGTGGCGCTTCGACACCGTCGCGCTGGCCGAGGACGGGACGCGGTGGGCGCAGGGCGGGGGCGAGTTCGCCGGGTTCGTCGAGCGCCACCCGCCGGGGCTCTGAGGGGGGCGGCCAGCCGGCGGGTCGGGGCGCGTTGGCGGGCCGGGGCGCGTTGAGGGGCCGGGGCGCGTGCTGAATAACCGTTGACCTTCATTGAATATTCATCACGGGCTCCGCGAGGGGCCGTCCGCCCACCCCTCGCCGCGGCAGACACAAGCCGGCGATGCCAAAGTTCCCCATGGCCGTGCCCCGCAGCCGAGGATAGATTGCCCGAGCGCGGCTCTCGGTCCTCGCTCGGGCAAATCGGCAGGCTCGTAGAGCCTCGATCGGAAGCGGGCACGCACCCCACCCGCTCACGTGAGTGGTTATCGACCGCGGTTAGAAAAGCTTAAGAGTCCGGGCGCCGTCTCGCGGCGAAGCGCTCGGGACGTTGGCTCAGACGTTGGGGGAGGACTGGAACGCGGCCGTCCCCGAAGCGTGAGCGGAGCCCATGTTCGGGCAATTGCCGCTCCGCGGCGCCAGGCGATAGCCCGGCCCGGCCGATTTGCCCGGGGCGGCCGATTTGCCCGGCACGTTCGATTTGCTCGGGGCGGACTTCGATCCGGTCGCAGCGGCAGCGGCACCCGCGCCGACGGCGACCGCCGCGGTCGTGCCCAGCAGCGCCAGCAGATATCTCCGGTTACGCATCGCAGTCCTCGTTCGGTCGGTGACGGGCCAGAGCCCGGGACGATCCTAACTGCTCCTGTGTGAGAGAAGCGCAAGAACAGGATAAGTCACGGCCACCCGACGGGCCGTCCGGCTACGCACCAACCGCCCGGCCACCCACCGGCCGCCCGGCCACCCACCGGCCGCCCGGCCACCCGCCGGCCCGGTCGCCTCACGCCAGCCGCTCAGCGCCGCGTCCCGCCGGGCTGGAGCCGGCCCCCGCCCAAGGCGCGCTGCGCCTCGTAAGGCGGCGACTCCGGCTCCTGGACCGGTGGGGGCGTCACGGCGGAGTAGGTGAGCATGAACGAGGAGCCCGAGTCCGCAAGGATCGACGGCGACGATTCGCCCTCGCCGGTGGTTTCGTAACCGGCGTACTCGCGACCGCCGGGGGCAAGCGTGATCTCGGTTGTGTCCCAGCGCCAGCTCGAGATCGCACTGGGCACCGCGTTCTTGGTCTCCGCCTCCGCCTCAGCGAACGTCTCCGAGCCGAAGTCCGCCAGGGGGAGTGCCTGGCACAGGGTCCCGTTGCCGTTGCACTCGGACGGAGCCTCGACGATCCAATCGGCGGAGGTCACATCGAGCGTGGAGTCGGTCACCGTCTTCGAAAACGACTTGTGCCGGGTGCGATCGGTCAGGTCGAGCGTCACCTTGTGACCGACGACGGTGACCATGCCGTGCATCACATCGCCCGGATGGACGGTCATCCTGATCCCCCTCGACGGTGCGGGGACGAGCTCGTACCACGCCGTCGAGACCACACTCCCGGACGCCGTGCAGTCCGCCTCGGTACCGATCTGCTCGAGGGCTTGCGACTTGAGGCTGTATCCCCCGAGTCCGACCCAGACCGCCGAGTAGGTCGGGTCACCCGCCGTGCACGTTGCCGTCGGCTGGGTCCAGAGCGCGCTCAGGTGGCGGAAGTTCACACCGCTCCGGTGGGCGACATAGCCCGACCAGTTCGTGCTCGTGCTCGTGCTCGTCTCCGCCTCGGCGCCGGGTGCGGCGAACAGCGCGAGCGCGGTTGCGACGAGGATAGACCTGAGCATGACGGATCGGGAGAAGAGCATCGGGTGGGCTACCAGAAGATCGACCGCAACTGTAGAACGCTTGACCGGGGCATTCGGATCGCGCTACACCGGGGCGGCCTTGGTGGCGGTCGTGGAGGCCGTCGTCTTGGCCGCACGGAGAATCGCCGAAGCCCGGCCCTGGCAGTCGTACAGCGTCGTCCCGCCGCTGATCTTGTCGGCGCGACAGGCCTGCTCGACGACGTCGACCGCTGCCTGACTGCCCGTCCGCGTGTCGCCGGGAGCGCCGAACCCGCCGGTCCCGCCGGGGAGCACCCAGCGCAGATGGCCGGAGGCGACCTCCATCGCCACCCAGCTCGCGGTCACCGAGCTCTCGCGACCGGAGAAGCCGCCGATACCCGCCACGTCCGCGTCCGAGGAGAGGATCGCCGCCGCCGCCGTGCTCTGACTCTCCACCGCGATCGTGCCGCCGCCGTGGGCCTTGGCGTACGCGATCGCGCTCTGGAGCGAGGCGGTGTCGCCGCCGAACGCGCCGGCTCCGCCGCCGAAGCCACCGCCGAAGCCACCACCGAAGCCGCCACCACCGGAGCCGCCGCCGGGTGGGGTGCCGAACGCGCGGGCCCCGGCGGCGCCGCTAGGCGGGGCGCCGGGGGCCCCGAACCTGCCACCGCCGAAGCCGCGACCACTGCCGAAGCCGCCACGGCCGCCAAAGCCCCGACCGCCGCCAAAGCCCCGACCGCCGCCAAAGCCGCGCCCACCGAATCCGTGACCGCCGCCGAAGCCGGCTTCGAGCGCGATCGCCGGGCCGCCGGCCGGGAACGTCCCGTTGGTGGCGTGACCGAGAGTCTCGGCCGCCCAGGTTACGGGGGCGGCGAACAGCGCGGCCAGCGCGACCCCGAGCGCGATCAGGCGCAAGCGGCCGCTCGCGCCGGCGGCGAGCACGACGGCACACGCGCCGCCAACCGCGATCACCAGCGGAACCGCCCACGACAGCTGCCCGCTCCACTCGTGGAGCACGATCAGCTCGGAGACGGCACCACCGGCGATCGCGATCGGCGCGATCACGCGCGCGCTGCGCTTGCCGGTGAGGATCAGCCCTACGCCGGCGCCGATCAGCGCCGCGATGAACGGGGCGAGGAGTGAGACGTAGTACGGATGGAAGATTCCGCTGGCGAAGCTGAACACCACCGCCGTGGTCACGAAGGCGCCGCCGACCGCGATCAGCCAGCCGGTGTTCGGGTCGCGGCGGCGCAGCCGAGAGCTGACGAGCAGCGCCAGTCCGGCCACAATCGCGAACCCCAGCAGCCACCCGGCCTGGTCTCCGAGCGCCGAGTTCAAAAGCCGGAACGGGCCCGTCGAGCCGCCGAACGTCGCGCCGCCGCCGATCGCGCCCGGCCCCCCGGCCTGACCGGTGATCCGGCCGACGCCGTTATAGCCGAAGATCAGCGACCACACGCTGTTGTCGGAGGTACCCGAGATCCACGGGCGGTCCGCCGCCGGCGTCAGGGTCACGAGCACGGGCCAGGCGAGCCCGACCACCAGCATGACCGCGCCGCCGGTAAGTAGCTGGCGCACCGCGGCGACGCGGCCGCGCGGAGCGACCCAGAACCAGGCCAGGGCGATCCCCGGGACGATCGCGAGCGCCACCAGCATCTTCGTCTCGAACCCGAGCCCGACGCACAGGCCGGCCAAGACCAGCCAGCGCGTGCGGCCGTCCTCGAGCGCGCGCACGAAGAACCACAGCGCCGCCACGCACAGGAGCACGAGCAGGGAATCGGGATTGTTGTGGCGCGAGATCGCGACCGTGATCGGCGTCGTGGCCAGCGCCAGCGCGGCGACGAAGCCCGCCACGCGACCGAAGCGGCGGCGGACGAGGTCGTACAGGAGGCCGACGGAGAGCACGCCCATCAGCGCCTCGGGGACGAGCACGCTCAGGGGATGAAAGCCGAAGATCCGGGCCGACAGCGCCTCGATCCACAGTGCCAGCGGCGGCTTGTCGACCGTCATCAGGCCCGCCTTGTCCATCGAGGCGAACAGGAAGTCGTGCCAGCTCGTGCTCATCGAGCGGACCGCCGCGGCATAGTAGGTGTTGGCCCAGCCGTTGATGCTCAGGTTCCACAGGTTGAGCACGCCGGCCACGGCGAGGACGGCGAGCAGCTCGGGACGGGCGATCACGCGTTGCGCCGCGCGGGACAGCGAGCGGCTGGAGCGCAGGCGGTTAGCCCAAGGTGCGGGCGCGGAATAGGAGTCGGTCGTCATCGCGAAAGCGGGCGGTCGGGTTCAGACTCGGCGAGGAATCGCAGAGGAAGCTAAGAAAGTGGCTGTTCGGTGGCCGGCGGCTTATGCGGAGCAAACACCCAGAAGCGCAGGCCGATGTAGCGGACGACGGTCGCGAGCACGCTCGAGACGACGAGAACGCCGACCTCGAGCGCGCGCGCCGGCCGGCGGTCGATACCGTCAAGCATAAGCAGCGCGCCGCTCGTGATCGCCACGGTCGCGAGGAACACGAACCCCCCGCCGGCCTGGTCGCGGAGCACGCCGGCTCTGCCCTTGCGCCCGAAGGTGATCCGCCGGTTGGCCGCGGTGTTCGCGACCGCGGTCAGGGCCAGCGCCACAATGTTGGCAGCGCCGGCGGGCAGCGGGCCCAACAGGAGCAGGTAGAGAACGGCGTAGGCCGCGGTCGAGGCGACGCCGATCGCGGCGAAGCGAGCGACCCGGCTGGTGCACACGAGGCGCCAGACGCCGCGGAGATCGGCGAGGGCGGTGGAGACGATGGCGACGCGCGAGTCGGGGTCCTCGACCCAGTCGACCGGGACCTCGTGGATGCGCAACCGCTCGCGCTGCGCGAGCACGAGCAGCTCGGTGTCGAAGAACCACTCCTCGTCGCGCACGCGCGGAACCAGCTCCTGGGCGACTTCGGCGCGGATCGCCTTGAAGCCACACTGGGCATCGCTGAAACGGGCTCCGAGGGCGAGGCGGAGGACACCGTTGTATGCGCGTGAGATCAGCTCGCGCTTGGGACTGCGGGTGACCCGCGAGCCGCGGCCGAGGCGGGTTCCGATCGCCACGTCGCTGTGCCCGGAGATGAGCGGCGCGACGAGCGGCAGCAACGCCCGCAGATCGGTCGAGAGGTCGACGTCCATGTAGCAGAGGACGCGGGCGTCGCTGGCGCTCCAGGCGACGCGGAGGGCCCGGCCGCGGCCCCGCTCGGGCACATGGATGACGGTCACGTCGTGGAGATCATCGGCGAGATCGCGTGCGATCTCGAGCGTGGCATCGGTGCTCGCATTGTCTGCGATCACGATCCGCCAGGAAAAGGGGAAACTCTCTTCCAGAAAGCGGTGCAGCCGAAAGACTGAAACTTCGAGCGTTCGTTCTTCGTTGTAAACGGGTAAGACAATCTCTACGTCGGGGCGCATTCCCAGATGCGAGCCGCGGACGGGGCGCAGCCTTGTGAGCTGCGCCCCGTCCGGCCCGTGGTGCGTGGATTTGCTCAGCGCACTCATCGATTTAGGGCTGGTCGGGCGCTCGCGTCGCCTCGGTGTACAGGCTGGCCGCCGCGACGGCGCCGAAGGCGCTGATGGCGCCGACCGCGAGGCCGGCGCGGGCGATCCGCGACGCGGCGGCGGCGAGCCGATGTGAGGAGCTCGTGTCGGACGGAAGGGATTTCATGTGGCTCGGTCTCCGGTGCATGGGGTCGTGCTTGAGCAGCATGATGCGGACCAGGATTAAGGCTGGTGCAAGAGGCACGTAAGTCGTCTGTAGGAGAGCAGGAGCCCCACCCCCCACCACCAGGCTCTGTTTGAGCTGGGCTCGGGCGGTGGGGTGGGTTCGGACGCAATGGTGTCGAGGGGTGGGCCCCCCTGCTCTCTCTCGGAGCGAACGGCATTTGGGCCACCTGGTCCGGTACACCCACGCGCCCGTGAGATAGTCCAGCGCCACGGATGCACACCCGACGGAGGAGGAGAGTTGAGCGGCTTGGAAGGGAAGGTGGCGCTCGTTACCGGCGGCGCCAGCGGGATTGGCCGCGCTACGTGCCTGGCCCTCGCGCGGGCCGGCGCGCGGGTGGTGGTGGTGGACATCGATGAGACCGGCGGGCGCGAGGTTGCGGCGAGCGTGGGTGGGGACTTCGTCAGCTGTGACGTGGCGAGCTTCGAACACAATCTCACGATGGTCGACACCGCCCTCCAACTCCACGGCACCCTCGACCTGGTCCACCTGAACGCCGGCATCGTCAGCGGCTGCGGGATCGCCGATGACTTCGACCCGGAGCGCTACCGGCGCGTGATCGGAGTCAACCTCGACGGAGTCGTGTTCGGCACCCACGCGGCGCTCCCGGCACTCAGGCGCCACGGCGGCGCGATTGTCGCGACCGCGTCCCTGGCGGGGCTGACATCGGTCCCCCTCGACCCGTTCTACGCCGCGACCAAGCACGCCGTCGTCGGGCTCACCCGCGCCCTCGGCCCGGCCCTCGCGCCCGACGGCGTCCGCTTCAACGCCGTCTGCCCGAGCTTCGCCGAGTCGAACCTCATCACCGGCGTGAGGGCCCATCTGGAAGCAGACGGAATTCCGATCATGACCCCCGAGACGGTCGCCGAGGCCGTGCTCGACGTGTTTCGCGGCGACGGCACCGGTGAGTGCTGGTTCGTGCAGTACGGCCGACCCGCCGAGCCGTTCGAGTTCCGCGGCATCCCCGGGCCGCGGGTCACGCCGGGCCTCTAAGCCGCTTCTCGCTCGAGCCGGCCCTTCGCCCGCAGCAGCTGGCGCTCGACCGTGCGGCGGGTGTCGCCGGTCCGCTCGGCCATCTCCAGGTAGGTCAGTCCCGCGGCGTGCATCCAGACCAGACGCTGCTGTCGCTCAGGTAGCTGTCTGAGCTCGGCCAGGCGGTCGCGGAGCTCCAGCACTTCGGCGGGTCCTGGGGCCCGCGAGGGGAGCGGCAACTCGCCGGTCCGCTCGAGCTCGGCGTCGAGCGACAGCTCGCGCCCGTCGCGCCGGGCCAGCTTGACCGCCTCGCGCATCGCCGTCGTGGCGAGCCACGACAAGGCCGCTTCGCGCCGCACCCGCTCGGAGTGGCGGATCAGACGGCTCCAAGCGATCTGGCATGCGTCCTCGATCACGGGGTCGGATGCGCGCACCTGCGACCGGACGATCTGCCGAAGTCGCGGCGACAGCTGGCGGTAGAGCTGGTCGAGGTCCCGAACCATGAAGTCTCCTCTTTAGTGAAGGGCAAGTGAAGCTAATTGAGACTAATTTGATGCGAACAAGCCTAGCATCCAGGATTCAATCCTGCTAGCTTCGATTCGAGTCAAATAGTTTCAATTTCACTCACACAGAAGGAGAACCCGTGCCGTTCGTCCCTGGCGTCACCGCGACGCCCGACCTGACCGCCCTGCCCGGCAGCAACGTCCTGCAGCAGCTCGTCAACGGCGCCGAGGCATGGGCGCTGTCGATCGCGCTGCTCGGGGCGTTCATCGGCGCCGCGCTGTGGGCGGTCGC
>Ga0302325_10034331_pt1 | contig 10374 bp, 4 predicted proteins | sample Palsa_T0_2_FD_201948 | JGI IMG/M metagenome (GOLD analysis project Ga0302325, IMG submission 201948) | Peat permafrost microbial communities from Stordalen Mire near Abisko, Sweden - Palsa_T0_2 | ecosystem: Environmental > Terrestrial > Soil > Palsa > Peat permafrost | place: Sweden: Abisko...
GTGCTTGGGCGGCATGGTGCTTGACGGCACAGAGACCCAACAAGGCCCCGGCAATCTTCGAATCAGGTTCGAGCAAGGGGAAACAGAGTTCGACGCATCCTTTTCCACTCCGTCTGGAGAGCGGTTTGAAGTCAAGGAATATGCGGGTGCTCAGCGATGGAACATGGCCGATCCGGGGCATTCGGTGTTGGAGGTCTCCGGCGATGGATGCGGAGACATCGTCGGCTCATTTAGCGTGTCGGATGTCGGGTGTGAACCGGACGGAAGCATCTCCCGGTTTGCGGCAACGTTCTCTCAGTTGTGTGACGATTCCAACCTCCCGGCACACCGCAGCGTGAACTTGCGAGAATGAAGTAGATGGCATACGTTCGCATCGGCCACAACTGTCATCGTGGAAGCAGCGACGCAGGGCCTCTTCAATCCCACGTCGACGAACATCGATCAGAATGCTCTCAACGCCTTCCAAGCACAGATATGGAGCAACCTTTCCATTCGAAGAGTCCTGCTAGATGAACCTTGTTCTCACGCCTCATGTTCTGGTGCTTCCTGCCCTGCTTCTTCTTGTTCTTTTCTGTCTTGCCATTTGGCACCGCTGGTAGAGGGCGCCGTAGTTCGTTTTCACAGACATACTTGCGCGGCGGACAGGTCGTTTTGCCCAGCTCCTCTTTCAAGGGCTGGCTAGTATAGGCAAACGCCTCTGAAGTGCTGGTTTGTCCTAAGCAATCTTTGAACGAACAATCTGGGAGAGCCTACCAATGACTGGCTCGTCGGAGACTATCCTGACGCCACGCAAGATAAGCCCCTAAGGTTGAGCTATATGCAGGAATCGCCCAGTGCAAATTTGACCGAGTTTTAGACCTGTTTTACAACCCAAGAACTCGCGGGTCACGCCTGCAGGCAGGCTCCCCTCGGTTTATGGCGATTGGAAGATGGGCTCAATCACGACCCAACTCGGGAAACCACCAGCGCATCGGGAAAAAGTAGCTGGTTTGCCTCAACTGCTCACGGTGACGCAGTTGTGCGATGTCCTTAAAGTGAGCCCCAGCTGGATTTACCAGCGGACGATGGAGTCCTGCCGAGAGCCCCTGCCAGTTGTCCGCTTCGGCCCAAGATCCCTCCGGTTCGACCGGGAGCAGGTTTTCCACTACATCCATAAGCACGAGCGGCATTGGGCCGGTGCTAGGCTGGAATCATCCGACGGAAGTGCCCCAATCAACGGAAAGGGGCATTTCAAATTGGCTCAAAAACGATTCCAGGCCGGCAGCGTCCGGTTGCGTAAGGATGTACGTCCACCCTACTGGGAGGGTTTCTATCGAGATGACATCATCACCGAGGAGGGGAAGACAGTGCGCAAACGGCGCTCTGTCTACCTTGGCACGGAGAAGGATCTCTCGGAGAAAGCTGCGCGGCAGAAGTTGGGCGTCATCCTTGAACCCATTAACAGCGGCTCGTCCCGCCCGAGAAAGATGATGACATTTCGCGGTTTCATCCAAAAATACCGCACGCTGAAACTGGTCAACAAAAAGGGAACCACGGTGCATGGGTACGAAACCAATATCCGTGCCCACTACCTCCCTGAGTTTGGCCCGATGCAGCTGTCTGAAATCACCCCGGAGGCGGTACAGCAGTTCATCAACCAGAAGGCAAGCGAAGGCAAGGCGGTTCAAACCCTCAGGAACCTGAAGTGGGGTTTGAGCTCGATCTTCGTTGCCGCTGCGAAGTACGGATACATCTCGTCCAATCCCGCCCGCAACGCGGATCTTCCGCCGGAGGGAATCAAGGAAGAGCAGGAACTCCCGACAGGCGATCAGCTCTCACTGCTGATCAATCGTCTGGAGGAGCCGATCGCCACCGCGACCTGGCTCATTGCTGTGACCTCGATTCGGCCGGAGGAGATCGCCTTCAAGTGGAAGGATCTCAATGCGGAGAAACGCGAGCTCAAGATCGTTCGCGCGGTCAACCAGGGTGAGTTGCACACACCCAAGTACCACCGCATGAATCGTCCGATCCGGCTGACAGAGGCCGACGTCGAGCGTCTGCTTGCGTTGAAGGAACGCGTCAATGGGCAGGAGGAAGATTGGATGTTTCCGAACCGTATTAAGAATGGTTCGATCATGAAGTCCGGCCCCATCTGGCACGAGACTCTTCTGGCACGGCGCATTCAGCCGGTGGCCAGAGAACTCGGCCTGCCGCACATCACCTGGCGCCTGCTGAGGCACTGGGGAGCGACACAGATGGTGGAGGCCAACACTCCGATCAAGGCGGTGCAACAGCGCCTTGGCCATTCGCGGCCCAATACCGTTCTCATCTACTATGCGCGGGTCCTCGACAAGTCGGCGGACTCGGCGGCATCGTTGGTGAGCGGACAGCTGAGCGGAGCACCCGTGACCGCGGAGGCTGAAACTCCAATCATTTCCAGCGATTTGCCTGCAGCTGGCAGCGCCGAGGCAGCGTCGCTGCCTCAGCAGTCGCTATAAGTTGTTGAAGAAAGTGGAGGCGCGGGTCGGGATCGAACCGACGCATAAAGGTTTTGCAGACCTCTCCCTTACCACTTGGGTACCGCGCCTCACAAGGGCTAGGCCTTCCGCACACGCCCGGGTCATTCAAGGAAGAGTGTATCGCAGATGGGCTGCGAGTTGGAGCGGGAGACCGGGGTCGAACCGGCGACATCTTCCTTGGCAAGGAAGCACTCTACCACTGAGCTACTCCCGCTCGTACAGGTTGAAGTATAACGGCCTCGGTAGCCGGGGGTCAACGCGCAGGCCAGGCCGGCAGGGCCGACGCATCTTCTCTGCTATATGCGCGAGGTGATTTGAGGCGATGAGATGTGGGGATGAAGAGTCCCTTGAGTTATTTTTCTGAGTTGCGTGACCCTCGGGTGGAGCGGACGCGTGAGCATCGATTGGAAGAGATCCTTTTGATGGCCCTGGCGGCAGTGCTGAGCGGGGCTGGAAGCTGGAATGAGATCGAAGGCTACTGCAAGGCCAAGTCCGTGTGGCTGAAGAGTTTTTTGAAGCTGCCGGGCGGCATACCCTCGCACGACACCTTCAACCGGGTGATCTCCGCACTCGATCCGGCGGAGTTGGAGAAGGGCTTCGCGGCCTGGGTCGGCTCGATCGCCAAGCTGACCGCAGGGGAGGTGGTCGCCATCGATGGCAAGGCGCTGTGCGGCACCCGCGAGCCGGGCAAAGCGACGTTGGTGCATATGGTTTCGGCCTGGGCCAGCGCCAACAACCTCGTGCTGGCGCAGCGCCGGGTCGATGAAAAATCCAACGAGATCACGGCCATCCCCAAGCTGCTCGACGCTCTGACGTTGAGCGGAACCGTGGTCACCATCGACGCGATGGGGTGCCAGAAGAGCATAGCCGAGAAGATCGTCGCCCAAGAGGCCGACTACATCCTCGCCGTGAAGGAGAACCAGGGCCATCTGCTGATCGAGGACTCGTTCCGGATGCTGGCGGCCGATGCGGTCGCCGAAGAGGTCGACTGCGAACGCGGACGGGTGGAGAGCCGTCGCTGCTCCGTGATCGCCGACCTGAGCCTCGTCGAAAGGGCTTCCGAATGGGCGTCGTTACAGGGGTTGGTGCGCATCGAAGCCGAACGATACCACAAGGCCACTGGCAAGACCGAACGCGAAACCCGCTTCTACATCACCAGCCTCAAGCCGCAGGCAGAGCGGCTCAACCGCGCGATTCGACAGCACTGGAGCATCGAGAACAAGCTGCACTGGGCGCTCGATGTCAGCTTCGGCGAAGACCTTGACCGAAAACGCGCGGCCAACGCAGCCCAGAACTTCTCCGTGCTCAACCGAATCGCACTCAACCTGCTCCAGCAAGACAACTCCACCAAGCTCGGAATCAAAGGAAAACGACTCAAAGCTGGTTGGGACAACGACTACTTGCTACAACTGCTCGGAAACTAAGATGCGTCGGCCCTGCGGCCCAGCTTGAGATGTTTGCACCCGTCGATCCAAATGTGCTAATATATCGACGTTCTAGGCCATTGTTGAACCTGTTGAAGGGCACTTGCCTTAGCGATATCCGTCCAGGATGTGTCCAGCGAAAACCCAGGTTGACCGGGAAATAGATATGACGGTCTCCTTGTGTCGGGGCTCTGGGCTATGTGACAAACTACATGCTCGCCATTTATAGTCGACAGAATTTCGCATATGTAGAGATGGAAGGTTCCGGCTATGGAACGCTAAAAGTTAGCGTCTTCGGACCTTATATAGGGTTATTTGCCGGAGCGATGCCCGTCAATTGGGATAAGCTTACGTCTCCCTACCCCATCCCAACAGCTTTAAGGAGGCGACTGGCGTTCAAGTACTGATTGGGACGGATATCGCCTTGATGCATACCAAGAAGTAATCGATGAGATTCGCGGGGGACACCAGAGTGCACCCCATCGCAGCTAATTTCGCGTGACCCGGAACACATGGGCAGGCATGACATCCGGCCGCAGCGCGACGTAGTTGCTGCGGTCCTTCCACTGGTAGGTGGTGTGGGCGAGGAGGTCTTCGACCGTGAACGTCTCTTCGTGGCCGATGCCGAGGTGTTTGAGGTCGAGGTCGACCCAGCCGGCCTGTTCGTTGTGCGGGTCGAGGTTGACCACGGTGAGGATGATGTTGGCAGGCGCGGTTGCCGTGGCCGGCGAAGATTTCGAATAGCAGAGGATCTGCGGGTTGTCGACGTGGTGGAAGTGGAGCGAGAGGTCGCTCTGCAGCGCCGGGTTGGCGCGGCGGATCTGGTTCAGCAGGGTGACCAGCGGGGCGAGCGAGTGCGGCGCAGCCCGGTCCCAGCGGCGGATCTCGTACTTCTCGCTGTTGAGGTACTCTTCGCTGACGGCCTTGGCGGGGACGTTTTCGCCCAGCTCGTAGGCTGGGCCGTAGATGCCGTAGCTGGCGGCCAGCGTGGTGGCGAGGATGAGCCGCTGCATGAACGCCGGCCGGCCGCCGGTCTGTAGCGAGGCGTGCAGGATATCCGGTGTGTTGGGCCAGACGTTGGGCGTAAAAAAGTCGCTCACCGGCGGCCGGGTGATCTCTTCGAAGTAGGCTTGCAGCTCGGCCTTCCCCGTGCGCCAGGTGAAGTAGGTGTAGCTCTGCGAGAAGCCGCCCTTGGCCAGCGAGTACATGACGTGCGGGCGGGTGAAGGCCTCGGCGAGGAAGAGCGCATCGGGGGTGTCGTGGTGCAGGTCGGCGATGCACCACTCCCAGAAGGGGAGGGCCTTCGTATGCGGATTGTCGACGCGGAAGACGCGCACGCCGCGCTCGATCCAGAACTGAAACACGCTGCGCAGTTCGTCCCATAGCCCCTGCCAGTCGGGCGATTCGAAGTTGAGCGGGTAGATGTCCTGGTACTTCTTCGGCGGGTTCTCGGCGTACTGGATGGTGCCGTCGGGGCGATGGATAAACCAGTCGGGGTGCTCGGCGACCCAGGGGTGGTCGGGCGAGCACTGGAAGGCGATGTCGAGCGCCAACTCCATGCCGCTGGCGCGGGTGGCGGCGACCAGGCGGTCGAAGTCGGCGAGCGTGCCCAGCTTCGCATGAATCGCCTTATGCCCGCCCTCAGCCGACCCGATGGCCCAGGGACTGCCCTCGTCCTCGGGCCCGGCGGCGACGCTGTTGTTGGGGCCTTTGCGGAAGGCCCGGCCGATGGGGTGGATCGGCGGCAGGTAGAGAATGTCGAAGCCCATGGCGGCGATCTCTGGGAGCAGCAGTTCGACATCGGCGAGCGTCCCGTGGCGCGTGGGATCGGGGGAGGTAGAACGCGGGAAGAGTTCGTACCAGCTGGAGAACCGGCCGCGCTCGCGATCGACCCAGAGCGGCAGCTCGTGCGCGGCGGTGGTGGCGAAGCTGAGGTCGGGATAGCGGGCGGCGAGCTCTTCCATCTCGGGCGAGAGCGGATATTCGTAGACCGCGGCATTTTCGGCGGCCAGCGAGCGCAGGGAGGCGGCGAGGTCCCTCAACTGCTTCGCTTCAGGTCCGGTGGCGCGCTTGGCCGCTTGGTCGAGCAACAGCGCGCCGATGGTGAAGGCCAGGGGAATGTCCTGCGGCGGCAGTTCGCGCTTGGCGGGGTCGGTGCTGGCTGGATCCGGCTGGGCCGCGAGCCGCTTCTTGAGGTCGGCGCACCAGGTGTCGAGGTGGTCGACCCAGGCCTGGATGGTGAAGCTCCATGCGCCGATCTTGTCCACCGTGAAGCTCGCGGACCAGAGGTCGTTGGGCAGAGCAGCCATCGCTGTCGATTGCCAGCCGTTGTCGCCCTCGTGCTTGTAGAGCAGGCGCGCGGCGACGTGGTCGTGGCCGTCCGAGAAGATGGCGGCGGAGACGGCGATGTTGTCGCCCAGGAAGCGACGCGCCGGGTAGCGGCCGCAATCGACCTGGGGTTGGATCTCTTCGACAATGACTCGCTCGCGGCCTTCAGCAGGTTTCATGGATACAGTTCACCACATTCAGTGGACGGCAAGGTACGAGGGAAGATTCTCGATCGCAGCTAAGTCCGATCGCTTGCGCTTTTGCGGATTTCTCCAGACTGCATCCAAACGTAAGACTAAGACTCTGTTGAAAAACTCTCAGACCGCTTTCCCAGCCTTTGTTCTTGTTTCTGAGATAGGTCCGGGCTTCAGCCCGGACATTGGAGCCGGCGAAAATTCGGGGCTTTTAGCCTTTCTCATTTCAGCGATCTACGGCGCGGCTGAAGCCGCGCCCTTTCAAAGCGAGGACTTGTTAGAAGCTGTCTAAAAACTCGGCCGGATGCCGCCGATTTGGGGCCTTGGCAGCCGGTAGAGGGCGTATCCCTGGGGCTGAAGCCCGAAATTTTGACTGGTTTGGATGTCCGGGCTGAAGCCCGGACCTATCCCAGAAACAAGAACCACGGCACGCGGGTATGCTTACGCAGTTTTTAGACAGGTTCGTAGAGGTTCCCTAAGTCGTTCTCACAGAACTCACCCGGCGCGGCACCCTGAAGTTCCTACGGGGTCACTGGCGGAGCTCAACTTCGGTGGCTCCCTGACCGCCCTGGTTGTGAGGCGGTTCGATGACGCTGGTGACGTGGGGATGGTTCTTGAGGAACTCGCGGAGGGTGCGGCGGAGGACGCCCATGCCGGTGCCGTGAACGATGCGGATGCGCGGGAGGCCGGCGAGGAAGGCGCGGTCGAGGAACCTGGCAACTTCGGTCTCGGCTTCGTCGGCGGTGCGACCGATGACGTTGATCTCGGAGGGGAGATAGTCGGCGTCGGTGGCGGTCTGGATGGTGACGCCTCCACGGCGGCGGGCGGCTTCGAGGGGGGTGAGGGCCTCGACGGCGGTGACTTCGGCGATGTCGGAGAGAGGGACGCGCATCTTCATGGTTCCGACGGAGACTTCGAAGTTCCTGGCATCGAGCAGGCGCTCGACGCGGGCCCGGCGGCCGAGGCTCTTGAGCTTGACCATGTCGCCGACCTTGATGGCGCGGGGCAGGTGGGGCTGGGCGGCGGGGTCGTTGCGGTCGGCGCGGTTGGTGTGGGCCAGGACGGTGGAGTTGAACTGGTCGGAAAACTCGCGGCGGAGGCGGGCGGTGCGGGTGGCGGCATTGCGCTGGATCTTCTGGGCGAGGGCCTTGTCGTCGATCGCTTTGACGGCCTCGCGGAGTTGATATTCGAAGTCTTCGAGGAGGGAGTTGAGCTTGGCTTCGAGCTCGCGGGTGCGGGCCTTCTGTTCGGCGCGGCCCTCGGTTTCGAGGCGGAGGCGCTCGCGGGTGAGCTCGCGTTCGCGGAGCTGGAGGGCGTCGCGTTCGAGCGAGGCGGCAGTGAGCCGGGCGTGGAGCGAGTCGAGCAGGGCGGCGATGTCGGCGGCCTGCGTGGTGAGCTGGGCGCGGGCGTTCTGGATGATCCGGGGGTCAAGCCCCAGACGCTCCGCGATGTTGAGGCCGGCAGAGGCCCCGGGGACGCCGAGGCGGAGCTGGTAGGTGGGGGAGAGCGTGGCCGTATCGAAGCCGACGGCGGCGTTGAGGACCCCGGCGTGCGAGGCGGCGTAGACCTTGAGCGCGGTGAGGTGGGTGGTGATGCAGGTCCAACTGCCAAGGTCAAGGAAGTGGGCGGCGATGGCTACGGCGAGGGCGGCGCCTTCTTCGGGGTCGGTGGCGGAGCCTAGCTCGTCGAGCAGGACGAGGGAGTGTTGGTCGGCTTCGCGGGAGATGCGGTCGACGTTGACGATGTGGGCGGAGAAGCTGGAGAGATTGGATTCGATGGACTGGGCGTCGCCGATGTCGGCGTAGACGGCGCGGAAGAGAGGGAGGGTGGCGGATTCGGCGGGGACGGGCAGGCCGGCCTGGGCCATGAGAGCGAGCAGGCCGGTGGTCTTGAGGGCGACGGTCTTGCCGCCGGTGTTGGGGCCGGAGAGGATGAGCTGGCGGGCTTCGGGGGTGAGGGCGAGGGCGAGGGGGATGGGGGTTGCGCCGGAGCGGCGGAGGCGGAGTTCGAGGAGGGGATGACGGGTGGCGGTGAGGATGAGACCGGACGGGTGTGGCGCGGCTTCAGGTGTGTCGGAGGCGAGACCCTTCGACGAGTTCAGAGCGGGCTTTGGGACGCCTGGTTCCACGCTCAGTCCTGTGGCGCTGCTCCCACTCATGTCGCGATGAGACCGCGCCATGAATGGGGCACCCGGTTCGGTGGTTGGTTCGACCGCTGATTCGGGGGTGGCTTCGGAAAAGGCGGGGCGGACGCACGCGAGTGAGTTGGCGAAACGGGCGCGGGAGAAGTGGGACTCAACCTCGGCGAGGATGCAGGCGCCGAGGAAGAGGGCGTCGGCGTGACGGCCGATGGCGCTGGTCAATGCGAGGAGGATGCGGTGGATCTCGGACTGCTCTTCGTCGAGCAGGCGGATGAGTTCGTTGTTCTGCTCGATGGTTTCGAGGGGTTCGACGAAGACCGTTTGACCGGAGGAGGAGCTGCCGTGGATGACTCCGGGGACCCGGCGGCGGAACTCGGATTTGATGGGGATCACGAAGCGCTCGCCGCGGACGGTGATGAGGTCTTCCTGGGTAGAGCCTGCTTCGTTGAGGCTGCGCAGGGTCTTGCGGAGGCCCTCTTCGATGGCGCGGTGCTGGCGCTCCATGGCGCGGCGGATGCGGCGAAGTTCGGGGCTGGCGTCGTCGGAGAGCGAGCCGTCGGGTTCGATCTTGCCGCGCAGGGTTTCGAGGAGGGGAGCGAGGTCGTGCTCGAGCAGCGGGGTGGAGAGGGCGGCGATGGAGGGCCAGGCGCGGGAGGTGGGACTCGTCCAGGGGCGACCTTCGGCCGGGCTTTGGGGGGCGAGGAGGGTGCGCCAGGCGGCTACGCGCTCGATCACGGTGAGGAGCCGGTTGATGGCGAGGGGTTCGAGGGCGGCGCCTTCGAGGCGGGACTGGTCGAGCAGGGCGGTGGGATCGAAGAGGCCGTGGAAGTCGAAGGCGCCGCCGTTGGTGAGGAAGGCGCGGACTTCGGCGGTGCGCTGCTGCTGGGCGTCGATCCAGGGGAGGTCGCAGGTGGGTTCGAGGGCGAGAGTCCAGGCGCGGCCCAGGGGGGAGACGGCGAGGGCGGCGATGTGGTCGCGCAGGCGGGGCCACTCGAGCGCGGCGGCGCTGGATTCGTGGAGCGGGGACGGGATGTGAGGCAGCAGGCGCACTTCTGCTATGTTAGCTGGCAACCGCAGTGCGCCGTCTGGCGCGGCCCCAAGGAGGGGTCGCCTACCACTCGAGGATGTTGGGCTGCGGAAGAGAAGGCGTTTTATGTGAGTTATGAGCTTTCAGCCAATCAGCTATGAGCGGTCGGCTGTGAGTGAGCGGTGGGCCTTGGGAAGGCAGTGGAACCGGCTGGGCCGGGACGGCGTATGTAAGGGTGAGTTCGTGGAGGTTTACGATGGTTTGTCAGGCTTGCGGCAGTGCGGTGGCTGGACCTGGTGCGTTTTGTACGAAGTGTGGAGTGCAGGCGCCGGGCGGGCCTCCTATGTATGGGCAGAGGATGGAGGCACCGCGGGTGCGGGGGCATTTGCAGACGCTGGGGATTCTGTGGTGCGTCTATGGGGTGTACCGCGCGGCGGCGGGGATACTGGCGGCGCTGGTGCTGGCGGGGATCTCGATGAGCGGGAGGTTGGGAGAGTGGAGCGGACCGAACGACCTGTATTTTCTTCCTCACGCTTCGTGGATGGCGGCGCTGCTGCCGGTTGTGGTGGTATATACGCTGATCAGCTCCGCGTTTTCGTTTGTGACCGGGTTTGCGCTGATGCGGCGCCTGCCGTGGGGGCGGGTGGTGGCGATTGTGATGGGCGTGCTGGCGCTGCTGAAGCCGGTGCTGGGGACGGCGCTTGGGATTTATACGCTGTGGGTGCTGGCTCCGGGAGCTTCGGGGGTGGAGTACGACGCGATG
>Ga0302325_10034332_pt1 | contig 10374 bp, 1 predicted proteins | sample Palsa_T0_2_FD_201948 | JGI IMG/M metagenome (GOLD analysis project Ga0302325, IMG submission 201948) | Peat permafrost microbial communities from Stordalen Mire near Abisko, Sweden - Palsa_T0_2 | ecosystem: Environmental > Terrestrial > Soil > Palsa > Peat permafrost | place: Sweden: Abisko...
TTGCTATATCGCCTCCCCTCTTACACCTCTTATAAGCTCTAGCCTTGCAATGTCGGACTATTTGGCCCCTTAAAGGGCTATTACCGCGATAAGGCTAAGAGCATGTTTTAAGGAGGTGCAAATATTGTCGGCAAGCAACATTTCACCTCTTTATATAGCCTTGCAAGGGATAAGGCATTTATAAAGAGAAATATTAAGAAGGCATAAGCAGCTTGTGGTTTGTTTCCGCTCAACTTAGACAAGGTCTTTAGGGTAACACTAAAGCCCCCCACTTAATTAACTATTACCCGGGCCGATAAGATAAAGGTAAGTTCTTGTCTTTAAGACGGAGTACTATAAACGCTTATAACGCTAATATTAGTAGATAGTCTTGCATTGCTACATAATCTGATTAAACAAGACGCTTATACGCTAAATAAGACTAGTATACCGCGCTTAAAGAGGCGTGTATAAAAGCTTGTCGATGCCGCTTAAGTATCTATCGCCGAATATGCCCTCTTACGTGATAAAAAATAGAAGTTGACTAGAATAGCTAACGAAGCTAAGGTTTGCCGATTAACTAAGTCCCTTATACTAGGGCAAGGGCAAGGGAAGGTAATAAGCTTTGCAAATATCGAGGAGGCGCGAGTAGCGCGGGCTACAAAGGATGATAAGAAGGGTAAGGGGAAATGCAATCAGAAGCGTAAAAGTGCTACGCTAAAGGTAAATAAGCTAGAAGCAGCAAAGGCTAAGGTAGAACTAGAGCTAAAGCTAAAAGTAGCGCGTGCTACAAAAGAGGTAATTAAGGGGAATAAACGCGGGCAAAAGCGTAAAATTGCTACGTAAGAGGTAAAGGATTTAGAGCTAGAAGTAGCGCGAATAATCGACATGCGAGTGCTATAGAGGGCACCGGTAGCGTAAATGATATAAGACTATTACAAGACTAGAAAATCGTTTCTTATTGCCTTAAGTTCGGATTTAGTTTTTAAGAGTAAAGAAATCGGATATAATTAATATTTGTAGCATTCTCGGCGCAATAGAAGAAGATGGAGTTATAGTTCGCTTGCAAGTTATTAGCAAGTAGTCTTTATATCCTAGTTAAACTCTTAACTTAAATCTTTAACGCTAATTTGCAGCTATAAAAGAGTGTTTTACCTTATACTAAATCGGTTTGCTTAAAGCCGTATAAAAGTACTTTATATACTACTATAGCTTGCTTGTTGCCCGATGTAGTACTATTTTAACTCTCTACTCCCTTGCTAGCTTGTAACGTCCTACTAATATATATGTAAGCGTTTGTATATTTACGCGTTATATAGTAGCTAAAAGTTCGATTTCTTTGTATGCAAAATTGCGTGAATTTGTAAGTACTTTAAAGACTCTTTTATTAAAGCTCTTGCTTCTACTACTTGACTTTATTAATACTAACTTAAAATAGTAAAATAATCTTAAGTAATTATTCTTTGTTAGCTAACATGTCTCTTGTTAATGCTTTGTAAATCGGCAAGATTCTGGGGCTAATGCCTTTTACTTGAAACCCGATTATATACTTAAAAGGCTAACTTTATTATCGCGACGGACAATAATTGCTTCGCTGCGTTATTAACCTTTTATATTTCCTTTACGCTATTATTACTATATATATAGCAAGAAGAGATCTTTATATGCGAGTTAGCGCTTAAAAATGGAAAATTGCTTAAAGATTTAGTTAACACTAAGCAAAATCGGTGCATAAACTTTTACTTAAGGATTAAAACGCAAATTTTAGGCAAGACACCTTTTAGCTTTCTTGCAACACATTATTCCGTTATATCTTGCATTAAACTATAATAAGTAAAGCTTTAAGTTTACACACTATAATCTCGATTGCACATTAAAGCTATAAAGCTAACTATAGTTATAATGCGGATTTTGGCTAGATTATCTTTAAGCCCCTCGTTAACATGTCCGACATCCTCCGGATATAGACTACTTAAAGGAGGGAGTATATCGAATATCTAGACGAGTTTATTAAACGAAGCCTTGCTCCCGATAAGTATAATAAACGCATCGACGACCCTTATTATTACTTATCTCTTAATATAAAAAAGCTGCAAAATAAGGCTAAATACTTAAAGTTTATTATAAGGGAAACGTTAGTTCTTGTACTTAAAGTGCTAGCTATATATAAACGAGATAGGTCGTTTATCCTTAAAATAAAGCGCATTAATAGCATTTTAATATAAGACTTAAAACTTGAAAAGCAGCTAAAGGTGATACTTCAAATTCGCAACTACTTATAAGAGCTACATAGTCTCCGGTCAAATAAGCTAAGTAGACCTTCTAGCATTATTTGCTTACTTTAAGCAATTATACTTCGTTTTAATAATTGCAAATTATAGTCTTAGACAAATATTTCCACTTCCGAGTTTATGTTTTGCTATCGAGGTCTTTTACAAGCAAACGTCTTTATTTACTTTACTTCTTTACAAGTTCTTGCAATTATAAATTAAGAATGTGGCGGATATTACCTAAAAAGCCACAAATTACCCTTCTTTAAGAGTCCCGAGTGGTTAGAAGTTTAAGCGAAGACAATTTTTAGCATAAGGGAGATTAAAGAATTTTAGAAAAAGGCTACTATATTATAAAGTACTTTAATAAGTAAATTCCCAATTTGACGCTTTTAATTAGAACTATAAGCCCCAAGTTATTATTAGATCCCCTTAAACCCTTTATATGATTTTCCTTGCAATATCCCGCTTTAGCTAAAACATAAAAAGATTAAAAAGAGCTCCTTACTCTAAACTATATTATACCTTTACTTCTTTACTTTTTCTTCTTCTTCTTCTTAATAAGGGCTTATTAGCGGTAAGGGAGTTGCTTCGGGTTTTGCAAGTTCGGGTTTAAGTTCGGGTTCAAGTTCGGGGAGTGGAGATAATAGAGGCAAGGATGTATAATACAAGTTCTTTACTTTACAAATGCATTCGGGAGCGCTCTCGGATAATTGCTAGCCACAACCCTTATATTCACGCGTTAGCATTATAAAGGTATAAGGTATAGTGAGGTTTAAATTTTTTTTATAGCTAAAAAAGGAGTATTAAATAGAAAATCGCGTTAATAGATAGCAACTTAGTTTGTATGCTTGCTAGCCGAAGATATAAAAGTATATTAGCGTGCTACAAAATACAATAAGCATAGCTTATAAAATGCGATAACGTTACTATTCTCTAGCTATAGTTAGCATTAATGCTTAAGGCTTTACAAATGAAATTATACTATAAATATTGTAGGGTTATTTTACACTAACCAAAATCGTCTCGCTTTATCCGAGGTATAAATCCGCGTGGCAATCTTGCATGAAATTTGCACGCTATAGCAGCTACTAAGGCTAATAACGATTCCTTGCATTATAGTAAGGCTTAAAAGCTTAGATAACTCCTTTATAAGTATTAAGGATAATATAAGCTTAGTAGTAAAAGCTATAATAAAGGAAGTTTATTACGCTATAAAAGGATACTCTTTGCAAATTAGGCATAAGGGCGATAATGCAAATATGATTTTCTAGTAAGAGGGGTTTAAGGTGTCCGGGAGTAGCTACGGAATATAACTTATAAAAAATTATAAGAGATATTAATATGTGCACAAATTTTAAGATGCTTAAAGTCAAAGTACTTATTATTTTTTTCGGTATACCGGTTTTTTTAGCACGCAAGGATAGACGTTAGCATATAATATTAAAGTCGCAATTAGTAAGAGGACTACTAAGCGTAAATAGATCCCTTTTAATAACGTCTATCCTTGCATGCCGAAAAACCTTATATGCCGGAAAAACATTATAGTTTAGGGGTCTTAAATCTCTATTATATAAATATATAAAGTTATAATTAGTTTGTTGTTATTCTTTAACTATTTCTCTTTAAAGACTCGACTTATAATTAGAAAAATATTATAATTTAGCTATGCTATCGATCGTTTTATTAAGAGCGTTAAAAGCTGCTATAGCTATTACCCCTTGCTCTATTATAATTATCGACTTGTCCCCGGAATTCGGGGCCGTGTTATAGAGCTTCTATTAAGCTTAAATATAGCTTTAAGGTTTAAAGATATAAAGCACAAGGAAACTTGCTTCCCGGATTTATCCGGACAAAAGTAGGAGGTATAAAAATACACAAAATGCTAAGCATCTTAATAAGCGAGAAAGGATTTATTACCCTTACCTAATATTATATTTATAGTTAGTATTTATTATAAATTTTATAAATGTTATATAAAAGTGTAGCGTTCTTTTACTTTCGAGCGCTATTAATAGCTTTTTGTGACTTCGATATTATATAAATGTTATAGATGCCTTGCATAAGGAATTCTTAGGAGCTTACATGTCACGAGCGCATGCTTTGTCCTTCGACTCTAATAACTATAATAATCTTCCGATAATAAAGAGGCTTAAATGGTTTAAGTAGCCCGCTATTACCTTTTATAGTAGCTAGCTACAATTAGCTAGCTAGCACGCTAAAAGCACGACGATATTATATTGCGAGGCTATTGTTTAGTTAAGCTATAAAAGCATAACCTCGACTTAACTTGTACTCCCAACTTAACAAATATATGTATATTAACCTTATAAGAACTATTTACCGATATTCTTTCGTTTAAAGATTTTGTTAAATCTTGTTTAAGTAATGCGCTTACTCTAATATAATAACGATAGTAAGCTTAGCTTAACTAAAGACTTTGTTAATAGCGAGATTCCCGAATATATTATCCTTTTACACACATAAGGGGCAAATATAGAAGAGGTTATATATAAAGACTTGATAAATAGCACTAAAAAGAGCAAGGTTAAATATAAGAAGATTCGGTTTTGCGGAGGGCAAGCTAGACGTAATAACTTGTATAACTTTTAAGTAAATACTTGTTATATTAACAAAGCAAGCAATAAGGAGCTTTTAAAAGCTATTAATTCTATATTTCGCTAGTATTATAAAGCGGCAAAATGTTATATATATCTAATAGATATTTCGACAAATAATCAAATCGACTTGTCTTTATAAGCATAAGAGGCAGCTTTTAAGAATAGTCGATAGTTTACTTGTAATTAAATACTTTAAAAGCTTATTGCGCTGCTATTAGTCGAGTTCTTTTACTCGAATAGCAATTGACTCGGTAACAAGAAATTATTAAAGGGGTAGCTTTATAAGATAACGGGGATTTTAGTTTCCGCTCTTTAAAGTAGCTTTCTTTCTAAATTTAGCTTCGACGAGCAAATATTATAAGCATAGCTTTAGCAAACTAAGCGCAAAGAGGATAAAGCTTATTCCTTGCTAAGCATCTTCGACATCTCGATGCTAGTTATTTATAGTAAGGGGAAGGAGAAGGCATTTTATAAGCTAAACTGCTAATAGAAATATCGGCTCGATAAGCTATTAACTATCTCACAAGCTATATTAAATTGCGACAAACGATTAACAACTTTCCCCTTCTAGTCGTCTGCTACTACCTCTTATCACGTCCTCTTATTTCCCGAAGTATTTACATATAATAGTTAATATAAAACCTTCTTTATTTAAAATTACAAGATGCTAACTAGTTGCTTATAACTAGATAACTCGATTAACAATTTACCCTATACTCCGAAGGCGCTATTTAATACGTATTAAAGATAACACAAACCTCTTTGCCTCGAAAACACCCGAGTTAATATCCTTTACGAAATATATATATAAGCTAAGGGACAAGATAACCGTTATATCTTTTAGCTAAGTAGCTTAGCTAGCACCAGGAAGTCGACAATTGCCCGTATTATCGCTCGCAAATGCTTTAAAGAGAGGTCGCTCGGGGCTAGCTTCTTCTTCTTGAGAGGCGATAGGGATATTAGCTATGCTAGCAAGTTTTTTACAAGCATTGCTAGATAGCTAATAAACACTATCCCCTTACTCAATTAGCACATTTGCGACGCTATTACAAATAATAGCGATATTGCAAACTAGTCTTTATAGGACTAATAAGAATAGCTTGTTCTTTGTCCCTTATCGAAATTAGATAGCAATAATTGTCGTTCCTCGTATATCGTTATTATTAATGCGCTTGATAAGTGTAATAGCGATAATAATATTCGGATGATTTTATAACTTTTAGCTAAAGCACAATTGTTACAAAAAGTCCGATTACGAATTTTTCTTATAAGTAAACTTGAGATTCTAATCCGATATAAGCTTAGTTAAATACTAGATATAGAGTATTAAGACTTTATTCTTTATTGCATATTACCGGCGATTGTTAACTACGATATCTCTCTCTTCTTAGAATATAACTTAAGACTTATTAGATAAGAAATTTGCTTGTGCGACGGGTAGCCGGGTAAGGAAACTATTAGATATATAATTTAAAATGCAAGTAAATTGTTTATTTAAGCTGCAATTGCTTATCGTTTTATTTGTAAGGGGAAAAAATTTATTATAAGATAACTAGATATAATACTTTATAGCAATAATAGTACTAGTATAGCGCTAGAGAAGCACCTTAACAAGATTTATATTACTATTCTTAAATAATTTATTAGTTTAAATTATTCGGATAAAGAGAAGGAAGAATTATATTAGATGCTAAAACAGGTTCTCGGAAGTGTAATTATTCTTTTCTCTCCTCTTTTTACGTACTCGATAGCTAAGATGCTTTATATTATAAAGGAGGATATTAACTTAATAATAAAGGACTTATACTTTATTTTAGATAGTTTAAAGGACTTAACTTACCCTATTTGCCTTTATTACCCTTCTTTTCGCGACTTTCTTCTTAGTAAGGATTAATGTGGAGATTTATAAGTAAATAAGAAGGAAGTATATTAGGTTTTAGCTATTAGCTATATATAGCTAATGTCTAAGACATTAAAGAAGGATATATGCGAAATGTATATGCTTAGTAGTTAAGCTAGCTAAGTTAAGAGTAATAAAATTAAGAAATACCTTTTATCCGAAGTTTAATATGCGTGTTTATACTAAGTATAGCATTTGCAAAGAAGTAATGCTTAGCTTTAAGATAATAATTAAGTCTATTAATTCTTTTAAGCACATCTTCTTTATTAGCTTAAAGCCTTTAGCTAAATCGGGAAGATTTTAGAGGGAATTATTGCAATATTCTCCTTAAAAGCACTTCTTTTAGTAAGTCTTCTTATAATATATTATAAAACTTTAACTAATTTATATAAAGGTTACTAAAAGTCCTAATTTATATGCCCTTGCCTATAATATAAAGCAATTCGCCTTATATAACCGGTCTATAGTTAAATAATACCCCCTATAATTATATTATTCGGCTCTCGTCTTTGCGCTAAAGAAGAGTATTATTCGAGAAATATTTTAAAAGTATATTCCTTTATAAATTTAAAAAAAATTAAAAGCGCTAAAATATTAAAGCGTAGTGTTATAGACGCTCGAGGACTACTCTTTATCCGTCGCTTTAATAGCCTTCTTACTTGATAGCAAGTAAGTTGTATTTAAATTAAGCGATAATATAGTGTAGCTTTAGGACGCTATTACGGGAGCATCGCTTTATAAGCTTGAGGGCCACTTTTCACGGGTTAATTTAATAGCCTTCTTACCCGACAGCAAGCAAGTTATATTTAGATTATATAATAATATAATGCAACTTTAGGATGCTACTACAAGAGCATTGCTTTATACGCTTAAGGGCTACTCTTACTTTATCACTTTATTAGCCTTCTTACTTAATAGCAAGCAAGTTATATCTAAATTAGACGATAATATAAACGATAATATAATACAACTTTAGGATGCTATTATAAGAGCATTGCTTTATAGGCTTAAGGACTACTCTTTATAAGGCTCTTTATCCGTCACTTTATTAGCTTTTTTACCCGATAGCAAGCAAGTCGTGTCTAGATTAGACGATAATATAAACGATAGCATAATATAGCTTTAGGATGCTATTATAAGAGCATTGCTTTATAAGCTTAAGGACTACTCTTTATAAGGCTCTTCACCCGTTGCTTTAATAGCCTTCTTACCCGATAGCAAGCAAGTCGTGTCTAGATTATACGATAAAATAGTGCGACTTTGGGACGCTATTATAAGAGTATTGCTTTAAGCGCTCGAGGGCTACTCTTTATAAGTCAATTTAGTAGCCTTCTCACCCGATAACAAGCAGGTTATATCTAAATTAGGCGATAATATAGTGCAGCTTTAGGACGCTACTACAAGAGCATTACTCTAAACGCTCGAGGGCTACTCTTTATCTGTCACTTTAGTAGCCTTCTTACCCGATAGCAAGCAAGTCGTGTCTAGATTATGCGATAATATAGTGCAGCTTTAAGATATTGCTATAAAAGTATTATTATAAATGCTTAAGGGCTACTCTTCATCTGTTGCTTTAATAGCCTTCTTACTTGATAGTAAGCAAGTTATATTTAGATTAAATAATAATATAATATAGCTTTAAGATACTATTATAAGAGTATTGCTTTATAAGCTTAAAGGCTACTCTTTATCCATCTTTTTAGTAGCCTTTTTACCCGATAGCAAGCTAGTCATGTCTAGATTATACGATAATAGAGTGCAATTTTGGGACGCTACTATAAGAGCATCGCTTTATAAGCTTAAGCCTAAGGACTACTCTTTATAAGAATATTCACCTGTCAATTTAATAGCCTCCTTACCCGACAACAAGCAAGTCGTGTCTAGATTAGACGATAATATAATATAGCTTTGGGACGCTACTATAAAAGCATTGCTTTATAAGCTCGAGGACTATTTTAACTAGGACAATTTAGAGGCCTTCTCTCCCGACAATAAGCTATTGCTAGTCTTATAAGTATCTAGTAATTAGATAGTAAAAAGCAATATAAATATTCTTTGGCTACCTTTAAATTATCGAGAAACTTGTTTAATTACTTGGAATAGAAGGCTTATTATAAGGCATCGATCTAGTAAAATCTCATTATTTTACTTTATAAAAGGATTAAAGCTTATTATATAAATTAAAAAATAATACTTTTATTTCTTAAAGAGTCTTAGAGAACTATTTACTTATATACTATTTTACAATTGCCACTTATCTTCTAATATTTTCTAGAAAATGTGGTTATTAATAGATTTGTTACAAATCTATTATTTATTTGTATAGATAATATAAGTGTTTTAATTGTTAAGCTTAAAGTACGAAAAGAGGTCTTAATATACTTTAAAGTATAACGGTCTACCTTAGCATTTTGCTATATTGCTTTTATAATAGCTTGTACAAATGCTAACTAGAGTCACGGGAGTAGCATTAAGTCGCTGCGACAAATGCTTGTAAATTTAAGGATATTAAATTAAAGAGAAAAGAGAGTTATATAGCAAGTGCTATTTAAATATAGCTACCCTAGTTTAAGGGCTATTTGTCTTATAATCCCTAATATAGTATAGTTTTGCTTATATACGAATTATTACGTGGCGAATTAATTATAGGATCGGTTAATCTGTTATAGCTTTAGGCAAATAGTGGAGCAAATTTATATATTTGACGCGGTTTTAGAGAAAGTTTCCTCTTACCGCTTATAAGGGTAAACTATTATTTGCTAAGACCTTCTTTTGTAGTGTTTAATAAGAGTTTAAATAGTTTGCCTCTAGTCTTAAAGTAACTAATAAAGCTTTGTTGCTACTTTAAGATATATTATTTAACTAATAATATTTTTATCTTTTTTAAATGCTAACTTTCATGTAATAGGTTTGCGGCAATTTAGCTTAAAGGCAATAAGTATAGTATAAGCTAGCTAAGCCGCTACTTAGTAAAGTGCTTAAGGATCTTTAGCATGCGAGATTTTAGCAAATATAAGATAATCGTTTCGATATTAGCTTAAACGTGAATTTATATATAAAGTTTATTAAGTTTAAGATTTTATTTGTAATTTTAGTGCTTAGACTAACTACGTTAAGCATTAAAGTTATTACTAAGCTAGATGTGGCGCACTAGGCACATATTACCTCTAGCCACTATTAGCGTTTATGCTTAAGGCTTTATAAATAAAATTATAATAAATATTATAAAGCGCGTAAGTTGTTTTGCTTTAACCAAAAACCGTTAATTGCTTCGCGTTATAATCTTATATAAATTTGCATATTATATTAGCTATAAGGTTAAGGACGATTTTTTGTATAATAGTAAGGCTTTAAAGCTCGGATAAGATCTTTTTATATATATTAGGGATAATAAGAGCTTAGTAGTAAAGTTATAATAAAGGAACTTTATTATATTATAAAAGGAAACCCTTTATAAATTAGATGTAAGGGCGATAATGTAAATGTGATTTTTTACTAAGAAGGGTTTAAGATGTTTAAGAGTAAGTATAAAATATAATTTATAAAATATTATAAGAAGAATAAAAGTGTGTATAAATTTTAAGATATTTGAAGTCAAAGTACT
>Ga0302325_10034335_pt1 | contig 10373 bp, 10 predicted proteins | sample Palsa_T0_2_FD_201948 | JGI IMG/M metagenome (GOLD analysis project Ga0302325, IMG submission 201948) | Peat permafrost microbial communities from Stordalen Mire near Abisko, Sweden - Palsa_T0_2 | ecosystem: Environmental > Terrestrial > Soil > Palsa > Peat permafrost | place: Sweden: Abisko...
TCTCGGAAACGAACGCCGGAAAGATCGTCAAGATTATGGACCTGGCCGCGAAGGTGGGCGCCCCCGTGATTGGCTTGAACGATTCCGGAGGCGCGCGCATTCAGGAAGGCGTGGCTTCGCTCGCCGGTTACGCCGATATTTTTCTGCGCAACACGCTGTACAGCGGAGTGGTGCCGCAGATTTCGGCGATCATGGGTCCCTGCGCCGGAGGTGCGGTGTATTCACCCGCCATCACCGACTTCGTCTTCATGGTCGACAAAACTTCCTACATGTTCATCACCGGGCCCGACGTCATCAAGACCGTAACCATGGAAGAAGTCTCCAAGGAACAGCTCGGCGGCGCCATGACCCACAACGAAACCTCAGGCGTGGCGCACTTTCTCGCGCACGACGATGCCGAGTGTCTGTCGATGGTGCGCGAGTTGCTGAGCTTTGTGCCCTCAAATAATCTCGACGACCCGCCGCGCAAGCCCTGTGCGGATCCGATCGACCGTGCTGACGCCGCCCTCAACCATATCGTGCCCGCGCAATCGAATCTGCCCTATGACATGAAGGACGTGATTCATGCCGTCATCGACGACGCGTACTTCTTCGAAGTGCAGGAGCACTACGCGAAAAACATGGTCGTCGGATTTGCGCGGCTGGACGGCCGCTCCGTGGGAATCGTCGCCAACCAGCCCGCGATGCTGGCGGGCACGCTCGACATCAACGCGTCGATCAAGGGCGCGCGCTTCGTGCGCTTCTGCGATTGCTTCAACATTCCGCTGGTCACGTTCGAAGATGTGCCGGGATTCTTGCCCGGCACCGCGCAGGAATACGGCGGCATCATCAAGCACGGCGCCAAGCTGCTCTATGCCTTCGCCGAGGCCACGGTGCCGAAGATCACCGTGATCACGCGCAAAGCCTACGGCGGAGCCTATTGCGTGATGGCGTCCAAGCACATCCGCACCGATGTGAACTATGCGTGGCCGACCGCCGAGATCGCGGTCATGGGTCCGGAAGGCGCGGTCGATATCGTGTACAAGCGCGAACTCGATCAGGCGGAAAATCGCGAAGCGGTTCGCCAGAAGAAAATCGAAGAATTCCGCGACCGCTTCGCCAGCCCCTACGTCGCAGCCGACCGCGGCTTCGTCGACGCCATCATCCAGCCCCACGAAACCCGCAAAAAGCTGATCCAAGCGCTGGCGATGCTCGCGACCAAGCGCGACAAGAACCCGCCGAAAAAGCACGGGAATATACCGCTGTAGGAGGCATCAAGTAATTGAAGATGTTTTAGGGATCCAAACGTGGCGGGCCAAAAAATAAGAGTTCCGAGGTGGTGTTGGGTCCATTCGTCTCGGCCAGTAGCTCGCGTTCGACCCTTGCTTGACCTGCTATCGCAGCTTCCCTTGCGGGGTGCCACGCGCGATCTTCGCTCGGGCTCCGGGCTTACCGCCAACCGGAAAAACCTACCCAACGCCTCGGAACTCTATCTTGCCTTCGACGTTTCTTCTTGTTCTCCTCGACCAGCGCTTTGCTATAGACCCTTGCTTGCCCTCCCTCCCCATTTTCATGAAAAGGGTGACTGCGCTTGAGTCCCGGACGCGGCACCAACCGGAAAAACTTTAGAAGTTGTCAAAGAACGATTATGTTTCTACTCCTTCTATTTTCGGAGTCAATGAAAAGTTTGCGTTTGTAACCCGCGTATTTTCAGCCGAGTGCACGCCGTCCACAGGCTCTTGACCGAAATTGGTGCAACCCGCTGGTCAAATTCCTGCCGAGGCTGCGCCAGGTAAGGGTTTTCGCGGTTGCCAGTCGGGGAGGACGGGGCTTCAGCGCTCTCGCGACCTTTTCGCGGCGTGTGAAAATCAAGCAAAACCCTTGCCCCATAAGGGATCTTCAAGAGGCCGACCGGCATGGATATCAATTGATTTCGACGGTCTCGTCGATGAATTGCTTGACGGCTTCGTCGGAACCAGCCAGTTCAAACGAGTTCGTCATCGATGCTTTTCCCTTCTCCACGCTGGTGATGACATAGGAGCAGCCAATCCAGTGGGCTTCGGCGAGATCGGTTTCGGACCAGTGCGCCGGGTGGTCCGGGTGGGAGTGGTAGAAGCCGACAATGTCCTCCCCGCGCTCGCGGCCCTCGCGCTGAATGCGAATCAATTCGCGGGGATCGATGTGGTAACGGTTCTCGGGCGAGTCGGTGCGGGTATTGCCGCAGCGCGCAGTCGAGGTCACGACGCGGCTACCGTCATCGTTCGCTCCGCCGAGCAGCACACCGCAGCACTCCTGGGGGTAGGTTTCTTCGCCGTGGCGGCGGAGAGCGGCGTAGTGCGCTTGGGACAGTTTCAGCATCAAAATCAGAACCTACCGCTGAGTCACGGAGAAACTTCAGCCTCGAAATCCAGGAGTGAGAAGTGGCTCTTTCGATTTTTCTCTGGATCTCCGAGCCTCCGTGGTGGTGTTTTTATTCCGTCCAAAATCTCTCGCTGACGTATTTGTCGCCGGAATCAGCGAGGATGGTGACGACGACGGCCTGCTGTTCGTTCCTCAGCTGAAGTTGTTCGGAAACTCTGAGGCTGCCGGCGATGCTGGCTGCGGCTGAGATTCCCAGCAGCAGTCCACAGTCGCGGGCGACGCGTCGGGCCATGGCATAGGCGTCTTCGGTCGCGACCTCTAGATTTTCATCCGCCAGCATCGGGTCGTAGATCTTGGGCACGATCGCGCTTGCCATGTGCTTGGCGCCTTCGATGCCGTGAAAAGAGGAATCGGGTTGCAGCGAGATGCAACGAATTGTGGGATTGAGTTCCTTGAGGCGGCGCGTGGTGCCCACAAAGGTGCCGCTGGTGCCGAGCATGGCCACAAAGTGAGTGATCCGCCCTTCGGTTTGTTGCCAGATTTCGTTGGCCGTGCCGTGATAATGGGCGAGCCAGTTGGCGTCGTTGGAGTATTGATCGGCGTAGAAATACAAATCCGGATGCTTGGCGGCAAGTTCGCGAGCCACGCGGATGGCGCCGTCGGAGCCGTCACCGGGGTCGGTATAAACCACGTTCGCGCCATACGCGCTCAGAATCTTCTTGCGCTCGGCGGAAACATTTTGCGGCATGCAGAGCATGACGGGAAATCCCTCGGCCGCGCCCAGCATGGCATAGGCGATGCCGGTGTTGCCGCTGGTGGCATCGAGCAAGGTCTTACCCGGGCCGAACTCGCCGCTGAGTCGTCCTTCAGCAACGATGTTGGCAGCGGCGCGGTCTTTCACCGAGCCGCCGGGGTTGTGCCATTCGGCCTTGCCCAAAAGAGTCACGGAGGGCAGATGCGCTGTGAGCTGATCAAAGCGCAGCAGCGGAGTATTGCCGATGCGCTCAAGCAGACTGAGCCCCGGACGCGGGACGGCGGGTTGCGCCGCATGATGTGCCGCGATAGTTTCCGCCAACCGAGCTGAAGTCTGACTCATATCCGAACCGTTCCCTGATGACTATCGTAATATGCAAAGCAGAGCGAAACACGCTATGTAGTATGGTGTCCTTAGATGACACAGATTGCAAGTCCGATGCAGCGCGAAATAAGCAACGCACAATTTCTGAGACGGCTGCATCTAACAGAGAGATTGGAAGCTTAGAAAATGCCGAAAGCAATAGAAGCCCGAACTTACGAGGAAGCGCTGGCCTGGCTGCGCGAACACGGTTTCGATGTGACGGAAGCGCCAGGCACGAACGGGCGCGTGTTCCTCAGAAAATACAACGTATCGGCGGCGATTCAGAAGACGGCCGACGATGGGGTGAAGATTTTCGCCTATCCCGGATACCTGATCGGCAGCGAGATCTCGAAGCTGGTCAACCGCGGCTACCAGCAGTTTTTGAAGAATTCGAAGACCGAAATCCCGGCGTCTGCCGACCACCTCAAAGCGCTGCAGTCGTTTGCCGAAGAGCTGAAGATTGCGCTTGGGCTGCCCAGCCTTTACAACGAGTCGCTGGGGACGGTGAGCGACTCCTACCATTACGACCGGCTTAAGGACGACGACAAAGCACCGGTCGATCGTCCCAAGCGGCCTTGGGAAGTTGCCGGTAAAGCGGTCGCGGTCAAGAAGGGCCGGGCGTAAGTCTAAAACCGCTGCGGCTGGTATCGAAATCCTCCCGTAATTGCCTCCGGTCGTGCGAAACTGGTGCGCTCAGTTTCGCCAGATCCGGAGGTCCGATGCGCAGCCGGTTTGCTCTCTACTTCTTCTTCTTGTCTTGCTGTTTGCCGATCATTCTCGCCTCCACCAGTGATCAGGTGCTTGCCCAGGACGAGTCGGGCGTCTATGGGAACGACGCCAAAAAGATCGAGCGCGTGCTGCGCGCGCAACAGGCGGCCTGGAACCGGCACGATCTGGAAGGCTTCATGACGGGCTACTGGAATTCGAAGGAACTGACGTTTTTCTCCGGCGCGGAGGAGCATGACGGATGGCAGGCCACGATGGACCGCTACCTCGCCAAGTATGCCAGTCCTGGGCAGGAGATGGGGAAGCTGGAATTCTCCGGCTTGCGCGTCATCGTGCTGGGCCAGGACTCGGCCTTCGTGCGTGGTTCGTGGAAGTTGACCATGTCCGATGGTAAGACGCCGCATGGATTGTTCACGCTGGTGTTCCGCAAGTTTCCCGAGGGATGGAAGATTGTGCACGACCACACTTCGGCGGCGGAATGAAACGCAGCTTCAAGGTGCTGGTTTCTAACTCCGAACTCCCAGTTCCCAGCTTCCAGCCCCCAGCCTTCCTCTTCCGTCGAGAGTTCGTCGAGGAGAAGCTTTTAACGCGCGCTAAGGGCACCGGCAAAGGACGCTGAGAAGAGCCTCGGCCCAGGATCGGTCCGAGCGACGATCTGGATCAAGAAAATCGTAGCATCGCCGTTTCTGCGGATTGAATGGGAAGCGCACGCTTGCCCGTTCGCATCGCCGCCGCCGGGATGTGGACGATTACCCTCCCCCTCTTGGTCGCACTTGCACTCGCGTTCCTTCCGGGAGTGTGCCGTTTGTCAGTTCTACGACGCCGTTGCGGATTACGCCTTCGAGTTCCGGTTGGGCGCGCCGGACGGGCAAGTCGCCCGTCGCCACATGGCATTTGCCGCCGTCCGGGTTGGCGGTCACGAGTGCCCGCCCCGCGCGGTCTTCGCTCGCACGGTCCGCGCTTCGGCCTTTGCCTTTGTCCATGGCCTGGTTGGCTAGGCGGTCGGCTTCCTGGTTGTGTTCGCGGAGGGCGTGGCCTATGGAGAACCATTCCAGTTGGGAGATTAGTTGTTGGGCGCGGCCGTGGAGATCCCTAAGAGTGAGGTTCTTCACTTTGTAGATGCCTTTGATCTGGCGGACCAGCAGTTCGGAATCGCTGATCAGCTTGAGGGCTTTGGGGCCATGCTCAAGAGCGTATTCGAGGGCGGCGATCAGGCCCTGGTACTCAGCAAAGTTGTTGGTCTGGTGGCCGAGATATTCGCTGAGTTGAGCCACCTTGCGTCCAGACTGATCCTGGATCACCACGCCATAGCCGGCGGGTCCGGGATTGCCGCGTGCGCCGCCGTCGCTGTGAGCGATGAGGTAGTGCTCCGGAGGATTTTCGCGGGAGTCTGGGCCATGGGGGAAGAGTGGTTTGGTTCCGGAAATGTGCGGGTAGGCCATGGAGTCGAGTTTACAACGGCGGTTGCGCTGTATGGCACGGCGTTGTCTTGTGCATGGTGCAGGAAATCTCGAAACATGACGAAACATGACGACACAGAGGCCCGCGGGGTGAACCTTCCTGTGGTTTGGTAAGTCAACCGTCAGCGGCCGGCCGCGAGGCGGGTGGCGAGGCGGGGGGGAAGTTTGGCGGATAGGATGCGCTCTTGCGCAGTTTTCAGGTTGTAGGGCGTGCGGTGGAAGTGGACCACCTGGGCATTCGTATCGAACAGGGCAAAGGCGGCGCGCCAATCTCCGTCGCGTGGCTGCCCGACTGATCCTGGATTGATCAGGTAACGCGTGGCCGGCCTCAACTGTAACGAGACCGACTCGGCTTGCCCTACGGTGCGGTATTCGGGACGGAAGCCATCAGCGCTCGAACCGTTGGCGAAGAATCCGCCCTGGAGGTGGGTGTGGCCAAAGAAGGTGAGCGGCGTGCTGAGTGCGAGGAGCGGGACGAGCGCATCGCCGATGGAAACGATGTAGGCATCTTCGTCGCCCGGGGAGCCGTGCACCAGATGCGCTTGCGGAAAACCTTCCAGGGAAAGCGGACCTCGCGGCAAAGAGTGCAGCCAGTCGTGATGCTCGGAAGTCAACTGGTCGCGGGTCCAGATGGCGGAGGTGGCGGCCATCGGGTTGAAATCTTCCAAGTCGATCAGGCCGGTTGCGGCCTTGTCGTGATTGCCGCGGACGAAAGTTTTTCCCAGGCTGCGCGAGCGTTCGATGACTTCATTGGGGCTGGCGCCGTAGCCGACTACGTCGCCGAGGTTGGCAACCATATCGTAGGGTGGCGCTGCTGCGAGGCAGGCCTCCAGGGCTTCGAGGTTGGCGTGAATATCGCTCAGCAGTAGGATGTGCAATGGCCACCCGGACAAAGTGGCGATTATAGACCGAGCGGGAACAGAAGGGATACAGGGCAGAGATGATTTTGAGCGGTGGTGCAGTCTGATTCTCCGACCGGCGGTTGCGATGCGCGCGAGATTCCCGTCGGCAGGCGCTCCCGGAGCAGGCTCTCGCTCCGCCGGGGAAAGGGCGGGGCTTCGCGATGAATCCCCTGGGGGAGGTACGCACGGCAAGCTGCGCGACGGCCGGAATTTATTCGGTGATGGCTATTTCGCATTGACCACGGGGCAGCGGGACCAATGTTCTGAGGCGACCTCGACGAGCGGCGGCAGGGCGCGGGCGCATTCGGAAACGCGGAATGCGCAGCGCGGCTCGAAAGCGCAGCCCGGCGGCATGGCGTCGAGGGGCGGAACTGTGCCTTCGATCGTTTCGAGAGGATCTCCGCGCCTGGTCTTCAGGTCGGGCACGGCGTGCAGAAGGCCGCGCGTATAGGGATGTGCGGGGGAACGAAAGATTTCATGCCGGTTGCCGAGTTCAACCACGCTGCCGGCGTACATCACGGCCACGCGGCCGGCGACCTGTGAAACTACAGCGAGATCGTGCGAGATGAAGAGCATGGCCAGACCGAACTTGGCGCGGAGTTCGGCGAGCAGGTCGAGTATCTGGGCCTGGATGGTGACGTCGAGCGCCGTAGTGGGTTCGTCGGCGATGAGCAACTGGGGTCGGTTGACGATGGCCATGGCGATCATCACACGCTGGCGCATGCCGCCGGAAAGCTGGTGAGGATAATCGCGGGCGCGTTGTTCGGGCTGGGAGATGGCGACATCCGTCATGGCTTGAATGGCAAGCCTGACGGCCTCGCTCTTGGAACGGGCACCGTGGGCTCGCACGGCCTCGACGATTTGATCGCCGACGCGCATGACGGGATTGAGCGCGGTCATCGGTTCCTGGAAGATCATGGCCATGCGCGAGCCGCGCAGTTGGCGCATGGAGTCGTCGGGCAGGGCAGCAAGATTGCGGGTTGTACCGTTCTCCGTAAACAGAATCTCACCGGAAACCCTTGCCTGGGGCGGCAGCAGGCGCATGATGGCTAGGGACGTGAGGGATTTGCCGGAGCCCGATTCGCCGACCAGGCCGAGGACTTCGCCGGGGGCGATGGTGAAGCTGAGATCGCGGACGGCGGGGAGAACGCGCGAGTCGCCCGTTCCCCCACGAGCTTTCGCCGGGAAGTCGATGTTCAGGTGGCGGACGTCGAGCAACGGGGGCACAGTGTCATGGTAGCAGCGTCCTCAAAAACGCCGGCTGCGGCAACGAGACTGCCGAGGGGCGGCTGTCCACCCCTGAGCATTTGTCGTCCCGACGAGTATTTATTGTCCCAGAATCAGGGGCAGGCCGTTCTTGTTGTTGCCGATCACGACAACTTTTGTGTTGGCGCTCTTGGCCAGATTTTCCGTGGCTTCGATGCCCTTCCACTCGAGGAGTTGGGGGCTTATGCCTTGGGCCACGATCTGCTGGAAATCGCGGATGCCGGCGGCTTCGATGCGTTTGCGCTGAGCCTCCTGGGTTTCTTTTTGCAGACGGAAGTTCATGGCCAGCGATTCCTGCTCGGCCTGCTGTTTGGCCTCGATAGCGGCCTTCAGCGTGGCGGGTAGTTGAATGTCGCGCAAGAGAACGTTCTCGACGGTCAGGCCGCGCTGATTGAGTTGCAGGCTAACTTGGTCATAAATCTGCTTGGCCACCATTTCGCGTTCGCCGGTGTAGAGGGCGTTGGCGGTGTGGGACGCGGTTGCTTCGCGAATGGCGGAGCGGAGCGTAGGCTCGACCACCACGTTCTCGTAGTCGGCGCCAATCTTCTGGAAAACATCGGAAGCGTGGTCGGGATTGAGATGGTAAATGAGCGAAGTGTCCAGACTCATCATGAGGCCTTCGCTCGAAGGTACGTTGGCAGATTCCTTCAGAGTCTGCGTCTGGATGGAGAGTTCGTTGTTGGTTTTCAGTGGATTGATGACGTGAATGCCTTCGCCCAGAGTTTCGCCGGTCTGCACTTTGCCAAAGAGCGTGAGCACGCCGACGTGACCGGTGCCTACCTTGGTCACGGAACTGAACAACAAAATCACAAGCAAAAATGCGGCTATGCCAAGCCCGATCAGGCGCACAAGCCCGCCGCTACTGCCGCCACCCTGAATAATTCTGCCCCGAGCGCTGTCGTAAATCGTCATCGTAGGTTTCTCCCTCGTAGTCTTTTCATTCTACGGCAGGGGATACATCGGCGAAGGGGGCGGCCCTGGGACCAAACTCGCATGGACCTGAATCTTCCCAGTCTCCCGACGCATCCTTTATGATGAAACGTATGAGCAAGATTCACATCCCTACGCCGTTGCGGCAGTATGTGGGCAAGCAATCCACGGTGGAAGTGAAGGCCGGAACCGTGGGCGAAGCCATGAATGCGCTGGTGGCACAGCATCCGGATGTGCGGCGGCATCTCTACACCGATGACGGCAAGTTGCGCGCCTTCGTCAACCTCTATGTGAACGATGAGGATATCCGCTATCTGCAGAAAGAGGGAACGGTGGTGCGCGAAGGGGATAACATTTCCATCGTGCCTTCCATTGCCGGAGGCGCCATCGGAGCGCTGGTTTTGCCAGGATCGCAGCGTTGAAACCTTCTGCCACAAATCGCTGTTGTATGTATCCTGCCTGTGGTTAGTGTCCAAGATCGAACGATCCCGGAAGTGCGCACTTCGACCCATTGAGGAGTTTATGGCTACCGTCACCGAAATTCCAGTAAGCCTGAGCAACGACGAGATCCTGCGCTACTCGCGCCACCTGATCATGCCCGAGGTAGGCATGGAAGGTCAGCACAAGCTGAAGACGGCGCGCGTGCTCTGCATTGGCGCGGGAGGGCTGGGCTCGCCGCTGGCTTTGTATCTGGCGGCCGCGGGCGTGGGCACGCTGGGCTTGGTGGATTTCGATGTAGTGGATTACACCAACCTGCAGCGGCAGATCATTCACTCCACCGCCGATGTCGGGCGGAAGAAACTGGATTCCGCGGCGGAGAAGCTGACGGCCATCAACCCGTTCTTGAATATTCGGAAGTTCGATATGCGGTTGACGAGCGAGAACGCGCTCGAACTTTTCCGCGACTTCGACATTATTGCCGACGGCACCGATAACTTCCCCACACGCTATCTGGTGAATGACGCATGCGTGCTCACCGGGAAGCCGAACGTGTATGGGTCGATTTTTCGCTTCGAAGGCCAGGCCAGCGTGTTCGCCACAAAAGACGGGCCGTGCTACCGTTGCCTTTATCCTGAGCCGCCTCCGCCGGGATTGGTTCCTTCCTGCGCCGAAGGCGGAGTGCTCGGCATTTTGCCCGGACTGGTTGGCGTGATGCAGGCCACCGAGGTAATCAAGTTGATTCTCGGGGCGGGTGAGCCGCTCATCGGGCGGCTCCTGCTGATTGACGCGCTGGGCATGAAGTTCCGCGAACTCAAGCTGCGCAAGAATCCCGATTGCCCGGTTTGCGGCACCCATCCCACGGTAACCAAGTTGATCGATTACAACCAATTCTGCGGCATTCGAGGGGAGGAAAAACCGGTGGGAACAGGAGTTCCGGAAATTCAAGTGGAAGAGTTGAAGCGCCGCCTGGATGCGAAAGAGGATCTTTTCATCCTCGACGTCCGCGAGCCTCACGAGTACCAGATCTGCAACATTGGCGGATATCTTATTCCGCTGAACGACCTCCCCAATCGCGTGCATGAACTGGATTCCAGCCGCGAGATCGTTGTGCATTGCAAGATGGGTGGGCGCAGCGCGAAGGCGGTGGCGTTCCTGCAGCAATCGGGATTCAGCAAAGTGCGTAATGTCGCG
>Ga0302325_10034336_pt1 | contig 10373 bp, 7 predicted proteins | sample Palsa_T0_2_FD_201948 | JGI IMG/M metagenome (GOLD analysis project Ga0302325, IMG submission 201948) | Peat permafrost microbial communities from Stordalen Mire near Abisko, Sweden - Palsa_T0_2 | ecosystem: Environmental > Terrestrial > Soil > Palsa > Peat permafrost | place: Sweden: Abisko...
CGCTACCTGGGAATGGCCGAGCTATTTCGATCCGGCGCAGCGATTGAAGGGCATTCGGCTCGATCTCGCCGAGTACCGCCGTCCCGATCCGAAAACGGCGCCGACGCTATCGAAGGCCTCCTGCCTCTACGCGATTTGCACCATCTCCAAGCATCGCGCCGAGCGCCGCGGCTTCGCCGACGCGATGATGCTCGACTGGCAGGGCCGCGTCGCCGAATGCACAGGCGCCAACATCTTCTTCGTCAAGGACGGTACGATCCACACGCCGATTGCCGATTGCTTCCTGTCCGGCATCACGCGGGCCACGGCGATCGCGCTGGCGCGGCGGCATAACATCGAAGTGATCGAGCGGCGCATCACGCCGGAGGAGCTTGCCGGCTTCTCCGAGTGCTTCATCACCGGCACCGCCGCCGAGGTGACCGCCGTCTCGCAAATCGCCGACTGGAATTTTACGCCGGGCCGCATCACCCACCAACTGATGGCCGACTACACGGCCGAGGTTCAGCCGAAGGGGAAAGCCGCAGCGGCGTAGCTCGCCTGACCGGGGGCGCCATTCGCCGCTGGCTCGGTCCGGCGTTGTTTGCAGCGGCCGGAACGCGGTAAGGTGGGCTCGAAATGAATCAGACCGTTCGCCCCCGCCTCGCCGCTTCGGCCTGTCCGCACGATTGTCCGTCGACCTGCGCGCTCGAGGTTGAGGTTTTTGGCGACCACACGATCGGCCGGGTGCGCGGCGCCGAGGACAACGCTTACACCGCCGGCGTGATTTGCGCCAAGGTCGCACGCTATGCCGAGCGCGTGCATCATCCCGACCGATTGAAGCATCCACTCCGCCGGACGGGCGCAAAGGGAAGCGGCGAATTCGCCCCGATTTCGTGGGACGACGCGCTCGATCTCGTTGCCGTGAAATTTGTGCGCGCCGAACTGGCGCACGGCTCCGAAGCGGTCTGGCCGTACTTGTACGCCGGCACGATGGGCTACGTCATGCGCGACGGCATCCACCGCCTGCGGCATGCCAAGAAATATTCCGGCTTCTTCTCGACCATCTGCGTCAATCCGGCCTGGACCGGTTTCATCGCCGGCACCGGCCTCCTTGCCGGCGCCGATCCGAGAGAGATGGCGAAGTCCGATCTGGTCGTGATCTGGGGCACCAATGCGGTGAACACCCAGGTCAACGTGATGACCCACGCGACCCGCGCCCGCAAAGAGCGCGGCGGCAAGATCGTCGCCGTCGATGTTTATATGAACGGGACGATGCGGCAGGCAGACCTGCCGGTGCTGATCCGGCCCGGCACCGACGGCGCGCTCGCGTGCGCGGTAATGCATTGCCTGTTCCGCGACGACAAGGCCGACTGGGATTATCTCGAGCGTTACACCGACGCGCCGCGCGAGCTCGCCGAGCATTTACTCTCCCGCGACCCGAAATGGGCGTCGGCGATTACCGGCACGCCGGTGGAAACGATCGAGGCTTTTGCCCGGCTCGTCGGGGAGAACAAACGCACTTACTTCCGGCTCGGTTACGGATTTGCACGCTCGCGCAACGGCGCGATCAACATGCACGCAGCGAGCTGCATCGCGGCGGTGACCGGCGCATGGCGCTATGAAGGGGGCGGCGCCTTCCACAACAACGGCGCGATCTTCCACCTTGACTCCGGTTTGATCGAGGGCAGCGAGCTGCGCGATCCTTCAATCCGCATGCTCGACCAGTCGCGCATCGGCGCGATCCTGACCGGCGACGAAGACGCGTTGCGGGGCGGCCCGCCGGTCACCGCCATGCTGATCCAGAACACCAATCCGGTTTCGGTCGCGCCCGATCAGGAGACGGTAAAGCGCGGGTTTGCCCGCGACGATCTGTTCGTCTGCGTGCACGAACAGTTCATGACCGACACGGCGAAGATGGCGGACGTGGTCCTGCCCGCCACCATGTTCGTCGAGCACGACGACTTCTACTCGGCCGGCGGCAGCCAATACCTTCTGCTGGGGCCGAAGCTGATCGAGCCGCCCGGCGAATGCCGGTCGAACCACGACGTGATCTGCGGTCTTGCCAAACGGCTGGGCGCCGAGCACCGGGGCTTCCACATGACGCCGCGCGAATTGATCGACGCAACTCTGCAAAAATCCGGCTGGGGCACGCTCGCGGAGCTGGAGGCCAAGCGCTGGATCGATTGCCAGCCCGATTTCGCCACGGCGCATTATCTCAACGGCTTCGCCTACCCTGACGGCAAGTTTCGCTTCAAACCGGACTGGCCGGAAGTACCGTTCAAGCGCTGGCACAGAACCCACGCCCCGCCCTCGATTCCGTCGCTGCCGGATCACTGGGACGTCATCGAGGAAGCGGACACCGAGCACCCGTTCCGCTTGGCGACGTCGCCGTCTCGCGGCTTCCTCAATTCGAGCTTTACGGAAACGCCGACCTCGCTCGCGCGGGAGCGGCGGCCGGAGGTGATGATCCATCCGGAGGACGCCGCGGCCCTCGCGGTGACAAGCGGCGAAGAAGTCAGGCTCGGCAACCGGCGCGGCGCGGTCCGGATCCACGCCAAGCTGTTCGAGGGCGTGCGCCGTGGCGTGTTGATCGCGGAGTCGGTATGGCCCAATTCCGCATACGCCGACGGTCGCGGCATCAACACGCTGACCGGGGCCGATCCTGTGGCGCCGTTCGGCGGCGCGGCCTTTCATGACAACAAGGTTTGGCTGAGAAAACTCGGATAGCGGTTTATTCGGCAACCGCGTGAGGTTGGCGCCGGCGAACCAAAGCAGTTGTCGAAGTCTGAGTCAGCGATTGACCCGACATAGAAAAGAACCCCAAGCAGAGAAACCGCTTGGGGTTCTTGAGTTGTTGTTTCAACTCAGGTTCATCGGCCGGGCGGCGGGGTGTCGGGGGATGGGGACCGCCGGGTCAATATAACGACACTAAGGGCGCCGGATCGATTGCTCCACTGTACGTTGGTAGGAGAGCAATACCGAATGAGATCGGAAAACTAATACTTAGGTTTAGGCATCCGTTCGACGCCGCTGGTGGCCGGTCGGCGGGCGGCGTTTCGGCCACGCTGTCACCCTCAAATCCGGCCGTGCGGCGCGCCGGATCATCACACAACCCGCTTGCAGCGCCACCGGCAAGATGCGTAATCTCGTCGGAGAGACGGGTCGGGGCCTCCTCTCATTTGCATTGCCCGCTGCCTCGTACACTTCGATAACGGACACTCCAACCCGATGATCCGGTTGGCACACGTTACGATCACTGACGGTCGCGATGGAGCGACGGCGGGTGATCGGAGAGGTGGTGCCGATGACCGATGAGACCTATGCCGAAAGAACGGCGACGACCGGCCGCGCCACTGCGGCATCGCTCGAAGAACTTCTGACATTTGAGCGTCTTCTGGCCGATCTCTCCGCCAGCTTCGCCAACGTTTCCGGCGACCAGCTCGAGACCGAAATCGAGAGTTCGCTAAGGCAACTTCAAGCTTTTCTCGGCTTCGATCGCAGCAACTTCGTCGAATTCACCGCCGACGGCTCGGCCACTGTTTTATGTTCGGTAGCCGCCCAAGGAGTGGAACGATATCAGCCCGGCCCGGCGCCGGCGTTCCTGAGTTGGTATCTTGGCCAGGTTCGCGCTGGAAAAATCATGAAGGTACGGTCGCTCGACGATCTTCCTCCTGAAGCGATCGAGCAAATGGAATACCGTCGGCGGTCCGGTATTCGCTCGAGTCTCGGAATCCCGCTCCGCGTCGGCGGCCGCGTTGTCGGCCTGATCAATTTTTCCGCGTTCCGCTCCACGCGAGATTGGCCGGACGACCTCATCGCGCGGCTAAAGATCGTCGGGGAAGTCATGGCCCAGGCGCTCGTGCGCAGGCGCTCCGCGACATCGCTCGACGAGCTTCTGACATTTGAGCGACTTCTGGCCGATCTTTCCGCCAGCTTCGCCAACGTTTCCGGCGACCAACTCGAGGCCGAAATCGAGAGCGCGCTAAGGCAATTGCAGACGTTTCTCGGCTTCGATCGCAGCAACTTCTTCGAATTCACCGCGGATGGCTGGGCCACCATTTTGTGTTCGGTGTCCAGAGACGGCGTTGAGGGATACTCGACCGGCCCGGCGCCGGACTTCCTGAGATGGTATCTCGCCCAGGTGCGTTCGGGAAAAGTGATGCAATTGCGATCGCTCGATGATCTGCCTCCCGATGCGACCGAAGCCATCGAATATCGCCGCCGCTCCGGTATCCGCTCCAGCCTTGGAATCCCGCTCCGCGTTGGCGGCCGAATTGTCGGGTTTATCAATTTTTCCGCGTTCCGCTCCACGCGTGAATGGCCGGACGACCTCATCTCACGCCTCAAGATCGTTGGAGAGGTGATGGCCCAGGCGCTCGTGCGTAAGCGCTCCGATGCTGCGCTTCAGGCAAGCGAAGAGCTATGGCGCTCGATGTTCGAGGCGTCGAATCTGGGCATCGCCGTACTTGATCAACGCCTGCATTACGTGGCGACAAATTCGGCATTTCAAACCATGCTTGGCTTTGCCGGCGACGAATTGCAGAAGCTCACGCCTTTGGACCTCATCGTGGAGGATGACCGCGAAGCAGCCGCGATGCGGATCGCCGAGCTCCAGCAGGGCGAGCGGCATCACCATGACGATATAAAACAATACCGCCGCAAGGACGGCACGGTGGTATGGGGTCACGGTTACCTGTCAGCGGTGCGGGACGCGGGGTCCAGACCGAAGATGCTCATCGGAACCGTCATCGACGTGACCGATAGCAAGCGTGCGCAGGATGCGTTGCGGGAAGCGCAATCGACCCTGGCACGCGTCACGCGGCTGACGACGATGCACGAGGTAACGGCTTCAATCGCTCACGAAGTCAACCAGCCGTTGGCCGCGATCGTGGCGAACGGCAATGCCGCCGTGCGCTGGCTTCGAAGAACTCCGCCCGATGTTGCGGAGGCTGCGGAGAACGTCAACCAGATCATCAGCGATGGTCATCGGGCGAGTCGAATAGTGGCCAGCATACGGGGAATGTTCAACAAGGATGAACGGGCCAAGGTTTCCCTTGATGTCAATGAAATCATTCAAGAGGTCGTTGAGCTCTTGCACGGCGAGCTGAACGGCAGGCGAGTTTCAGTTCGTACCGAGCTCAGTCGAGATCTTCCGCAGATTTCGGCTGATCGGGTGCAGTTGCAGCAAGTCATTCTCAATCTGGTCATGAACGCCGGCGAGGCCATGACCACCACGCCAGATGGCGCGCGCGCTCTCAACATAAATTCCAAGCTTGGCCAGCCTGACGAGGTGATCATCGCGGTCGAGGATTCCGGACCCGGCATCGATCCAAAAGACGCCGACCGCATTTTCGATGCGTTCTTCACGACGAAGCCGCAAGGCATGGGGATGGGCCTGTCGATTTGCCGCTCGATCGTCGAATCGCATGGCGGCCGGCTTTCTGCCTCGGCGCGCCGTCCTCACGGATCGATTTTTTACGTCACGTTGCCGAGCGCCGCGGCGCTTATCGCTCGTTCCGGTTAGGCGGCGCCCGGGCCAATACATTCGGTCGCTTCGGCCGCTGTCGCTGACCGGACGTTCCAACAACGACGACTGCGGCTCATGCGAAAGGCGGCCCGCATGGCTACCGCCGTATGGCCTCGCATTCTCTGACGCCCTGTGCGAGATTTGAGAAGCGGCGGGGGCCTGATGCGCCAGAACTTGCAAAGGCGGGTCGATTGGCGGTTGTCCGCCTTCGCTGAAGCGCCGCAGCGTTGGGATATTTCGGCCGGGCTCGCTGTTGTTTTGGGCGTCGCCTATTTTCTGTCGGCGCGACTCAGTCTTTTCCTGCTTACGAAACCTGACGGCGTCGCCGTGTTCTGGCCAGCCGCGGGCGTCGCCGCTGGAGTGCTCGTCGCCCTCGGGCCCCGCGCACGATTGCCGGTCGTGGCCGGTGCGATGGTGGCAACTATCCTGGCCAATCTGTCAGGCGATCGGACCGTCTGGAGTGCGGTCGTCTTCGCCGCGTGTAACGCCGGCGAGGCGGTACTTGTGGCAGGTTTGATCGAATTCTACTTCGGCTCCGCCTTCAGCCTGGGCCGGCTGCGCCACGTGTTGGGGCTGCTTGCGGCGGCAATCGTTGCGACCGCCGTCTCGGGGATCGGAGGGACGGCGGGCTATGTATGGTTCCATAGTTCGACAACGCCGGTCCTGACGATTTGGTATCACTGGTTCACATCCGACGCATTAGGCATTGTCACTGTTGCCCCACTGTTGATCGGGCTGGTCTCCGCGGCGCGCGATCCGCCGCCACAAAGCGAACTCATCGAAGGCGCTCTGGCGCTTGTGGCGCTGACCTTTCTGAGCGGCGTTATTATCTTTCTGCCACGGGAGACCTGGGCAACCGTGGTGCCGATAGCCGCGCTGTTCCCGCTGCTGTTGTGGCTCGCGGCGCGATGCAGGCCTGTCTTTGCGGCGGCGGCGGCGTTCATCGTTGCTCTTACAATCGTTTGGACGACGACGTTCGGCATTGGCATTTTCGGCGACGCGCACTTTCCGATGGCGGAACGGATCCTGTCGGCACAGGCCGGCATTCTTGCCGTGTCGCTCTGCGCGCTCGTTCTTGCGGCACTGTTTGCCGAGCGGCGTCAGCACGAGTCCGTGCTCATGGAGAGCGAGGCGCGTTTGCAGGAGGCGCTGACCGCCGGGGCAGTAACGGCCTTCGACTGGGATGTCCGCACGGGTCTGTCGCGGCGAAGCGCAAACGCGGCGCAAATCCTGGGGTTTGATCCACAACAGGCTTTCAGTGCGACCCAGTTCCTTGAGCGGGTTCATCCCGACGACCGCGCACGCTTCAAAGCGCTCGTGCGCGATGTTCGCCCGGAAAGCCCCTCACACGCGGCGACCTTCCGCTTCATACGCCCCGACGGCCGTGAGGTGTGGCTCGAGGAAACGTCAACGGCCGAGTTCGACGCAGCAGGGAGCCTGGCACGCGTCAAGGGACTGACATTGGACATTACCGAGCGCAAGCACGCCGAGGAACGCCAGGACCTGCTGATCGCCGAGCTCGACCACCGCGTCAAAAACGTGCTGGCGCGTGTTGCCGTGGTCGCGATGCAAACACGCCAGAGCAGCGGCTCGATGAATGAATTTGTCGGAGCGCTCGATGGGCGCATCCAATCTATGGCCGTCGCCCATTCGCTCCTGAGCCAAAGCCGATGGCAGGGCGTCGGACTCACCGATCTCGTCCGCCACCAGCTCGCTCCTTACGCGACCGACGCAAACACGACGATCAGCGGCCCGAACATCATGCTCACTGCCGCGGCGACCCAGGCGGTGGCGATGGTGCTTCACGAACTCGCGACAAACGCGGCAAAATATGGCGCATTGTCGACTCCGGTTGGCCACGTGTCGGTGAACTTGGATCGCACAACCAGCGGGGACGCAGCCGCAAGCTTGATGATCGTTTGGCGTGAGATTGGCGGACCGCCGATCGCACCGCCAGGTCAATCCGGGTTCGGCACCAACCTGATACGCAATCTCATACCCCACGAACTCGGCGGGACGGTCCACCTCGACTTCAAGCCCGATGGCGTGCTCTGCAAAATTGAGTTTCCTCTTGAGCGTACGTGAGTGGAACCTGTCACCGTCCCGGCACCTCCACTGTCACCGGGCGCAAGGCGGCGAGAAGCTGCGCCTCGATGATCGGCTTCTGCAGAATGGCAACGGCCTTTTCCGGCGCCAGTGGAAGAACGGTGTAACCTGACATTACAACGACGCGAACGCCGCGATCGTTCAAGCGGTCGATCAAGCCATCGGCCATCTCACCATCGCGAAGGCTGAAGTCGACGAGGGCCACGTCGGGAATTTGTTCGGAAATCAGCCGGTCGGCGTCGGCAGCGCTCGCCGCGGGCCCGGCCACGTCCGCTCCCAGCGCGGTGAGCAGGCTCTTCAGGGCCTCGGCAATTTGCCAGGAATCCTCAACGACGAGGATACGTAAGCCTGTGAGATCCGCCGATCCCGCGTCCGGCACGCCATGAGCGCTCGATGATTCCATTCGGATATCCGGCCCAATGTCGGCCGATTATATATCGCCCGAACGACAATGTCGCGCCGCCCCTGGAGCGTTTAACGCATCAAAACCGCCCTCAGCGAGCATGAGTTTCACCCCGCGGCCAGCCTGCAAAACTTCACAGCGGCCGCAGACCACCTGTGCCTGATTTGAATGAAATTCTCGGGCAGCGCTTCGTCAGGCGCGGCTTTTCAGGGCGGTATCAATGCACTCGATCAAGCGTTCCTCTTCGAAAGGCTTGTGCAAATAACCTATGGCGCCGCTTTCAAGTACTTGACGTTGAATCCGCTCGTCCGGAAATGCGGACACGAATATCGTCGGCATTTGGTGGCCATCGGCAATCAGGCGGTCCTGCAACTGGACCCCGCTCAGGCCGGGCATCTGGACATCGGTAATCAAACAAGACGTAGCCATCATTTCGATCGATCCGAGGAATGCCTCGGCCGAGCCAAACGTCGCCGCTTTATAGCCCAGCGAACGGACCAGGGACTTCGTGGCTTCCCTTACCGATTCATCATCGTCAACGATCGAGATCACTGCCACCTGCTGCAATTTTGTACTCCTCGATCCGCCGACAACCGACCGCGGAGGTTAGAACGGGCCCACCTTTTTATCCAAGTGCCGAATTGAATTTTGTCGGCACTAGAAAGGTGTATGGCGTACTATACGCACGTTTAGGGTGCGAAGACCGGCCCGCTTGGCATCCCCGATTTCCCGCCGATATGTGCAGATCACTACGCAAGGCAACAAAAAGAGGACATAAATTTTTATTGTGTGCCGATCCTTGCGGGTTCAGCGAACCTCGAAACCAAAGCGCGTCGCGAATTGATTGTCTTTTGCCGCCTTGACGATCGGTCCGTTGTGTCCAGCGCTCGCCATTGAGACCCCGGAGTCGTCGACGCGAGCAGTGAAACCCACCAAAACAACCCCGATCGCGGCGGCAACGACCAGCGCCGCAATCTTGAGATGTGTATTCCGGTCGGCGGTCAGGATCGAGTGATTCATGGAAATTCCCCAAGGCTCACCGCTCGTGGCCGGTCGTTCGGATTACGACGATCTCACCGGCGACACCGCGAACCTAGACAGCGTTTGACCGAGACTTCTACTGAACGTTGGGAAAACCGTTCCGGTCGGAACTGGTAGGAGAGGTTATACCAAGGTTTAGTCGCGCGGTGACTTCGCCCGCTTGATTCCCAGTGCGTCGGCCATTCTCACCAGGTCGGCCAGCGACCGTGCGCCCATCTTCTTCATGACACTACCGCGATGCACCTTCACGGTGATTTCGCTTACGCCGAGTTCGGCCGCAATCTGCTTATTCATCAGCCCCGCCGTAACGAAGCCAATGACCTCCTGTTCGCGAGGCGTGAGCGCATCGAAGTGGGCGCGCACTTCGTGAACTGCCTTGTCCTGCATGCGCCGTGTGCGGTCGCGCTCCAGCGCAATCTGCACAGAATCGAGGAGATCCTGATCGCGAAACGGCTTTGTGAGGAACTCCACCGCACCGGCCTTCATGGCGCGCACCGTCATCGGGATATCGCCATGTCCAGTAATGAACACGATCGGAATATGAATGTTCGCCTTGGCGAGTTCCGCCTGAAAATCGAGGCCGCTTACCCCAGGCAGGCGGATATCGAGCACGAGGCAAGCCGGGATTTCGGGAACTTTGTTGTTCAGAAAGTCGGCAGCCGTACCGAACACCTCGACTTGCAGGCCTACCGACCGCAGCAGGCTCTTGATTGCTTCGCGCAACGACGTGTCATCGTCGACCACGAAAACGATCGATTGCGCCTCTGGTTGCCCTTTCACGACGCGCCTCCCGGTCCGCCAGCCGGGTGAAGCCCGAAGTCGCGATCCAATCCGGTCACCGATGCGGCCTAATTCGCATCGCACCCCACCCCGCGAACCGCCGATATCTTTGCAAAAAATAGCCTCATTGGCGAGCCGAAAGACTAGGCCGCAGCGTTACTGCCCCAATTGTGGTCACCGGTTCGCTGCATTTGCCGTAGAATTCAGGCCAGCGGCCCCCGGAACGGCAGCCATCTTTACGGCCGGCCATCCCGCCGAATGGAGCCGGACGCGGCATCGGAAGCTCGGCGTTCGGCTCCCGGAGCGAAGCCTGTTCGACAAACAAACCCGAAGCCTGCTTCGGCATGGCGCCCAGGGTCGGCCGATGGCCGCAAGGGCTCGCCTCTGTAACCAGCACTTTTGGTCGCATTGTCAACGCCACCACCAGCCGACGCGAGCGAACCCTATACCTATGTATAGAATTCGACGCCGTTTCGATAACCAAACATTAACCAACGTGCAATGGAGCGACGCGACGCAACCATCCTAACCTCCTCA
>Ga0302325_10034337_pt1 | contig 10373 bp, 7 predicted proteins | sample Palsa_T0_2_FD_201948 | JGI IMG/M metagenome (GOLD analysis project Ga0302325, IMG submission 201948) | Peat permafrost microbial communities from Stordalen Mire near Abisko, Sweden - Palsa_T0_2 | ecosystem: Environmental > Terrestrial > Soil > Palsa > Peat permafrost | place: Sweden: Abisko...
TTTTCTGTCTCGGCTTTCTGGCCGGCCAGATCATCGCCGAGATCTTCGCCGCCCTCACCGCCAACGTGGTCGACAAGTCGGTGTCGCTCGGCGCCCTGGCCAAGCTGAGTGAGCCCCCCACCTGGTACATCGTCTCCACCCTGCTCGGACTGTGGGCGGGATTCTTCGGCTCAGCCGAGATGGCCACCAGGGCACGCGGGACGAAGAGCCTGCTTCGCGACCTGGGCCTCCGGTTCCGGTGGCGTGATGCGCTCGGAGTCCCCATCGGCGCGGGTGGCCAACTTCTGGTGGCGTTGGTGTACATCCCCATCTCCCACCACGTCCACGACTTCAGCCAACGTTTCGACGCCCCCAGCCAGCGGTTGACCGGAGGCTCCCACGGTGCCGGCTTCTTCGTCATCGCCGTCTTCACCGTGGTCGGCGCACCGTTCTTCGAGGAGCTGTACTTCCGGGGCGTGCTGCTCAGGGCGTTGGCCCGCCTGTTCGGGCGGGCGGGCGGCTGGGTGGGACCGGCCCTGGCCATCGTGGTGACCGGTCTGGTGTTCGCGTTGTTCCACTTCGAGGCGCTTCAATACGCCGGCCTGGCCCTGTTCGGGATCATCCTCTCCTTCGTCTCCTACCGCACGGGGCGACTGGGGATGAACATGGTGGCCCACGCCACGTTCAACCTGACGGCCGTGGCCGCGGCCGTGATGGCACCGTTGGCCCTGGCCCACGGCGGGATCGCCTGAGGTGACCGCTCCGGTCGATGTGGCCCCCGCCCCCGCGCCCGTCCCGCCACCGCCCCGGCTGGCCCCAACGCCGACGCCGTGGTTCGGGCGCCTGACCGGTCGGTCGTCCTGGCCGGGGTGGGCCAACCTGGCCGCCGTGGTCGGGGTCACCCTGGTCGCCCTCAGCCAGCTCCACCCGTCCCTGCTACTGGCCAACACCACGACGGCCGGGGGCGACACCGGGGCGCACGTCATGCTGCCGGCGTTCCTCAAGTCCCACCTGCTGACCCACGGCCAGGTCACCGGGTGGGACCCGGACTGGTACGACGGGTTCCCGCTCTACACCTTCTACTTCCCCCTGCCCGGCCTGATCACCGTGGCCTTCAACGCCGTGTTCTCCTACGACGTGGCCTTCAAGCTGGTCACCGTGCTGGGCACGCTCACCCTGCCCGCCTGCGCCTGGGCCTTCGGCCGGATGGCCGGCCTGCGCGACCCCGGCCCCGGGTGTCTGGCCGCAGCCACGCTCCCGTTCCTCTTCGAGCCGAGCTTCTCCATCTACGGCGGCAACATCCTCTCCACCCTGGCCGGCGAGTACTCCTTCTCCCTGAGCCTCTCGTTCGCGCTGCTCTTCCTCGGGGTGTGGGCCCTCGGACTCCGGACCGGCCGGCATCGGGCCCTGGCGGCGATGCTCTTCGCGGTCACCCTGCTCTGCCATCTGCTGCCGGCCCTGTTCGCCGCGGCCGGCGCGGGAGTCTGGCTGCTACTCGACGCCGACCTGGTCCGAGGGATCCGCCTCGGTCGGAGGGGCCGACAGGCCCGCCGTCGGTGGTCGGGGCGGTTCCTGTGGTCGGTGGCGGCCGGCGCCATCGGCGTTGGCCTCAGCGCCTGGTGGCTCCTGCCCTTCGGCTCGGAGCAGGACTACACCACCAACATGGGCTACACCAAGGTCTTGGGCTACCCCCACCTGCTCTTCCCGGCCTCGGCCCGTTGGGTACTGGCCGCCGACCTGGTCGGCCTGGTCGCCCTGGTGCTGCGGCGCAACCGGGTGGCGCTGTTCATCGTCGTGATGGGCGGGCTGTCGGCCGCCGCGGTCTGCCTGGACCCGGCGGGCAAGCTGTACAACGCCCGGTTCCTGCCCTTCTGGTTCCTCTGCCTCTACCTTCTGGCCGGGTACGCCGTGGCCGAAACAGTCGCCGGCCTCGCCCGCTGGAACCGCCGCCGCCGGCTCGACCAGTGGGTGGAGGTGGTGCGCCAGCGCCTGGGGTCGATCCCTGAGGCGCCGTGGCAGCCCGGGTCCCGTATCAGCCGGTTCCGCCGGCCGACCCCGCCGGGCTTCGCGGCCGGCGCGGTGGTGGGGCCGCTGGTGGCCCTGGCCGCCGCCTGCCTGGCCGTGGTGCCTCCCCTGGTGCTGCCGGCCTCGGCCCTGAGCCACGTGGGGGTGACCGTGGGCGCCGACCAGCCCAGCGCCTGGGCCGACTGGAACTACTCGGGCTACGAGCGCAAGCCCGACTTTCCCGAGTACCACGCCGTGATCCAGATGATGGCCAAGGTGGGGGCCACCGAAGGATGCGGACGGGCCATGTGGGAGTACGATCCGTCCGAGAACCGGTTCGGCACCACCATGTCGTTGATGCTGCTTCCGTACTGGACCAACGGCTGTATCGACTCCATGGAGGGCCTGCTGTTCGAGTCGGCCTCGTCCACGCCGTTCCACTTCATCAACCAGAACGAACTGTCGGTCAACCCGTCCGACGCCGTGGTCGGGCTCCCCTACGGCGGCCTCAACGTGCCCCTCGGCATCGAGCACCTCCAGGAGATGGGGGTGAAGTACTTCCTGGCCGCCTCGACCACAGTGGAGACGGCCGCCGCCGCCGACCCGGCCCTCACCCAGGTGGGTTCGACCGGGCCATGGAGCACCAGTTACAACGGGGAGGCGCTCGACACCACCTGGAAGGTGTACCGGGTGGCCGACTCCGCCCTCGTCCAGCCCCTGCCCGATCGACCCGTGGTCTGGAAGGGTGTGTCGCCCAGCCAGAAGAGTTGGCTGGCCCCGGCGGTCAGCTGGTACGACGATCCCACCCGGTGGGACGTGGTGCCTCTGGCTGCCGGCCTGCCGGCCTGGCCCCGGGTGCCGGCGAGCGAGACCCGACCGGCCGCCGTGACCGAACCGGCCACCACCGTGTCCCACGTCATCCAGACCGACACCTCCATCTCCTTCCACGTGGACCGGATCGGCACACCGGTCGAGGTCAAGGTGTCGTACTTCCCCAATTGGAAGGCCACCGGGGCCGACGGCCCGTGGCGGGCCGCGCCCAATCTGATGGTGGTGGTCCCGACCAGCCACGACGTGACGCTCACCTACGGCAGCTCGCCCTCCGACGAGATCGGCCAAGCGATCTCGCTGGTGGCCCTGCTCGTCGCGGTGGCCGTGGCCGTCGCCGAGCGTCGGCGCCGTCGGGCCCGGAGGTCCGGGCCGGTCACCCCGGCCGCAGCTGGGCGCTGAGCGAGCGTGGCGCCCAACCGCACCCTGGGCATGTTCCCGCTGTCCACGGTGCTGTTCCCCGGGGCCGGCCTCCCCCTCCACGTGTTCGAGGCCCGCTACCGAGCCCTGATGTCGGACTGCCTCGACCACGACGGCGAGTTCGGCGTGGTCCTGATCGCCCGGGGCTCGGAGGTGGGAGGCGGAGACCAGCGGGTCGACGTGGGCACGGTGGCCCGAATCGACCAGGTCGCCGAGTTGGAGGACGGTCGAATGCTGGTCATCGCCCGGGGGGACCGCCGGGTCCGGGTGGAGCGGTGGCTGGTCGACCGGCCCTACCCCCGGGCCGATGTGGAGGAGCTGCCGGTGGTGCGGGGCAACGACCACGGCCTGGCTCTGGCCGCGGCCGAGGTGGCCGTACGACGGCTCCGGTCGCTCGTCTCCGAGCTTGGGGAGGTGCCGGCCCTCTCCCACGGCCTCGAGATCGTCGGGAGCAACGAGGACATCGCCTGGCAGCTCTGCGAGCTGGCTCCCCTCAACCTCATGGACCGCCAGCAGCTGTTGGCCTCGCTCACGCTCGGGGAGCAGCTGGACCGGTTGGCCCGGATGTGCGAGGAGATGGCCGCCGACGTGGAGGCCATCCTGGCCGGAGGCTTCGATGGCTGATCCCCCGGGGTCGTCCAGCCGTCGTACCACTCACCGACTCCGACGGGCCGCCGGTCAGGTGTCAGGGCTCAGGGGACCTGCCCCGCCTCCAAGAACGCGGTGATCCCGTCGGCCAGACCCTGGGCCGCCTGCTGACGCCACTGAGGGCTCTCGGTGAGGGCGGCATCCACCGGGTTCTGCATGTTGGCGCACTCGATCAGGACCTTCGGCACCATGGTCAGGTTGAGGCCCCCCAGGTCGTTGCGCTGGTCGATTCCGTCGACCCCGGAGTAGTCCGAGGTCGGCTCGCCGGTGTCGGCGGCGAAGGCGGCGCGGACGGCCGCGGCGAGCCCGAGCGACGCCGGCACCACCGCGGTGTTGTCGGAGATGGGGCTGACCACCGGGAGCGGTGCGATGACGTCGAAGCCGCGCCCGGACACCGGGCCCCCGTCGGCGTGGATGGAGACGGCGGCATCGGCCCCGGCGGCGTTCCCGATGCCAGCCCGGACGTTGACGCACGGTCCGACCCCGGTGTCGTTGGTCCGGGTCATGACCACGGTGGCCCCCTCGGCCTGGAGCAGCGCCTCGAGGCGGCTGCCCACGTCGAAGTTGAAGGCGTGCTCGGAGTAGCCGTCCGCTGTCTCGGTGCCGACGGTGTCACAGGACTCGGTCCCGTTGCCCCGGTCGATGAGCTGGTCGATGAACGCGGCCGCACCGGCATTGCCGCCGTCGTGGCCGGGGTCGATGGTGATCACCTCCCCGACCATGGGTGGCACGTAGACCGAGCCGGAGAAGGGGGCCCCTCCGAAGGCGTAGACACCGCCGTCGGCCGAGACGATCCAGTACCCGCCCGCGTTGGACACGTCCATCCCTACCGCGCCCCGCCGGAGCAGCCCGGTGGCCGCCCCATCGAACCCGGCGTCGCCGAAGCTGAACAGTCCGCCGTCCGAGGCCACCAGCCAGTAGCCGCCCCCGCCGGGCGCCACGGCCATACCCACCACCGGCCGGTTGAGGTGCATCGAGCCGGTCGATCCGAAGAACCCGGCGTCCCCGAAGGCGAAGATCCCCCCGTCCGAGGCCACCAGCCAGTAGCCGCCCCCGCCGGGCGCCACGGCCATACCCACCACCGGCCGGTTGAGGTGCATCGAGCCGGTTGATCCGAAGAACCCGGCGTCCCCGAAGGCGAAGATCCCCCCGTCCGAGGCCACCAGCCAGTACCCGCCCCCGTCCGGGGTGGCCGTCATCCCCACGATGGGTTGGTTGAGGTGCCGGCCGCCCTCCGACCCGTAGAACCCGGCGTCCCCGTAGGAGAAGACCCCCCCGTCCGAGGCCACCAGCCAGTACCCGCCCCCGTCCGGGGTGGCGGTGGCGCCGACCACCGGTCGGGCCAGGGGCAGGGCCCCGGCCGAGCCGTAGAACGGGGCGTTGAACGAGAAGACCCCGCCATCCGAGGCCACCACCCAGTACCCACCGGTGGCCGGGTCGGAGGCCATGGCCACCACCGGGTGGGAGCTGGTCGGCTCGCCGGCCGGCGCGCCCACATGGGCATCGGCTGGCGTCCCTGACGACGGGGCCGGGGCCGGGGTGGTGGTGCTTCCGGCCGCCCCGGGGAGCCCGAGGGCGACCGCCACCGCCAGGCCGGTGCACACGCCGGCCAGCGCCGCCGCTCTCCGGAGTCGTCGCCACAGGGTTCCGTCGGCCACGGCCCGATCTTGGCACACCCGGTGGGCCCGTTCCCGACCCGCCGGGCCCCTTCGACGGCTCGGGCCGTGGGTAGGATGGCCCGGCCATGAGCAGCCTCTCCTCCGTCTTCAAGGCCTACGACATCCGGGGTGTGGTACCCGATGAGCTCAACGCTGACCAGTTCCGGGCCATCGGCGTGGCCGTGGCCCGGTTCACCGGCGGCCCGAAGGTGCTGATGGCCCGGGACATGCGCAGGTCGGGGGTCGAGCTCTCCCGGGCCTTCGCCGAGGGTGTCCGGTCCGAGGGGGTGGCCGTGGTCGATCTGGGGCTGGCCTCGACCGATCTCCTCTACTTCGCCGCCGGCAGCCTCGACGCCCCCGGGGCCATGTTCACCGCCTCGCACAACCCGGCCAGGTACAACGGGCTGAAGCTCTGCCTCTCCGGGGCCCGTCCCATCGGGCGCGACACCGGCCTGGTCGAGATCCAGGCCACCGCCGAGGCCCTCCTGACCGAGTGGGGGGCGGACGGCCCCCCGGCCACCGACCCGGACCGGCTGGCCGCCATCGAGGAACGCTCGGTCCTCGAGGCCTACGCCGACCACGTCCGCTCCTTCGTGGACCTCGACTCGCTCCAGCCGCTGCGGGTGGTGGCCGACACGGCCAACGGGATGGGCGGGCTGGTGGTCCCCAAGGTCTTCGAGGGGCTCCCTTTCGAGGTGGACATCCTCTTCCCCGAGCTCGACGGGAACTTCCCCAACCACCCGGCCGATCCCATCCAGCCCGAGAACCTGGTCTCCCTGAAGGCCGCCGTGCTGGCCGCCGGCGCTGACGTAGGCCTGGCCTTCGACGGCGACGCCGACCGGGTGTTCCTGGTCGACGAGCGGGCCGAGCCGGTGTCGGGCTCGCTGACCACCGCCCTGGTGGCGGCGTCCATGCTGGCCAAGCACCCCGGGTCCACCATCCTCTACAACTGCATCTGCTCGCGTGTGGTGCCCGAGGTCATCGCCGAGCAGGGCGGTGTGGGGATCCGGACCAAGGTGGGCCACAGCTTCATCAAGCAGGTCATGGCCGAGACCGGTGCGGTCTTCGGCGGCGAGCACTCGGGCCACTACTACTTCCGGGACAACTACCGGGCCGACTCGGGGATCATCGCCGCCATGGTCGTCCTCGAGCTGCTGAGCGTCACCGGAACGCCCCTGTCGGAGCTGCTGGCGCCGTACCGGCGCTACGCGGCGTCGGGGGAGATCAACACCGTGGTCGACGACCCGGCCGCCGCCGTCGAGCTGTTGGCCGCCGAAGTGGAGGCGGCCAGGGGAGCCCTGGGCACCGCCGATCGGCTGGACGGGTTGACCGTCGACCGGGGGGACTGGTGGTACAACCTGCGCCCGTCCAATACGGAGCCCCTGCTGCGGTTGAACGTCGAAGCCGCCGACGCCGACCAGTGCGCCCGCCGGGTGGCCGAGGTACAGGCGGACATCGACCGGCTTCTCGGAGGGTGACCGTGGCGAAACGACAGCCGAGGGCCCCGACCCATCCCCGGCCAGATCGACGAGAGAGGACCTGATGATGACGCTCGACCCCCTGCTGATCGACGTGTTGGCGTGCCCCGAGGACAAGGGGCCGCTGCTGTACTTCGCTGACGAGCACCGGCTCTACAACCCGCGCCTGCACCGCAGCTACGAGGTGCGGGACGGCATCCCGGTGATGCTGATCGACGAGGCCACCGCAGTCGACGACGCCGAGCACGACCGCCTGGTGGCCAAGGCCGATGCCGGTGGCGCGGTGTCCACCGGTTCGCCCTCCGGATCGTGACCGCCCCGGAGGGGGCCACCGCGTTGCCCACCCAGCCGTCGCCCCTGGCCCTCGACACCCTCGACATGTGGTCGGCCACCGCCGGCCTGCCCGAGCAGGTGGCCGCAGGGGTGTTGGCGGCCCAGGACGTATCCGGCCTGCCCGGGCACGACCAGGTGGAGAACGTGGTGGTCCTGGGAATGGGCGGCAGCGGGATCGCCGGGGACGTGCTGGTGGCCGCGGCCGCCCCGTTCATGCCGGTGCCGGTCACCGTGGTCAAGGGGTACGAGCCTCCCGACTTCGTGGGTACCGGTTCGCTGGTCTTCGCCATCTCCTTCTCCGGCGACACCGAGGAGACGTTGGAGGCGGCGGCCGGGGCCTACGAGGCCGGCGCGTCGCTCATCGTGGTGGCCGGCGGGGGATCCCTGGTCGACCTGGCCGGTGAGTGGGACGTGCCGGTGGTCCGGCTGCCCGGCGACATCCCCCAGCCCCGGGCCGCCCTCGGGGCCATGGCCATCCCGCCCCTGGTGCTGCTCGAGGCGATCGGGCTGTTTCCCGGGGCCACCCAGTGGGTGGACCAGGCCGTCGAACAGCTCCGGGTGCGCCGGGACGAGCTGGTGCGGCCGGGCAACCTCGCCGAGGAGGTCGCCCGCCGGATCGGCCGGACCATCCCGCTCGTCCACAGCTCGGGGGACCTCGGCGCGGCCGCCGCTCTGCGGTGGAAGACCCAGGTCAACGCCAACGCCAAGAGCCCGGCCTTCTGCAACGTCTATCCCGAGCTCTGCCACAACGAGGTGGCCGGGTGGGGCCAGCACGGCGACGCCACACGCCAGCTCATCACCCTGGTCAACCTCCGCCACGACGCCGAGCACCCCCAGGTCAGCCGCCGGTTCGACCTGGTGGTCGATGTACTGCGGGAGGTGGTCGCCGGGGTCGTCGAGGTCCGTGGCGCCGGTGAGGGGGACCTGGCCCAACTGCTCGACCTGGCCCTGATCGGCGACTTCGTCTCTCTTCATCTGGCCGGCCACGAAGGGATCGACCCGGGCCCGGTTCCGGTGCTGGACGACATCAAACAGGAGCTCAGGCAGGGCACCGACTGACTCCCGGGGACGGCCGTCTCCGGGGTCATTCTGCGGAGAATGGGCCCTGGCCAGGGAGTTCACCTCACCCTCGTGGGCAGGAGGGTGCCGGCGCCAGGCATTACCGCGGGATTGCAACCGCGTGACGACCTGGTGAACGGGAGGTCCGACCCCTGGCGTTCGGGCGGCAGAGGCGTACACTTGGCACGGTGAGCTGCGTGCGGGTCTGTGGTTGCAAGTCGAAGCCAGTCGCAGGCGAAACGACCCACGTAAGGCAACTCGTGGTTGCCGAGCATGGTGCGGCTTAGGAGTAAGACCTGCCCGCGGCGTCCCCGGCTCTCGGGGGCGGGCGGAGAGGGGAGGACGCGGCCGACAGACGTCTCCGAAGGGCCCCCGACCGGAAGCGGTCGGTGCCGCCGGAGCCGGGTCGCTACACCCCCTGCAGGCGAGTGTGGGGTCAAAGACCAGGTCAGCCGCCCGCAGCTCACAGCCACAACCCTCAGTACCAGATGACCCGAGGACCGACCAGGAGGAACGGCCGACCGCAGACGTAGTTCCCGAACACCGCAACCATGGAGGCGAGCAAGTGGACGTTGTCATTGCCTATGGCAGAAGGATCGTGTCGGACGAAGTGAGAGTCCTCACCAAGGAGAAGGTGGGCCGACTGGGTCACCTGTGCCCCGGACTCGAGCGGGCCGAGGTCCACTTCTCCGAGGAGCACAATCCAAGGATCGCCGATCGGGAGCGCTGCGAGGTGATCATCGTCGGCCACGGCCGCACCATCCGGGCCCGGGCCGCCGCCCCGATCCCCCTGGCCGCCGTGGATCTGGTGGTGGAGAAGCTCGAGCACCAGCTGGAGAAGACCAAGGGACGGCTGGTGGCCAGGACCCATCCCCGCCGACGACCGGCCAACTCGGTCTCCATCCTGCGTGAGCGGGTGCGAACGGCCTGACGCGGTCCGGCCCCGTCCCGACGGGCGCAGGCGGTGAGGGGGAAACGGCCAGTATCCGAAGCGCCCGGCGGTAGAGTGAGTGGCTCATGAGCATGCTCACGAAAGTCCTCCGCGCCGGCGAGGGGAAGAAGGTCCGTCGACTGGCCGAGCTGGTGCCGTTGGTCAACGCTCTCGAACCGGAGATGGAGGCCCGATCCGACGAGGAGCTGGCCGCCCTCACCCCGGAGTTCCGTCAGCGCCTCGAGAACGGGGAGAGCCTCGAGGACCTGCTGGTGGAGGCGTTCGCCCTGGTGCGCGAGGCGGCGTGGCGGGTCCTGGGTCAGCGCCACTTCGATGCCCAGCTGATGGGGGGGATGGCCCTCCACTTCGGCTGGATCGCCGAGATGAAGACGGGTGAGGGCAAGACGCTGGTCTCCACGTTGCCCGTCTACCTCAACGCCCTGGAGGGCAGCGGGGTCCACGTGGTCACGGTCAATGACTACCTGGCCACCCGGGACTCGGAGTGGATGGGGCAACTCCACCGGTTCCTCGGTCTGACGGTGGGCCGGGTCGGCCCCGACATCGATGACGCCGAGGCCAAGCGAGTGGCCTACCACGCCGACCTCACCTATGGCACCAACACCGAATTCGGATTCGACTACCTGCGCGACAACATGGCCCGAACCAAGGAGGCCATGGTCCAGCGCGGCCACCACTTCGCCATCGTGGACGAGGTGGACTCCATCCTCATCGACGAGGCCCGGACCCCGCTGATCATCTCCGGCCCCGCCGCCGAGTCGGCCCAGCTGTACTACCAGTTCGCCGGGATCGTCCGGACCCTGCGGGCCGAGGACGACTACGAGGTGGACGAGGAGAAGCGCATCGTGGTGCCGACCGAGGTGGGCATCGAGAAGGTGGAGAAGCAGCTCGGGGTGAGCAACCTCTACGACGCCGTCTCGGTCAACTACGTGCACCACCTGACCCAGGCCCTCTACGCCAAGGAGCTGTACCGTCGGGACAAGGACTATCTGGTGGCCCAAGGCGAGGTGAAGATCG
>Ga0302325_10034338_pt1 | contig 10373 bp, 12 predicted proteins | sample Palsa_T0_2_FD_201948 | JGI IMG/M metagenome (GOLD analysis project Ga0302325, IMG submission 201948) | Peat permafrost microbial communities from Stordalen Mire near Abisko, Sweden - Palsa_T0_2 | ecosystem: Environmental > Terrestrial > Soil > Palsa > Peat permafrost | place: Sweden: Abisko...
CGTGGAGCCACCGATAGCGAGGCCTGGGTCCCGTTGGGTATCCGACGTTTTACGGATGCCCGGACCGCTGCCACCAGGCGTATCCTGAGACCTACCGGAAATCGACGGGAGCCGAAAATGAGCACATTTGTGGGAGGCGAACACGATCTGCGTTCTTTGGCCGCGATGGTCAACCAGGAGCGTCACGACCTCCCCGAAAAAGGGGTGCCGCTGTCACTACTCGGCGACCTGAAGGACCAGATTCCCTGCGACTACGTGTTGTTCCAGGGGTACGACACCCGGCGAAACTCGTACTGGTTCGCCCAACAAGTGCCCGAAGATGACGAAGATCCAGACTCGGCCATAGACCTGGACTTCCCGGAATTCCCGACGTTCTGGGAGCACTTCTGGGAGTGCAAACCATGTAGCTACCCCGACCACAGCGGCGATTTGCGAAGCATCGTTCAGGAAACGGATTTCTACTCAGTGCGTGAGTACCGCTCAACAGGCATGTATTGCGACGTTATGAGGCCACAGGGTTTTGCACATCAGATCGGGCTCTTTCTACCCGAGCCGCCGGGACCGAACGCGGGGGTTGGACGTACCGCTCGGCTGTTCTTTCTTCGTGGCCCAGGACCCGCATTCTCCGAACGCGACCGGTCGCTTCTCACGTTATTGCGCCCCCACCTGCAAGAAGCCTTCCTCGACGCCGAACGACGGAGAAACCCTGTTCCAGATCTCACCCCTCGGCACTGGGATCTGCTGCACCTGCTCGCCGCGGGACGCACCAATACCCAAATTGCACGCCAGCTGGGCCTGGCGGAGGGAACCGTCCGTACGCACCTGGAGAACATCTACTCCAGGCTCGAAGTCTCAAACCGCACCGCAGCCATCATCCGCGCTTTCCCGGACCGGGTGGCGTAGGACCCTGATTAGCGAGCATTGGCCTGCGGCTCGACTCTTACGTCCATAAGCCTGGGGCCTAGCATTTCTCGGTTCGACGGCCCACAGTGCAGCCCTTAGCGAGCGAGGTCCTCTCTGCACAGGTCGCTCACCGCAAGCCGATGGCCCATCGGAACATCTGGGCTTTACCGCTTGTAGACCCACGCGCCCCTATCCGGCCCGGAGGGCGGCTACCACTTGGGTGGGGGCCGGGTTGATGATGGGCTTCCCATCTATTACGACGGTTGGGACCGTCTCGTTGCCGCCAGCCACCGATCGGACGAAAGCGGCTGCGTCGGGGTCCGCCCAGATGTTGACCTGGTGGACTGAGAGCCGATGCCACCGCAAGATAAGGCGCAACCGTAGGCAGAACACGCAGCCCGGTCGCCAATACAACGTGACCCTCGGACTAGCGCGGGGCGGCTCGGCGCGACCGTTCACGCGAACCAGTCAACCACGGTCAGCGGCTCAGCCTCGCGCGGGACACGGGGATCCGGAGTGTCGCGCGCGGCGACGAAGACGAGGAGACCGCGCCGAGCGGCCCGCTCTAGTTTGACCCGTGGGCCTCGATTGAGATCGGCTGCCACTTGTTCCATGTCGCCAGTCGAGACTCGTAGTCAGCCGTTGCGACTCCGAGCGGTACCTTGCCGAAAAAGATTCGCAACGGTGGCTCGTCAGCGTCGACCACTTTGAGGATCGCCCCTCGACTGGCCTTTGGATCGCCGGGGGGAGTACTGGCTCTGGCACGATTGCGAACGTCTCGGACACCGGAGTACGCAGGATTCTCATCGCTGTGCTTGGCCGACGGTCCGGCCCAGTCGGTTGAGTACCCCCCCGGCTCGATCAGCGTCACCTTTATGCCGAAGTCCGCCACTTCTTGAGAGAGGGCCTGGGAGAAACCCTCGAGGGCCCACTTCGAGGCGTGGTAGGCACCGACGGTCGGAAATGCGGTGATGCCACCGATGCTCGACACCTGAATGATGTGACCGAAACCTTGTGCCCGCATAATCGGCAAGGCCGCCTGGGTCACCCATAGCGCGCCGAAGAGGTTGGTCTCGAGCTGCGATCTCACGTCATCTTCTGAGAGCTCCTCAATTGCACCGAAGTGGCCGTAACCGGCATTGTTGATAACCACGTCGAGCCGGCCGAAATAGTCGGCTGCTTTTTTTACCGCCTCGAAGTCGGCCGCCCGGTTAGTGACGTCGAGTTGAATCGGCAACACGGCATCGCCATAGGTCTTCACCAGGGTTTCGAGGGTTTTAAGGTCTCGAGCTGTGGCTGCAACATTGTCGCCTCGCTCAAGGGCAGCTTCCGTCCACTCGCGTCCAAAACCCTTCGACGCACCGGTAATGAACCAGGTCTTCGCCAAGTGGTCATCCCTTTCCACGTCGCTGCCCCGGAGCCAGGACTTAGCTTAAGCCCGCTCGACCATCTCGCGATTGGCCGGGCGTAGAAGACGAGACGTCCTCGTTCGGCCCCCCGACCGATGGTTTTACGAGACCTTCTCGAACACCGCGACCTGACTTGTGCTCTCGGACGTGAATGGCACTCGGTGCCAGCCTGCCCAACGATCCTGTAAGCGAAAGCCGGCGATCCTGGCCATCAGGTCCAGCTCTGAGGGCCAGACATAGCGGTAAGGCGCGGAGTGGCGGACCAGACGCCCCTCCACCTCCACCCAGTGATGAGACCATGCGATCTGTCCCACCAGGTCATCGAAGGTCTCAATCCCGACGTGATCAGGTTCGAAGGTGAAGATTCGACCAATCTCGCCTCGGGGGACGCTACGGAGCTGAGGGACGATCACCTCGACCACGAACCGCCCACCCGGGCCCAAGTGAGCTGCCGCGTTGGCGAAGACCGCCAGCTGGTCCTCTTGCGTGGTGACGTTCATGATGGAGTTCGCCACGAGGTAGACGAGCGTGAAATTGCCGGTGACCCTCGTCGTGGTCATGTCTCCGACGGTCAGCCCAATGGCGTCGGCGCCCGGTTTGGCCCGAAGCTGTTTGGCCATGTGTGGCGACAGCTCCAGCCCGTGCACGGAGATCCCGCGGGCGCTCAGAGGAAGGGTCACGCGCCCAGTGCCGGCAGCGAACTCGAGAGCGGGGCCTCCCTGCGCCAACTCGGCGAGACGGTCGACGGTGGGATCGAGCACGGGCGGCTCGAACATTGCCGAATAGGTGGCGTCGTAGACCTCCGCCACCTCCTGGTCCCAGGTGATCGAACCCATCGGCACCAGTCTTGCCCAATCGTGCTCGGCCGACCATCGATTCATCGCTCCGCAGGTTGAGGCGCTCCGCGTCGGCACCCCTCGCGGGGTGTGCTCCCAGAAGGGTCGTTGCGATACTCTTTGCTTTATGCACCGGTATTGACCCCTTACACCGAAATATGCTCGTGGCCCTCCAACGATCCCAGTCCTGTGAACAGACAACTGGAATCGATTGGAGAAAAACATGACAACCATGATTCATGCACGTGCCGTCCGCTCGGCCCTGGCCAATGATGGCTACGTCGTCTTTCGTGACGCCGTGCCTCCTTTGCTCTGCCAGGCCGTCCTTGACGCGGTCGGCCATGAACTCGACATCTGGGTTGACCACCCCTCCAGCTGGAGGCGGGTCTCTAATGAGGTCGACCAAGCACCCCTATGGGGACACCAGAGCCAATGGGATATCCGACAGCTCACCGGCCTGCATGCCATCTGGAGCACCGTATGGGGCACCGAGCGACTCTGGGTCAGTCGGGACTCATGCCGGTTCACGCCTCCTTGGCGTCAGGGGCGAGCCGAGGCCCTGCCGCTGCACTGGGACGTCGACCCCCGTGACGGTGCCAGCCAGTGGTTTCAGGGGATAGTCGCCTTGACGGACTCTCCGCCCGGCAGCGGCGGGTTCCGATGCGCTCCGAACGTCATGCACAACCGGGACCGATGGCCCGACAGTTGGACGTCTGGGCCTCAGGGTACCGAGTACCGGCCTGACCGCGTCGACGAAGACGAGATCATCGAAGTACCCTTGGGCGTCGGCGACCTCCTCGTGTTCGACAACCACCTGCCGCATGGCACGGTCCGGAATCTGAGTGACCAGCCCCGAGCGGTCTTCTATGTGCAGATGTTCCCAGCCGGGACCCCCGAAGAGGCGGCGGCAAATGTCGCAGACCACAATGCCGGCGTTGCGTCGCCGTGGTGGCGTTGGAAGCCAGGGCACGACCGAGTCGAACCGGGGTCGCCCGCCACGCTTAATCAACACGGCAGGCGCCTGCTCGGAATGGATACTTGGTAGAGATCAGGCTTCGCAGGAGAATCGCTATGTGGCGAGGAGACGCAGCCCAGGTCGATCCTTTAAACACCGGCTTTGTCCGGTGCCGATAACCGGTATACCCCGGATCGGCCAGCCCAAGGAGGGAGGGAGCGGGCCAAACGATCGAGTTTCGTAACCACCAGAGTGTCGCCCTCACGGCACGCGGCCAGGGCCTCACGCAAGCCGGGGCGTTCGCGATTGGTCCCCGTCAATCCATGATCGACATAGATTCGGTTGGCAGCCACGCCTAGCGCGGCAAGACCGTCGCGTTGGGAAGTCAGGTCCTGCTGATCAGTAGAAACGCGGGCATATCCGACGAGAAGCGCCGACATGACGCACCTCCTTTGGTCGGCCGGTCCGGGGAAACCCGGTTATCGGCACCGGCTTGAGCCGGGGTCAAAGGATCGATCTGATATTCTGATCGCCAAATGAGGATCGGTGAGCGAGCACGTTGAAGAACGTGACAAGGACAGAACGCCGGCTATGCGCTCCACTGGAATTGCCGAACTCAAGCGACTAACGGCATATCGATCCGTCAGTTCTGCCGTTGGGAATCTGAAAGGCTGCCAGCCGATAGGAAACCATGTCTGGGAGCGAAAGCTACGCTGAGTTCGCAGGTTGAAAGGGATACTGCGAGGACACTGACGACTCCCGCAGGCAGCTCCTAGAGCCAGCCCCGTTCGTCGGCAACGCGAAGAGCGTCCAGTCGGTTCCGTGCCGAAGTCTTGGCGATCGCCGCCGAGAGGTAGTTCCTGACCGTGCCCTCCGATAGGTACAGCGTGGTGGCGATTTCGGCCACGGACGCTCCTGAGCGTGCGACGCTGAGCACGTCGCGTTCACGAGGGGTAAGAGGAGAGTCCCCGGTTGCCAGTGTCGCAGCAGCAAGCTGGGGGTCGACGACGCGCTCGCCCGCCATCACCCGACGGATCGCAGCGGCGAGCACCTCTGCTGGCGCGTCCTTGACCACGAAACCGACCGCCCCAGCCTCCATCGCCCGGCGTAGGTAGCCCGCGCGACCGAAGGTCGTCAGAATCACCACACGACAAGAGGGCAGCTGATCGGCAAGTACCGCGGCTGCCGCCAGCCCGTCGAGGCCGGGCATCTCGATGTCGAGGAGGGCGACGTCGGGACGGTGCTCTTTGGCAGCATGAGTGACCTCGTCGCCACGGCCGACAGAGGCCACGATCTCGAAGTCTTCCTCTAAGTCGAGCAGGGCACAGAGGGCGCTGCGGACAAGCTCCTGGTCGTCGGCGACAAGAAGGCGGATCGTCATGCCGGCTCAGGACTCGGACCATCGACCGCGACCCGGAGCCGCCAGCCCCGCGGGATGAGGGGCCCGGCGTCCAGCGTGCCCCCGGCGGCGGTGACCCGCTCGCGCAGGCCAGCAAGGCCGTTTCCGAACGAAAACGGCCCCCCGACGCCGTCGTCACGGATCTCGACCTCGTTGGCCGAGAGCCTCACCGTGCAGCGGGAGGCACTCGCATGGCGGGCCACGTTCGTGAGCCCCTCGCGGATCACCCAGCCGAACAGCTCATGGTGGGCGGGGTCGACAACGTCGGTCGCCGTCGGCAGATCCGGGGCGACCCCCGACGCGAGGAGCAGTTCCCGACCGCGAGCGAGCTCGCTGGCGAGCGTCACCTCGCGGTAGCTCGACACGGCAGCGCGCACCTCGGTGAGCGTCTGGCGGGAGAGGTCCTCCACTTCCGCGATCTCTTGGAAGGCTCGCTCAGGATCGTGCTCACTGAGACGCCGGGCCAGACCGGCCTTGAGCGTGATCGTGGTGAGCGAATGCCCGAGCAGGTCGTGCAGGTCGCGACTGATCCTGTTCCGCTCGTTCTCCGCCGCCAGGCGCGCCAACGCCGCTCGCGCCTCGGCGAGCTCGAGTGCGCCGCGCACGGAGCGGACGACGACGAAGGTGACGACCGCGACCACCGGGATGGCGATCGGCGTGAAGTCGTTGATGGCGGAGCTGAGACTGTCGTGCCAGGAACCCACCGCGACAGGGACGACGATCGCCGCGGTGGTCAGGGCGATGACGATCGGTGCGGCCCGGGCGCCGAGGCGAGCAACCGCGATCATCGTCAGGTAGAGGCACAGCACGAAGGCCGGAGCACGGGCAAAGGGCAGCTCGGCCGCGAACAGCCCGAACATGAGACCCGAAAGGAGCCAGAAGCTCCACGCCGTCGCCCTCCCGGACGTTTCCAGGTTCACGAGGGCCACATAGCAGGCGCAGAAGGCGGCGATGACGGCGAAACCGGCCGCCGCCCGAGCGCCGTGTGAGTATTTCGCCACGGCCCCGCTGACGAAGATCAGGTAGATGAGCGGGACGTAGATCAGGACTGCGCCCCGCCATCCCCTGAGCCTCTGACGCTCGGCCGCGACCCACGCCGTCTCGCCGGGCGGTCTGGTACTCACGGGGTCGGCGCCCACGTCTTCCGAGCGTACAGCCCTCTCGACGGGCTCAGACAATGGCGGTGTCATGCCGGTAGGCGAGGGCGGCAAGGGGGATCAAGCACAGGGTCCAGACCGCCACGACGATCCAGCCCTCGGCGGGCCAGCTCCCGCTTCCGACGACCGTCTTTCCTGCATGGACGAGCCAGTAGGACGGAAGCAGCTTCACGATCGTGAGCATGACGCCCGAGGTGAAGAGCTGGCCGAAAGCGCCGCCGAGGAGGGCGAGGAGGACGACGAACCCGCCCATTGCCGCGGGGAGAGCGTCGACGCTGACCACGTGGCCGAAGGCGATGCCCGCCGCGACAAAAGGAGCCAGACCGACGAGGAGGAGGCCAGTCATCTCGAACCACTGGGCCGCGTCGAGGCGCACTCCGAACAAGGCGCCGGCCAGGTACAACAAGGCCAGGGTGACCAACGCGATCAGGTAGGCCGTGAGGACCTTGGCCACGATCTCGGACCGTACCCGTAACGGCGTGATGCGCAGCGCACGGACCCAGCCCTTGGCCCGGTCGCGGGCGATGCGGGCGCCCGGATTGATCGAACCCCACATGGCACCGTAGGCCGCCATCCCCGTCATGAAGTACAGCGGGAACGGGATACCGTCGGTCACCGCATGGCGGTTCGACGGTACTATCACGCAGTAGACCACGAGCGGCAACCCAAACGAGAGGAAGAGGGTCCGCCAGTTGCGCAGCGCCCGAAGCAGCTCGTAGTGAACGTGGGTGGTCCCGCTCATCTGGACTCCTCTCCGCCAGGACGTGGCGGTTGGCCGATTGCGTCTCGATCGTCGTGATCGTCCTCGTCGGCGGTGAGCTCCAAGAACGCCTCTTCGAGGCTCGCCCCGCGCACCTCGACGTCCCGGGTGTCCGGGAACGAGCTGAGCAGGGCGCTGAGAGCGGCATCGGTGTCCGAGCACGACAGGGTGATGGCGTCCCCATGACGCTCGGCGCTCAGCACCCCGGGCAGTGCCCGCAGCTCGGCGAGGCCGGCGTCCGGCAACGTCGCCCTGATCGAACGCGAGCCGACCCTGGCCTTGATCTCGGTGGCGGGACCATCGGCGACGATCTGACCTCGGGCCATGAGCACGATCCGATCCGCGTTGGCATCGGCCTCTTCCAGGTCGTGGGTGGAGAAGACGATCGTCTTGCCCCTCTCCGCAACCGCCCGCATGGTCTGCCAGAACTCGCGGCGACCCTCGACGTCGATCCCCGAGGTCGGCTCGTCGAGAACCAGCAGATCGGGGTCGCCGACAAGCGCGGCGGCAAAGCGCACCCGCTGGGCTTGACCACCGGAGAGCTTGCTGGCCCAGCGTTCTGCGATGTCTGCGATCCCCGTCTGACGCAGCACTTCTTCGACGCTGAGCGGGTGTGGGTAGTACGACGCCACCAACGCGACCAGCTCGCGCACCCTGAGTTGATCGGGTGGCGACCCGTCCTGGAGCGTGCCGCCGATCCAGCCGGACTTGACTGCTTCGGTCGGCGATACACCGAATACAGCGACCGTTCCGCTGTCGGGTCGGCTGAGCCCGAGGATCATGTCGATGGTCGTCGTCTTGCCGGCTCCGTTCGGCCCGAGGAGCGCCACCGTCTCGCCCGGCGCCACCGCCAAGTCGACACCGCGGACCGCCCGGACCGAGCCGTAGGACTTGGCCACCTTGGACAACTCGATTCCCATTCGAAGTGGCTCGGGTGCGCTCATAGGACGATCCTGGCAGCGGCGCTGGCCCGGCGGTAGTGAGATCTCGCACATTCGGACCGTGACATTTGTCATGAGAGCATGAGCGCCCGAGGGCAACACCCTGGTGTGGAGTGGAGTTGCCGTACGGCCTGACCCAGCGCACCGGGGGACCCGGGCAACCAGCAAGGGTTGGGCCTACATGTCGACGGTTGTCGCGTCGCCGCGAGGTCGGTCCACATCGGTCAGCCGGGCATCCCGCAAGGGGAACGTTCACCGGTGTCACTGCAGTCGATTCCACTGAACCTCCGTAGGCGGATCCCCATATGACGATTCTGATTGCGGTCCCTTCTCGGCCTGACCTTTCCTGGTTGACGACCGAGCTGAGCATGCACTCACTCGATCCGTGCCTGAACAGGTGTGCCCAGGCAGGACCTGTCAGTGTGACATTTGGGTCCGCGATACCTGGAGGACAGGCGCGTAGAGTGGTCGGAGTTCGTGTGATTGCGTCCCTAGAGATCGCTCCGACAGTGGGCTTGGACGATCACACCAAACTATTCAGGAGGCCCGTCATGGCCACTACAACTAAGACCGCTGAAGAGCGGGTCTGTCGCCTGGTCACTCAGGCCAACATTGACTACAACGAGACCGTCGCCCCGTGGCTGTACGAGCTCACCTCTGAGGTCGACAACCTGTCCGTCGTCGTCACAGCGTCCGCCAAGACGCTCCTAATTAACCCGTACTGGTTGCGCTTCGTCCTCGAACGCCACGATTTCCGAGCCTCCGTGGCCGACGAGATCGCTGCGTGGTATCTGATTCAAGATGCGATCAGCAAGGCCTGAGGGCGCCAAATGGCTGTGGGGAGACACCTCAAAGGCGGGGACTTTAACCCTCGCCTTCTTCCGAGCCCGTCGAGCCGAGAAGCTTGACGAGGTCGACACTGCGCACCCGGGCGCATCCTGTTCCTCGACGACAACCAGCTGAATATTGACGCGGCGCTCGAACTCGGGGTCTCCGCGATCCGGGTAGCGAGTGTCGATGAAGCGCGACGAGCACTCGTCGAGAAAGGTGTGATCGAACCTCCACCGACCTCCAGCGCCGTGCGCACGACATGGGGTCAGTAGTCCAGTCGCCCCTCCCCTTGCAGACAGCGGCTCATAATGTCGCGAGCAGTCATCTCGGTCGATTCAGCGTCCACACATACCCTCTTCCGGTGTGTCCCTTGGCGAGAATCTCGCGGTCTTCCTGTCGAATGAGGGAAAAGCCAAGCTTCGGGGGAACCGATGCGCTGGCCAGGTTTCCCACGTCCATGCGGATCATGATCTGCGAAGCGTTGTTCAGGTACCGAAAGGCAGCTCCAACGAGGGCGCGAGCAGCGATCGTTGCGTATCCCTTGCCGGTTCGATGGGAATGCACCCAATAGCCAATCTCGAAGCACGATGGAACTTCGGATCGGTGAAGTCCGGCACCTCCGACGAGGTCGCCCGACTGTGTTTCGAACATGGAGTAGTCCCATTTACGATCGGCGTCGAAGTCCTCCTTCCCTTGCGCGAGCACCCCGCGAAGACTTGCTCCAGTTGGCATCGTCTGTGCCCAATGCATCCACAATGCCAGTTCAGGGAGACTCTCTTGGATAGCAATGAGCATCGTATCGACGAACGTGGGGTTCCAGCTCCGAAGCTCTAGGCCGTCGGCAGAGAGCGTTGCAGCCAGCAGCGCCATTTGTTCAGCATGGCAGGTGGCGATCCTTACCTGCTGATGGACCGCCGGTAGCTGTCCCACCACTCCTGACCGCCAGACGGCATGTTGTGGTTACCCTCCTTTGGACAATCCCCCGGGTCGGCCATGCGATTCTGTCACCTGCGTGCTATGCATCAGCCTGAGCTTCATGCTGACGAACCACGCTTCATCTTCTGGACGGTTCGGGCCGGCTCTGCAGCACGGGGCCCCGACATGCGGAAGGCCAGAGGAGGTGCGGGCGACGGCGAGGGGTAGAGCTACGTCAACTGGGAAGGTGGAGAAATGGGTCGCCTG
>Ga0302325_10034340_pt1 | contig 10373 bp, 7 predicted proteins | sample Palsa_T0_2_FD_201948 | JGI IMG/M metagenome (GOLD analysis project Ga0302325, IMG submission 201948) | Peat permafrost microbial communities from Stordalen Mire near Abisko, Sweden - Palsa_T0_2 | ecosystem: Environmental > Terrestrial > Soil > Palsa > Peat permafrost | place: Sweden: Abisko...
AGCAAGAACCGGCAAACCGAAACTCTGCCCCAGGAACAAGATTCCGCTCTGGAATATCTCCTTGTAGGGCAACACGAGAACGTCTGCCGCCTTGAAAAAGACCTCAATCTCATCGTCTGCAATAAATTCCGGTTTGAGTATTATCTTTCCGCCCTGCACATCCTCGTGGATCTCATTCCGGATCGTCCTCCAATAGTCCTCGCACCTATCCGGCTTGCCCGCGATGATCAGTCGATAGTCGTCACGGCGGCTGAACACACGTAGAAACACGGAAACGAGGTGTTCGAGCCCCTTGTAAGGAGTGATTCTTCCAAAGAACAGCAGCGTTTTTGCATGATCGTGGAGTCCGAGACGCTTCTTTGCATCGGCCGGGGTAAGTTGTGTGTTCGGAACGGCGTTATTGATCCCGTACGGAATGACAGTGACGCGGACGTCTTCTACGCTAAACTCGTCGATCAGTTCGCGCTTCATCTTATCTGTATGAACAAAGATATGGTGAGAGAGCCGGTACTGGATTTGCAACGTAAGCCGATTGAGCCAGGTATCGTGGGAGTCTCGCCGGCCTTGATTCACATTGTGCGCAGTGAAGACAATCTTCTTGTTCATGAGCCTGTAGAAAAGCATTAACAATGTGCGATCAATTACCTCGAACTTGTTATTCCACAAGATATGAAAGACTCTGGGCCTGGCTGTCGCGGCGTAGCGAATCAGCCTTGCATAATACTTTGACACCCTCAGAAGCTTTTTTGAGAAGCTGACGTTTGACTGGAGGCTGCCTCGCAGGTTAAGGAAGTTCACATCCGGCCGGTTGTGGAATTCCGGAAGATCGACTTCGTCGCTGCCGATCACATCCAGAGTTACCCCTTTCGACAAAAGCGATGTTGCCAGGCCAAATACATAATGCCCATCGATTCCGCCGGTAAGCAGAGTCACCGCGAACGGATGCGTCTTCCTCGGGACCACCGAATCAAGAAAGTCTGGACGACTCTGAACGCCCTTATGAAAATCCGTGGCCATCTTTTGTCTCGTTGAATCTTCTGAGAAACTTGAAGTTCTGATACATGCGAATAGGGCTTCGCCGAGCTTCTTCAATTCGTGCACCGGAATTGGCCGATCAAGAACGGAGTCCTCACCGCGTCTCACAATTCTTTCTTGACCGACCGCTGAGAGAACTCACTTGCCAGGCGGCGCGATGAAGTCTGCCAATTCTTCGGCGTTGCTTATCTTGCCTAGGAGCATGTCCGCGATGATATCGTGTTCCAGCAATTCAGGAAGGAGCGTGTTCACATCACTGCCCTGCTTCTGTCCGGGAAAGTGAATCAGGAGCACGGGTCTATCGTCGAAATGGCCACCAGAGATTTTCTCTTCTTCAGAGCTCCAGCCTTCCTGGCGGCTCCAGGTAGGGACGCGCCAGGAATGATCGGAAGAGATGATAACAGTGGTCTGGCTAGCGGACGGAGTAGCGTCAATCTCCTGCAAAAGTGTGCCGAGCGTGTCGTCAGCCAAGACTAGATTGTCGAGGTAAGTACCACCTGAACGCAGCACATGGCGCTGGCGATCATAGATGCCCGGTGGATGCGGAACAGGGAGATGCAGAAAAACGAAGTTGACCTGGCTGTTCCCAATCAAAGCGCGAGTGCGGTCCATCACATTTGTGTATTCGCGCGCGTGGGAATACTCGGTTTTGTTTGCCCGACCTGTCAGCTTGGCCAGGAACATGGCCGGGAGAACAGCCGCGTTGGCTATTACCGACTTCTCTTCGGATGCACCGTAATCTTCCATGGGAAAGATTGGGAAATAGTGTGGTTCCCACGCGCAGATACTAAGCGTCGAGCCCAGGAGATGACAATACGGGATGAACCAGCCATCGACGGCAGAGTTCCATCCATTCCTCTGGGCTAAGGCAAACAAGGTGGCGTTCGAGTCATAGGCAAGCCAGCGGTTCTGTTGCTCATCCTTATACCAGAGGTCCCCAGATACTGTGCTGCGAATGCGATCGATGCGGCTGCCTAGAAACAATGACGGAATGATGACTTCGGTGAAGTAACCGACCGGCTTCAGATTGCTGAACGAAACGCTCCCAGTGCGGAAACTGGTGAGATTGGGAAGTTTGACACCGGGAGCCGGGTGATCGAATGTCTGGTCATAGGAGAGCTCATCGAAGAGAATCCAGACAATGCGCCGGCCGGAATCTCCCGCCGAACGGGCAGGCAGATGTACGGGAGCGGCGCTCACTTCCTGGGGAGGTACCAGCGCCAGGTGAAGGAGTTGCGGGATAATCCAGAACGCCGAGAAGCCATAAGCCGCAATGACCAGACGGACCGCACTTACTGCAGGCTGGGTAATGCTCGGAAGAAAGTAGGCTAATGCTGCCGACAAAGCAAGGATCACGACGCAGCTTTGCACTCGCACTTGGTCCCACCAATGAATTTGATACTGCAGGTCGATCAGTATTTCGATTGTCAGATTCACGACGCGCCACAGCATCAGCCCTGCGAATAAGGCATAGACAATTCTTTGATCGACTTTCGGTAGATACTTAACCGCAACCAGAAGCCCTGTGATCAGGAGGAAAACGCCCATCAGGTCCATAAGAAAGCCGCCAATCAAATGGTTCACCGGCAGACCATGATGGTAGAGCATGAGATTGGAGGGATAGAGAAAGAAGAGGTAATAAGGCAAGAGCAAGAGGGTCGCACCTGCTCCTTCCAAGACATTCCGCATTTTCACGCAATTGCTTCCAAAAGCCAAAGAGAGCGGCCGTTCGTCAATTGACTACGCTCGCGAACTGCAAATCTTCTTGAGAAGGCCTGAACAAAAAACTCTTCGCTCAGGTGGCTATAAAGCTCGTGACGGCCTCGACAAAGCTCGTCGAAGTGAGAATCCTCTTTCGGTATCCACTCGGCGACTACCCAGCGAGTCGAAATCTCGCGCAATTGCTCTATGATCGCAGCGAGCGGAATCTGGTCGCCTACCAAAAGATGATGCAGAATTCCCAGCATCAGTACGCAATCGAACCGTCCTTTGGTCCGGTCGAGCAGGCTGGCATTCTCTCGGTTCTGCCATCCCACCGATGGAGTCGGACGGGCAAAATCAGCAACGATGGGGAGGATTGCCAGGCCGTTGCGATGCGCCATTTGCCAGTTCACATTGGAGACATGCACATCCGTATCCCAGGCGACTACGTTGGCGCCGCTCTCGGCTGCGATGCGTGAATAGAAACCAGTATTGGCCCCTACATCGAGAACGTTAGCAGGCCGAATTCTCTCCAGCGCCGCACGGACGAACGCCTGCTTGCCTTCTTGATCCGAGCAACTGTAATGCGAGGCAGTCTGGTTGTAACTGGCCCATCGCGAGGGATTCGCCGTCGGGGCCATGGAGAGGAGCAATTTACGCGTCGAACGCAGAAACCGGCGAACGGCGAAGGCAGACAATTCCTCGGAGACCTGAGGTCGCCGGGATCCGGCAGACTTGCCCTTCTCGAGCAGAAGGGGGAGGGTGACCAGAGGGCGAAACGGACGACGCCAGCGAGCGAAGAGAGGCAGGAAAGGAACCAGATCGGCCGGCTCATAACCGTCACGACGTTGTTGAGTGGCTGAGAGCGGCCAGCCCAGGTGGACATAGGCACAGAGTGGCAGCAGGAAGGTTCGCACGAATTGCGCATATGCAATCCAGAGAGGGCTTCTTGGATCGCGACGCTCAAACGACAGCACATCCACAAAGATTGGGCTGGGTCCGGAAAAGAGAACGTTCATCGGGGTTGCATCTTTGAGAATGAATCCCTCGTCAAGTGCTTCTTCGCATAAATCAAGTGTCAATGAAGCGGCATCCATCCACTGGCCGGGGGTCCACTCCCAGGGATAGGTTGGGAAGAGGAGACGCTCATGCTCGAGTAAGGCAGGTTGCCCGAGCTCGGACATTAGAATCGTCGTCGGAACCATCCGGCGTTGCTGCATCCAGTGCTGGGCTAGTGGCGACTTGATCCACTCCAGGACAGACTGCACATGCTGGGGATAAATCTCGCGCAGGATACGATCTTCGTTCGTGCAAAGCCGACCCGCAGGATCGCGGAAAGTTCGCGGTGCGCTCGACAAATGTGCGCTCATTTTTGTGCATCTTCCTCACTCTTCAGTTCAGAGGGTTTGATTCTGAAGAGCCTGCGGAGCCGTTTGCGGATCATGAAAATGATCCCAGCGAACGTGGTGCTGATCAACTGAAGCGCAAGAAGACCGGCACCAGGGTCAGTGTATGCATACGCGGGTTGAGCAAGGGCACATAGAACGGCCAGCACTTGCACTACGATCAACACACAATTTAATGCAACATAAACTTGTCGCAAAAGTCTACCTCCTGCGGCTGAGCAAATCGGCGATATTGTTGGTCTTTTAGACCTTCTTTGAATTGGACGAAATACTCGCGAACCTGGATTTGCAGGAATTTTCGTTCTCTTCCTGGAATCCGTCTTCCCTACCCGGCTCGTTTGGCGACCGCGACCTTCGGGTGGCAGCAGCAAAGCCTCTACCGCAGTTTTAGCAAGCCTTCCCGAGGTCTGGATACTTCCGTTTGCTCTCTTCGGGCCCGTGTCAAGCCGATACACTCGCTTGTCGGAATTCCCGATAGACAGGCCTTTGGCCTCGGAATCGCGATCTGGGCCAATTTGCATCCTTCAATTCAGAGGATGCAATCTACGCGGGTTTTTTTCCATCCCACAACGGGCTCGGAAATGGATAGGTCCTCGACTTCCCAAGTCTGCGGCCCTGTTTTACAATCCTGCTTTGCATCCAACGCCAGCATAAATCCGAAAACTTCCTCCGGACATAACTCTTGTTGGGCCGCCAGGAGGCGTCCGCCAGATGAACACCAAAGTTGCCGAAGAGATTCCAGTTGCGGACGTCAGCCACGTCCTCGGGAAAGAGGACCGTAACACCTTTTGCCAGTTCCGGGTTCTCGGCAAGAGTCCGAGAGACCAACCCAGGACCAGTTGAGTTGATCACAAAGAATTCGTCGTAGAGCAAAGGAGGCGAACCACGCATCATGGGTTCGATCCAATGTGGGGCTCGTTGGCCTCTGACGCAGTTTTCGATGATGGCCTCGAGAAAAACATTTCCGGGAGCAGCTCCAAATGCGTAGTTCCCGACTTGCCAGTCCATTCCAAGATTCTCTCGCAGGAAGTGACTGAGCGTGAGAGCTTCAAATGAGAAAACTGAGCGATGCTCCAAGAGGGCAGTCAGTTCAGAAGCCAACAGCACGTCCAGGTCAAAATAAAATCCGCCGTAACGGTAGACTGCCAGATAGCGAAAGAAATCGTATCTTTGAATGGGGAACCGAAAAGCATCATAGATCGCGCGGTATTGGGGAAATTCTCGCTCGACGAATTCTTCCTTTTGGGCGTTGTCAAAATATAGATATTCGAAATCCGGATTTAATAGCTTCATATTCGACATCACAGCCTGCTCACGGAGAGAAAAGCGGCGGTCCTTCCCGATTTGGATGATTCGCCGCGGAATCTGGCTCTGCACTTCAGGCTTGCAATTCGATTCAGCCGAGTCGTGGAATTTCACTGGACTTTTCGCTGGCTGCGGGGCCAGATGGTTAGCGACCGATGTCGAATTGGTGGAATGGCTAACCATTGCGGCAGGCCTTTCGGGCTCGCTCAATATCTTCAAACGATCGCATGTACTGAGGCTGCGATTTCATCGACAGCAGCAATGCGTATTTCTGCGTGGAGCGCACTTTTCAGTCATTGTAGTTCGCCCTTCTCGACTAGATGCCGCACAACGAATGACGCTCCAAACCGGTTGAGGTGGTTCTCATCGCCCATCAATGGGATCCTACGTGCTGTATCGGCGTATTCCACACAGCTCTCACTTCCGCAAATCTCGCGGTACAGGGAGATGTAGGGTACATGCCAGGTGCTTGCAGACATGCTCTGCATCTCCGCATCCAGAAGTCTTGTACTGTTCACGCGATGCTGGCTCGCCAAACTCGGATTGTTCCAAGCAATGGAGTAAGCCAAAAGCCTGGGCAGGGGCCCGTCGTACTCCGGCATGGGGCCGAAAACGGTCACAGGCACTTGATGCTGCTTGGCCCAAGCGATTGTTTCAGTGAGTTCGCCCATATCCTTCTCTAACCATCGTCCCACCATAAACACCCCTCGAACTGGATGCGCCGGCAGGTAAGTCTGGAAGATGAAGTCCATCATTTTCCTGCAGTCGGCAGAGCCCGAATGCCGAAGCAGTGGCTCGCAGTCGTTCGTGCTGGCCTGCATTACATTCGCATCGGGAAGGGAGGAAGATAGCGCGGACCAAAGCATCGCAGAGTGACTATCCCCTAACAGGAGATAGTTCTTTTTCCCATTTTCCTGGTGCAGGCAGAGATCGTAGTTATATTTCTCAAAATGGTCATCGGAAGTGATAAAGCAGGTTCCTGTCCGCATTGACCTATATTCCCCCCTGTCCTGGAGGTCGGAGGCGACCCGCACGGCATCCGGAGGAAAGCGTCCTTTGAATCCTCCTACGATCACGGTCCATGAGGAAAGCCCCAAACAAATGAGCATGACCGCGCCTGCCAGCGCGAAAAGAGGCCGCCCACTCAAGCGCAGCGGGCCACTTCGAAAGGGACGCTCGATAAATCTCCAAGAGAGAACTGCGAGCAGAAGGGAAAGCGCTATTTCAACCAACATGTCGAAATGGCGGGTGGAGAGCAGAGCGGAAAGGTGGTACGACCCGATTGCGCTTGCACCAATAAGCACCCCCATCCCCTGGAAGACGATGACTGGCCAGTGCCAAAGATAGAGTGAGTAGGATATAAGCCCGATAAAGGCAAATGGGCGCCAAGAAAGCAGCCTACCTACCAACGACGAACCGGCTTCTCCGGCTCCGATTACGAGAGCCGATCCCAGGGATGGCACCATTGCGCTGAGCCCGGGAAAGAGTGTGTCCTTTGTATAAAGGAAAACCGAAAACGCAATCATTCCAATTCCGGCAAGCGTGGCAAGACTTCGCAGCCGTGCTGATTGCAGACGGGGGAACATTCCCAGGGACAGGATCGTTCCGAGAAGGAGTTCCCAGGCCCGCGTGTAGGGCATATAGAACGCAGTCTCCCGGTTCTGCAGGACAACGATCGCACTGGTCAAGAGGGAAACAAAGAAAAGTGCCACGACCGAAACCCTGAGCCGGTTGGGGAAAAACCGGCGAACCACAACGAGAAAGAGCGGGAAGCAGATATAGAACTGCTCTTCCACTGCCAGCGACCAAGTGTGCAGCAAGGGCTGCGATGTCGGTGAATCAAAATAGCCGGAGTGCAGCCAGAAATAGAAGTTGGAAGCGGAGGCAGAAGCCGCCAGCATGGACTTGCTGCAGTCGACAAGTTCGGTAGGAAGAAGATAAATCGCGGCGAAAACACTGAATACTGCCAACATTCCAAAGAGCGCCGGGAAGATGCGGCGAATGCGGCGCTCATAGAACCCGATCACGGAAAAGCGAGAGTCGGCGATCTCAGAAAAGACAATGGAGCTAATGAGGTAACCTGAGATTACGAAGAAAACGTCTACGCCAACAAATCCACCAGAAAAGAACTTTAGCCCAACGTGAAAAGCCAGTACGCTGAGGACCGCAACGGCTCTAAGTCCATCAATATCTGCACGATACTTCAAGGAGGTCCTGCCAGGAGACGCGTCCACCATAACTTTCCCGCCTCCCAATTTCCAGTTGCCGGCTGCATTGATTCAGCGCCGTAGGACGTGAAGATCACTATAGTACTGTCTGGACGCCAATTCCCATTCGCGGCGAATCCAACAATAGTTGCAGATCCCAGAGTCAAAGGAACCATCGTCCGGGGAGCAGCCTGACGTAATCTGAATGCGCAGCAGGAGGACGAATCGTGCATTCAGGTGCCCTACTGCGGGAATTCTGTTTTTCTACGAGGATTGAGAATGACTAGAATGATGAAATCGCTGCTTTTGGGACTTCTCTTGAGTACGCTTTCCGTGGCAGTAGCGCAGACCATCAACGCCGCCTCGTGCAGTGCGTCCGATGTACAGACCGCGTTCAACGCAGTCACCCCTTCGACCACGACGGTGAACATTCCATCCTGTACCGGCGGAGCGTCGTGGACAACTCGGGTGACGCTTACAGTTCCTTCAGGCAATACAAGCCTTACCGTGGCGGGCCAGAGCAAGGTCACCGGAAGCTGTTCGCCATCCTCCCCGTCCTGCGTAGCCACAGACAACACATTGATCCTCGATAACCTTACGGGAAGCACCGGACCTCTCGGTATTCAGACCGCTGGCGCATCCTCTTCTTTTCGTTTGACTGGGATCACGATTAAGGGGGGAAGCAAGGGCGGGGTGAAATACAACGGACAGGTTGAAGTGAACGGTCTGTCGAAGAATGTTCGCATCGATCACAATCACTTCAACACCTCTACGTACAATTTGGGCGGGACTCTCGGGGTTTATGTTTACAACTGGCTTAATGGGGTAGCTGATCACAACATTTTTGACGGAACGGGCGTGAACAACGGCATTCACATCAACATGGATGCATTCGGCGGTTATACCTTCGGTCACGGCTCCTGGGCGGCAGCCACCAATTTTGGAAGCAGCGGATTCTTCTTTGTAGAAAACAACACGTTCAACAACGGGTTTGTGAACGATTGCCAATCGGGTGGTCGCCAAGTGTTGCGTTACAACGTAATCAATGAAGCCCCGGCGCAAACACACCCAACCAACAGTGGGACTGCAAACCGTTCTTGCCGCGCAACGGAAGTGTACGGGAATGCGTTCAAGGGATCGAACAGTTATAGCGGTCCCCCAGAACAGATCTTTTGGATGAGCGGAGGAGGTTTGCTGATTTGGGGAAACACCGCGCCGACCGGGTATCAGAATCTTGTTACTTTGCACTCGATGAGAAGAAGTAACAATACCTACGGTGAGGATCCTACGCCTGCAGGATGGGGTTTTTGCGGTACATCTTTCAATGGCACGGGATCTGCGTGGGACCAGAACAGCAATACCACAACCGGCTACCATTGCCTCGATCAGCCCGGAATGGGTGTTGGACAGCTGCTTTCCGGCGACTTTGCAGGGGATGGCGGTTCGGGAGTCGTTAACACGGTCACAAATTCCGTCTCCTGGCCCCATGAAGCCCTTGAGCCGATCTATGAATGGCTTGACACCTGGGCGCTTGTTTCGGGTTATCCGGGCAGCGTTTTTAACGTCTCGGATTCGGGGGCATTCGTTGCCAACACAGATTACTATCAGTACACTTCGAGTTTCACCGGTGCAAGCGGAGTTGGCAGCGGAACCCTGGCAGCCCGCCCGTCAACCTGCACAACCGGGGTTGCATACTGGGCCACGGATCAAGGGAACTGGAACCAGAGTGGAATCGGTGGACAGGGAGAGTTGTTTACGTGTACGGCTACGAACACCTGGACGCTCTATTACACCCCTTACACGTATCCGCATCCGCTCTCAGTACAGCCTGCTGCTCCGGTAAACCCTCAGGCGATCGTAAATCTGAATTGAGCTGACCTTGGGGCTGTCGGCACCCTGGCGTGTTCTTCGAGACCGTCTCTCTCTGGATTGTCCAGCAAGACGCGGTGAACGATTTCCAAAGTCAGCAGTTTGTGAATCTCGGTAGTGTAGTTTCGGATTCCTTTAAGGTGTCCCTCTACCACAGCCTCGAGCGCTCTTCTTTCTATGTAAGGCCGGGAAAGGGAACGCGGGTCGAGCAACACTTCGCGAACATAGCCGGCTAGTGCGTCCCGGTACCAGGTCCGGAAATGGAAGGGCTTGTGCCTCCCCATGAATACACGTTCGAGGCGAAGAGGCGAGACGGCGTGATCGAGCCGCGCCAGCCATTGTGGCATTCCCATGTCATAGGCGTACTCCGCTTTGAACAGGAACTCGAGGAATCCGTGGGAGGCAGCTCCTAAGACCCTTCCCCGATTTCCTGCCAGACCGCGGTCGGTTGGGATGTTGGCCAGAGCGCGGCTTCCATCGGCAACCAGCCGCAGGGAGACCTCGTTACCGGCGAGGGCCGACGCAGGCGCGCGAAAAACGGTCCGGACAAAGTCGTTGTCGAGGTATGGCGAGCGCATGGAGAGCTGAGTCTGCTCCAGTGCGAGCACGCCGTAGAGGTACCACGGACCTTGCTGAAATGCGGCAAATGAAACCGGATGGCCATATTGAATTTCTGTGTATGTCTTCGCCGCCCGGTGAACGTGGGAGAGGAACTCCTTGCAGAACAAACCTGCGGTCGGTTCGACGGGCTTGAATGCACGGACCCCACGCAGAATCTCCCCGCCGTAGTTTCCCGTCATCCTGACCGGGGCAATCTCGCGCGCCCTCTCGTTCAAATAGAGATCGGGAG
>Ga0302325_10034341_pt1 | contig 10372 bp, 9 predicted proteins | sample Palsa_T0_2_FD_201948 | JGI IMG/M metagenome (GOLD analysis project Ga0302325, IMG submission 201948) | Peat permafrost microbial communities from Stordalen Mire near Abisko, Sweden - Palsa_T0_2 | ecosystem: Environmental > Terrestrial > Soil > Palsa > Peat permafrost | place: Sweden: Abisko...
TGACCCACCGCCAGCTGGCGCTCTCGATCCGGTCCCCGATGGCGGCCTGGCGGTGGAGCGAGGACGACGTGCTGGTGCACGCGCTGCCGCTGTACCACCAGCACGGCCTGGGCGGCCTGCACACGGCGCTGATCGCGGGCAGCACGGTCCACATCCGCGCCAAGTTCACCCCCGCCGACCTGGCGCAGGCGATCGAGGCCACCCGGGCTAGCGCGGTGTTCGCGGTGCCGACGATCTACCAGGCGCTGATGGACGCGCAGCTCGCCCCGTTCACCGGCCTGCGGCTCGCGGTCTGCGGCTCGGCCCCGCTGAGCCCGGCGCTGGCCGGGCGGCTGCCCGACCTGCTCGGGCGGCTGCCGCTGATCAGGTACGGCACCACCGAGACCGGGCTCGACGTCTCCAATCCGTTCGGTGATCCGCACGGTGACACCATCGGGATACCGCTGCCCGGGGTGCTCACCAGGATCTGGTCGACCGAACGCGGCGGCGGGGCGGCGCCCGGCGAGGACGGCGAGATCCAGCTCCGCGGACCGCAGGTCTTCGACGGCTACTGGCATGACCCGGCCGCAACGGAAAGCGCCTTCAGCCCGGACGGCTGGTTCCGCACCGGTGACATCGGAGCGGTGGACCCGGCCACCAGGCACCTGCTGATCCGCGGCCGCACCAAGGAAATGATCATCACGGGCGGCCTGAACGTCTACCCGCGTGAGGTCGAAATCGCGCTTGAGGCCCATCCGGCGGTAGCGGAGGCAGCGGTGGCGGGCGTTCCCGACGAGCGGTGGGGGGAGAGGGTGACCGCCTGGGTGGTCGTCAGGGACGGCCACGGATTCGACGAAGCCGGCCTGGTCGCGCACGCCAGGACGCGGCTGGCTGGCTACAAGTGCCCCAAGCGGGTGTTCCAGCTGACCGCATTGCCGCGCAACCATCTCGGCAAGATCATCCGCCGGGAGCTGAGCCCGCGCGCTGATGAGTGAGGCGTTTCGTAACCGCCCTGGCGCCGCCGCCGGGTGTTCAATGTCGGCATGGCGGTATTTGCGGCCTTTACCAATGCTGATATCGAGCGGCTGGCGGGTGCCAGGGCATACGAGCGCGGCCTGGATTACCTCGGTGAGGTCGAGGGCCTGGAGATGACCGGTACGCAGGTTACCGCGAGCGTCTATGGCGGCAGCAAATACCAGGTGCGGCTGAGATTCGGTGCTGGCGGGCTCGCCGGGGACTGCACCTGCCCGCAGGGCCGGGACGGTTTCTTCTGCAAGCACTGCGTCGCCGTCGGGCTGTCCGTGCTGGCGGCCGCGTCCGACCTGCGGATCGAGGAGGCGCGAGCCGAACGCCAATCGCTGGTGTCCTGGCTGGAGTCACTCCCGAAGGAGGAACTGCTCGCCGAGATGCTCGGACTGCTTGACGAAGACCGGGACCTGTTCCGGCGCTTCAAGCTGCGGGCCGCGTCGGTGAACGGGAACGCCGCGACGGTCCGGCGGGTGGTCAGGGAACTGGTCACAGTGTCCGGCCGCGACTACATCGGCTACGGCGAGGCGCACGATTACGCCCGTGACCTGAGCCAGGCCGCGGTGGCGATCGGCGACCTGGTCCAGGCCGGCGGGGCGCAGGACGCGATCGGCATCGCGCGCGAGGCGATCGGCCTGCTCGCCCGGGCCTATGAGTCCGTCGACGATTCCGCCGGCGCGGTCGCCGACGCCGCGGGTGACCTGCTCGCGGCGCACCTGCTGGCCTGCGTGGCCGCGCCGCCCGATCCCGTCTCGCTCGGCCGCTACCTGGCTGAGCTGCTGCTGCACGACGACTACGGCTTCGTGCCCGATCTCGGCGATTACGCTGACCTGCTCGGCGACCGCGGCATCGCGACGGTACGCGAGGTCATCCGGGCTGCCTATGCGGAGCACCCGGAGGACTCGCACGCCCGCTACCTGATGGAGTCCGTCGCCCGGGCCGAGGGGGATGTCGACGTGCTCATCGCCCTGTACGCCGCCGACCTCGATGAGCGTGGCCGTAATCACCTGCGTATCGCCCGCGAACTCGACGGGGCGGACCGGGCCGGCGAGGCGCTCAGCTGGGCCGAGCGCGGCCTGCGGGAGGCGGCGCACCCGGACCGCGAACTCATCGAGTACCTGGCCAGCGGTTACGCCGCCGCGGGGCGCGATGATGCCGTGCTCGACCTGCGGCGCGACCGGTTTGATGCGGTCCGCAGCCTGACGAACTACCAGGCGCTGCGGCAGGCCGCGACCGCTTCCGGCCGCTGGGACGCCGAACGCGGACCGGCGCTTGAGCGGCTGCGCGAGGACGCGCGCCGTCAGCGGGGCTGGGACTGGAGCGGCCCCGTCCTGGTGGACGCGCTGACTGACGACGGCGATCTGGACGCGGCCCTGACCGCCGCCCGGGACGCCGCCACCGACGACCAGCGGATCCGGCTAGCCGACGCCCTGGCCGAGACGCGTCCGGCGGACGCCCTGGCCTTGTACCTGCGGGCGATCGAGCCGATGAAGACCATGACGGGTGACTCGGTCTACCGGCGGATGGCGAGCCTGCTGCTCTCCGCCCGCGCCTGCCACCAGGCCCTGGGCACTACGGACGAGTTCAGGCGCTACCTCGCGGTGTTGCGGCTGAACCAGAAGCGAAAGCGCAACCTGATGAAGATCCTCGACGAGAACGGGCTCTGAGGACGAGGCAGCGGAGGGCAGAAAACCATCATCACCCCCGGCACCATTCCGGTAGGCGCCCGGGGGTGCCGATTCCCGCAAATCTGCCCGGAGCTAACCTTGTCGTAATGCGGGAATCACACGAAGATACCGGGGATGGATGTCATGGTTAATGCTGCTAGCGATAGTCAGTCAGCCGGGACGTGGCCCGCGCTGAGTTCCGGGCCCCTCATCACCGGTGGGGTCCTGATCGGGATCGGCGCCGTCGTCGCCGCGGTTGGCCTGGCGGTGGCCGGCACGCACGTGGCGGTCGCGACCCGGGCCTGGATCAAGGAACTAGAGACACCGCCCAGCGAGCTGGCGAGGCTCAAGTGGGAGCAGGCCAAGAGCGCAGCGACCTCCGGCGCGAGTACCTGGCGCGAACACCCCAACGCCAAGGTAGGCCTGGCCCGCCGGGGGGCTAACGGGTCTTAGGTCACGCTCCGCCTGCGGGGACGGCACCGGACTGAGGCGCGTGTTCGTGGCGCTGCTCGCGGTGCCGTTCTTCGCGGTGCTGCTGCTCGCCAGCGCCACCAGTGATCTTCGCTCCCCCGGCAGGTGGCTGAGTGCCAGGCCGCTGCGGCGGCTCGGCGAATGGTCCTACGCGCTTTACCTGATACATGCCCCGACGCTGGTGGTCACCGCGCGGCGGGACTGGTGGAACAACCGGTCGAGCGAGGGCTGCGGCTGATCCCGGTGGGCCGGCGGCGAAACGGGCCGGACAGGCGCGAGCATGGGCAAAATACGATCTTCCTTCCCCTTGATATTTGGTATACCATCCAGGCCACTGGGCGCTGCGGCGAGCGTTCCAGGTAGCGCTGAGGCGAGCGTCACGACGGCAGGTGCTGCGGGCCGGGAACACGCGGGCCGGGCGGAACGCTTGACCGAGACGGAAGGGGTTGCGGTGGACCTGGGGCTAGACGGGAAAGTGGCCTTCGTGACCGGTGCTAGCAAGGGCATCGGCCGGTGCGTGGCCGAGCACCTGGCCCGCGAGGGCTGCGACGTGGTCATCACGGCGCGGAACGCGGGCCCGCTGGAAGCCGCCGCGGAGAAGATCGGGGCCGAGACAGGCCGGGCGGTGCTGCCGCTGGCCGGGGACATGAGCGTGACGACCGAGGTCGTGCGCTGCGCCGACCTGACCCTGGAGCGGTTCGGCAAGATCGACATCCTGGTCACCTGCGCGGGCAGCTCGCCCGGCGGCCTGCTCGAGGACCTGACCGAAGAGCAGTGGATGGCCAGCCTCAACCTGAAGTTCATGGGGTACGTCCGGTCAGTCCGCGCGGTCATCCCGCACATGCGCGAACGCGGCGAGGGGGCCATCGTGCTGGTTGTCGGCAACGACGGCCTCAAGCCCAGCTACTGGGAGATGACGGCCGGCGTGGCCAACGCGGCGGACATCAACTTTGCGTCCTCGGTCGCCGAGCAGTACGGCCGCTACGGGGTCCGGATCAACACCGTCAACCCGGGGCCGGTGAACACCGACCGGTGGGACACGCTGGAGCGCGCCTTCGCCCGCGACAAGGGCGTCGACCAGGCCCGCGCGCACGAACTCGCCGAGCAGTCCATCCCCTTCGGCCGCATCTGCGAGCCGGAAGAAGTCGCGGCGCTGGTGACGTTCCTCGCCTCGCCGCGGGCCAGCTTCATCAACGGCGCCCACATCCCCGTGGACGGCGCTCAGCGCAAGGCCATCATGGATCAGTAAGGGAGGCTTGCCATGACTGAAGCTACCGGCGCCTCGGAGCTGCGGCCGCTGCAGGTCGAAACCAACGGCATCAACGTCATCAGCGAGAGCGAGCGCAAGGGCCAGCCGCGCGACCTGTTCTGGCCCTGGTTCGCGGCGAACATCTCGGTACTCGGCCTCAGCTACGGCTCGTTCGAGCTGGGCTTCGGCATCTCGTTCTGGCAGGCGCTGATCGTGGGTGTCGTCGGGATCGTGCTGTCCTTCCTGGCCTGCGGTTTCATCGCGGTGGCGGGCAAGCGGGGCTCGGCACCGACGATGGTGCTGAGCCGGGCCGCGTTCGGCGTCAACGGCAACAAGCTCCCCACGGTGATCTCCTGGCTGCTGACCGTCGGCTGGGAGACCGTGCTCGTCATCTTGGCCACGCTGGCCACGGCGACGGTCTTCCAGCGGCTCGGCTGGGGCGGCGGCAACCCCACCAAGGTCGTCGCGCTGATCGTGGTGGTCGCGCTGACCATCTTCGGCGGCGTGATGGGCTTTGACCTGATCATGCGGCTGCAGACCTGGATCACCATCGTGACCGGGGTGTTCACCGTGGTGTTCATCGCCCTGGTGGCGGACAAGATCCACTGGACCGCCGTGTCCGCTATCAAGGGCGGCACGATTCAGGAACTCATCGGCGCGCTGGTGTTCATGATGACCGGCTTCGGGCTGGGCTGGGTGAACTGCGCGGCGGACTACTCCCGGTACCTGCCCAGGCGCTCTTCCGGTTCGGGCGTGGTCGGCTGGACGACGTTCGCGTCGTCGGTCGCGCCGATCTTCCTGCTGCTGTTCGGCCTGTTGCTCGCGGGCTCCTCCAAGAGCCTGAACACGGCGATAGGCACCGACCCCATCGGGGCGCTGGCCACCCTGCTGCCCACCTGGTTCCTGGTGCCGTTCGCCATCGTCGCCGTGCTGGGCCTGATCGGCGGCTCGGTGCTCGACATCTACTCCTCCGGCCTGGCGCTGCTCACCCTCGGCCTGCGCATCCCCAGGTACCGGGCCGCCTTGATCGACGGCGCGGTGATGACCCTCGGCTCGATCTACGTCGTTTTCGTCGCCAATAACTTCGTGGGCCAGTTCGAGGGCTTCCTGATCACGCTCGGCGTGCCGATCGCGGCCTGGTGCGGCGTGATGCTGGCGGACATCGCGCTACGGCGGCGGGACTATGCCGAACCCGAGCTGTACACCACGTCCGGCCGTTACGGCGACATCAGGTGGGTACCGGTGCTCGCCGTGATCGTATCGACGGGGATCGGCTGGGGCCTGGTCACCAATAGCTCAGCCAGCTGGCTGACCTGGCAGGGCTATCTGCTCAGCCCGTTCCACCTGGGCGGCAAGACCGGAGCCTGGGCCTTCGCCAACCTCGGCGTGCTCATCGCGCTGGCGATCGGCTTCGTCGTGACCGGGCTGCTGAGCCGGTCGGCGGTGCGAGCCGAGGAGGCGGCCCCGGTGCCCGCACCCGCGATCGCCTAGACCGCAACTGGCGGCTAGCGCCTGGCTGCGAGCCGTCAATCATGTCGGGCTAGGGCCTTTTTTAGCCGGGTATGTGCCGTTTACCCTGGCGGTATGGGGACGCCTGAGCCGCGCTGGGATGCACTGGTCCGGCAGACGGCTGCCTCGAACCGGCGCCGCAGGCGCCGGCGGCGCCAGCGGATCATGCTCTGGCTGCTGACCGTCGTCACGGCGGCTGCGCTGCTGGTCATCTACCAGGGCGTCAGGATCATGGCCAGGACCCCGGCGGTGGCGGCACCCGTCGCGCTGTCCAGTCACGCGCCGACGCCGAGCCGCGCGTCAGCGTCCGCTGCACCGCGGCACCGGGCGTCGCCGCACCCGAAGGCATCCGCCACGGCCGCGGTCTCTGGCCCCCAGGTGAGCGACGCCTCGTCGGGACTGTCCTACCAGCTGCTGTCCCGGCCCTGGCGGGCCGGCTGTCCGGCCTCGCTTGACACGCCGGTGTTCAGCTGGAGTGCGGGCGAGAACGCCGTGGCCGGGCAGGTCAGCATCGGCGGGTCCACCTTCGACTGGCATGGCAACGCCTGTTCCGGCCTGCTCCAGCAGCAATTCCAGTACGCCGGCCCGGAGGATCTCGAGCCGACGGCGATGGGCCTGGTCGGCGCGCTCGACCCGGCCTACTACACCGGCCTGGTGCACTCCCGCACGGTGCAGGATAGCTCCGCGATGCAGGTCAGCGGGCACCCGGCCTGGGTGGTCAAGTTCCTGATGAGCTATCCGGACGCCGCGGCCGAGGGCCTGCGCTGGACCAGCGAGCTCGGCGCCGTGGTGCTCGTGGACCGCGCTACCGGCCAGGCCCCCGCGGTGTTCTACGTCTCGGTGCCCGCCAACCTCGGGGTCAGCAGCGTCAGCGTGCTCATCGGGTCGCTGCGGCTCAGCTAATGACGCTCAGCTGCCCTCTTCGGAGATGGTGATGTCGCCGCCGCCGCTGTCCACGGTGATCTGGTTACCTGACGATGAGCTGGTCGGCACCGAAACGCTGTCGTCGCCGCCGTCCGTGGTGGTGCTGATGCGGTAGGCCGCCGCACCGCGAGGGACCACGATGTTGACGTCGCCGCCATCGCTGATGATGTCCAGGTTCGCCGGCACTTCAGTGAAGGTCACGTTGACGTCCCCGCCGCCGGAGTTGGTGCTGAGCGCCGGCGCGGCCAGGTCGTTGCCGTTGACGTCGCCGCCGTCGGTGGTGAACTTGAGGGTGCCGCTCATGTCGCCCGCGGTCAGATCACCCCCGCCGGTGAGTACCGTGGCGGCGCCCGGGACACCGGAAACCGAGACGTCACCTCCGTCACTGGTCAGGTTGACGGTCTGCGCGACCCCGGGCACCGTGAGGTTGCCACCGCCGCTCGACAGCGTGAGACCGGTCAGCCGCGGCACGTCGAGGGTCGCGGACAGCCCGCAGTTGCCGGCGGAGATGTACGGGCACTTGACGGTCACCTCGTTGCCGCTGCTGGTGACACGAGGACGGGACAGGCCGTAATGTACGGTGCCGGCCAGCCGGGCGGTACTGTCGTCACCCTGGCGCACGGTGATGTCGGCGCTGTTGACGCCGGCCGTCAGCTGGCCGTGCTGAATTCCCATGGCGTAGCTGACCGGAAAGCTTCCGCGGGCGGCCTGGCTGACGAGGGTGAAGCCGGTCCAGGCCATGAGGGCGAGGATCACCGGCACGCCGATCGCGAGCGTGAGCACGCGGGCGGGCGTCATGCGCAGAGTGCCGCCCGCCGGCAGGATGGAAGTCATGATGTACCCCGTTCATCCCGTGCCGAGGTAGCGCAGGACGGCGAGCACGCGACGATGATCGCGGTCACCGGGCGCCAGCCCGAGCTTGGTGAAGATGTTGTTGATGTGTTTTTCCACCGCGCCGCCGCCGACCACGAGGGCGGCAGCGATAGCGGAGTTGGACCGGCCTTCGGCCATCAGCGCGAGCACCTCACGCTCGCGCGGGGTGAGCTCGCCCAGCGGGTGGCGGCTGCGGGCGAGCAGCTGCGCGACGACTTCGGGATCGAGCGCACTGCCGCCCTCAGCCACCCGGCGCAGCGCGTCGAGGAACTCCCCCACGTCTGCGACCCGGTCTTTGAGCAGGTAACCGACGCCCTGCGGGCGGCCGGAGATCAGTTCTGTGGCGTACCGCTCCTCAACCCACTGGGACAGGACAAGCACGCCCACATCCGGCCAGCGGTCCCGGACGACCAGGGCCGCGCGCAGCCCCTCGTCGGTGAAGGTGGGCGGCATCCGGACGTCCACGACGACCGCGTCCGGGGTGCCCGCGGCCACCGCGCGCAGGAACTTCTCGGCGTCGCCCTCGGCCGCTACCACCTCGTGGCCGGCCTCGGTGAGCAGCCGGGTCAGTCCCTCGCGCAGCAGGACCGAATCCTCCGCGATCACTACCCGCATGGCAACTCCGCCGCGATGATCGTCGGGCCGCCCGACGGGGATTCCACCGACAGCCGGCCGTCTACGCCGGAGACCCGGTCGGCCAGCCCGGACAGCCCCGGGCTGTGAATATCCGCGCCGCCGATCCCGTCGTCGCTGATCATGACGGTCAGCGTGCCGGGGTAGCCGTGGCCTTCGACCACGACCCTGGCGTGGCTGGCCCGGGAGTGCTTGGCCACGTTGGTGAGCGCCTCGGCCACCATGAAGTACGCCACCGCCTCCACCGAAGATTTCGGCCGTACCGGCACGTCGACGTGCACGTCCACTGGTATCGGGCACAGTGCGGCCAGGCCGGACAGGGCCGCGTCAAGGCCGCGGTCGGTCAGCACCGGCGGGTGCACCCCGCGGACCAGGTTGCGCAGCTCGGTGAGAGCTTCCTTGGCCTGAATGTGGGCCTGGTCAACCAGCGCCCTGGCGCCCTCGGGATCGTCGGCGAACTTCGCCTTGGCCCGGCCGAGCTCCATGGCCAGCATGACCAGCCGCTGCTGGGCCCCGTCGTGCAGGTCACGCTCGATCCGCTGCCGCTCCGCCTCGGCCGCGCCCACCACCCGCTCCCGGCTCGTCTCGAGCTCGGTCACCCGGGCGGCCAGGTCGGTGGGCGGCCCGAGCAGGGGCCGTGAGATGGCGAGATCGGCGATCGCGAGGCCGCGGGTCAACTGCGCCGCGGCTACCAGGACAACTAGGCCGAGAGCCGACAACAGCGCCGTCGGTGACCCTTGGCGGACCACCACGCTGCCGAAGATGGCGCCGTTGGGCAGGTAGCGGTCGTAGAACGGCAGCGCCAGCAGGACCAGCCCCAGGGCCCAGGCGGTGATGCTGATCCACGCGGTGACGGCGCTGACCGGCAGGCGCAGCAGCGCGTAGCCGATTTCGCTCCAGGTCGCCCGCTGGGCGAACATCCGCCAGCGCGGCACGATCCCCCACCGGTAGCCGGCCCGGCCCTGGGCCGGCCAGGCCGGGATGCGCACGCCGAGCAGGAACGCGAACCTGGCCCGCTCCGCGGCGGCGAACGCGCTGGCCATCCGCAGCGTCAGGCCCAGCAGCGGCAGGCCGAGCGCGATCACCAGCAGGCTGAAGCCCACGCTGAGGCCGGTGGTGAATACCGCGATGGCCGCGATGCCGATGAACAGGCCCACCAGGTGGTGGATGAGGGCGAGCCAGGTGCGTGCGGACACCAGGTCGCGGATGAGGAACATAGCCCTGACGCTAGGCCATGCCGGGTCGGGTTGCCTATCAGCCGGACCCCCCGGAACGGGGTGAGGCTAACCCCACCCCGCTTCGGGCAGACCGCACCATGGTCGCACCTGGGCACCGTAACCCAGTGTTTGCGGCATGAAGAAAACTCATGCCCCCATGGTGGAGCGAGTGGCCGGATGGTCCGCTCGGCACAAGAAAACCGCCGTCTTCGGCTGGCTGCTGCTGGTCATCGCGGCCGTGGTGGTCGGGCAGCGGCTCGGCACCAGCAACGTAAGCAGCTATGACCCGGGCCAGGCGGGCCAGGCCGAACGGGTCCTGAACCGGCATGTCGTGCAGCAGCCCGACAGCGAGAGCGTCCTGGTCCAGGGCCGCCCCGGCCAGACCTACGGCCACGACCCGCAGCTGCAGCAGGCGGTGCGCCAGGTCGTCGCCGCGCTGCGGGCCGTGCCAGGCTCCGCGGCCGGCATCGCGTCCCCGCTGACCAGCAGGGGCCTGGTCAACGGCCGGTCGGCGCTGGTCACATTCAACGTCGCGGGCCCGCCGGGAAATGATGACCAGGCCGTCGTCCCGGCGATGAACGCGGTCGCCGCCGTCGCGGCGCAGCACCCCGGGCTGAAGATCGAGGAGGCCGGCGACGCCAGCCTGGACCGGGCAACCGGCAGCATCACCAGCAAGGACTTCAGGAAGGCCGAGATCACCTCGGTTCCTGTCTCGCTGGTCCTGCTGCTGATCGTGTTCGGCGCGCTGATCGCGGCCGGCATCCCGCTGCTGCTGGCCGGCACCGCCGTGATCTCGGCGATCTCGCTGCTGGCCATCCCCAGCC
>Ga0302325_10034344_pt1 | contig 10372 bp, 8 predicted proteins | sample Palsa_T0_2_FD_201948 | JGI IMG/M metagenome (GOLD analysis project Ga0302325, IMG submission 201948) | Peat permafrost microbial communities from Stordalen Mire near Abisko, Sweden - Palsa_T0_2 | ecosystem: Environmental > Terrestrial > Soil > Palsa > Peat permafrost | place: Sweden: Abisko...
CGAGCTCGACAGAGTAGGCGAACCCGGCTTCGGGCCTGGCGTGGGCGAGGAGATGCGTGACACCGCCGACCTTGCAGGTCAGGAAGCAGGCCACCCCGGTGCCGCACGGCTCGAGCAGCGGCTGGCTCCAGCCGCCGACCTCCCTGCCCGTCGCCCCGACCGAAGCCGCGACGATACGGAAGTACCGACCGTCCTCGTGCTCGATCGCCGTGTCGGTCCGCCGCCAGCCCGGCACCTCGGCCAGCGGGACGCGGTCGGCACGGACGCAGTAGCGAGCTCGCATGTCGGTGAACCAGAACAGCAGCTCAGGGTCGGCATGCAGCGCACCGGCCTCCGCGCGTTGCACGGGCAGGCAGGCCAGCGTGGAGCGCGCGTCCATGGAGACCATGTTGTCCATGCGCAGCAGGTCCGCGACCTCCCCGAGTGACAGCCAGCGGAAGTCCTCGTGCGGCTCCACCTCGTCGGTTATCTCGATGATCATGTTGCGGTTCACCTTGCGGTAGAACCAGCCCCCTTGCTCGGACTGCAAGACGTCCGCGAGCACCCGGCCGCGTCCGGGCTCCCTGAAGTACTCCAGGTAGCGCACCGCCGTGCCGCCATGCACCCGGGTGTAATTGCTGCGAGTTGCCTGCACGCTCGGCGACAGCTCCACGAGGTTGCGATTGCCAGGTTCCATCTTGGCCTGCATGAGGACATGCGGGGTGCCCCCGAAGTCCTTGACAAGCAAGCCGAGAATCCCCACCTCCGGCTGGTTGAGTATGGGCTGGGACCAGGATCGCGGCTGGACCTGGCTAGACGTATCGTCCACCGATACCCGCAGCCCCTCGACCGTGAAGAAACGCCCGCTGCGGTGCCCCAAGTTGCCGGTGGCCTCGTCAAAAGACCAGTTGACCAGCTGTTCGAACGGGATCAGGTCGATCCGGTAGTCGTTTGCCCTTGCGCGCTCGGCCATCCACTTGAGAACCCTCGTAGCCCCACTGACCTCGCCATCTGTGCTGGCCATCGAGTGGCCGAGCCATGCGCCCATGGGCCTGCCGGCACGCGGCAGGAGCTGCGGAACGGTCGTGGTTGTCATCGGTCATCCTTCTGTTCTGGTGCCAGCCTGCGGCACGCGCGGATTTCCGCTCATTCGCCTTGACCTACACCGGCGGCGATCTCCCGCGCCGCCACGTAGGAGTCGATCACCGTCATCGGATAGCCGGTGTCGAAGCCCATGTCCGCGACTTCGGGCACCAGGAGCCTCAGCTTGTCGGTGGAAACCAGGTGGGCTGCTCCCCCGGCCACCCATGCACGGTGCGCGGTCACGCCCAGCCGGCGCTCGAGACGGTCCACAATCGCCGTCACCGGGACGGCCGTCCCCGAGGCCACGTTGACAATCTCGTCTCGCACGCCGCGGGTCAGCAGCGCGTCGATGATCGTGACGACGTCCGCCGCCGCGATGAGATCACGGGTGGCCTCGCGCTGGATCCGCACAGTGCCGCCCTCGGCCAGCTGCCGCGCCAGCGTGGGCACGAGCTGATGCCCCGGCTGCCCGGGGCCGACCAGGTGGCCGAGCCGCAGCACCAGATGACCGGCGCCAGAGTCACGCACCGCGCGTTCGATCGCGAGCTTGTGCGTCCCGTAGGGGGTGCGGGCCTCGACGCGATCATCTTCGCTGCCCGGACGGTCCGCGCCGTACACCGCCGCGGACGAGGTGGAAAAGAACAGCAGGGTCTGGCCGGTAAGGCGGCACCGCCGCGCGACCTCCGCGGCCAAGCGCGTCTCCCTGGAGAAGTCGGCCTCCGACGTGCTGGCCGTCCACGAGACCCCGGCGGCGAGTGCCACCGCGTCGGGGTGCCGCCCCGCGATGGGGCGCAGGTGGCGGGCGAGGAACCCGTTACCGACAATCTCCATCAGGCCGTGCGATCCGGGTCGACGAGGACCATCGCGCTCTGGAAGCCCCCGAACCCGCTGCCAACGGTGAGGACGACGTCGGTCAGCTGCTCCCGGGCGACAAGCGGCACGTAATCCAGATCGCACTCTGGGTCGGGATACCGCAGGTTGGCGGTAGGCGGTACCACGCTCTGCTCCATCGCCAGCACTGACGCGGCGATTTCGAGCGAGCCGACCGCGCCGAGCGAATGGCCGATCATCGACTTAACGGAGCTGACAGGGGTGTGGTACGCGTGCTCGCCGAGGCTCCGCTTAAATGCCGCGGTCTCGTGCCGGTCGTTCTGCTTGGTGCCCGACCCGTGCGCGTTCACGTACCGCACCGCGTTCGCGGGGAGGCGCGCCTCTTCCAGCGCCGCCGAGATGGCCTCGGCCAGCTCCCGTCCGTCCGGCCGCAAGCCCGTCATGTGATAGGCGTTGGACCGGTTCGCGTACCCGGCGATCTCTGCGTAGATTCGCGCGCCGCGCCGGCGGGCGCTCTGGAGTTCCTCAAGGACGAACACCGCCGCGCCCTCGCCGAGCACGAAGCCGTCGCGGGTGCGGTCGAACGGCCGTGACGCGTGCTCCGGGTCATCGTTGCACGGCGTGGTGGCCTTGATGGCATCAAAGCAGGCGAGAGTGATCGGGGAAATCGGAGCGTCCGCCGCGCCCGCGATCATGACGTCGGCAGTGCCCTCGCGAATCAGCTCGCAGGCATGCCCAACCGAGTCAAGGCCCGAGGTGCAGCCGGTGGAGATCACCACCGCCGGACCCTCGGCGGCCACTTCCCACGCCACTTCGGCGGCGAATGAGCTCGGCACGTAGTAGTCGTAGAGGTGCGGCACCGCGTAACGGTGGTCGACTTCCCACAGGCGACCGTCATCGCTGACGACGCGGTACTCTTCCTCCAGCCCCATGGTGGCACCTACCGCGCTGCCGATGCTGACCCCGATGCGAGCCGGGTCCAGATCCGCGAACTCGATCCCGCTGCCGACTACCGCCTCACGGGTGGCGACGACCGCGAACTGCGCGGCACGGTCCATCCGCCGGATCTGCTGAGGCGTCAGGCCGTGCGCGGCGGGGTCGAAATCGCACTCGGCGGCCACCCGAGACCGGAAGGGGGACGGGTCGAAGAACGTTATTCCCCGTGTCGCCGTACGCCCTTCGCTCAGCAGGCTCCAGAAGCTCTTGACCCCTATGCCACCAGGGGCGACGACCCCGATGCCGGTGATGACGATACGCCGGGTCACGAGGGATCCCAGTCGTAGAAGCGGTGAGCCATGGCGTCTGAGGGGGTGCGCCAGTTCGGGTCGTACGGCTGGATGTACGCGCGCAGGTCGTCACTGATCTGCTTGAAGAGCGGGTGGGTCTTGGCATTCTCGATCGCCTCTCCCCCATGCTCGTCATCGAAATCCTGAAGGTGGAAGTACAGGCCATTGAACGTGAATAGCTGGCGGCGCCTGGTCCCCATGAGATCAGGCATCTCCGTGGCATCAAACTCGGCGAAGAGCTTGGCGACATGCCCGCTCATCCCGTCAGCTATGCGAGCGACGATCAGGGTGCTGTGCATGTCATCTCCTAACGAGGTGCTCGATCCAGGTCTGGATCAGGCCATGTGCTGAGCCCTTGTGCCCAGGGCGATGAACGTCAGGCGCTGGCACTACTCCAATGGGGCCGACTCCCTAGCGATCACATCGGCGTCCACGCGACTCCGCGGTCTCGGCGATGCACGCAAGATCGTGGCAGCAAGATCGTGGCAGAGACATTTGTCGAGAGACTAACTCAAATCTTCTTCGCCATTCCGTAAAATTGCAATACCAGCGACCGCTAAACTAAGACTAAGAAACACAATGGCCTTAGCGAAATTTAAGCAAACTTAGCAATGAGAGAATTAGCGAATTCCTTACAGTCGCAACGATGACAGCACCGGGCGGTTTCACCTACTGTTGGAATTGTGATCATGGAACTTATCTGCAATGGCTATCGCTGCGGCGGGGGACCTCGCGCCCCGCTCAGGGGAACACGCCTGTGCGCTGGCTGCACGCGCGCTCTGGCCGCAGACCTGACGGCGCTGCCTGGCCTGCATGACCAGTGCGGACAGCTGCTAGGAGGCAGCGACTCCCGGCCGCCCGCGACGCGCACCACGGGCAGCTCGGTTCCCGGGCTTCCGTTTAACACGTCCGCCGCCGACACGCGCGCGGCCATCCTGGCGATCACCGCCTCATGGAGCGGCCTCGTTGCCAGGGAACGCCGCATCACCCCTCCACCGCGCACGGTCGGCGACCTTGCCCGATTCCTGCTGCGGCACCTCCCCTGGCTGGTCGCGCATCCGGCAGCGCCGGAGCTGAGCAGGGAGATCGCCGAAACGGCCCGTGCCGCCCGGCAGGTCGCCGATCCTCAGCCACTGCGCCGCGTCCGGATCGGGGACTGCGTCGAACCTGGCTGCCCTGGCTGGCTGACGGCACTGGTCAGGTCAGGCGGAGCCGGGCTGTCCGCCGAGGTAGTGTGCTCAGCGCAGAGCGCCCACCGCTGGCCCACCCAGGAGTGGGCGCGCCTCGGCAGCCGCCTGTCACAGACGCCTTCGGGCGGGTGCCGCTGGCTTGGCGCGACCGAAATCGCCCAGCTGTGGCGGGTATCGACGGGAAGCGTCTACCGAATGGCGAGCGAGCACCGCTGGTCCCGCAGCCACCGCTGCGGCCGGGTTTACTACAGCGCCGATGATGTCTGTAACGCCTTTGCCGCCCGGGCCGGCGCGTAGCCGCATAGAACAAGTTAGCGGCTGCGTCCAGGGGGCAAGTGCCGCCGTGGCTGGGGCCTGGGTCTGGAGCCCTAGCTACGGGCTAGGCGACCGACCGGAAGCCGATCCCGCGGACTGTCTCGATCCGCACGGAGTGGCCAAGCTTCCGGCGCAGGCTCACCATGTGGACCCCCAGCGTTCTGGTGTCCGAGGTTTCCTCGTACCCCCAGACGTCGCCCATGATCTTCCCACGGCTGAAGGTACGGCCGGGCTCTGAGGTCAGGAGAACAAGAAGGTCGAACTCCTTAGGTGTCAACGCCACCTCGTGGTTGTCCACCGTCACCTGGCGCAGGTAACAGTCGATGTGCAGCGGGCCGAGCCGCCGTACCTCGCGGGCCGCTCGGGGTGACCACACACCCTGCGCACGGCGAACGGCCGCCTCAATGCGGGCAACCAGCTCCCGCAACCGGTACGGCTTGACCACGTAGTCGTCCGCGCCGACCGTAAGGGCGAGGACGTGGTCGAACTCGCCCCCGCGGCAGCTCAGGATAATTATCGGCACGCTTGAGCAGGCGCGAATTTGCTGGCATACCTGGAACCCGTCGATGTCGGGCAGCGTGAGGTCGAGCAGTACGGCATCGACCTCGAAATAGCATCGCAAGGCGGATCTTCCTTGATCAGCGATGACGGCTTCTATTCCCTGAGCACCGAGTTCCCTTGCCAGTTCTTTGGTGAATTCCGGGTCTGCGTCTACGAGTAGCACTCGCATGACAGCAACCTCCTGGAGTTATCCCAACACTGATGATGCGGGCAATAACTCGCGCCCGGCAAGGACCACGTAAGACGGATGTAATTTTTCATGAACTCCTGGAAACATCATCTTTCACGGCGCCCGTCCGTACACATAGCCGTCAGTATTCGGAATGCGGGCCGAGGGTCTTGAGGATCTGCCCTGGTCAGCACCGGATGATCGCATCAGGAACCACAGGACCTACGAACAGTCACATATCGACTAGACGCTATATACGGATATAGTATCACGTTGTCAAGATTATTATTTTCACCGCCCGGGACCGCGCGTTCATGCAGCGGATACGAAAAACCCGCGGCGTGACCGCTTGTCTGAACTTGAAATCACCTCATTCCCCGAGTCCTGCTTCACGCGTAGCAACCGTCCCCTTCTCTTGGGGCCGCCTTCGGCCGCGACCACGCGGCGCGAGGCCATGGATGATCGTGTCGAGGAGCGCCGAGTACGTCGCCGAGGGATCCGGCGTCAGCACGAGGCCCTTGAGCTCTAGGCCGACCGCGCCGTGAATCGCGCTCCAGATCTGCTGCGCCGTTTCCGTCGGATCCGGGGCGGCGATCCGGCCCGTCGCGGCCGTTATCTCGACGAGCCGGAGAAGCACGCCAAACGCGGCCCTCGAGCCCTCCCATACCTCCGCCGAGTCGCGCTCATTGGGGATGGCGTCCTCGAACATGATCGCGTAGAAATGGGGGTTCGCCAGCGCGAAGTCCCGGTAGCGCAGCCCGCAGTCCCGCAGCCAGGCCAGCATGTCCGCCTTGCCGCCCCCCGGGGCGGCAAGGTCGGCCAGGGCACCAGCGACCGATGACTCGATCCCAGCCCGGAGCCGGCCGAAGCCGATGACCAGCAGCGCGTCGACCAGCCCGTCCTTGCCGCCGAGCCTGTTGTACACGCTCATCGGCGCGATGCCCGACTCCACTGTCACGGCGCGGACGGTCAGCCCGCCTGGACCGTCGCGCACGAGGACGGCCTCCGCCGCGGCCACCAGTTCCCGCTCGACAGCGGCGGACGGTGTCCGGCCCCGCCGCCCGGCCGACGCAGTCCCCTCCACGCCGGGGGTGGCGCCGTCCGCTGCCACATCGGCAACCCCGCGGGCACCCCGCGTATCCGCCTCGCTCATGCCAGCCACCTTCCCGCACCGCACCTGGCCCGCTACGGCGCTTGACTCCTTATGTAGGGGCGTTCTACTATCTATAGAATGGCACTACATAATTATGTGTCATCATTCTATAGCCACGCACCACCACCGTAACCTGCGACTGGAGACATTACAATGCACCAAGAACGTAACCACCTCCGCTGGTGGCTGCTGGTGGTGCTCTGCCTCAGCGTCCTAGTAGTGATGCTGGACAACAGCATCGTCAACGTGGCCCTGCCGACGCTCAGCAGGAAGCTGAACGCGTCGACCGAGGCGCTGCAGTGGATCGTCGACGCTTACACGCTTCCGTTCGCCGGCCTGCTCCTCGTCTCGGGCCACCTCGGCGACCGCCTCGGCCGCCGAAGAGTCCTGCAGGCAGGGCTCGTCCTCTTCGCGGTTTTCTCCGTCGCCGCCGCCGTCTCAAGGAACAGCGCGGAGCTCATCGCTGCCCGCGCGGCAATGGGCGCCGCCGCCGCGCTGGTCTTCCCTGCCACCCTGGCCATTCTTAACAACGTCTTCACGGACCAAAAAGAGCGCGTCATGGCGATCGGCATCTGGTCCGGCGTATCCGGGATCGGCATCGCGCTCGGCCCGGTCATCGGCGGCGTGCTGCTCGAGCACTTCGACTGGAGTTCGGTGTTTTACGTCAGCGTCCCGGTCGCAGTCATCGCGCTCATCGCCGGGCGTTTCCTGCTCCCCGAGTCAAAAGACCCGAAGGCAGGCCGTCCCGACCCCGTGGGTGCCGCCCTCTCGGTCATCGGAATAGTCCTTCTGACCTGGTCGATCATCGAAGCACCGGGCCACGGCTGGGGGTCGTTGACTACCATTGCCTGCCTCGCGGGCAGCGTGGCCATCCTCGCGGTTTTCGCGTGGTGGGAGAGCCGCCGCCTGGACCCGCTGCTCGACGTGGGCCTGTTCCGCAATCCCCGCTTCACCGCCGCGAGCACCGCGATCTCGCTGACGTTCTTCGGCTTGCTCGGGTTCACCTTCATGATCACCCAGTATTTTCAGGTGGTCCGCGGCTACGACCCGCTCCGCGGCGGCGTGGTGATGCTGCCGTTCGCCGCCATCATCGTCGTGTTCGCCGCGCCCGCGATGATACTCATGAAGCGCGTCGGCACCAAGATCGTCGTCGGGGCCGGCATGGTGCTGATGAGCGGTGGTTTCGTGATCGCCGCTGTCACGCCGGTGAACGCTAACTACTGGCACCAGATCATCGCCTCGATGGCGCTGATGGCGGCCGGGCTGGCGTTCGCCACCGGGCCGGCCACCGAAGCGATCATGGGCGCCCTGCCGCCGGCGAAGGCCGGCGTTGGCTCGGCGGTCAACGACATGACCCGCGAGGTCGGCGCACTGCTCGGCGTGGCCATCCTCGGCTCAGTGCTCAACTCCGTCTATAGCAGCCGCGCACTGACGGCGCTGACCAGCCTCGGCGCGTCGCACGCCGTCGGCGTCCGTGCGGGCGGGTCGATCGTCTCCGGGCTCGCCACCGCCGCGCACCTCCCGGCCGCCGCCCGGCAGGCGGCCACGTCTGGCGTGCAGGACGCGTTCATGACCGGTCTGCACCAAAGTTCGGTGATCGCCGCTGCCGTGACAGGCCTGGCGGCGCTCATCGCGCTGCTCTTCCTCCCGCCCCGCGCCGCGCCCAGCGCGCCCAGCGCGCCCACAGCACCGCAGCAGGCCCAAGACACCGTCGGCGCGGCTTAACCTGGGCGGAGCACCGATAGTCCTGATGAGCGAAGTCACGGTCCGTTCAGGAGATAGAACCTTTCTACGAACGGACCGCGATTTCACCCGTCGGGAATGATACCCGCGGCGGCCCTGATCAGGCGGGCGGCTTGCGGGGCCTGCCTGATGCCGGCCTGATAGGCGGGAACCCAGGTGGCGAGGCTGGTCATGTCCGGGCCGAACGCTTCGATCGCCTCGGAGTCCGGGACCAGCCGCACGACGGATCCCGCGCCCGCCGCGGCACTGCCCGCCCCGAAGACGTGTGACATCGGCTCGGCAATGATCACCACGTCCGCGTCACCCGCCAGGTCGGCATTGGCCCCGGCCCGGAAAGCACCGTCGATATAACGCCGCCCGTTAATGGTGATCGGCGGCGCGGTCCCGGGAAAGGCAGTGCTGGCGGCCACCGCCTCAGGCAGCGATGCGGGGCCGTGCCGGTCCCAGATCACCGCCTCGCCGGTCCCGGCGTCCACCGACGGAATCAGCAACGGGCCGCCAGGCCATTCCCCGGTGCCGACGGCAGAGCGCATCCGGGCGATGGCTGCTTCCTCGGTGCCGACGGAGGCGGCGACGGCCAGCCGGCCGACCCGGCGCAGGACCTCAGCCCCGTCAAGCCGGGGATCGCCGAGCGTCGCGAACACGTCCGCCAGCCTGTCCGGGTCAGTCCGCACCCCGCCGGGACCGGCCGCCCCGGCGCCAGGACCGGCCGGCACCGCGAGCCGGCCGGGATCGCCCCCGCCAGCCAGGAGCGCGCCCACGATCGCACCCGCCGACGTGCCCACGATCAAGCCGGCCGCGCCTAGGTCCACCCCCTCAGCGCGCAGCCCGGCCGCCAGCCCCGCCAGCCATGCCGTGCCGACCGGGCCGCCGGGCCCCAAGACCACGGCGCTGCCGGCCATCACCGGCTGGCCGCGGCGGCGGCCAGCCGCGAGCCTGGCGGCCTACCCTCGCCATTCTGTTCAGCAGCCATGACAACAACATAGAGCCTCAACTTAGCTGTCGCCGCGTCGGCCCGGTAAAACGACTCGACAAGCGGCGGCGTCCAGGATGCGGCGGTATCTGCGGGTAGCGGTTATCGAGGTGGGGGGAAGCCCCGGGAGAGGTGGGCCGCTTCCGGCTGGGGGTCAGGTAAGGGAACTGAGCCGCAGGCCGGCCGACTGCTGCTAGCGGGTCCCGGGCAACCGCGCGTCGCCCCGCCCGGCCGGCCGCCTCTCTCCCGGTCCCCGGCCCTCGGACGCAGCGCAGGCCTGACCGCGCACAGCGGCCCGTCTCCGGTTACCCGGCCGGCCGGGCCATGAGCCGGGGAGAGCAGGCCGCGCTCGTTCTGAATGACGCCTTTGATCTCGGCGAACGGACGCGGGGCTCCGCTGGCCAGCGCCTCGAGATCGCGGCCCACCGGTGGCGCGCAGCGCCAGTTGCTGTTATCTGACGGTGGCGGCGGGCGCGGGGCGCTTGTTGCTGTTATCGGGATGGTTTGGTTGAGGGGAAGAGGGGGCGCAGGGTGGCGAGGGCGGTGTGCAGGCGGGTGAGGAGCTCGGCTAGTTCCTCGTCGGTGGCGGTGAGGGGCGGGCCGATGAGGATGGCGTCGCCGCGGGTGCCGTCGATGCAGAAGCGGGCCGGGTAGACGATGAGGCGGCTGGCGGCCGCGGCGGCGACTGCCTGGGCGGTGATGTCGAGGGCGGGGTCCGGGGGCGCGGCCGTCGCGGGATCGGCGGTGAACTCAAGGCCCCAGAGGTAGCCGAGGCCGCGGACGTCGCCGACGAAGGGGAACTCCGCGCGCAGCGCGCGCAGGCGCTCCCCCAGCCAGGCGCCGCGCTCGGTCACCCGGCTGAGGACACGTTCCTCCTCGAGCACCTCGATGGTGGCGATGCCCGCCGCGCAGGCCAGCGGGGCGTTGGTGAAGGTGTGCCCGGCCGTCATCGCGGGGTGGACGCCGCTGACCTGGCGCCACACCCGGGCGGAGAGGGCGGCGCCGCCGAGCGGGATGACGCCGCCGCCCGCGCCCTTGGCGAAGGTGACAATGTCCGGCACCGCGCCGGAGTGCTGGAAGGCGAACCAG
>Ga0302325_10034346_pt1 | contig 10371 bp, 11 predicted proteins | sample Palsa_T0_2_FD_201948 | JGI IMG/M metagenome (GOLD analysis project Ga0302325, IMG submission 201948) | Peat permafrost microbial communities from Stordalen Mire near Abisko, Sweden - Palsa_T0_2 | ecosystem: Environmental > Terrestrial > Soil > Palsa > Peat permafrost | place: Sweden: Abisko...
TCCGGCTGCGATCAAGTCCACGCCTCGCTCAGCATGGCCAGCAGGGACGGTTCGGCCTCCGCGCGTCCGCAAGTCTCCTTTGGCGGAGCCGTCAAACCATCGGAAGTCGAATTCACGGTCACGGACGCGGAGGCCGTGCGCCGATTGCGGAGCGCCCTTGCGTAGTGTTCAAGCCAGCGCATCCGGGTTTGACGGCGGCGCCGAATTCGGTATTCTGTGCCGGTCATGAAACGGAGCGACCAATTGACGGATGAAGACTTCCGGGAGCAGTGCCGGCGGCAAATGGACCGGCCAATGAAACTCCGGCTCAAGTACGGCTTCTACCACGTTTACCGGCCAGTGATGGGTGATGTTCCGTGGCGTTCGTTTCAAACCATGGAGGAATACCGGCAATGGTGCGAAAAGAAGTTGCCGGAGTATCTCGGCTACCGGCGGGCCAAATGAACGGCCGCCGCGAATTCCGCCCTCTTCAAGCCGAATTGACGGTGGACAGACCTTGTGCCAAAACGACTTTATGCAAGTTAATGTGAGTAGAGAACTTGAATCTTTCATCGCCGAAAAAGTCCGCCATGGCGGCTACGCCAACGCCGACGAAGTGGTGGGCCAAGCCTTGCGCAATTTAATGGCCAAAGATGATCCCTCTGAGGTTGACAGTCAGGAATTGGCGGAATTGCTCCTCTCCGCCGTTCGCGGTCCGCATCGGCCTTTGACGGCGGACGATTTTGCTGAACTTCGTTCCCGCGCCCGAGGGCCAATGGCCGCATGATCCGGGCCGAGCAATTATACACGGTTCGCGCGATTTGCCTCGACGTCTGCTCCAATCACCCTATGAATAAACGTGAATCGTCTCAGGGTTGACTTTCCTCCGGTCATTCTCAATTATTAAAGCCTTAAACATGAGATTGTTGAAGTGTTTTGTGCTCGGGGCTGTGGCGTCGGGCTTTGTTTTGGCTGGCGGGGCTGCGGCCAAGCCGGTGGATTTTGTCGCGGATGTCAAACCCATCTTCGAGTTGAATTGCGTCTCTTGCCACAATCCGCAGCACGCGGAGGAAAATGGCAAGTACCGCATGGACACCAAAGAGGAAGCTTTCAAACCGCACAAGAAAGACCAGCGCATCGTGCCGGGCCATCCCGATGAAAGCGAAGTCTATTATCAATTGTTGCTGCCGTTGACCGACGAAAACCACATGCCACCGACGAAATTGAACAAGACGCCTTTGACCAAGGCGGAGTGCGAAGTGATCCGCCAATGGATCGCCGAGGGCGCCAACTGGCCGGAGGGCGTCACGCTTAAGACGGTCTTGAAGGTCGAATTTGTGCGCGACCTCGAGCCTGTGCTGGAACATGGCGGGCCGATTTCCGACAAAGACCGGGAGACCCTCCGCCTTTGGCTCTCGCAAGGCGCCGTTTGGCCGGCGGAAGTCAGTTTTCCCTCCGCTAAGACCGCAGCGGGCACGCCGTCCGGGCCGACGGGGCAGATTGATTTCGCGCGCGAGATCGAGCCGATATTCGCGCATGGCGGCTCGCTCTCGGATGAAGCCAAGGCCACCCTGAGCAAATGGGTGGAGCAGGGGGCGGTCTGGCCGGCGGATGTCAAACTCGGCCCGGCCAAGGGCGGCGCGCAAGCCAAGGACAAGGGTTTGGTCGAGCAAATGCGCCTGGGCATCCTGTCCGCGTCCAAGGAACAATCGGAAGCGGACATGAAGCCTTACACCAACACCATCCCCGGCACTGAAGTGACCTACACGATGGTGCCGATTCATGCCGGAGAATTCTTAATGGGCAGCCCTGCCACCGAGGCTAAACGAAATGTGGATGAAGGCCCGCAACATCGAGTCAAAATCGAGCCATTCTGGATGGAGCAGTGTTCCGTGACATGGGACCAGTACGAATTGTTCATGTACCCGGAGGACAAACCGGCCGCGCCCGCCGACGCTACGAGCAACTACACTGCCGCCTCGGTTGACGCGGTGACCCGCCCGACCAAGCCCTACGTCGAAATGAGTTTTGGCATGGGCAAGGATGGCTACCCAGCCATCAGCATGACGCAACACGCGGCCAACATCTATTGCCAATGGCTCAGCGCCAAGACCGGCCATTTCTACCGCCTGCCGACCGAGGCGGAGTATGAATACGCCTGTCGCGCCGGCACCACGACGACGTATTTCTTTGGCGACGACCCTGCCCAATTAGGCGAATACGCCTGGTTCGCCGACAATAGCGATTTCAAATATCAAAAGGTGGGCAAGAAAAAGCCCAATCCCTGGGGCCTTTACGACATCATCGGCAACGTCACAGAATGGACTTTGGACCAATACGACCCCAATTATTATAAACAGTTTACCGACACTGTGACCGAGCCGTGGAACAAATCGATCAAGCCTTACCCGCAAGTCGTCCGCGGCGGTTCGTGGTCCGATGAGGCCGATAAATTGCGCAGCGCCAGCCGCCGCGGCTCCGGCCCGGAATGGAAGATGCAGGACCCGCAATTGCCCAAAAGCATCTGGTTTATGACAGACGCGCAATTCCTTGGCTTCCGCATTGTTCGGCCTTTGAAAGTTCCATCCGCCGACGAAATATACCACTACTGGCACAGCGGCGTGGAAAAGGAGTGAACTTCCGCCACGCTTATTTCCATTGAATAAACATAAACAGCCGACGGTCGAAATCATAATTCTATGAACACACAGAAATCCCTCAATCCAGAAATGACCCGCCGCAGTTTTCTTAAAACGACCTCGACCCTGGCCGCCGCAGCGAGCCTGGCGCCTGGCGTTTTCGCGGCGGGCGATGAAACCCTGAAAGTCGCGCTCATTGGCTGCGGCGGACGCGGCAGCGGCGCGGCCAGCCAAGCCCTGAGCACGACAGGACCACTTAAATTGGTCGCAATGGCCGACGCGTACAAAGACCGTCTGGACAGCAGCTACAACGAACTCAAGTCCAACCACGCTGATCGCGTGGATGTGCCGGAAGAGAACAAATTCATTGGATTTGACGCTTATCAACATGCCATCGCCATGGCGGATGTCGTTATTTTAACCACGCCGCCCGGATTTCGACCGTCGCATTTCGAGGAAGCGGTGCGCCAGGGCAAACACATCTTCATGGAGAAACCGGTGGCGGTGGATGGCCCAGGCGTGCGCAAGGTGTTGGCTGCCGCCGAGGAGGCCAAGAAGAAAAATCTCAAGGTGGCCGTCGGCTTCCAACGGCATCATCAAAAGCCTTATCTGGAAACCATCAAGCGACTGCATGACGGTGAAATCGGTGACATTGTGGCTATGCGCGCCTATTGGAATGGCAACAGTCCCTGGGTGAAGTTCCGCGCAGAGTTGGAAAAGACGGCGGGGCGCAAACTGACGGAAATGGAATATCAAATGCGCAATTGGTATTATTTTGTCTGGCTTTGCGGCGATCACATTGTCGAGCAGCACATCCACAACCTGGATGTCATCAATTGGGTCAAGCAGGGGCACCCGGTTAAAGCCTGGGGCATGGGCGGGCGCGAGGTGCGCAAAGGCATTGATAATGGCGAAATTTTTGACCACCACTACGTCGAATTTGAATATCCCGACGGCAGCCGTTTGAGCAGCCAATGCCGGCACATTGGGGGTTGTTGGGACAGCGTCTCGGAACACGTGCAGGGTACCAAAGGGCTGTGCGACGTCAGCGGCTATCGCATCCAGGGCGAAAACAAATGGCATTTCACCGGCGACGCCGGGAAAGATCCATATCAACAAGAACACGACGATCTGTTCGCCGCCATCCGCAACGACACGCCGTACGCCGAAACCCTCGAATACGGCGCCTACAGCACTATGACCGCCATCATGGGCCGCATGGCCACGTATTGCGGCAAGGAAGTATCCTGGGACGACGCCTTCAATTCCAAGCTCGACACTTTTCCCAAGGTGTTGGGCTGGGACGCCAAAACCCCGACGGAACCTGATGCCAACGGCCGTTACCCGATTCCAGTGCCAGGCAAAACCAAGTCGTTTTAATTTTCCAAAATAGCGACGGCCGTGGCGTGTTTCTCCGTATGGCTAAGACTGAGGTGGACCATCCGGCCGCCGCGCTCCTCCAGCAAGGTCTTGCCTTTGTCGTGCAGCACCACAAAAGGTTCGCCGGATTCTTTCCGGCAGATTTCCATGTCCTGCCAGCCTAGCTGCGCGCCGATGCCGGTGCCAAAAGCCTTGGAAATCGCCTCCTTGCCTGCGAACCGCGCGGCCAGAAAAGGCCCCGGAGATTTATGTAACAGGCAATAGGCCAGTTCGGACGGATGCAGAATCCGCTCGACGAATCGGTCGCCAAACCGTTTGAAGGCCGCTTCAACGCGTTCCACTTCGATAATGTCGATGCCGGTGCCGAGAATCACAAAAAGGGTGGACGCTCGCTGCGGCGACGAAAATGGCTCGGCAGGAGCCTCGCGCTACCAAGAGGGATCTGGTAGGGCGAGGCTCCTGCCGAGCCAGACGCGTTAGGATTTACGTCAATCATTTGTTCCGTCCTTGGTGTCCAGCAGGAGGAGCATCTCCCGCACGGCCGTGGCCAGGCCGACCACGACCGCTCGGCTGATAATGCTGTGGCCGATGTTCAACTCCATCAGGTGGGGCACTTGCCGCAAGACGGCGAGGTTTTGATAATTCAAGCCGTGCCCGGCGTTGACGCGCAGACCCAGGCTGTGCGCTTGATTGACGGCGGCGGTCAACCGTTCCAATTCCATCGCCCGCTCGCGCTTGCGATGGAAATTCTCCGCGAAAGCGCCCGTGTGCAATTCGATAAACTGGCTGCCCACGCGCGCCGCCGCTTCCACTTGCTCCGGCTCCGGCGCGATGAAAAGGCTCATGTCAATGCCCGCCGCATTCATGCGTTGGCGCGTCTCGGCCAGGGAGGTCCAATGGCTGGCCGCGTCCAGGCCGCCTTCGGTCGTGACCTCGGCGCGCCGTTCGGGAACCATGCAAACGATGTCGGGCTTGATCTCCAGCGCCAGGGCGACGATTTCCGGCACGTTGGCCATTTCGAGATTGAGGCGTGTTTTGATGACTTGGCGGAGTTGGCGGACATCGCGGTCTTGGATATGGCGCCGGTCTTCGCGCAAATGCGCGGTGATGCCATGCGCGCCGGCGGATTCGCAAATCAGCGCCGCCTCGATGGGGTCCGGCTCGCCGCGTTCGCGTCCGCGATAACGCGCCTCCCGCAGGGTTGCGACGTGGTCAATGTTGACGCCGAGCTTGAGCATGAAGGTTAGTGGGGTTTCGGCAGACCCGGGCCGGACATTTTCGCCTGGGGCAGCAAGGTGTAGTCGATGGGGCCCACCGGCGCATCCGCCAGCCAATGCGAGAGCAGGACCCACTCCAATCCTGTGAATAGAGCCTGCGAGTTGCGCACGATGGTCAATTGGGTTGGAGAAGTCCTGGTCGCCTCCGTGACCGTGTTGTTCAGAGCAGGATTGCTCAATTCAGCCAGCCAGGCCTCCGTGACAGCCATCGGTGTAAGGGGTTGGTGGGCGAGAACGGCAGTCTGGGCGTTCTTGGCCGCTTTTTCGTGGCGGGCCACATCTTCCGGTGTCGGCGGCGGGAACACAGGCAAAAGCTCCGTCAGAAGCCGCCACTGCATGAGCCGCAGGCCGGTCACCTCCCAATCATAATAGACTAGGTCGTCGCGTTGTTGGAACTGGCTCCACAACTGTTCCGAGGCCGGGACGAATTTCGCCTCCATGGGAAACACCTTGGCTACGAGGAAGTCCCCGTTTTTGGCGGAAGCCGGCATCAAACTTGGCCCCGTCAACTGCAACTTAGTCCATACAAGTTGATCGTGCTTTTGGAACCAGCTTAACTGTGAGTGATTGCGCGCTTCCAGGAAGGGGTTCAATATTGCAGGCGCTTCCGTCCCAAGTTTCCGCAAGGTATTGGTTGCGTCTGTCACCGGCCAGGCGGCATAGGTTTGCAGCGCCATTTCCCGCAAGGCCCAGCAAAAAAACTGGTTGGTCAATGGATCGCTGCTCAAGCGCGTCGCCGAATGGTCCATATTCAGATACGCGCCAAGATTTTGCGAGGCTGTGAAACTGCTCAACGGACTGCTGACCAATTCCTTGGGAATGCGCCAAGGCTGAGACTTCCAGAGCATAGGCTCTGGATATGTGACATGGACGGTTGAATGAAATCTGCCGCTGCTGGCAGTCACATCGACGCTCGTCCGCGCCAGCTTGAGCGGACAACTTGAAAGCGGCTCCCACGTGGCTAGCAGCGGCCAGTCCACCTCCGCCCCAAGCCAGCTATCTTTCGCCACGGGCGCGGGTTGGTTGTCCTGTTTGATTTTTTGCAAGTATGCCGTGCGAGATGCCAGGAGGTCTTCGCCACGTCCGACCAACGTCCAGTCGCGCGCTCGGAGGCTCCATAAGGAATGTTGGCCGGGCCGGTTCCAGAGGCGGCCTGAGAATCCTTCTGCCGTCAGCGGTTCGCCTTGGCCGTGCAACGCCGTCTCCAGGTTCTTCTGCCACACGGCCGCGCTTTTCGCGTCCAATCGCGCTGCAAGGACAAAATCCATCTGGGTTTTGTCATGCCCGCCGAAACATCCCGTCGAATCCGCTTGTAGAAGGTCGCTGAGCAGCGGACGAAGGAGCGCATCCGAATCACCGCCGGAATCCAACTGGAGAGTGTTCCAAAAAACACCGGCCCATCGGGCCAGCACAAGATCATGGAAACGCTTGGCGGGTGGGAGGCTGAGCATCCTGGCAGCCAGGGCGAAATTGGTATTTCCGGCCAGGTTCGCCGCGCCGGCGAAATGGTATTGAATAGCCACGGCGTCGGCGCCGCCAGCCGCAGACAAGTCGCCGGGAAAAAGCACGGGCGCCATGACCGCCAGAAACGGCGCTAGGAACATATTGCTCATTCGCATCAGAGCGTTCCTGTGTGCCAAAATGTCCGCGCCTTGGCAAGGGCGGAGAAGAGAAAACTACAGCCCCATGACGGAACTTATGGCCCCATTATAGACCGGCTGGGACCGAACCCGAGGCGATTGCCTTAAACAATCACAATCCGCTCAGGGCCGCAAAACTGAACCAGACGCACCTTGACGGCGAGATGAATAATTCCTTTGGCCCGGCGTTTGCCCCAAGTTTCATAAACACCCGCCACGAAATCGCCGAAGGTCATTGGCTTTTTCTTGGAATGGACTTTTGTTTTCGATATTTTGTCAACTATCTTCATATGCCAACCTTGTAAGCAAGAGGCTTGCCATCCAGGGATTGAAGCAAAACCATTTGCGCGCGGACCAGCGATTGCCAGCCTTTCATCCATAATGATGACACTTTGCCTTATTCCGCGACATCGTGAGGATTTGCTCGTGAGTGGCACGACGGCAGAAGTCATGATCAATTCTTCGTAGGAATCCTCTGGAAGATTTTTGCGGATTTTGCTTTCCAAACCCGCCTGCGTGGTGCAATGTAATAATCACAATGAGCGATCTTGATGCCATTCAATCGGTCCTCGCGCGCGCTGCGCAACGCCGCCGGTGGGAACGGGCCTGGAACGGGCTTTGGCAGGGGCTGTTTATCGGCACTGCCGTTTGGCTCGCGGCCCTTGTCACTCTTAAACTTGCCCCCATCCCTTCTTCGGTGCCGAACGCTGCGGCAATTTTTGCCGGTCTTTGCGTCCTGGGAGGGTTCGCCCGCGGCTGGATGCGAAAACCCAGTCTGCGCCAAACCGCGCGTTGCTTGGACGAATCCCAGAAGTTGCAGGAACGTCTTAGCACCGCGCTCGAACTCGGCCCCGCCGGCCCGGGCGAGGGTTGGCGCGCTTTGTTGATGTCTGATGCCGCCCGCTTCGCCGCCAAGTTAGACCCGCGCAAGGTCTTTCCATATCGGTTGCCGCGCGTGAGTCGGTGGGCCGTGGCGGTGCTGGCGTTGGGGGCCGGATTGGGTTTTGTTCCGGAATATCGCACCAAGGCCTACGTTGAAAAGCAACAGGACGCCCAGGCCATCAAGGAAGCTGGGAGGCATATTGTTGAAATTACGCACGAGACTTTGGAACATCGCCCGCCCGCTTTGGAGCAGACCCGCAAGGCCATCGAAAATACTGAAGAGTTGGGCTTGCGCCTGGACAAAGGCGTGCTGAGCCGCAACGACGCCCTGAAAGACCTTGCCAATGTCGCCAACACCCTCAAGCAACAAATACAGGACTTAGGCAAGAAGAGTCCGACCATCAAGGCGCTGGACCATGCGGCGCGCGATCCAAGCAGCACCACCCCGACCGGAGCATCGAATCAGAAACAAATGGACGATTTGCAAAAATCGCTGGGCAAAGCAGGCGAAAACCCGGCCGCGCTGGATAAATTGATGGAAAAAATGCAGCAATTGCAAAAAGCCGCCGCCGGCATGCCCAAGGATGATTCCCCCGCCGCTGCCGCCGAACGCCAAAAATTGGCGCAAAGCATGTCCGATCTTGCCCAGGAAGCGCGCGATTTAGGCCTGCCGCTTCCCAACCTGGAGGACGCCATCAATGCCTTGCAGAACAGCAAAGACGTAAATTTCCAAAAGGACATGGACCTTGCCACGACTGATTTGGAGAAGACACAACAATTGTCCAAGGAATTGCAAAAAATGCAGCGGCAGGCCGACGGCAACGGCAAAGACCTGCCTGAACAATTGAAGTTCGGCCAGCCCGAACTGGCACAGCAAACCCTCAATAAAATGGTTGAGAAAGTTCGTTCGGGCAAAATGACGTCCGAAGAGGCGGCCAAAATCCTGGACGAAGTTTCCCGATCGGTCGATCCGGCCACGCCCTACGGCGATGCGTCGGAGGCGCTGCACAAAGCTGCCCAGCAATTGCGCGGAGGCGACACGGCGGCCGCCTCTCAATCCCTTGCAGAAGCCGCGAAGGAATTGGAAAAGATACAGGCGCAAATGGCGGACGCGAAGGCCTTGCAAGGTTCGCTGGACGCTTTGAACAAGGCCGAAATGTGCCTGGCCACGCACAGTTCTTACGGCCAGTGTCCGCACTGTGGCGATTGCAGCGGAAAGTGCCTGTCGGCCGGACATTGTTTGGGTCTGGGCAAGAGCAAGGGTGGCAAAGGAGTCGGCACATGGACCGACGATGATTCCCAGTTATACCCGCAAATGAGCGGCCTCTGGGACAACAGCGGCGTCAACCGTCCCGACAGGGACCCGCGCGGCTTGACTGACCGCGGCGACCCGCAATTGGCGGACAACCTTTCTCCGACCAAGCTGCACGGCCAGATTACGCCAGGTTCGCCGATGCCCAGCATTACCCTAAAAGGAGTGAGCATCAAAGGACAAAGTTCGGTGGCTTACCAGGAAGCCGCGACAACCGCGCAAAGCGATGCGAAAAGCGCATTGAACCAGGACCAGGTGCCCAGAGCGTATCAGGGAGCAGTTCGGGATTACTTTGATGATTTGAAGAAGTAGGGAGAAGCCCGGGAGGTTTAGCAATTGGCGTATTTCCAGTGCCGGGATTTGCCCTCGGCCAGCCAACCTATCATGGTCTCGATCCGTTTCTGGCGGGTTTCTTCACGTTTGGCCTCTGTGATCCACTCCACGTACTCCTTTTTATGGCTGTAGCTGAAGGCCTCGAATGCAGCCAGCGCCTTCTTGTTCTTCTTCAGAACGGCGGTCAAATAATCCGGAACGATCAATTCCTTCCTTACCGCCGGCCGGAGTGCGGCGGGGCGCTTGACTCCGCTCTCGTTCAGTTGGACGGCTTTCCTGATCAGGGCCAATAATTGTTTGTCATTGGGCAAATCCGCCAGCGACGTAATGCGCCCAAACTGCCCCATGCCATCCCACTCAGCGGAGGCCTTGTCCTTCATGTCGAGCACCAACTCGTAAAGCCAAAAGCCGAACGCGCAATGATGCTTGAAAGCCGACATGCCGCAGAGGATCCCTTTATGCAGGAAACTCGGCCGGCTCCATTTCAAGGTTTCCTCGACTTCCGGGCAGGCCTCGTGGACCAATGCGCGCAAGTGGTTGAGGATGGGTTTGGCATAATCGGGCGCACGGGATATATATGCGTCCACGCGTGGGTTTTGTTTCGAGTTTCCTTGCATACAATTGCGTCGAAGATCTCAGATTCGATGGCATTTGACAAGCGGAATTTTGCGGTGGAATTTGTGCTCCCCAATCCTTAGCGAAGTTTGGTAGGGCTCAAGCGGGCTTCCAAGGAACCCCTCTCCCCGCTTTGTTGGGAGAGGGCAGGGAGAGGGGTTCCTTGGCACAATGCACCACCTTGGTGGTTGGAGTCTCCAGCCGAGCCTTTTTGGGGGAGGCCCCGCTGGAGCGTCGCCCCACCGGCGTCACCCTTTTGGTGCATTGTTCCCTCATCTCAGTAAGGATTGGTGTCGCTTCCCAAACCAGGCGGA
>Ga0302325_10034347_pt1 | contig 10371 bp, 7 predicted proteins | sample Palsa_T0_2_FD_201948 | JGI IMG/M metagenome (GOLD analysis project Ga0302325, IMG submission 201948) | Peat permafrost microbial communities from Stordalen Mire near Abisko, Sweden - Palsa_T0_2 | ecosystem: Environmental > Terrestrial > Soil > Palsa > Peat permafrost | place: Sweden: Abisko...
ACGTGAATTGACAAATAGAGAGAGCCGAATGATGTGCGACTAGCGGAACCGATACCAGAAGGATTAATCGATATCATATTAGGCGGCCACGATCATTATGTACTTCCTATCACAATCGAATCTGACAATGTAGTATAATCTACAATATGTGAAATGCATCCCTATCCTCCGCTCAGGCAGTGATTTCAAGCAACTATCATATATCGAAGCATTCTGTTCATCCCCCAATAAATGGACCTTCACTATCTCTCGGCGCGATATCACTTCCTCTGTCCCCGAAGATCCCTTCACGAAAGACTTGGTAGATAACTTATCCAGCTCGCTTCAAAAGAAACTCGAAAAACCCATCGGGTATTGCGGCGTGGACCTCGATTCTCGGTTCAGTGTATTCCCTCCCGACGTCCATTCTGTTAACCATAGACGGTACGAGCAAAAGAATCGAATTACGGAAACTTGATATGCGATTTAATGCGATTTTACTACAACACCGATACCGCGCTGATGGCTGGCGGGACCATGCGAGGAGACCAAATTTACCCTGCGGGGATAATAAAACTGGGCGACATAATTTCGTGTTTCCCGTTCGAAGATCCCTGTGTCGTGATCCGGGTCTCGGGCAAACATCTGTGGGCGGCGCTAGAAAACTCGGTCTCAAAGTTACCTGCTCTAGAAGGCCGGTTCTGTCAAGTCTCGGGGATAGAATTCGGATACAATCCCTCTGCTGACGAGGACCACCGAGTGCGATATGTCAAAATTAAGGGGGAGGATATTGAGCTGGAGGAAAGATATACCGTTGCCACGAGGGGGTATATGGCTCGGGGGAAGGATGGATTCGAGTCACTGAGAGTGGACAGCGGGGACGTCGAGTACGTTATCAATGAGGAACATGGGGTGTTGATTTCGATGATTGTGCGACAATATTTTCTGAGTTTGAAGGTTGTTTCGAGATGGAAACGGGGCGGACATATCTGTGGATTATTTGCGGGTTTGCGACGGAAACAAGTCGATTCAGGACATTTGGCGCCTAAACCGGCGATTCCAGAAGACGGAGATAGCACTGAATGGTCCGATGCAGAGGACGAGTTGACGGAAAAGCAGTGTTCTCCTATCCGTGAAAAGAGCTTGGATCTAGATGAGGATGCGAGATTATTCGAGTTGAAGAGGAGAATTGCTATGAGATGGGAGAGAATCACTAAAATGGGTAGAAATATTAGAAGAAATGGAGCGGGGGATGTTGGCATCGATTGGTGTCGAAGCGTAAGACCTCAAATCGAAGGACGCATCAACATTGTAACCACATAGACTATTCCACGTTCTATCTATGTATATCTATTAATTTATCTGTAGTCTAATAGCCTAAATATATTGCGGTCCGCGCCACTCTCTGAGATTAGCGCCAACCGCGTGTGGCAATGCAACTGAAGATCCCCCCCTCGGGACAATTCGATCGGCCAAATTTTTGTGTTTGGTGCGCAACCGAAAACGCGCGAACATTCAATCATGCCGATAACAACACCGCCAACCCAAAAGATGTTTCCGCCCGCTCCCTCGTCGCAGACATAGATAAGTTCCAATGCCGTCTCCGCCCGCTGAACAGACTCATTCGACTGTCCGGCTGCGACTCCGAAGGACCAGCTCGCTCCCTCCCGAGAAGACAACCCCTCGGATTTCACCTCCTACTTCACCGAAAAGACCCGCCCGGACAGCCGCATCGGCATCAGAGTCCCTTCCCGCCCCCAAGGGGGGCGCCGATCCTGTCGCGAACGAGATGGTCGAGATTGAGGAGCTGTCGCCTGAGGCTATTATCCCTGATTCGGTGCTTGTGCTACGGGATCCGGAAGTCGAAATCCCGGACGAGGAGGGTTCGCATCATGAGGCGGAATTGGAGAAGCGGTTTGGGGGGATTAAATTGGATCGGATGAGGGATGATAGTGGCAGTGAGGACAGTGGGAAATTGAGCAGGAAGAGCAGTCCGTTGCCGGTGAAGACGTCCTTTGGTGTGAAGAGGAAGTTTGCGGCCACGGACGCGGAGGACGAGGGCGTTGAGCCCGCGAGGAAGAGGACTATGAGTCCCGGCAATTTGTCGCCTACTAGGAGCAGTGAGCCTGGATAAGACAAGCTGTTTGAAGATGTGAGTATGCTTGTGGGGTAGGGATTGATAGTAGGGCGCGTGACAGAATCGACTACGGTGAAACGATATCAGCGAGGTTTAAGATGAAGGGAGGGAGTTTCAGATATGTCGCGTGGCGGCGTCTTGGTGCCTGACACCGCAGAAAGTGGAAACATTTGCACATGGAAGAAGTCATCTGGGATGACGAGAACAATGGTGCGCACAGGGCGTTTCAGGGTCCGTATCTCCATTGTTCTTGTTTTATCCCATCATGGCCAGCGCCATCGCATGCGACAGTGGGATTTCATCGAGGCCAGGCCCAATGGGATAATTCGGAACAATTATGATGTCCGCGTCTATGTACACGGGTAGCTATTTCTTGGCATGCTAACTGCTAGACATGTATATTCTGTCCGTGCATCTAGAATGGAGAGTATATATTTATCTCACGGGGGAAATCGGAATAATATTGTTGGGACGAGGAGTCGGATTTGCAGATATTAAGTTATTGAGAAAACGTGGCTGCTACGAACTGCATGGAAGCGCCGGGTCCTAAGCGACATCCGCTCTGTAGAATGAGATAGCGATATTATATGCGGAGAAGTAATGAAATCGATTATTAGTTTCCACTTTACCTTGATCAGCCCATGACGTGCTCCATCCCATTTAAGCGATAATTGGTACCAGATGACCCTGTTGTGCATGATGCCCAAAGTTTATTGCTTGCGACGGGTGGGATTCCGAATTTCGGAAGAGACGTAATTACGTAACATGTCAAAGGTTTGAATTAGCCGGGCCGATGGAGAGGCAGTTCGCTGAAATCGCATTCCGGATCAGAAACGACCAATGTTGAGAAGTCTTTCAGACTTGATAACGGCTTTTTTCCCAAAACGGAGATATGGAGCTGATAGCGATTTGTAGCGAAGGCGTTCAGCAGGTATTTAATTGAGGTCTGACCATATTTGCGGATCAAAGGCCTGTTTATTGACCAGCCAGCTGTTTGAATCCCAAAGTCTATTCTCCCGCCGACCCCGGACTTGCGCCTTTGAGTCGGATAAAATGCAATGCAGCTATACCAACTTCATAGTTATTTGGGGGTCAAGTAACTAATACAAGCTTATTATCCATGATCATCGCGATCGGCATTGCAGGACCTGCCCCGGAAGCACGGAGAGATCTTCACCCCGGAAATACCGGCTGCGCAGGGTGGGTGGTGGACGACCACTTGGCAGACAGTGGGAGGGCTGGGGAAGACTTCAGGGGCAGGCCGGTTCACATGAACAATATGAGCGCAATGAGCAAATATGAGCAATTTGAAGCAAATGAATTGCCAAGGAAATTGGATCACGGACCCGTTGCCGGTCCGGACTATACCCCGGCCCGTTTCTGATGTTGATCCAAATCAAAGGATGTGTCCCAGTCATTTAAGAAAGGTTTCTATAGTTGAAACGTAGGGGACGTGGATATTGACTGAGTTTCGGGATGAGTGGGGAAATTCCGCCCACTTCGGTAGGTGTAGCCTGTGTTTAACTTTCCCACGGCGAACGTGAGTCAATCATCAATTGAGAGCAAACGGCATGGCCGGGTTATATGCGAGGCCATGGGCTCGGACCGAGGAGACGGAAGCAAAACTTGGACGGCAGGGCGGAACTTCTGCAGCCCCCCCACGGCGCCCCTCCAAACGTCATGTTGAGTGCCTTTAATGTGCCTGCCCACCCCGGACCGGTCATCGCAAATTTCAAGGTTCCACGTGGACCCCGCCACATTTCCAGCTCGTCTAGAAGCTCAGCGAATGAGCTCCGTTGGCCCGCCACAGCCTCTCAATTTAAGTTTTAACCTACGCTGTACAATTTGGAATCTGTGGATTTGCAACTGATTGGACGTTACATAAGGATGCAGGAACTCCGAAGCGCACTCCCGCCGGAGTCCGAACAGGCGCAACGCAACCCGCGTGACATGAGATGACCAGTGGCTGCCCACACACCTTTTGCAACATGGAGTGAACGAAACCGAAAATACTACCGTCAAAGAAGGTCCGTGCATGCCACCCCCGGGTCCGAGGAACACACGTAAGCCGTGCAGCGAGGCCCGCGGTCTGGTTGGCAGAGCGCCCGTTTCATTCCGTCCTGGTTGCACTTGTTTTGCACCCGAAGGCCAGCTTTCAGCATGTGGAAGCTTAAAAGCAAATTTCGGAAGAGTCTTCAGCTCGTCACCCGCCCGCCGCCCTTGCCTTCAAAGTACTTGAGCCTCGTTCTCGTCGATCTTCTCAATATCCGCTCGATCTACGCTTGTTGTGCACTTGAGCCAGCAATTGAGGCACGTTGCAAGGCATTTCGCTGCAGCTCGGGTACAAAGTTAAAACTTTACGGTCCGCAACGCCGCTCTGCAATTAGCCCAGCGGATCGGACCGGCGCTTCCAGTCGCGCACACAAGCCTCCGGTTGATCACCTTTATCGATACAGACAGCTTTCTCATTAAGCAGCTGGAACGTGGGATAATTCGCCGGCGCCATATTTCATCGAAACGGAGACATTTGGGATAAAAGCCCGGTCCGCACGATCCACCTTCGTCACGTTCCGTTTGCATCTCTCCAGCTCAATCGTCCCCTTAAAATTTCACCCACCGGTCACCGCATTGGACTCGCTCTACCCCTTAAGTACCGTCCCGCAAGCTGGCTACGACACTCATACTTCAATCGCCTACCCTCGGGCACTATTCACCATTGCGCTTCGAAGACATCAACACCTGCCGATCTTCGGAGATGGCTGATCCACCCGTTCCCCCGACAATAATCACCCCGACCACGGCCAAGCAGGTTCAGCTCTTCCGAGATCAGAACGACCAGCCACAGTATCTCTGCACCGAGCCAGGCTGCGGAAAGCGCTTTGGAAGGAAGGAACATTTGGCGCGACACCTGCGAGCGCGTAAGACTCCAGAGATCAATCATTAAGCTAACCGAAGATGCGAACGATAAGCCTTACAAATGTCCTGAGGAGAACTGCAATGCGGATTTCACTCGAAGCGATTTGCTTAAAAGGTACTTTGTTTACCAATTGGGCTAATCGTTAGGCATATCGAGACGAAGCACCCGCCTCCAACTCCTCCAGGCTCCAGCCCCAAGCGGCACCTTTTCGACCAGGGCGGCAATCGTTATAAGAAGCCGCGCACCACCAATGCGTGTCGCGGCTGCGCCGACAGCAAGGTCAAATGTGATGGCATTACGCCGGTGTGCGGGCGCTGCCGGCGCCGTGAGAGAGAATGCCTTTGGGCTCGGCCGAAAGACCCAAGCCCAAGAATGAAGTCGCTTGAGCGGATCAGCGACCGCAGTACCCCTTCGCTTCCGGAAAGACGGAATTCGGACCAAATGAGCTTGATTCTGGATCCGCCGATCAAGAGAAGCCCATGCGAGGACAAAGAGCTGAACGCCGGCGCCTCAAATTTCGTTGCAGAGAGTCTCGCTCAACCGACTCATCACGACTTTCGCCCTGAAACGCAACCTCGACCGCCATTTCCAGGCACGCTATCGTATAACTCATCTTCATCTAATACCCCGATACCATACAAGTCCTTCACTCCATCTGTTGCTTCGGGTCCGATCTACGCAAATTCTTTCGGCTCACAAGATCAAGCACCTCAGCCTCGTATCTCCAGATCCCATAGTACTGGTTTACTGGAACTTGGTTCAGTACCTGGACACTCTCAGATCAGTTCCAGCACGGAGTTCGAAACATATGCGTCTCGTGCGCCTCAATACTCCCAATCAAGCCAGCCGACAAACTCCTACGCCCAACATCCCGAAGCGGCATTTGAACAGACACCGTTCGGGTATCACGCAGGCAACTACTATGCCCCGCATACGCAACCGGAACCCTCTGTATCTTATCAAACCAGCAATAGTGCTTGGAACGCGGATAACCAATTCGACTTTTCCCCTAGCCAAGGTTTAACCGCAATGACGTTCAGTTCGTCATACGACTTGCTGCCTATGCAGTGGACGGAAAATTTCGAGAATATCCTGGCCGAAGGACTCGAGGTGAACCAGGAGGATCGAGATACATCTGGAAGTACTCCGTCAGTCGAAGACGAAGTCGACCTAAGTCAACACCCTTCTATTCGGCCCCCAACTTCTCACCCGCTTGCGCACGATAGTCCTGTCCTACCGCCCCTTACGGGTAGCTTTGCGGAGAGACAGATGCCCTCCGACTCAGAGTACCTTGGATACGAATACTGGGATCAACGTGATATGCATCGGGCCGTCGAAAAAATGGAAGTCCTCAAAGCCTCGACGATCCTGCTTCAAGACAATGTCCGCAAGCTTAGAGGGGCCGGACAACCTATTCCTTGTCGATTTGGGAGTGCGCTCGGCAATATCAGACTCTCGGAAGATAAACGAGATGACATCAAATCTGTGCTCGATGACACCTATGCTCACACTCGTTTGATGTATCCCTCCGCACAAGAACCACAACGTCTTCCTCGTCTCGAGATCTTCAACATCCTTCTCAAGAGCTACTTCCACAATTTCCACGCTCAACACCCTATCCTGCACTTACCCTCGTTATTACCTCGAGATGGTTCAAGTGGACTGGACAAGAAGAAAGATATCCTCATCTACGCGATGTGTTGCGCCGGCGCCTTCCGTCATGCTGCAAGACCAATTCAGGAGTATGCAAAGGGGATGCAAGAACTCCTTCGTCGTACATTCAACTTCCATTTCGAAAAAGATTCTCGTAACGTCCGCGATTTACAGTCGATGCAAGCTTGGCATTTGTGCCTGTTTATCGGCGGATGGTCCGGCAGCGCGCGTGCTAGTGAAGCAGCCCAGGGGTCGTGTGCGGCTCTTGACGCGATGTTGCGATGTGGACATCTTTTGGATGGTCAACGTGGCGAGTGGTTTGAAGAGGAACAGAAACCAGTCGAACCGGGCACTGAAGTTGAACGTTGGAGACTGTTTGTCGAACGAGAAGAGAAAAAGCGTTTGATTTTTGCGCAACTGTGGTTCGAATGTCATCTCGGTTCATTTATGCGAGTGAAACCAAGTCTTGCATTCTCGGAACTGACGTTGCCTGTCCCCTGCGAGTTGGATCTCTGGCGAGCGGAAACAGCTGAAGAATGGGCAAACCTGTGGAATAGTAAGTTGGGAAGTCGGTTGCCGAAAGGAGACGACGAATTATCTGAGCCGTCCTCGATCCAATTGTTACGACAGTTCGCGAAATGGTCTACGGATTTCAGTACTGCTACTCAATTTGCGAAGCGAGGAGAGGAATACGGTCGTCATTTACCTGCGTTATTACTCGGTATCCATTCCATGGTTGTTGCTGTTTCGGAAAATCGGTCATGTCTGAGTTGGGATAATCGGGCGACCTCAGCCAGTGTTTTGGAATGCAAGACCATGCTCAATTACTGGTGGGCTCTTCGAGAAGCCTGTCCCGTCACGACCGCTACGCCCATCACCACCGACTGGCTGGAGTTCAGCTCCTCGGGCTTCAGCGTCGAATGCACTCCCGAGCTTTTAGCAAGCCTCGATATCAGCGCCATACTATATCATTTCACCTCCTTGATGCTTTACATCCCCCTTCGCGACGTCCGATTGATGAACGAGCGGAATCACCTCCCCATTCGCAAAACGGCCGCGACTCGGTTGTGGAGAACATGGAAAGACAATAACGGCGACGACGCAAAACTCGGATTATGGCATGCAGGCCAGATCGTTCGACGGGCACGAATTATGATCGATCACGAAACAGCACCCCTATGGCTCGCTCCACTGGTCGCCGAGGCAGCCAACGTCATGTGGTCATACTCTGCTCTGATCTATCTCCACGATCAAATACAGCGAGGAGCCGCTTTCAACGGCGAATGCTTTGTCCTGGACTCCAGTGCGGAACTCGACAAAGTGCCAATCTCAACACGTAATAATGGCATGCCGTGTATCACCAGTCACAAAGGCGATCTGATACCCCTGTCGGATGCGCGTGCTGTGGTCACTGAGTGCGCGGAATTAATCAATCGGGGACCACTGGGGAAAAAAGTAAAACAACCTGGGGGACGAACAATTTTGGATGAGCAGTTTGTAACACAGTTGGATAAGTTGGTTAGGTTTGGAAATATTGAATTCTTGGTTGCTGGATTACAGGAAAGCGCTACGAAGAAGTAGATTTTATAGGGGCGTCATTTTTTTGTATGGGGCACAACAAGCGGGTTTTGTAGTGTTGGAGCACACCAGGACTTTAGAGCATATGGCGTGGAAATCTGTTTGTATGTACCAACTTTAATTAAATTACTCTTAACCATTGCAGGCAGCTCCTATTTGACTTTTCCCTGAAGACTTCCGGTGGGGCGGTTAGAGCAGAGTTCTGGGATTGCTCGGGCCATGGGGATTAATGCTGAATTACCGCAGAGGACCCCTCCTGTGGGGCCACACGCCGTGGGCACGGCACGTCAATGCTTGCGGAAGCTTAACTAAATGCTCTTGATCGGAAGTTACCCGTCATCAGCACGAGCCTCTGGCGATATCTGAGCGGATTTTCCGATGACAAGATTGGAGGGCCCAGGGGGCTGTCCCACAAGGCTAAGATAGCGTATCTTCCGACAACGCGGGAGAGATCAAGTCCAATATATGAATAAGCGAAATGAATTGCACCGAAAAAGTAGTAATAGCAATAGCCTAACGCCCCGAATTTCAAGCCAAATCTAACGCCTCGTCAAACTCCCTTTTTCTCCGTTGCTCGTCCGTTTCGCTTGGTTGCCCAACTCCACCCAAGCCTAAGACTCTATCCAAAGCGTCCTTCGGGTTCTCGTTTTCATGAGTCTGTGTCTCAGTCAGAAACGAAAAGCTGGTTTCCCCATGCTCTCCTGCGTATGAATGAAGCCCGAGGATATCATCGAGCCCCCTCTTCCTCCTTTGCATATCGTTCTGCATCTCCAGCAATCTCGCCTTTTCCTCCTCCTTGAAGCGCTCGCCCTCTTGCTTCTCTAATTCCGCCAGCTTGCTTCCCCTCCTCTCTTTGATGGTCTTTTCGAGCCTGGCAAGCTGTAACTTGACCTCTTCGTTCTTCCGGTTGGGCAACAGCACATCCCTGAGAGAATCATCAATCTCAGCGCCCCTGATGCACAAGTTTCTGTACGTCTCCAGCGCTTTGATTTCAGCACAGGTCCATTCTCCTGCGTGATGTGGACGCCGCCGTCTCTTACGCGGTGGCTCCTGCGCGTGCTGTTCAGGGGTATTGTCGTCTGCGCTGAGGGTTTGCGGCGCAGGCTGATAGAAAGCGCGCGCTGAGGACCCGGGATCAAAGGATTCCAGCTTGGAGGAAGCGAAGAGCGAAAGAACGTTTTTTGCGGAAGAGTCTGACTCCATGACAGAAAATGGCTCATTCCATCGTCCCAGGCTCGGCGGTTTAATATGGAAACACGAGACAAGCAATCGGTAGCCAAGGATACCACTCTATACCCTACATACCGCACAAAGCCCCTCGGGGATCACCGCCCTAATAACACGTATTTAGATTCTAGGGTAAGCCTATTAATAGTCTCTCCTCTCTCATTGGTCGGCCTCTCATGACTAACGAAAGTGTGTGGGTTAGGGCTCATGGAGCGGTTTCAAGCTTGCAGCGTGATGATCCTTTTGGAAGGGCCCGATTGTTTGTCAGGACAACTCCAAATCGACAGTCTAGTCGCCAGCCCTGAGTAATAACAGAAGGACTATTGGAAAAGATGTCGATGACGGTGTGTGCTGGCAATTACTGAGGCGATGTTTAAGGCGTTTAAGGTTTCTTCTTGCTCCTGTAATGGAAGTTGACGACATTAGAGCCTGTCGCCTTGAATTACCCCCTTCGATCGTCAAAATAGACTTCCAAAATGACTCGCCGAGACTCATCAGATTCAAATACACTTCCCCAACCAATCCGTCGCGCTACCGAACGAACACCCTCACAATCTCTCTTCGGACACTTCACTTCGCTCGCCAACTCGGTGCAACGTCGTCTTTCTGGCGGTCCGCCTTCCTCGACCTCGTCCTCCGTCGAAGAGGCATCGCATTCTTTTTCGCGGGGCACGCATCACGAACTAGATCCGCCGCTCTCGCCTATATCCCTCCATGGCTTCTCACCGAGTACTCACGAACGAGTGATGTCCGACAAACTCGCTGAGGAGATCCGGTTGATGATGCCCACGAGATTGCAATTACAAGACCGTTGGGATCTGGTGTATTCGTTGGAACAACATGGAGTCAGTCTGGCTACTTTGTATGCGCGAAGTAAGGC
>Ga0302325_10034349_pt1 | contig 10370 bp, 9 predicted proteins | sample Palsa_T0_2_FD_201948 | JGI IMG/M metagenome (GOLD analysis project Ga0302325, IMG submission 201948) | Peat permafrost microbial communities from Stordalen Mire near Abisko, Sweden - Palsa_T0_2 | ecosystem: Environmental > Terrestrial > Soil > Palsa > Peat permafrost | place: Sweden: Abisko...
TCGCTATGTGGAGTACAACCCGGTCAGCGCCGGTCTGGCAGCGAATCCACGCGCTTGGCGTTGGTCGAGTGGGCGGTGGTTGGAAGGCGAAAGCGCCTGCCCCACCGTTGGCGCGAACCCTCGCGAAATGTAGAAACGCGCGCATCCGGCGCCGATGGGGCTTGGCGGCGCGACCGATTGCCTGATCCGCGTCTCGATTGCGACCGCGCTATCGCACCGAACCCACTTTCGCCGCAAGGCGCCGCGACACTCCCTTGGCTGCCATATAGGCAAGGCGGGTTTCGTGCATGCTGTCCTTGGGGTCGAGCGCGCAGTACACCGTCGCCTTCCCGGTGCACGCATGCTCCTCGCCGCGCAGCCGGTCGAACACGAGCCTGTCCTCCCCATCGCCAGAGGGGAAAGGCGAGCACGACCATAAATGCACGAGATGGAGCAATTGCATTTTATTAATCGCCAGACCCGACGGGCGCACGAACCCTCCGAACTGCTCCCCGTACAGTCCCATGCCCACACCGACGCTTTCGATTTCATCCGCGCAAAGGCCCTCTGCCGTATTGCCGTCGGCATAGATGGAATAGGCGAAGGCCCATTTCTTCCCTTCGATCGCGGCCAGCACCTGAGCGATATGATCCGGATGCAGCCAGTCGTCATCATCCAGGTACACGACAATTTCCGCATTGGCGAGCAGCGTGAGCGCAGAACGCAGCGAGCCGCCGAAAAGGCAGTCATGGACGCCGCCGTGCCTCTTCGAGGTCGAATAATGCAAATCGAGCCATGTCAGCGTTACATTGTCCGGGGCGTCTTCGAGCGCCGCGCGGAGCTGCCCGCTTCTGTTTTCCGGATCGAAATCGACCCCTACCAGAACCTGCATCCTGCCCGAATAATTCTGACGGTAAACCGACTGCACCGCCCTGATCAGGGAATCCCGGCATAAGGTGGGCACTACAACCGCCACATCGTGTTTCATTTTGATATCACCCGTCTAATCGCTGCGCTCAAGCGCTCGCCACTCTTAGATCCCCGTCGCGCCCGGTTAGGAGTGACAATTCATCGCGCACTTCTTCGATCGCGGATTGCCAGTCCCCTATCTTTGGCTGCGCGAACAGGCGCATGGTCGGATACCACGGGCTATCTTCGCGTTGCAATAACCAGCGCCAGTCATGGGCGAACGGAATCAGCGTCCACACGGGAGCCGCAAGGGCCCCGGCAAGATGGCAGACCGCCGTATCCACTGTGATTACCAGATCGAGGTTAGCTATCAGGGCGGCAGTGTCGCTAAAATCCTCCAGGAACGGACTTGCATCAAAAAACGAACCTGTCGTATTCGAACCCATAGCATTGCCAAGCGTTTCCATTTCGCCGGCCGTGCCGTCCTTCTGGAGACTGACAACCGCAAGTCCCGGAATTTTGAGAAATTCAGTAAACTGAGCAGCCGTCATCGAACGTTTGCGGTAACCATCGTGAGCTGGCCCACTGCGCCAGACGATACCCACCTTGAAGCCGTGATAACCGCCCAGACGATCCCTCCAAACGGCCACCCGCGCGGGATCGGATGGCAGATACGGCACATCGTCAGGGATGGTGTCCAAGGTGGTTTGGAAAATACCGGGCAAACTCATCAGCGGCGCGTGAACGTCATAGGCGGGTAAGTGGCGGCCATCCGGAAAGATTCCGTCGATCCCAGCCACGTCCTTGAACAGGCCCGCCAGTGAGGGCGGACAGGACAGCAAGACGGTCCCATCCTTCTCTTTCACTAACCGCGCAAAGCGGACGCACTGGATGTTATCTCCCAGCCCTTGCTCGCAGTGCAAAAGGATGGTTCTTCCGCGAAGATCTTTTCCGTCCCACAAAGGCAAGGTAAGGCCGTGCGGTTTCACGTCTGTGGTAAGCCACCGCCACTCATATTCACTCCAGCCCTCAACGAAGTCTCCGGTCAGCAGCCGCAGATAGGCGTCGCAAAAATGCGTATCGGCAGAGTCCGGGTAGAAGGCGAGCGCCCGTTTGCAGCATGCCAGGGCATCGTTGTTTCTGCCTTGATCCCTCAGAGTAATAATCAAGTTGATGTGGGCATCGGCGTAATCCGGCCTGAGGGCGAGAGCCCGTTCGTAGCATCCCAGCGCCTCTTCGAGCTTACCTTGATCGCCGAAAACGTTACCTAGATTGTAGTGGGCTTCGGCGTAGTTTGGCGCCAGGGCGAGAGCCCGTTCGCAGCATTCCATGGCCGGTTCGAGCTGGCCTTGATCTCTAAGCGCGCTACCGAGCTGGTTGTGAAAATCCGGACGGTCCGGACTGAGAGTGAGAGCACGTTGGTAGCTGGCCACGGCATCGTCAAGCTTACCTTGGGCGCTGAAGACATTGCCTAGATTATAGTGCGCTTCGGGATAGCGAGGCTTGAGGGCGACAACGCGCTCGAAGCACGCCGCGGCATCGTTGAGGTCGCCGTGTGCGCCAAGAATCGCCCCGCCCAAATTGTTATAGAGGGCGGCGTTTCCCGTGTCCATAGGAAGGGCTTTCTTGTAATGCGCGATGGCATCGTCGAACTGGCGCAGGGCTTGCAGAACGTTACCCAGGTTAATGTGGGCTGCCGCGTGTTCAGGCTCTATATCGAGCGCCTTTCTGTAGTGCGCCGCCGCATCGTCGAGCTTGCCTTGGGCTTGAAGAATGTTACCCAAGTTGATGTGAGCCCCAGCATGGTCCGCCTTTATAGCAAGCCCTTTCTCGTAATGCGCCGCCGCATCGTCGAGCTGGCCTCGGGCCTGGAGAGCGCTGCCCAGGTTAAGGTGGATTCCGGCGTTGTGCGGCTCTATATCGAGCGCCCTCGCGTAGTGGGAGATAGCCTCGTCGAGCCTGCCTCTGACCCTGAGAATATTACCGAGGTTGACGTGGGCTGCGGCGTTGTCCGGCTCCATGTCGAGCGCCTTCTCGTAGTGGGCGATGGCCTCGTCGAGCTTGCCTTCGGCTTTGAGAACATTACCGAGGTCGATGTGGGCTCTCGCGTTGTCCGGCTCCATGTCGAGCGTCTTCAGGTACCGTGCCGTAGCCTCGTCGAGCGTGCCTCTGAGTTGAGAACATCGCCGCGACTGATGTGGGGTTCAGCATAATCAACCACGCCCATCATTGTCAAGATCGGCGCCAGTGATGTCAGTGATGCCCAGTGATGTCGCCATGATATAAGTGAGAGTTGATGGAGACACAAACCGTCACGGCCTATCCCGTCGTTCACGATGTCCCCGCCCTCATCGCCTTTCTTGGCCACGTCTTCGGCGCTACCGAGAAGTTCCGCGCGACCGGCTCGGCCGGCGGCTATCACGCCGAAGTGCAAATCGGCGATTCCATACTGATGATCGGCGGTGGCGGCCCGGATGTCGCCTGGAAAGGCGACGCGCGTCCGATGGCCTTCCACGTCTACGTGCCGGATACCGACGCCGCATACCAGCGCGCGGTCGATGGCGGCGGCGAATCCCTGCAAGCTCCAACTGACCAGGATTGGGGCGAGCGCACCGCCAACGTCAAAGACCCTTCCGGCAATTGCTGGTACATCGCGACCTTCCAAGGCGAGAACTACTTCTCCGGCGGCGCGCCCACCATCCAGCCTTTTCTACAGCCCATCCGGTCCGGACCCGTCATCGAATTCCTGACGAACGCCTTCGGAGCCACCGAACTCGGCCGCGCCTCTACGCCGGATGGCGTCATCCTCCACACCACCCTGAAGATCGGCAACTCCTCCGTCGAACTCGCCGACGCTTGTGGTATCTATCAGCCCATGCCGGGCATGTTCTATCTCTATGTGGCGAACGCGGACGCCGTCTACAGCCGCGCCCTTGAGTCAGGCGCCGAATCCATCTCTGCGCCGGCCGATCAACCATATGGAGACCGCAGCGGCAGTGTCAGAGACAGCTTTGGCAACACCTGGTACATCGCCACTCGTCTCGCAAAGTGACGCATTCCCCGCAGGCGTGATCGAGAAATCGAGAGATTACAGCGCGCTCGCCGAGCGGATCCCCTCCGATTGGAGCGTCACTTGCATCTTCTTCAGCGCCGTCTTATGAATCTGCGAGACGCGGCTCTCATTCACGCCGAGTAAGTCGCCGATCTGCTTCATGGTCATCTGATTTGTGTAATACAGGAACACCACTTTCTGATACCGCTCGGGTAGCTGGCAGATGGCGCGTTCCAGAGTGGTGCGCAGCTCGCGGCGCTCACAGATGTTGTCCGGCCGCACGTCGGATGCGGCGACGAGCTCCATTTCCTGCGTTTGGTCCAGGTCTTCGCGCGGCGAGATAGAGACCGGGCCGGTGGTGCGCAATTCAATCGCGATGCGGCGCCAGCGCTCGGTGGTCACGCCCATTTCGCCTGCAAGCTCGGCTTCGGTGGGCGTGCGGCCCAGCTTCTCGGTAAGGTCGCGGGAGACGGTGTCCACCTGCTTCTGGCGGCGGCGCATGTCGCGGGAGGCCCAGTCGAGCTGGCGCAGGCTGTCGAGAATCGCGCCCTTGATGCGGTGCTTGGCATAGGCCTGGAATTCCACATTCTTCGATGCATCGTACTTTTCGACGGCGTCGAAGAGACCCATAACACCGGCATGGATGAGATCGTCGAGCTCGATGTGTACGGGCAGATTCTCGCGCACCCGGATAGCGATCACCTTCACCAGCGGAAGATGCTCGAGTACGATCTGGTCGCGGACCGCGAGCGAAGCCTTCTCTTGCTGTTGTACAGACACACGTCGAGCCGTCATGTTATTCGTCCTCTTTTTCGATTTCTTTTTGCTTCCGGCTTTCTCGGCCGGCAAGCCCTAAGAGTGCAACCTTAGGACCAACTTAGTTGGGCGATAACTGCTTTATTATCAGTAGGTAGGAAGCCTTAGCCCCGTTCCAGAATGAACCGTGTTTCAGATCGGAACAAAGGTTGTTTCAGGGTGCTTAACCGTTTTGGGGGTCCCGACCCGGGACCATATTGTAGGCCTCCGTCGGGCTCAGGTTGACGCGGACTGTGAGTTCGAGTTGGGACAGGGTGGGTTGCGCTTGGGATGGAAGGGCTTTCCGAAAACGGGAGCAAGCCACCGGCAACTGCTCCAGAGCAGCCAGCGTATCGCGGAGCATGGCCCGCGGGTTGAGTTTTCCAGGGGGTTGATCCAGCCCCCAGAGAGCTTCCACATAATCGGCGTCGAGTTCGAATAGCTGCCGGATGAGTCGTTGGGGGATCTGCTGCGGCGCCAGATGCATGCGATCCAGAGCGCGAAACAGCGCCAGCAGATCGAGCCTGGCTGCTTCCAGGCGTGCGCGAAGGTCGATGGGAATTTCCACCTGTGAGCGGCGGAACATAACCCGAGCATGGCGCATCTGCGGCCAGTAGGTCAACCGCGGCGCTCGCCACACAAAGATGGTCGGGGTGAGACTGGAATCTTAAGCCATGGAGCCCATCGGCAACCGATCTATCAACTCCCAGTTATGGTTCAGCAACAGCAGCCGTAGCGCTAACAGGCGGCGCGCCCCGGCCTCACTCCAGCGCATTCCCGCTTGGCGCATGCGTGCGTGCACCACTTGTTTATGCGCGCTTTCCACAGCGCCGCTGCCAATGCCATATCCCAACCGCAAATACTCGGCATAGCGCATGCGTGTGGCATTCTCGCTGTAGTAGCGGATCAGCGCTTGCAAACTCTCCCGCGACTCCGGGGTCTTCGGCCGCAGACGCTTCAGTCCTTCGATGACCTCATGTACCTCACCAGCCCGAAGCCTCTCGGCAATGTCATGCACCCAGCGGTCGGCCTGTGCGGAACCTGCCCCATAGCGGAGGCGGGCAAACTCCCACGCATGTTCCAGGGCATGCCAGAAATCCAGGATTTCACAACGGCGCACAAACATACTGGCTCGATTCCAGATCCACTCGGCGCCGTCGCCCACAATCACCACCACGGTGTTGGGCCCGATCCAACCGAGTTCCCGCACGTGTGCATACAGGCGCCGGAAAATGTCGTCCGCATCGCCCAGGCACGTAACCAGGAATCGCCGGACCAACGAGCGGCGTCCCGGCGAGGTCTCCACGCGCTCGTCAGGCAGCAAGAGAACCCCGGTTTTGACGTCGCGAAACTGCCCTTGTTCTACAGGGGGAAGGGCCGGTAGTTTTTCTTCTCCGGTCCGGCGTCGCCGCTTGGGGCGCACTTGCATTCCCACAAAGCAGGCGTCCACGCCCAACACCACCGCTGGCGGCGCATTCTCGACGGGCGCACCTTCACTGCGACTGTCGGCGTGATATTGGCTCAATGCCTCGCTGTAGCTGGCCGCCGCCTGTCCCAAGCGCTGGGTCACGCGCCACACTCCCATGGGACTGACCGTAACCCCGAGTAACAGGTCTGCCAACCGCGCTGCCAACTCATAGGGAGCCACTGTGGCAAGTAAGGCTAACAAGCGGGCCAGCGAACCGCAGATGCGACCCGATTCCACGCCCAACACCTCCAGCACAGGCCGTCGCTCGCGTTGGCAGCGGGAGCAACGGTAGCGGGGCGCAGCGACCTGTAAGCGTCCCCAATGCGCCAGCCAGGTAGCGGGGCGAGTATCGTGATGCCCCATGGGCCGGCCACACTGCGGACAGTCGGGCGCGTTACTACCAACCTCCACGGCCACGGCATCGACTTTGCGCTTCAGCGCCGCTAACATCTGCGTCCGATACTCCCGTTCCACTTCGCGTTCTAACCGCATGAACCGCGACGGCTGATCGGCAAGGCTAGGCCGTGCTGGGGGCGCGGGCGGCTCCTGAGGAATGCGTCCAGACGATTGTTTTTGGGCCATCCATCTGTTTTCGAGGGGCTGCACGACGGTCCAGCATCCGACCGTGGATCGCGGAGAATCACAATCCGCAAAACCCCTGGAATTGGCCGGTACTACAACCAACTCACAGAAAACAAAAACCAGCCTAAATGTCTTTAAGCCAAATGTCCAGCTCTATTTTCAAGTCGACCCCATTTGCCCCATCCCCACGGGCGCGATTCCCCCAAAACGGTTAAGCACCCGTCAAGGGGGTATCGGCGCATTGAGGCGGCGCCGCCTGCGCCCTTTCCCGCAAGATCTGTTATAAGAATGGAACCATGAGGCCGCAGGACGGAGCCGGGGTTGGAAACCGAATCGGCGCGCAAGAGGCCGCCGACCGCATCCGCATTCTGCGTGAGGAGTTGGGCACCGAGCAGGTTCAGGCTGTGCTCGCGCTCACACCGGATCAGCGGACGCGGTTTGACGAATGGTCGCGCGCGGCCCTGGCCACCCTGGCTCAGCAGTTCGACGTGGATACCACGGTCTCGCAGAAGCGCGTTTCATGGGGAATGCGCATTGCGTCGACCCTCGGCGGGCTTGCAATTTGCGCGGCGGTGGTCTTGTTTTTCATGCGCTACTGGGGCTTCCTGAGTACGCCGGTGCAATTGGCGATTGCGATCCTGACTCCGCTGGCTGCACTTGCGGGCGCGGAGTTCGCGGCCCGGCGGGAGCGCACGCGTTATTTTACGGGCTTGCTATCGCTGGTGGCGGCTGCGAGCTTCATCATGAATCTGGCGGTGGCCGGAAGCGTCTTCAACATTGTCTCTACAGAGCGGGCCTTGCTGGCGTGGGGAGCGTTTGCCATCGTGCTCGCGTACCGCTACGGCCTGCGGTTGATGTTGATGCTGGGACTAACGCTGTTGATGAGTTATGGCGCCGCGGCGTATACCGCTCAGATGGGTTACGAGTGGCTGGAGTTTTACGACCGGCCCGAACAGTTTCTGCTGTTGGGCCTATTGGTTTTCGCGCTGCCGTATTGCTTGAAGCACACGCGCAATGCAGACTTTCCGCCTGTTTACCGGCTGGTGGGTGCGTTGACAGTCTTCATCGCCATCCTTTCTTTGGCCGAGTGGGGCGTGCCGAGCTACCTGCCTTGGGAGCAGGTCACAATTGAGAGACTCTATGAGTTTGGAGGATTGATCTTATCGGCGGGCGCGATCTGGCTGGGCATTACGCGCGGGTGGAACGGCATTGTGAACACAGGCACGGCGTTCTTCACGATTTTCCTGTTCACCCGCTTGTATCACTGGTGGTGGGATTGGATGCCTAAGTACTTGTTCTTCGCAGTAATTGGGGCGCTGGGGATCGCTTTGGTACTTACCTTCCAGCGGCTGCGCGGTAAGATGATCCATGGTGAGATAGGGGCGGCGGCATGAAGAGCGCGTCTCTGGTTACCGCGGCCTCGATCATCCTGGTGGCGAATGCCCTTGCGCTGATTCACAGTGCACGCAATCGAGCGGGGAGCCCGGAGGCTGAAATTACGCTGACTAACCGCGAGCTGCGGTATTTCGATCAGTCTGCCACAGATGACGACAGCGGAGTAACGCTCCATCTGCAATGGACGGATCCGGCCAGTTTTCCCGTGCGCGCCGGGACTGAGCGGAAGCAGAGTTGGCTTGATCGAACGAAACTGCAAACACTCGGATTTGATTGCGCCGTGGACCCGGGTAACTCCGAGGCTGCCCGTTTTTACGAGCGGCAACGGCCGCGCCAGGTTTTCGCGGCTCTGGAATACGATAGTGCGGCTTGGCGGGCACTCGTAGAGGAATTCGAACGTGCTCGTGCCAAACAACAAGCCGACGCTGGGTCTAACGATTCAACGGCCGCCGCCGGCATGAGCCGCCTGGTGGCGATTGATGCGGATCTCAATCCCGTCAGGCTCCGCGCCCGGCATCCCGATCGCCGGACCGTCTTGATACTACCGGCTGTGATTGCCGTTATGCTTGACCGCTGGCCGTACTATGGAATGAAACCTGAGTCCGAGCATCCACCGCAGATAGCCGGCCGCATACAAGAATTGCCGTCATCGATCCATGTTCCGCGTCCGTTCAGCGACCAATTTCGCCGTCCGGACCGGTCTCAGCCCAAGGTCTTTATTAACCCGATTTATAGCGTGCGTCCTAGCTTAGCTTAGCTAAGCTAGCCTAGGCGCGATGCCGTTGCGCGCCGCAGAGGCGGCGCCGCCGTCGCCATCGCGAGTGCGCTCCCTTTCGTAGATGGCTCCAAGCCGCCTCTTACCGACTCGATAAAACCATCCTTCTCCAGATGATTCAGTACGCTTGTGGCGTCAGAATCAGAACATTGCAGGACCACGCGGACAGACTGGAGCGTTATCGAACGACCGACGGTCTCCCGCATCAATTGGCGGATCTGTACGGCCGGATGGCCGGCGATCTTCTGGTCTGCAGTAATGCGCATTTAGATCTCCTTTTAGGCGTATCACACGACGATTAGGTGACGAATGTCTACCGGCGTTCCATCCACCGTCCGCGCCTCCCGGAGGCCCGCGAATGAGGCATTCGTGATTCCTGGAGTTCCCTAGCAACATTGATCCAGCCCTTTCGACGCCGTAGGTTGACAGGCCTCTAATATAGTTTTAGCCCGGAACCCGTTGCGCGCCAAAAAAGGAGAAGACCTTAGACGTCCTTTTGCGCCGACATCTCGCCCAAAGGGCTCTCGCCGAACATGTAAGGCGCCGGCTTCGCGGTGATCGAAGGGGACGTGAAGTCGAGGACTCCTGCTGCTGTTATTCAAATCTAACGAATGAACTGCTCATGTTTTCCTCGCTCACTCCTGCTCCGGTGTTCTCCGAAGCCGCAACGTCATCGCGTCTTATCGCGTTTAACCCTGGACCGACCGTCGCCAAAAGGAACTAGCGGGAGTTTACTGAGAACACCCGAGTAGCACGCCACCCATTTTTCGAAGTTCTTTCCTGCCAATCGGTTAGCCCGCTCCGGCTCGATCAGATTTTGTATTACCCTATATAGAACATTTCTATGGCAAAATGTTCTGAATATTCTTGACCCTGCAATCACTACGATCTATAATCGTATTACCCTATATGGCTTCCCTCGTTGCCAAGAAAAAGGGCAATAAGCTCTACTACTACGTCGTCGAAAGCGCTCGCGTCGATGGCAAACCCCGCATCGTCCACCAAGCCTATCTGGGCACCGCCGAAAAGGTCGCCGACTTGGTCAAGGACCGCACCGCCCCCGTGCCTCTGTCCGCCACCATGCGTGACTTCGGGTTGCCCGGTTCACTTTGGCTCGCCGCCCAGCAGACTGGCGTCTTTTCTCTTCTGGAGTCGCTCTGGCCGCAGCCCCGCTCCGGCCCCTCGCCAGCTCACTATCTCTTGCTGGCTGCCATCCACCGCATTTGTCAGCCCGGTCCTAAGACCGAGGTCGCCGATTGGTATGACCGCACCGTCCTCCACTCGTTGTGGAAGATCCCGCCCGAGCGTTTCTCCTCACAAGCTTTCTGGGATGCCTTCGAACAGATTCTGCCGGAGAAATCTTCTGGCGACGATTCGCTGGAGGACGCCCAGTTGCGCCTGCTGGCTTTGTGGAA